>WNGP01001746.1_pt1 | contig 17942 bp, 17 predicted proteins | sample 5407671 | NCBI WGS metagenome assembly WNGP01 (sample SAMN13153381, study PRJNA577476) | soil metagenome | isolation source: 40 cm soil or saprolite under Garry oak tree replicate 2 | place: USA:California | collected 2016-06-15 | reverse complement strand
TGGTCAGCAATTTGACTGCAAACGGGGTATCGATTTTCCGCCGCAGTCGGCGGACGTACACATCGATCACATTCGATTCGCATTCAAAGTCATAGTTCCAGATATGCTGCTCGATCATCTCGCGTGTGACCACCTGGTTTCTGTGATACATCAAGTATTCAAGCAAGGCAAACTCTTTCGGCGTCAACTCAATCGGCTGTCTTTCTCGCTCGACCGTGTGTGTGACAGGATCGACTACCAGGCTGCCCATCTCCAGTTGTCCGTTTGTATAGGGATGCTGGCGACGTAGCAGGGCGCGCATGCGCGCCAACAATTCACGCATGGCAAACGGCTTCACCAGGTAATCATCGGCGCCGTAATCCAGACCCTGGACGCGATCATCGACACTATCACGCGCGGTCAGCAACAGAATCGGAGTCTGAATCCGACGCCGGCGCAGGTCTCGACAAACCTCCAGCCCATCTTTCTCGGGCAGCAAAATGTCCAGGATAATGAGGTCATAGGCTGTCATCTCAGCGAGATCTTGTCCCTCCTGCCCATCATAGGCGCTATCGACACTATAGCCTTCATGGGTAAGGTTCGCTGTAAGGGAGCTATTGAGACGATGGTTATCTTCAATTACAAGAATGCGCATGGAAAACTTCCTCATACTGTACATACCAGGCATGCACAGCTTCAACGATACAAACAATCGGTCTTTGCTCTTCTAGTTCCATTATGACATACCCAGATGACAAATCGATGACAAAATTGGAAAGGAATGTTCATGTTCCTGTCACCTCCAAGACCTATACTCTTCTCAAGTAGAGAGGATATGTGAGTCGTTCTCAATGCATTAAAAGGAGGTTTACAAATGACTGTTCGCGATGCTCTTAACAGAGGATATAACCTGGTTGGCACCGCTATTATCGCTATTAGCGGTTTGGCCTTTTTCCCGGAGTTCTTTACAGAAGACGAGCCGACACATAAGTTCGATGAAGGAGTTCTTCTTCTGCTAGCTATTGGCGCTATCGCCTGGTACCTGACCGGGAAAAACAAATTTTCCCGCACTGTTGTTCCTATCCTCTTTACTGCCGCTGCCCTGGTCATGAAACTCATTGCCTTCTTCTTGTTGGAGAAAGGAGATGCAGCGGATCTAGGTGACGAATTCGGCGCGATCATTCTTTTTGTGATCACATTAGCGTTTCTGATCTGGCAGTATGTGAGTATCAAGCGTATGGCACGGTTGGCGGAAAAAGAAACTGGAGAAGTTTCCATGCTCGAAACCACTCCTCGTCGCTAGACCACTGTGTAGTTCTGTCTCTGCTCGCGACACCCGGTGCAAGAGACGCCTGGGTCGCAGCTATCGGGCTTTACAATTAGGATGACAGATGGTTAGCCGTCATCAGAACGCTCCATTTCAACGTTGTAGCAATTGTCGGAGGAGATAGAATGGAGCGTTTTGCTGGCGACCGATCTGACAGCTTCCGGTTGAGATCAGTTACACGCCGGTGACACCTTTCTGGAGTCAGTCGGTTTATCGTCGTAGTTGGCATTCTCCTTTAACTGATTTTGTAATCGGATTGTGATATGCTTACAGGCTAAAAGATAGCATTATCCCAGAACCTGTGCTAAAATCCCCTCAAAACAGGATAAAAATCACATTTCAAACAAGGAGACTTTCATTTGACAACGCAAGATAGACGTTATGTGATAATTGGCAATGGAATTGCAGGAACGACTGCCGCCGATACTTTGCGCAAGAATGACCCGAACTGTAGCATTCATCTACTGACAAATGAACCCTATCCACTCTATAATCGTGTCTCACTTCCACGTTTTCTCCAGGGAGTAATAGTTGAGCAGAAGGTGATGATACGCGACTTTGCATGGCACGAGCAACGCAATATCACTCTGGTAACAGAAACAATGGTAACCGGTGTCAACACACAAGAACGTGTAGTCGTTACCGATAACGGCCAGAAATTTCCCTACGATGCATTATTGATCGCAACAGGTGGTTGGGCCAACCCATTAAGGGTACCAGGTGCGGAAGGCACCAGGCATATTTATAACTTTGTGACACTGGATGATACCAAATCTATCATCGCTCGTATGCTCGAATCACGTACGGCTGTGGCCTATGGAGGAAGTTTTATTTCGTACGAATTGTGTGATGGATTTGCGGTACGTAAGCTCGATACGACCTGGTTGATGCGAGGCCCTTACTGGCTGCGTAGCGCACTTGATCCCGAGGGTGGTGAAGTTGTTGATAACATTGCTAAAAAGTTTGGGGTCAATGTCATACATGGAGACGAAATCGAATCGGTCATACCCCAAAATGGTGTTCCAGGTTATGTCAAGACAAAGAGAGGACGAGAGGTCCAGGCAGATGTTATTGGTGTTGGCCTTGGGATCACGCTGAACACCACATTTCTTGCTAATACTGCGGTTGAGGTTCGTAGTGGGATAGTTGTCAATGAATATATGGAGACCAATGTTCCTGGTGTGTATTCTGCTGGAGATGTGGCCGAATTTTATGATCCGACCATTGGAAAACATCATACAATGGGAACCTGGGACAACGCCATGGCTCACGGACGTATAGTAGGTGTGAATATGGCCGGAGGTCATGAAGCGTATATTGATGTTCCTACCTATACAAGTCCTCTCTTCGATGTGAATATTGCTGTGGTCGGTACAGCAGAAACGCATAATCCTGAGCTACAGCCCATTGCGCTTAGGGAACCTGGCGAAAAAGGCAATGAGAACTACCGTAAATTATTTTTCCGCGAGAACAAACTTGTTGGCGTCCTCATGATTGGGAGCCCCAAAGGTCGAAAAAAACTCGTTGAAATAGTCAAGAACCAGCACGTTATTGAAACTGCTGCTGAACGTGAAGCGTTGCTTCGATTGAAATGACGCCTGACTGATTGGCTATGCAACTTGACGGAATATCACAAGTAGAGTACCGTAGTACTAAAGCTACCTGATTTTTAAGCATCCTTAGCAGGTATATAATCCTCTTGAAGAATATTTTGTAGCTGCAGGCTTAATAACTAAAGGGGCAACATACACGTTGCTTCTATACCTCCAGACGCAGGAGAGGTCTTCGTGGCAAAACAGTGTGAACATTGTGGAAAAATCCTGCCGAGTGATACCATTCGGTATTGTACTGGCTGTGGAAAGATAGTTGCTTCGTCTCGCCCGACAAAAAGGTCAACATCCGAGGGCCCGCCTGCCTGGATGAAGCAGCTTGAAACCAGTTTGACAAACAACAGGTCAAATCTACCTCTCCGTGAATTCCATGTAAAAGTGTGGGATGAAGAAGAAACTATAGGCCTCACTTTGCCGGAGAGTGGAGTGGATTCAGTTGAGGATGAAATAGATGTGGTTGATGACTTGCCAACCAGTCCTCTGATGATAACAAGTTCACCAAAAATCAGTACACCATCTCATACATATTCCAATCTTCCAGGCGTAGATATTGACGAAGAGGAAGTTGCAGAAGAATTACCGACTAATCCTCTCATTACAAGCCTACCCCAGAATACACCGCTTAGTCATGCCTCATCTTCGCCTGCAACTGACTTTGACAAGGGAGTAATGTCGCATGGCCAAATAGAGGATATTGCTACTCGACCTCATGCGGCGCAACCACATATCATTTCACGCGAGGTAGAGAAACCTGAACATCAGCAGAGGCAGGCAATACAAACGCCAATTGGATCTATGTATCGTCCTGGAATGCAAAGACCTGTGACACCTATAGTGCTTCCTCAGCCCCAACTTCCATCTGCGCAACCTGTCAGGCAAACTCCTCCTGTATCAATGCCCGTGCCTCCTTTAGCTAGACCTAAAAAGAACAATCGTAAACGTCTTGCAATTGTGTTTGGTCTCCTTTTCATCTTGCTGCTTGGTGGAGTGATTGCATGGGTCATGGTCACTCAGCCCTTTGCTGTTCCTGAAATAACGAAAACAACTCAAAATTTTAAAAATACCTCTCTTGGCGTATCCCTACAATATCCCCAGAATTGGGAAGTAGATGTAAATAAACAGAATGGAACCGTAAATTTTTATGACGATAACCATACCGATCAGGTGAATATCACTGTTGTAGTAGCTGGTAACCAGAGTATGACTCAATATATGGGCAAGACCGTGAGTTCACTAGGTATGACTGGACAAAGAACACAAGCAGAGCTTTCATTTGCTGGAGCTACGTGGCAACAGATTCAGGGAAGTGTTCAGCAAAGTGGAGCAAATTATACGGTAACGTTACTGGTCACTATGCATGGTGAGCATTACTATACAATCTTGCAACTTGCACCCTCCTCCACTTATCCTCTTGAAGAACAACTGGTATTTTCTAAAATGCGCTCATCATTTCAATTTTAATGATGCTTCTATACTTACACATGAATGGATGTTATAATATCGCAATCTTACTGGCATTATTCACTCACATAATGTGCTGATTCGAAAGGAGCGTGCAGTGCCATGGGAAGTGGGCTGCGCAAAGATACAAAGGCTATGGACGATATTCGGTTTGAACGACATTTCCGCACACCATATTCCGAAAGCTACTATATTATGCAAGGAGTTGGTATGCAGACTAACAACCGTCTTGGGACTGTTGATATCCACTATACAACAACTGCTGTTCACGGGACACTCATTTTGGAACGTGAACTTGAAGAGATTGAATTGACAAAACTTATTGAGCAAATAGATGAGGATCTTGTGCTCTCCGCTGATATGCCTCGCGATGATTTTCTGGTAAGTGTTTATGTAGGTAGAGATGTCGGTTTCTATAGTGATGAATATTTCGCTGAAGAGAGTGGTTCTGATTTAGACTTTAATGACGATGATGAGCTCTAAAAACATGGCGCATGCTTTGCTGAGTTTCTGCTAAGGCCAGCTCTCTACTTGTAATCAATCCTCTAATAAGCCGCGCCGCATAGCATATTTTACCAATTCGGCGCGGCTATGCAGATTGAGTTTATCCATGATATGGGTACGATGAGTATCTACCGTTTTAGGGCTAATAACGAGGCGTTCCGCTATCTGATTATTAGTAAATCCTTCAGCTACAAGCTTTAAAATTTCACGCTCCCGTTCTGTCAAAATGCTGTAACTATCCTTCTCCTCACCTGAATTTACGCGCTGCAAATAATCCCCTACCATGACTGATTGTGCGCTTGGGGAGAGGTAGAAGTTTCCATTTTGCACGACGTGCAGCGCAGAAATCAATTCTGTATCTGCAGCCTCTTTGAGCATATAACCAGAGGCGCCTGCTCGCAGTGCTTGAAAGACATACTCATCATTTTCATGCATCGTCAATATCAAAACCTTCACATCCGGCAGCGCTTTTTTAATTTGCCTTGTAGATTCAATACCATTCATATCTGGCATGGTGATATCCATTAAAACGATATCAGGATGTAGGCGCTGTGACTCTTGTATGGCCTGGCGACCATCGTGCGCTTCGCCAATCACATCCATATCTGGCTGGGCATTAAGCATCATTTTAAGGCCAGCGCGTAAAATTGTATGGTCGTCAACTAATAAAATGCGTATTTTCATCAAAAATTCCTGACATAGAATGGTGTATCATTATGATTACCCGCTAGAATTTCACACAGCCAACTCATTTCCTTTTTGAGGCTGCAGAGTGCTCACAGAAGGCAGTGGTATACTGACTTCAATAATTGTACCTCGTTCAGAAGTGGAATGAATGCTGAGTGTTCCATCCAGCAAAACTGCCCGCTCATGCATACCTGCTAATCCCAGACCACGTTCTAGTCCTGGTGTTTTGAGTAATGCTTCGTAATCGAAACCTTCACCGTCGTCGGTTATTCTAGCATAGACCCTGGCGGTCTCTTCTTTCAACGTAATCGTGACTCTGTTTGCGTTTGCATGCTTTGCTGTATTGGTTAAACACTCCTGCACGATTCTATAGAGAGCTGTTTCCATCTCCGCTGGCAATCTCTCTTTAAAACCTGAAGCATGAAATTCAACATCGATAGAACACTTTTTCTGGTATTCCTTTACATACCAGCGAAGAGCCGGGAGCAATCCCAGATCATCAAGTGCGCTGGGTCTGAGGTCAATACTCAAATTGCGAATGGCTCGTAACGTTGAATGCGCAAGAGCGCGTGTATCTGCAATGCGTTCGCGAGCTTCCTGTGTCTCTACTGACTCTTCGAGCAACGTCAAGCTGATGAGAAGTGATGTGAGCACCTGGCTGGTTTCATCGTGTAACTCGCGAGCAATACGCTGGCGTTCCTGTTCCTGTGCTTGTATGATTTGACTGGCACGAAGACGCGAAGCTTCATCCAGAGCTTCAAGAACCATGTTAAAAGCTTCAGCAAGCTGGTCTGCTTGCGAATCAACGCCTGTAAGTGGCGCTCGTAACGAACTCTCACCTGCCCGAACCCGCTTCATCACCTTTCCTAACTCCGTCAAAGGTCGAAAAGCAATCTGCAGAACGACAAAATTGAGCACGACACTGACCAACCAGCCGATGGTAATGAAAATTATCAAGGACATTGGTGTTGCATATGGACTTACGTTTAGATGTGTTGCAAGCCACGTTCCACCAGTAGCGCCAACAAAAATAATCAGACTATTAGCGATAAGCACTTTATAAAAAATGGGGATACTAAGCAGTGTTTTAAGCATACTGTTATGGCTTTGCTTGTTCAGCTTTGACTGCCTGCTGGTTTGATTCATAGTGAACGTCCTTTTTAACCGTAAGTTCCTTTGCTTCACACTAATTGTAGTGAATATTCCAGGTATGGGCAAGCCCAATCAATTCGTGAAGCAAATACACTCCTGATACAGGTAGTGAAATCAGGTGAGTGCTGCGTAAATATCAGGTGCTCACCTGATGTCCCTCTTCTCATGTTAGAGTAATCTTGGATTAGATTCAGAAACATCTTGGGCATAACTCTTCTCAATTACCTCAAGATGCGTTACAATCAAAGCAGGGTATTTATTGTGTGGGGTTTATGATATAATTTGCCACACAAAATATGGGCTATTTGCTTATCAGTCTTGACAAGATAGCTTTGCAATAATCTTTTGAGGAGGCACAGTGAGTTCTCTTCCTAAAAAAAGCTTGCTCGACACAATGACGCAGAAGTTGGTCGAGAGTCAAGCTTGGCGCTCTCTTTTTCGCCATGGCTATCCTGATACCCCATTGAACCAGTCTCTGGTTATGATGGGCAACGTATTTCTGCACTTGCATCCAGTTAAAGTCAGTCGTCAGGCAATGAAAATTACCTACACCTGGTGTATGGGAGGTATCTCGTTTTTCTTATTTCTTTTGCTGACAATCACCGGCGTCTTTCTGATGTTCTATTATGTCCCGGACACCAATATGGCGTATCAGAACATCAACCAGCTAAGCACCGTTGTCTCATTTGGTCACCTGACGCGTAATATGCACCGTTGGGCGGCACACTTGATGGTGGTTTCGGTGACGCTGCATATGATTCGCGTCTTCTATCACGGCGCTTACAAGCCTCCCAGAGAGTTTAACTGGGTGATCGGCGTTTTGCTCTTCTTATTCACCTTGTTCTTAAGCTTTACTGGTTATCTCCTGCCCTGGGATCAAATCGCTATCTGGGCTATCACTGTGGGCACCAATTTTGCGCCGTACGTCCCAATCGTGGGTGATCCCTCGTACAAGGTGCTGGTAGGCGGTTCCGCAGTGACTCAGAGTACGTTGGTCCGTTTCTATGTTGGTCATGTAATCTTTTTGCCTTTGGTTGTGGCACTACTAATGGCCATTCATTTCTGGCGTATACGTAAGGATGGCGGCGCAGCCGGACCTCCTCCCCCGCCTCGTAGAGAGTTGGAGGCCCGATCAGAGCGTGAAGTCGCCGGTTCTGCTCAACAATAATAGGGGTAGTAGATGTCCGTGCAGAGGCGCAATCTATTGCACCCTGCTGGTTCTCTGAGTGAGAGGATATAATTCATGTCTATTGAACAAAAGGAGCCAAGAGTACAGACGCAGTCATCGGCAATCCAGCGACGTTACCGTACACTGGCCGTGGTGAAGCAAGAAGCAATCACTCGTGTCGAAAAACCGCTTGAAGATTCTGTGTTTGTCTGGCCGCATTTGCTGGTGCGCGAGTTTTTTGCCTCGGTCGCCGTCATGGTAATGGTCACTATTCTCTCTATTACCATCGATGCGCCTCTGCGCAATCCGGCCGATCCGAACGTGACTCCGAACCCGGCCAAGGCGCCCTGGTACTTCCTTGGATTACAGGAGTTACTGCACTACTTCCCGCCCACGACCGCCGGTGTGCTCATTCCAGGATTTGTGCTTCTCGGACTGATCATTTTGCCTTATGTCGATCGCAATCCCAGTCGTGCTTATACCGATCGTAAGTTGGCAATTGTCACGTTCACCATGTTTGCGGTGTTTTGGGCCTTCGTTACGCTAGCCGGAAGCTTTTTCCGCGGTCCAGGCTGGACGTGGCTCTGGCCATGGCAGGGTATGTACTTTGACCTGTAAACTTCAGAATATGCAGAGAGGACAACTATGAGTATCAATACTCCTCCCATTACACCGCAGCAGTATGAAGTCTTGCATGGCGGTGGCGCTGAGTCAGCAGAGATAGCAAAACAGCGCCTATCGCGGAGGCGTTTTCTCCGCAGGTCTATGTTGGCGGTGTATGGATTGTCTGCAACAGCCAGTGTGGCAGGTGCGTTATATTTAATGTATCCGAACCTGGCCGGTCAGTTCGGCGCTGATTTCACCGTCGGGAAAATAACGGATTTTCCGGGGGCTCTGCCCAAAAACTTCACATTGGGCCAGGCTGGTGTGTTCTATGTCCAGGCTGCCAAGACCTACCTGGTTCACCTTGCTCCTGGCACGCAATTTATATTAAGCGGCTCTAATCTTACAGATCAGTTGAGTTCTGAGAGCTTTGTCAAGGGGGCCGATGGCTCTCATTGGGTTGCTCTTTACCAGCGTTGTGTCCATCTCGGTTGTACATACGCGTTCCGCGCCGACTGTGCCAGCTTCAAGTGTCCCTGTCATGGTTCACACTATAACGTTGATGGCGAGTATCTCGACGGACCTGCTCCCAGGAGCGCGGACCGCTTTGGCATGTCCTTCAGTGGAACAGATGTGATAGTAAGCACAGGCGTGCTCAATAATACGGTGCCACATCCTGATGCTTCTACTCGTCTTATCGCGCCACCAATCGAGGTTTGCGTCTAGGATATTGCAATGCCCGCCCATTTATGAAGAGATTGTAGTAAGGAAGTGTAGTTATGACAGATCCTGTACAGGCTGCAATAGGTATTGTAGTTGCGCTGATTGTCGTGGGCGCCTTACTCTATATATTTTATTCTCGTACCAACGCGGTTCAGAAAACCGGATTTGGCGCCTTAATAATGCTGGCTGTCGTTTCTCTGTTAATCCCGGTTTTCTGGATTACGGAATCCAACGCACAGGAGATGTCCAAACTTCGGCAGCATACAACTGATGTCAGTCGCGGCGCAGCGCTTTTTGCCCAGTATTGTCAGTCGTGTCATGGCATCAATGGGCAAGGCTTGATTGGTCCCAAACTCAACGGGAATCCTGCTGTCAATAAACTGACCGACGCTGATATACTACGTATTGTCAGTGGAGGTATCGCCAATACAGCCGATCCTTCCCAGTTGCTTATGCCTGCCTGGCTCGAGGACTTTGGCGGCCCGCTCACACAGATCGATATCCAATATTTATTTGCTCTCATTCGTTCGGCTGATCCTGATTACTTAGCCAAAAATGGGTATCCCACCGGCCCAGCTTCCAATGGTTTTAATCAGGTTCCCGGTCTTTTACAAGTGTCTAATCCTACAGCCTACCAGACCGCCGTGGCACAGGCAACTGCAGCCGCTGGCGTTGGTCAATTTGGTGCGCCAGTTGATGCAACCAAATCAAATGCGGTTACTATCAACATCGTTTTACCACCTACTGGCGCTACGTGTAACCCTGCTTGCTATTCACCTACGAATGTAAAGGTCAAGGTAGGCACAACCATCACCTGGGTCAATAAGAGCACTACACCACATACCGTAACTGCTATGGTGGGAGAAATGCCCAGCTCTGAAACACCTGCGCCGCAGATATTTGACTCAGGCATTAGCAAGTTGCTTATGCCTGGCCAGCATTTCACCTATACAGTAACGCTGGCTGCCTACAATTTTAATAAAAACCATGTCGTTCTCTACTATTGCCAGATTCACCCTTCCATGGTGGCCGAACTGACAATCGTTCCATAATGGGTTTTCCTGTGTTGTGCCTCTTTTTGGGGCGCAATACTTTCTGTATTTTGATATTTGTTCCAATGCATGTCTCACAACAGCATTCGTTATATGTTGAAAGGGATTGCGATCCATGCAACAAGCACAACAACGGACAAATGGTAGCGTGGCGCCCGCGCCCACAGAGCGCATCTCGTGGGCGCGGGCGATGATCTTCGCCGCTGGCTACTTTTTTCTTGCGGCTCTTCTAATTGGACAAATCCCAGGCTATATTAATCTAGCCATGACCGCCTCGTCGTTAGTCGGGTTCGAGCAAGGGATTCTTGCCCTGGCAGTCGTGTGCCTGGCAGGTTTTCTTGTTATTCAAATCGTCGTTATGCTTTTTGACCCTAAGCCTGTCATCCCTCCAATCGTTTTAAGCGTGTTAGGTGTCCCAATCGCCGTTGCTGGTCTGGCTGTTATTCTCTGGGCATCGTATACCAATAATCAATATTTCCCCGCACAAAACGTCACCTGGTTCCCTTTGCTAGGGGGAAATGTGCTCTGGTTCCCACCTCTCTCATTTGATCTCATTATGCTGGGTGCGGCAATCATAGGTGTAGGTGTGACTCTAGTATTTTTCAGCATCCTTGCTTTACGTGAACAGCGCAATCCTGACCGCAGCGATGCAGGTACGACGCCTGCTGTCAGAGCTATGATCAGTATTGGTATCACATTCCTGATCGTATTTATGCTCTTTTATATGTTGGAAAGCCCTCAAAGTTTTGCTACGTCTCATGGTCTGAGTCTTGCAGTCGCGAATACAATTTACAACGTCTTCCTGGGAATTGCTGTCATTTGTACGTTGGGCGCATTTGCGCTTCGTTTCCACTACCTGCTGCGTCCGGTACGCAAGCGTACTATGTCTGGTCTCTATCTTGTCGGTATTAGTTTAGCGCAGGTGGGCGTGATTTTCCTATTGGCATGGTTCCTTGTCTATCCTGCGATTGCCTGGATTCACACCTGGACATTCGTAGGTCTGGGCACATATCTGACAATTTGTGGAAAAGCGACAGCGGTCCCACAAACCTGTTCATTCTCGCAGCAGTCAGGCTATATTATTAATGCCGTTGTCACGACGAATTTCTTCATATTGTTCATGGCGGGCATCGCAGTATGGAAAGGCAGGCGTAATCTCGTCGTTGTGAGCAGCCTGACCATAACGGCGGTGATTGCTCTGGCAACACTTCTGGTACACATGCATCCAGATGAAATCTTTATCGCTGAGCTTCTAACGGGTGGCATGCTGGTGCTTGCAGTGATCTGGACGAGCGTTGCTCGTCGCGAATTCGCTGTCGTCGGTGAACGTAATCTGGGTTGTGTTGGCCAGTGGTTAATAGTAGGCACATGTCTGTTGATCTATATTGCCAGCTTTGCTTTCTTCTCAATCCCGGGCTTCAGGGAGACAGAGCCAAATATCCCTTCCACCCCAGGAACTGGTTTCAATGCTGGAATTAGCGGTGGCGCTCATGCTATTGTAGTGTTCATTGTTATAGGCATACTTGCCGGTATCCAGTTCTACTTCCTTGTGCGCAATCGTTATCGTGTGTAAGGGTTGCTTCATTGGAAACACCAGAACAGCTAAAAATACTCATTCTTGCAGCCGAAGTTGTACCGTTTGCCAAGGTCGGGGGGCTGGCGGATGTTGTAGGAGCCTTACCAAAAGCGCTGTGGGAACTTGGGCACGATGTGCGCCTGGTTATGCCACGTTATGGCCAGATCAAGCCGGATAAATTCAAGTTGACAACTGTTCTGGATACCGTTCATGTCAGTATGGCGACTTTCAAAGAACAGGTTGGTGTATGCCAGGGCGAAATTGGCGATGGGATTCCGGTCTATATGATCGATGCGCCTCGTTACTTTGATCGCGAAAACATCTATGGATACACGGATGATGGTGAGCGTTTCATCTTATTTTGTCGTGCTGCGCTAGAATCGATGCGTTTGCTTGATTGGTCTCCCGATATTGTGCACTGCAACGACTGGCAGACAGGTATCGTTCCCAACTGGATGCATACTGTTTATCGCGATGATCCATTCTTCGCTAATACAGCTACAGCTTATACCATTCATAATCTAGCTTATCAAGGTATTTTCGGCTATCGTATCCTGGAAGTGGCGGGAGTTGCCACTGGCGGATTTCTTTATCCGCAGATTGTTGAACTTGCGAATGTTGTCGATATAATGGGGCGTGGCATTCTCTTTGCTGATGTTGTTACGACGGTAAGCGAACGCTATGCTCAAGAGATACTTACCCCTACGTTTGGTGAGAAATTAGATCAACTTCTTCGTTCGCGTCGCGATCGATTATTTGGTATTCTGAACGGCATTGATTACCAGGAAATGAACCCTGCCAGCGATCACCATATCCATACATGCTTCGATTCAAATTCGCTCGATAAACGCGCTGAAAATAAACGGGCGCTTCAGGAACGGGCACATCTTCCCATGAAGCCAGACGTGCCACTTCTTGGCATGATTTCGCGCCTTGCGGATCAGAAAGGCTTTGATCTACTCGCGCAGATCATCCAACCGTTACTGGCTCAGGGCATCCAGTTAGTTGTTCTGGGCATTGGCGATCAACACTACCATGAAATGTTCCAGAACCTGGCCGCTCGATACCCTGAACAAGTTGCTATTTTTCTTACCTTCAATACTGAATTGGCTCAATCTATCTATGCTGGAAGTGATATGTTTTTGATGCCTTCGCGTTTTGAGCCTTGTGGCCTGGGTCAGTTAATTGCCATGAGGTACGGCAGTGTGCCGATTGTACGTAGTGTTGGAGGTCTGGCCGATACGGTACAGGAGTACGATCCACGCACCGGTGAAGGCAATGGTTTCGCCTTCCCCAACTATGATCCCTGGGAGTTGTTCGCTGCTATCGTACGCGCACTGGAATTATATCGATTCAAAGATATATGGCGTACCCTGCAACAACGCGGTATGGCTGCTGATCACTCCTGGCAAGCATCGGCCCTACGTTATGTAGAGGTTTACCGTAATGCCATAGCATTTCATAAAGGTGGCAAGTGATAACTCCGCGCTAGCCCAATTTACGGTACGCGTATAGGTCCTCCAAATTCCTTATAATAAGATGACCAACCATCAGGAGTCGATGTCCGATCACAGTGATCAAGAAAGCCTGTCAGCTTTGCCTCCGCCATATCTGCCAGGTGAACTATTAAAGCCTCGATAGTCGCAGGATAGACAGGTGATCCAAATTCCTTTGTACCGTGGTGCGCCAGGATGATATGCAGCAAATCCAGCCACGTTGCTTCATCTATCTCAGTTACATGCAAAGCGTGTTGCTGTACATACTGTGTTCCCAGAAAGATGTGGCCGAACATATTGCCAGCAGGAGTAAATCCTCTGCCAGGCTGTTCTTCTAGCTCTTTTAGTTTGCCGATATCATGTAATAGAGCGCCTGCAAGCGCAAGCTCGTCGTTGCAGGAGTAAAGATTCGTCAGGCATTGGGCGATCAACGAAACATTAACCGTGTGTTCGAGCAGGCCACCAACCACTGCGCCATGATGCCGCACAGCCGCTGGCCAACGTCGAAATTGCTCTATTACATCGCTCGTAAAACAATCATGTAGAAGTGCTTGAAGGCCTGGATGTTGTACCTGCTTCATCAGATTCCAGAACTGATCCTCAAGGTCATCTATTGTATGACGTGTACTGACTACAAATAAATCCAGTGGTGCAGTTTCGTCTAACTCGGCCCGAGTCAACTTTATGTGCATTGTATTCTGAAATGCTTCAATCAGCCCCTCAATCAGAACGACCTTACCTGCTTGTGGCAGGTTGCTTTCTCTCTGTGGGAGATCAAATTGCCATGCCGTAATGTCATTACCCCTTTGGTCGCGCAATTTGAGTTGACGATACTGCTTGCCATTTTTTGCGGTGCGATTTTGTACTTCTTGAGCCAATAACCATCCGCGTACCTCCGTATGTACCCCCAAATCGCTGATAATGATCGGCTCTGGCTTAAACGACATGTCTCTCAGAGTTATATGATTATGATTTACCATGAATTCTTTCCTCCAAAATGGTTTAATTTACGTATTTCATACATGCGATATCAGAAAAGCGGAAAAAACAATCAAAAATTTCCGCTTTCCCAAATTGTATCCGTATAAAAAGATCATGAAAGTGATCACTCAAACCCAATATAAGAGCAAATTGACGATTACCCTGAAGACCCCTATACTAGCCGAGATAAACATAGACCCGTGCCGCATGGAGGAGGTGTGGAATATTATGCAGCAGGAGACTTCTCAATCTGAGACAGATGTTAACCATGACCAGGATCTGGTCAGAAGACGGGCTATTCTTGCAACTCAATTTCAAGCTCTTCCCATATATGGGTCAGCAGAGTTTTGGAGCCTTGTCGAAGAGCCCCAATTAAAGCTAGCTCTACCCTTAGAAGTTTTAGTCAAATGCATTCGCGTTGCAATAACTCAAGAGGATAGTGCAGGCAAGAATCGTATGCTTGAAATGATATTCCGTCGTACACAGGGAGCAAATGAATACTGGTCGCGGCAGGTTCTCAGCCGAATTCATCTTCGGTCAGAGGAACGATGCATGTTTGCGCATGATTTGTATGCTGATTTGTGTGAACGTGTTATACGCGCTTTGAATGATAGCAAGCGGCTGTTCTGGGAGGAGAATTTTCAACACTGCCTATGCTTTGAACGCAAACACGTGTATCAAGCTTTTTTGACGCGCGAAGGACGATGGTATAATCAATATGCAAACGAATCTAATACTCGCCGCATTCCTCGATCACTCATCGGGAGCTTAGATCAACCTGTACAGCACGCCAATGGTGAGTCGTGGGAAATGGATATTGTGGATGAACAGGCACAACAAGCGTTGCTTTCTGTGGAACAGCACGATTTACCACTTCTCATTCTAAATCTGCCGCAAAAGTTAAAACCTGTGATCTGGTTACTTTTCTGGGAAGGTAGAACAGAAAAGAATGTAGCCACTATTCTTGGAGTAAGTGATCGCACCGTTCGCAATCGGTTACAGAAAGCTTTAAGCTTGCTGCGCACTGCTATTGACATGGAGGGGAAAACCATCGATGGATAGAGAAGAGGAAGAAATGATACAACGTTTGACTGCTCGTTATGTCTCGGAGTTCCGTGCCGGGCAACATCCACGATTGAGCGAATACCTGTCACGTTATCCGCACTATGCAAATATGATCGCCGACTTTGTAACCTACTATCATGCAATTGAGGTTGATATACCCCAGGATATCGAAATCATACCACCTCTTTCTCAAATTTCTCGGGCTGCACTTGAGGAAGCCTGGAAGAATGTGTTACATTCTGATTTTGAGGAATTCAATACCCTTGACTCATTGCAGATGGCAGCGAACAATGTGCATAAATCGTTCTTTCAGTTGGCCTTGGAGACAGGTCTGAGCCAGGATATTCTGAAAAAATTAGATCTGCATAGTATTGACGCTGCAACGATACCACAGGAATTATGTCATCGATTAGCAAAAGCCTTACATCGACCTCTGGCAGCAATAGAAATGTATCTAGGGCTTGTGAAGCATCAGCAAGCGACAAAGGGTGTAGCGGAAAGTCCTCCTGTCTATCATATAGAAGATCAACCTGCTTTGGATTTGCCTGTCTGTAGCTTTCAGGAGGCTGTTGAGCAAAGCAAGACTATGTCAGATGAGCAGAAAGATTTCTGGCATACTATTCTAGTACATGAGGGTTTATTGTGATACAAGGGGACGCTGTCGGGTTACAGTCCAAACGGGGAGAAGAACTGCACCCGACAGCCCTCAATGGGAGGAGGGTAATTGATAATTCTTTCTCGCATCTATGAAACTGGAAGGAGTGGTAATATTCGTCTATGCAAGAGTTAATTGCATACCTTGATTGTCATTCCGGTATCAGCGGCGATATGTTTCTGGGGGCTTTACTCGATCTCGATGCAGGGTTCTCATTAGACTTCTTGATAAGCGCACTGGCTGGTCTGCCTTTGCATGGTTATGAATTAAGGCTTGAGCCTTTCCAAGACAAAGGTATTCTCGGTTCGCGTTTTGATGTGGTACTCACCGAACAGAATACTAGTTTTCCGCAAATGCGGAGCCTAGCGGATGTCGAAGCTATACTACATGCCTCTACACTGTCCCCTAAAGTGCGTGAAATTGCGCTCTCGATATTTCAGTGCCTTGCTAGAGCCGAGGCAACTGTTCATGGGACAAGTGTTGAAGAAGTGCATTTTCATGAAGTAGGGGCAATTGACGCGATCATTGATATCACAGGGGCAGCAATAGCTCTTGAAGCTTTGGGCATAGTAGAACTATATGCTTCGTCTCTGCCATTAAGCAGCGGACATGTACAAACTGCTCACGGAATATTGCCTGTTCCTGCACCGGCAACGTTAGAGATTCTACGTCAGATTCCAGCTCACTGGAAACCATCCCCTGCGGAAGGCGAAATGGTAACTCCTACTGGCGCCGCAATCCTGGCAACACAAGCCCTTTTTAAGACCCCAGCCATTTTTATTGAGCGTGTGGGATATGGCTTTGGTCGGAAGCAGTTTCCGTGGCCGAACTGCCTGCGCGTCTGTCTGGGGAGGGCAGGAAATTCAAATCAACAAAGTGAATTAGCGGATAGTGATTGGGTAGCTGTCATTGAAAGCAACATAGACAACATGACAGGCGAACTCCTGGGTGGATTAATGGATAAACTCTTCTCCGCTGGCGCGTTAGATGTCAATTACACTCCTATACAGATGAAAAAGAATAGACCTGCCGTCATGCTGACTATAATTTGTCGGGTTGAAGAGGGCAAGACTATGTCCGAGCTGCTCCTAAGCGAATCTAGCACATTAGGAGTGCGAATTTCACAGGTCCAACGCATCAAGGCACAGCGTGTGTTAGAATGTATCGAGACACCATTTGGTCCAATTTCGATGAAAGTCAAGCGTCTTGGTAACCGAATCATTAGCGCTACTCCGGAGTATGAGGACTGTCAACGTATAGCCCTGGAAAAGGGCATTCCACTTGAAAATGTTTACGAAGTTGCACGGCAGGTGATGAAGACAATTTTACCTGCATAGGTATTAAATCAGTAACCATGGACTTCAAAGATTGGCGCAAAGCCCTTGATAACACAGCAGACGAACCTGTAGCTCCTAAAATTGGCAGATTTAGAGGCAAGCAATATTTTGATTATATCGAGGAACAGATCCACGAGGCACAAGCCCGTGGTGACTTTGACAATCTGCCGGGCACCGGGAAACCTCTTAATCTCGATGATAACCTTTTTATAGGTGACAAGGCATTGGCGTATAGTTTACTGAAACAGAATGGCTATGCTCCGCCGGAAGTCGAACTTGCAAAAGAAATTCGCACCCAGTTTGAGAAAACTCAGGAGAAACTCGAAAAATTGCGTCAACAAAGGAAAAGTTTATACACAAGGCGTATACCACCTTTCGAAAGCGAGAAACGGTCTTTTAATTATGCAGTTGAGAAAGCCACTGCCAGGTACGATCAATTGTTGCGTGAACTAAATCGGAAGATCCTCAATTTGAATTTGACCACACCCTCGCCTATGCACATGCCTCCGTTTGAGGTAGAGAAGTTAGTGCAACAGTTTCGTGACTCTTGCTCCCTCTTTGAATAA
>WNGP01006310.1_pt1 | contig 17943 bp, 10 predicted proteins | sample 5407671 | NCBI WGS metagenome assembly WNGP01 (sample SAMN13153381, study PRJNA577476) | soil metagenome | isolation source: 40 cm soil or saprolite under Garry oak tree replicate 2 | place: USA:California | collected 2016-06-15 | reverse complement strand
GCGTGCCCAAAATCCACGAGCACGACGGCCTCCCGGCTCAGGGGTTCGGCATCTTTTTGGGCGACCGGCTGGTCGTGTACTATTCCTATCAGACGGATCTGGGTGACGGGTGGGAGGACCCCGACGTGCACCACGATCCACCGGAGCTGCACGAGGCTGCGCTGCGCATGGGCGTCAATCTCTTCACGTATGCCGTGAGCTCGACTCGGTGACTGAGACCGCCCTGGGTCTGCGCCGCCTCGGCGTGCCCCACGCCAGGGCCCGCGCCGCCGCCGTCGTGCTGGCCGGCGCGGGCTCGGCCGGCGCCATCGCCGCGGCCGGGCTGTGGCTCGCGCCACGGGCGCTCGCCGTGGCGGGCGCTTGGCTCGCGATCGGCGCCGTCCTGGCCGGCGCTCTCTGGGCGGCCTGGCGTGCCGGACGCGGGGCGGACCCCCGGGCGGTGGGCCGGCTGGTGGAGAGAGCCGCCGGGGCGCGGGACGGCAGCGTGGTGGGAGCGCTGCCAGTGCTCGACCCGAGGCCCGGGGGGGGGGGCGTGAGTGCGGCGCTCGCGGCGCTGGCGGATGCGCGGGCGGCGCGGGTCGTCGCGGCGGGCGGCGCTGGCGGATGCGCGGGCGGCGCGGGTCGTCGCGGCGGCCGCACCGCACGTGGATCGCCAGCTCGCGCGAGAGACACGTCGCCGCCTCGTGGCGGGCGCGGTCGCCGCCGCCGCCGGAACGGCGCTGTTCGTCGCCGCTGCCCCGGCGCATGGCCGGCCGGCGTTCTGGCATCCGCTGCGCGCCATCGCGGATGCGCGGGCGCCGGTGCGCCTCGCCGTCGACCGGCAAAGGGTGCGCCGCGGGGACAGCGTCACCGTCACGATCGACGTTCCCGCCGGGCTGCGAGCGACCCTGTGGACCCGTGGGCTCGGGGAGCCGTGGCGCCCGACGCCGGTCGCGCTCGACTCCGCGGGGCGGAGCGTGCGCCGCGTCGGCCCGCTCCAGGCTGACCTGTATCTGCGCGCCACGAGCGGCGCTCGCCGCAGCGCGGAGCGGCGCGTCGCGGTGAGCCTGCCGGCCTTCATCGCTGATCTCGAGGTCACCGCTCGATTCCCGGCCTACCTCGAGCGTCCTGAGGAGCGGCTGGCGCCGGGCGCGGACACCGTGCCGGTGCCGGCCGGTACGGCGCTCGTCACGACCGGAGCCGCGAGCGTCGGGCTCGCCGGTGCGGCGTGGGTGCCGGCCGAAGGCGCGCCGCTGCGGCTCGCCGTGAGCGGGACGCGGTTCAGCGGCCGCTTCGTGCCCGCCCGTTCAGGCGTCTGGCGACTCGACGTCTCCGCCGCGGATGGGAGCCTGATCGAGGGCACCGTCCCCGAGCTGTCGCTGCGCGTCGTTCCCGATTCCGCGCCGCTGGTCGCGGTGCCGGTGCCTGGGCGCGATACGACTCTTCCACTCTCGCTCCGCCAGCCGCTCGTGATCGACGTGCGCGACGACCACCGGGTGGCGCGCGTGGAGGTCGTGAGCTGGCGCGTGAGCCAGAGCGGGAGGGTCGCCCCGCTGCTGCGTCAGGCGCTCGACGTGCGCGGGGCGGGAGACCGGGCACTGATCCAGGGCGAGCTCGACGCCGAGCGGCGTGGGCTGCTGCCGGGCGACACGCTGCGCCTGCGCGTGGAGGCGTGGGATAATGCGCCGGTGCCGCATCGGGGCGTGAGCCCGGAGCTGGCGCTGCGGTTGCCGACGCTCGCGGAGCTGCGCGCCGCGGCGCGGGCCGACGTGCGGGGCCTCGCCACGGCGGGGGACTCGCTCGCGGCCGCGGCCGCGGACCTGTCCCGACGCACGGCCGACCTGGCGCACGAGCGGCCTCGCGAGGGCAGCGCGGGCGGCCGGCGCGCTGCCGGAGCACAAGCGGGGGCCCTGCCGTTCGAAACGAGCCAGCGCGCGGCGGCGATCGCTCAGCAGGAAGCGGAGCTCCAGCAGCGCGCCCGCGAGCTCGCCCAGGCGGTGGAGCGAGTGGCGCGCGCGGCGCAGCAAGCCGGCCTCACCGACACGGCCTTCCAGGCGCGGCTGGCGGAGGTCCAGCAGCTGCTGCAGCGGGCGCTCACGCCTGAGCTCGCGCAGCGGTTGCGTGAGCTGCAGGAGGCGCTCGGCAAGCTCGACCCCGAGGCCACCCGCCGCGCGCTCGAGCACCTGGCGGAGTCACAGGAGCAGTTCCGGGAGGCGCTGGAACGAAGCCGTGAGCTGTTCCGCCGCGCCGCGACTGAGGGCATGCTACAGTCGCTCGCCGCCGATGCCGAGGATCTGCGCCGGGCACAGAGTGAGTGGAACCAGCAGGACGCACCGCGGCCTGACAGCGCGGCGGCGGCGCGGGAACGGGCGCTGGCCGGGCGCACTGATTCACTGGAGCGCGGGCTGGCGCAGGCGGCGAGCGATGTCGCTGAAGCCGCGGTGCCTCGAGCGGCCGCGGAGCGCGCCCGCGGCGCCATGCAGCGCGCCGCCGGCGCGGCCGACGGGCGGGACGCCGCTCAGGCGATGAGCGCAGGGGCGGCGGCGGAATCGGCCCTGGTCGAGACGCAGGACGCGCTGCGGGCGCGCCGCGACTCGCTCACGCAGGCGTGGCGCCAGGAGACGCTCGACGCGCTCGACCGCGCGCTCTCGGAGACGGCGGCGCTGGCGGGGCGGCAGCGCGAGCTCGCCGACACCCTCCATCGCGGTGCCGCGGGGGCGGCCGCGCGGTCGGGGCAAGCGTCGGTCGAGGAAGGCACGGAGGCGATCGAACGGCAGATCCGCGCCGCGGCCGGTCGCAACGCGCTCGTCTCGCCGCAGCTCGGACGGGCGCTGGGGTTCGCCCAGCGCCAGATGCGCGCGGCGCGACAGGAACTCGAGAACGCTCACCCCAACGTCGAGACGGCGGCGACCCTGGCCGACGAATCGGTGGATGCCCTCAACGCGACGGCATACGCACTCTCGAAGAGTCGCAGCGACGTCGCGGGCTCGCGGTCAGGGAGCGGGTTCGCGGAGGCGATGGAGCAGCTGGCGCGGCAGCAAGGGGGACTGAACGGGCAGACGCAGGGTCTGCTCGCGTTCCCGGGCCCGGATGGTCAGGCGGTGCTCGACCAGCTCCGCGCGCTCGCGGCCGAGCAGCGCGCGCTCGCCGACCAGCTCGAGCGGCTGCACGCCGAGGGCGCGAGCCAGGCCGCGGGGCCCCTCAGCCAGGAAGCGCGCGACCTCGCCCGGCAGCTCGAGGCGGGCCGCCTCGATGCCCAGACCATCGAGCGCCAGGAGCGGTTATACCACCGGCTGCTGGACGCCGGCCGGACGCTCACCAGCGCCATGCCCGACGAGCAGCGGGAGCGCGTCAGCCGCCCCGCCAGCGGCGACAGCGTGCGCGTCCCTGCCCTGCTCGCGCCCGGCGCGACGGGCGCCGGGCCGCGCGTTCACTACCCCGCCTGGGAAGAGCTCAAGGAGTTGACGCCGGACGAGCGCCGGCTGGTGCTGGAATACTTCCGCCGCCTCAATGCTCCGCCGCCCGTTCCCGACCGTTAGGGCGGCGGTCCTCGCTGCGGCGCTCGCGCTGGGGGTGGCGCACGCTGCCCCGGCTCAGGGGATCGGCCAGGGGTTCGAGCTCGAGCGCACGGGCCGGGTCGATCAGGCCGCGGAGCTGTACCTCGCCACCGTGCGGGCGACTCCCACGGATGTCGCAGCCCTGCTCGGGCTCGAGCGCGTGTTGCCCCAGCTCGATCGCGCGCCCGAGCTGCTGCCGCTGGTGCAGCGCGCGGTGGCGCTCGATGCCGAGAGCGACGTACTGCGCGGCCTGCTGCTGCGCACCTGCGTCGCGCTGAACCTCCCCGACAGCGCGGAGGCGGTGGCGCGGCGCTGGGCGCACGAGCGCCCGCGCGACGAGACGCCGTATCGCGAGTGGGCGATCGCGCTGTCGGACGTGCGGGCCTACGACGCGGCGCGCGACGTGCTGCTTGGCGGGCGCAAGGCCCTGGGCCGCGGAACGGCCTTCGCGATCGAGATTGCGGAGCTGGCGCAGCGGGCGGGCTACTGGGAGGCGGCGGGCCGCGAGTGGGGGGGCGCGGTCACCGCCCAGCCGGACGAGCTGCCCAATGCGGCGACACGGCTCGCGGACGCGCCGCCGGACAAGCGCGACCGCATCATTCAACTGCTCACGCCCGGCGGCGCTTCTCGCCCGGCTCGCCGCCTCGCGGCGGAGCTGGCGCTCGGCTGGGGCGACCCGGCGCGAGGTTGGACCATCTTCGAGGCTACGCTGGAGGCCCCGTCCGCCGAGGCGGCCTACGCGCTGCGCCGCTTCGCGGACCTGGCGGCAGAGCCAGGCACGCCGGCCGCGTGGCGCGTGCGCGGGCTGGCCTTGAGCAGATTCGCCGACATCGTGCCCGAGCCGCTCGCCGCCCGGGCGCGCGCCGAAGCGGCGCGGGCGTTCCTCGAGAGCGGGGACGCGGGGGCCGCGGGGGCGGAGCTCGCCCGGGTGGCGGGCGATCCGGCCGCGCCGCTCGAGGCCCAAACGCTGGCGCAAGCGACGCTGATTCGCGCCCTGATCCAGGCCGGCCGGCTCGATTCCGCGGCGCAGCGGCTCGCGCAGGCCCGCGACCGCCTCTCGGGAGACGACGTCCTCGCGCTGCGGTCGGCGCTGGCTCGGGCCCACGTCCGCCGCGGCGAGCTGGACGGCGCCGATTCCGCGGTCGCGGGCGACTCGAGCGTCGAGCTGCTCGCGTTGCAAGGGTGGATTGCGCTGTATCGCGGCGACGTGCAGCGGGCGCGCGGGCTGTTCCGGTCGGCCGGCCCCTACGCGGGCGGCCGTCGCGAGGCGACCGAACGCACGGCGATGCTGGCGCTGCTCGAGCGGATTCCCGCCAGGCGGTTCCCGGACCTCGGCCGCGCCCTGCTCACCCTGGCCCGCGGCGACTCGGCTGCGACGGTCACCGCGCTGCGGCAGGCCGCCGACCAGCTGACGCTCGACGGCGGCCGCGGCGACGTGCTGGTCCTCGCGGGACAGATCGCCGAACGCCTCGGCCCGCAGGGGGAGGCCACCGCGGCGCTGCTGTTCGACGAGGTCGTGCGCGCCGGCGGCGCGGGCGCGGCGCCGCCCGCCGCCGAGCTCGCCTGGGCCGCGCAGCTCCTGCGGCAGGGCCGCACGGAAGCGGCCGTCACGCACCTCGAGCATCTGATTCTCAGTTACCCCGAGAGTGCCGTCGTGCCCGAGGCGCGGCGCGCGCTCGAGCGGGCGAAGGGAGCGATTCCCAAGTCGTGAGGCGGAGAGACTTCGTCCTCTCGGTCGGCGCCGGCCTTCTGGGTTTCCGTCCGACGGTCCGACTGTCCGACAGTGCGTCGCTTCTCATTCCCATGGACGACGCCCAGTCCGACCACCTCAAGGCGTACGGCGTCGCCTACCGCGCGGTGCAGGCGGGGCTCCAGGTCGAGTGGCTGCTCAACTACCGCAGCGGGTCCTTCCTCGTGCCGGACGGCGTCGCCATCCGTCGCGACGCAGGCCTGAGCGGCGTCGCTTTCCAGCCGGTGGGCCCCGGCGATATCACGGCAATCCGCGGCGCCATCGAAGCGACCAACGCCGACAGCGTGATCCTCGAGAAGGCGCCCAAGGTGGCCGTGTACGTGCCGCCCAACGCGCCGCCGTGGGACGACGCCGTGACGATGGCCTTGCAGTACGCCGGGATTCCGTTCGAGCGGGTGTGGGATCCCGAGGTGCTGGGAGGGTCGCTCGCGCACTACGACTGGCTCCACCTCCACCACGAGGACTTCACGGGGCAGTACTCCAAGTTCTACCTGCTGTACGCGGGTGCGCCCTGGCTCACGGAGATGGTCCGGTACAACACCGATGCCGCCCGCCGGCTCGGCTTCGCGAACGTGCCCGAGCTCAAGAAGGCCGTCGCGCGGAGCATCCGGGAATACGTCAGCCAGGGCGGCTTCCTGTTCGCGATGTGCACGGCGACCGAAACGATCGATCTCGCGCTGGCGGCGGAGCACGTGGATATCGCGGCGAGTTTTGCGGACGGGACGCCGATCGACCCCGCCGCCGACGCCAGACTCGACTGGAGCCAGACGTTCGCCTTCACCGGCGCGCACGTCGAGCCGAACCCTCTGGTGGCGAGCTTCTCCGACATCGATGGGCACCAGGTGGACACGGGGCGGCGCCAGCCGCTCGGGGGGTTCGCGCTCTTCAACTTCAGCGCGAAGATCGATCCCGTCCCCACGATGCTGGTCCAGAACCATCGCCAGCTGATCCCGGATTTCTACGGTCTGACGACGTCGTTCATGCGGAACCGCTTGAAGCCGAGCATCATCGTCCTCGCCGAGGAGGAGGGGGCGCCCTGGGTCAAGTACCTCCACGGCGACCTGGGGAAGGGCACCTGGACGTTCTTCGGCGGGCACGATCCCGAGGATCCGCAGCACGGCATCGGCGAAGCTCCGACCGACCTGTCGCTGCATCCGCACTCGGCGGGGTATCGCCTCATCCTCAACAACGTGCTCTTTCCGGCGGCGAAGAAGCGCGAGCTGAAGACGTGAGCGTCGAGCGGCTGGCGCCGGCCGTGCAGGCGTTGCTGCGGGCCGAGATCGAGGCCGCCCAGGGCCGCGAGGTGTCGTTCGTCGCTCGCCAGGACGCGGACGGCAGAATCATCGAGGCCCGCGTGGTGGCGCGCGGCACCGTGGACGCGGTGCTCGCGCTGCCCGGCATCGCGGCGCGCGGCGAGCTGCTGCTGCACAACCACCCGAGCGGCGTGCTCGAGCCCTCCGGCGCGGACTTGACGGTCGCGGCGCGGCTCCACGACGGCGGCGTGGGCTTCGGCATCGTGGACAACGCCGTGACCGCCTGCTACGTGGTGGTCGAAGTGCCACGGGCGCGCGCCGTGGTGCGGCTCGATCCGATCGACGTGGCCGGCCTGCTCGCCGAGCGGGGCCCCGTGGCGCGCGAGCTGGGCGCGTTCGAGGACCGCCCCAGCCAGCGCGACATGGCGGCCTACACGGCCGACGTGTACAACGACGGCGGTGTGGCGCTGCTCGAAGCGGGGACCGGCGTCGGCAAGTCGTTCGCCTACCTCGTGCCGGCGCTGCTGTGGGCGCGCGAGAACGGCGAGCGCACGGTCGTCTCCACCAATACGATCAACCTCCAGGAGCAGCTCGTCGGCAAGGATCTGCCGATCCTGGCTCGCGCCCTCGCCGGGCCCGACCACACGCCCAGCTTCGCGCTGCTCAAGGGGTGGCGCAACTATCTCTGTCTCGCGCGACTGGAGCAGGCGCGCGCGGGGCGGGAGTCCCTGTTCGACGACGCGCGCGCCTCCGAGCTCGAAACCCTGGCGGCGTGGGCGAACCGCACCAGCGACGGCAGCCTCGCGGACCTGGCGGACGAGCCCTCGGGCGAGGTGTGGGACTCGGTCGCCGCCGAGTCCGACCTGTGCACGCGCCTCAAGTGCCCGCACTTCGAGCACTGTTTCCTGTTCCAGGCCCGGCGCCGGGCGGCCGAGGCCGACGTGGTGGTCGTGAACCACCACCTGCTGGCGTCCGATCTCGCGGTGCGCATGGCGGCGGACAACTGGCTCGAGGCCGCGGTGCTGCCGCCCTACCGCCGCCTAGTGCTGGACGAGGCGCACCACCTCGAGGACGTGGCCGCGACGCACCTCGGCACCCAGGTGAGCGCGGTCGGCGTGCAGCGGCTGTTGGGGCGACTCGAGCGCAACGGGCGCGGTCTCCTGCCGACGATCGCGGCGCAGCTGGCGCGGCGCGACGATCCGTCGAACCGCGCGAGCCGCGACCTGGTGCGGCAGCGGCTGTTCGACGCCCTGGGCGGGGCGCGCAGGGCGGCCGACACCCTCTTCACCCTCCTGGGTGGCCGGCTCGACGCCGAGTCGGGGCCGGGTCCGCTCCGTCTCACCGACGCCTTCGCTGAGGATGCCGTCTGGTCGGCGGGACTGGGCCCGGCACTCGAGAATCTGCTGATCGCATTCAACCAGCTGCGCGACGGGGTCGAGACGATCGCCGATCGCCTCGCCATCGGGGATGCCGGCGACCGGCCGGTCCAGCTCATCGCGGAGCTGCGCGGCGTGATCCGCCGCCTCGACGCCGCGGCCCAGGGACTGACGGCGGCGCTGCAGCCGCGGCCGGGGGGGCCGGCCGCCGTGCGCTGGCTCGAGCGCCGCGGCAGGAAAACCGCGAACCTGACCCTCGCATCGGTCCCGCTCGACCTCGCGCCGCTCCTCAAGGAGAACCTGTTCGATCGCGTGGACACGGTCGTGCTGACGAGTGCGACGCTCGCCGCCGCGGGCGATTTCGCGTTCCTCGAGGAGCGCCTCGGTCTCGATCTGCCCCCGCCGCGCGTCGTGGTGCGGGAAGCGCTCCCGTCCCCATTCGATTTTGCCACGCAGTGCCTGTTCGGCGTGCCGACCGACCTCCCCGAGCCGAGGGACGACGAGGCGGGGCACGACGCCGCCGTGGCCCGCGTGCTGCTCGATCTCGCGCGCGCGTCGGACGGCGGGATCTTCGTGCTGTTCACGAGCCACGGCGCCCTGCGGCGTACCGCCGACGCGGTGCGCGGGCGGATCGGCGGACGCTGGCCCCTGCTCGTTCAGGGCGAGGGGCAACGCGATCAGCTGTTGCGCCGGTTTCGCGAATACGGGTCGGCGATCCTGCTCGGCACCGATTCCTTCTGGGAAGGCGTGGACGTCCCCGGGCGGGCCCTGCGCGTACTCATCCTCGCGAAGCTGCCGTTCAAGGTGCCGACGGAGCCGCTCACGGCCGCCCGGCTGGAGCGGCTCGAGGAGCGCGGCCAGAACGGCTTCAGCCACTACCTGGTCCCGCTCGCGGCGCTCAAGTTGAAACAGGGGTTCGGCCGGCTGATCCGCACCCGCGCGGACGTGGGTGTGGTGCTGCTGCTCGACCGCCGCGCGGTCACGAAACGCTACGGCGCCCGGATGCTCGAGGGTCTGCCGCCGGCCGAAACGGCGATCGGGAGCTGGGAAGAGGTGCGGCGACGCTGCGAGGAGTTCTTTGCCGAGAAGGGGATGGCGGTAGGAGGCGGGCAGGGGCGGTAAGGGCTAGCGGCTCGGCGCGCTCCCGCGTATCAGTGACAGGTGGCGACTGAGGTGATCGGTGTTTCAGTTCCGTAAGGCGCTCGTATGGAGTGTCGCGCTCCACGTCGTGGTGATCGCCCTGGCGTTCACGATCCCGTGGCGGGCGGCGTTGCGCCTGACGTTCATTCAGCTGACGCCGCCCCCGTCACCGGGCCTTCCCGACCTGCCCCAGCTCGGCGGCACCGAGGCGGGGCGAGGGCCCAGCGGGGGCTTGGGGCGGCGGGTCTCGGTCCCCGTCACCGGGGCCCCCCTCGCGCAGGCCGTGCCCGCGCCGGCGGGCAGGCCCGACTCGACGGTGCTGAGCGGGCCCGCCATCGGTCCGCCGGTGCCCGCTCCGCGCCTCGCCGACAGCCGCCTGTGGCCCGCTCCGCGGCCGGCGCTCCCCGCCGAGGTCGCTGAGGCCCTCTACAGCCGGCACGACACCATCCCTCGGGACTCGAGCGTGGTGCGCCGGCTCCGGACCATGGTCGATTCCCTCAACCAGATCATCGACATCGAGCAGCGTGAGCACCGCCTGCCGGTGTGGACCACGGAAGTGAAGGGAAAGAAGTTCGGGATCGACTCCACGGGGATCTACGTCGCGGGCGTCCGGATCCCGGCGCCGGTGCTGGCGATGCTCGGGAACCTGCTCCCGCAGGGCAACTTCGACGAGGCGCTGCGCGAGCGTCACATGGAGGATTTGCGGCAGGATCTGCTCCAGGCCGCCCGCCGCACCGAGACGCTGCAGGAGTTCCGGCGCTACGTGCGGGAGATCCGCGAGCGCAAGCAGGCGGAGCGCGACGCGGAGCGGAGAGCGAGGGGAGACACGACGACCGATACGGTGAGGGCCATTCCGTAACTGTTGCCGGACGCTAGGACGCTAGGTCTTACGAAGGGCGTCTTCCAGCCGCCGTAACGCCGGTTCTTTCCCTACGACGTGCAGTAGCTCGTTCACCGGCTCCGAAACCGTTCCGCCGGTCAAGGCGATGCGGATCGGCTGGAACACCTTGCCTGCCGCAACACCCCGCTCGTCCGCCAACGTGCGCAGCCGCCGCTCCAGCGCCTCGGGCGTCCACTCGGCATCGCGCAGGGCGGCAACGCTGGCCTCGAGTGAAGCCTTGAACCCTGCCGGGTCCTCGGCGATCTCCTTCTTCGCCTTGTCATCGAGGACCACGAACTTCGCATCGAGCCGCACAGCCACCTGCTTCGCCACGTCGAGTGTGGTGCGCGAGCGGGTCTTCACGGCGGCGATGGCCTTGAGGATCGCATCCCGCTTGCTGAGGATCGCATCCCGCTTGCCGTTCAGGCCGAGCTGCTCGAGCTGCGGGGCAACGAGCGAGTACAGCTCGTCGGCCGGGGTCGCCGAGAGGTATTGGCCGTTCATCCACTCGAGCTTGGTGGTGTCGAAGATCGCGCTTTTCTTCTGAATCCCCTCGAACGAGAAGAGCTGCACCATCTCCTCCGGCGTCATGATCTCGCGATCCCCACCCGGGCTCCAGCCGAGCAGCGCGAGAAAGTTACGCATCGCGGCGGGAAGGATGCCCAGGTGCTGGTAGTCGCCCACGGCCGTGGCACCGTGGCGTTTGGACAGTTTCTTGCCGTCCGGGCCGGCGATCATCGGGACGTGGCCGAACACGGGCAGCGCCGCGCCGAGCGCGCGGTACACGGCGATTTGCTTAGGCGTATTCGAGATGTGGTCGTCGCCGCGCAGCACGTGGGTGATCCGCATGTCGATATCGTCTACGACCACCGCGAAATTGTAGAGCGGCGAGCGATCGGAGCGCAGGATCACGAAGTCCTTGATGTCTTCGCCCTGGAAGCTGATCCGTTGGTGCACCGCGTCGTCCCAGGCGATCTCCCCCGCGGGCACGCGCAGGCGGATCGTGCCCTCGTCGAGGTAGGCCTTGTCGTCGGCGAGCAGTCTGTCGGCGACCTCCCGATGGCGCTTGGCCCGGGCGCCCTGGAAAACGGGTGGCTCGTCCCAGTCGAGTCCCAGCCAGGTGAGGCCGTCGAGGATGACTTTGGTGTGCTCGTCGGTCGAGCGGGCCTTGTCGGTGTCCTCGATGCGCAGCAGGAACTTGCCGCCCTCGTGTCTGGCGTAGAGCCAGTTGAAGAGCGCGGTGCGGGCGCCGCCCACGTGGAGGTAGCCGGTGGGGGAGGGGGCAAAGCGGACTCTGGTGGTCATGGAGGTGTTGCCAACGGAGAGGGGGGGATTCGAACCCCCGATAAGGCTATTAGGCCCTATAACGGTTTAGCAAACCGCCGCCTTCAGCCACTCGGCCACCTCTCCAACTATACGGCGCTTGAACTTAGCGACTCCGAGGACTGCTTGGGAGGCTCCCCCTTGGCCGTTACTTGGCCATTGCCGAACCGCATCGCGACGGCACAGGTAACACTCCTTCCGCAAGGGATGCTCTCTACGAGATCGGGTCAACGAGAGCCTCGGACGCGCACCGTATCGATGTGGGTGCCGGCAGGGAGCAACTCGGAGAGCGGGTATCGCCCCTCGCGCTTGTTACGCCGCTCGCAGTCCTTGATCGGGATGGAGAAGGACAGACCGCGTAGGGAATCGAAGCTCATGTCGCAGTATTCCAGAGCTGGTTCTGGGCCGGCCATCAGAATCAGGTCTTTGTGCCGCGCGAACAGTTCATTGACCTCAAGCCCCACGCCGATCCCCTCCGCTGTGCGGGCGGCTGAATCGACGGTCGCGATGAGGTGGACACGGCTCGCTGGCATCGTGTCGATCAGCAAAGCCCACACTACGACCTCTCCCAGTCGCACGAATACCGCTGGTTGGCCCTGGTGGGAGAGGTGCCACACATACAACATCCGAGGGCACCGTTGCCTTAGCTCGGAAAGCGTCTCGCGGATTGCAACCGGGCCGATCGAGTCTGGAGTGAGCAGCGGCGTGCTCGATGTGCAGGACGGGACGAGGCTCCGCGGCACACGCTCGACGCTGTAGGCCAGGGAAGGACGTGGCCACGTCACGGAGGTCGCCGCAGCGAACCCGCTGTCTGGAACCCACTGAGGGCCTTTTGGCTGACGCGACGCGATTTCGGCCGGGGTCGGCTGCGGAACGATTATTTGGCTCACACGCAGGCCGCGACTCTCCTCCTCCGTAGGGTCCTCGCAGCTTCGCCAAGGGAACTCGAAATACACGCCTGGCAAGGCATCCACCTTCGCCTCCGCAGCCCCACATTCCTCAGCCCCAGCGCTCAATGTGGCCGCTCTGTACGTTGCCTCAAGCTGGGCATACGTGGACCCTACGCCGATGCCCTCGCGCGTCCGGACCGCCGTGTCCTTCGTGAAGACCGTGAACAACCTGGCCCCCGGCGCGGTGTCTTCGACGGAGGCAAAGACGATCCCTTGACCAAGCGTGACAGCTATGATCGGATAGTAACGGTCCTCCGGCCCTGAGCCGCCTAGCCCCCACACGTGGAGGACTCGGGGGCACACACGGCTCAGGTCTCCTAGTGTCATCCCGGGCCTTACCGGCCCAATCGAATCGCGGGTGACCGCTGAGGCGGTACCTCGGCAGCGGGGCGCCTGCAGCCGGAGAGACGGACTCGCGAGCCGCCATTCCGCGAAGGCTCTAGTCTGTCCAGGCCACCCGTTCTCCGTCAGCGCGAGGAACACGGAGTCAGTGACTGTGTCAGGTTGCTGAGCCGCGAGGGTCGTTCCGTACAGGACCGTCAGACCGTAGAGGAACACCGACCTGAACAAGGTTTCTCCTTCCTCCTGAGGCGTTCGCCGAACACCTAGACGCAAGCATGTGGAATATGGAGCCAACAGGACACGCTTGACGACGCGCTTGGAGAACGCGTGGAGGCTGACAGTCTCACCCCGGCCAGCGCGTCCGTCATGATCGCGTCCTTCGTCGCCCGAGAGCGTCCGCTTCGCGAGAAGCTCGCTGGCCACGGCCTCGATTTGGCCCCACACCTCGTGGTCGCGCACCCATTCGCTTGCTCCAGCTTCGGCGGCCTTGAGGAGCGTCGTCGCCTTGGCCGGGTCGTCGGTCAGGTCCTCTGCAAGCGCCGGCGGCCCGACCCAAGCGTCGAGGGCGGTACCCTACACCTCGATCTTGGAGAACCGCCACGCCCCCGCCCACACGAACAGCACGCCCACCCCGAGGAGTACCGCGACGTCGAGCCCAATCCCGAAATGCGAGGTGCCGATCAGCATGCCGCGCACGCCATCCACGCCGTAAGTCAGCGGGTCCACGCGTGTGAGTACCGCGAGGGCGGTGGGGAGCCCGGCGAGGGGATACAGCGCTCCGGAGAGAAAGAAGAGTGGCATAACGAGGAAATTCATCACCATCTGGAACCCTTGCATCTCCTTGAGGCTCGACCCGATCGCCGTCGCGAGCGCCGCAAATACGATGGCGATCAGCACGATAATGAGAAAGGCGAGCGGCACGGCGACGAGGCTCGCCGGGCGAAATCCCGCGACGAGCGTGGCGGCGAAGATGATCGTGCCCTGGAGCACGGCGACCGTCGCGCCGCCGAGGGTACGGCCGATCATGATCGAGAGGCGAGGCACCGGCGCGACCAGCGTCTCCTTCAGGAATCCGAATTGCCGGTCCCACAACATCGCGATCCCCGAGAACATGGCGGTGAAGAGCACGGTCATGCCGATCACGCCCGGCGCCATGAACTGGAGGTAGCTGCCTTCGCCGGCGCGCTGGAACACCGGCCCCAGGCCGAACCCCAGCACGCCGAGGTACATTATCGGGCCGCCGAGCGAGGCGACGATCTGGACGCGCGAGCGCAGATACTTCTTGACCTCGCGCAACCACAGGATGTAGACGACGGTCACGGCGCTATCTCCTCCAGACTCGGACGACTTGGCGCATGCGGTCCTCCGCGGAGACGCTCTCCTCCCGAATCGTCGTGCCGGTGAGCGCAAGGAACGCTCCCTCGAGCGAGTCGGTGCTGGTCTGCTGCTTCAGCTCGGCCGAGGAGCCCGTGGCGACGATGCGGCCGTGGTCGATCACCGCGATGCGGTCGGCTACGCGATCCGCCTCGTCCATGTAGTGCGTCGTCAAGAACACCGTCACGCCCTCCGTGGTGTTGAGGCGCTTCACGTGCGTCCACATCTGATTCCGGCTCTGCGGATCGAGGCCGAGCGTCGGCTCGTCCAGGAAGAGGACCTTGGGCGTGTGCAGCAGCCCCCGCGCGATCTCGAGGCGCCGCTTCATGCCTCCCGAGAACGTCTTCACGAGATCGTCGCGCCGTTCCCACAGCTCGAACATCCGTAACAGCGTCTCACAGCGCTGGCGCCGGGCCTGGCGCGGCACGTAATACAGCACCCCATGGATGTCCATGTTCTCCCACGCCGTGAGCTCGGAGTCGAGACTCGGGTCCTGGAACACCACGCCGAACTTCCTGCGGACTTCGGTCTGGTGCGTGGTGGGATCCAGGCCATCGAGCTCGAGGGTGCCGCTCGTCGGGTGCAAGAGCGTGGTGAGCATCTTGATGGTGGTGGTCTTGCCGGCGCCGTTGGGCCCGAGGAACGCGAAGACTTCACCCGGGCGCACATCAAAGGAGACGTCGTTGACGGCGACGACGTCTCCAAACGACTTCACCACGTTCTTTACGCGGATGATCGGATGGTAGTCGCGCAAGACGCGCCTAGTCCTCCGTGCCGGCCTTATGGCCGGCAAAATCCCCCGCCTTCACGAGGCTGAGCTTGCCGGCGTCGATGTAGCGGCGCCCGACGTCCGCGATCTCCTGGGGCGTGAGTGCTGCGATCCGCTGCTCGAGCTGTACGTCGTAGGCGAGCGTGCGGTTCACGAACAAACGGGCGACGAGCGTCCCCGCCAGCTCGCGATCCTGGGCCCTGCTCAGCTGGCGGGACTGGAGATATCCGTCCTTCGCCTTCGCCACCTCATCGGCCGTGAACCCATCCTTCAGCGCCCGGGCGATCTCCTCGTGGAACGCCGCTTCGAGCCGCGCGAGGTTCTGGGGCGCGTAGATCGCGAAGGTCATGAAGCGGCCGCTCTGGTCGAGCGAGTTGACCGAGAGCTGTGACCCGACGCCGTAGCTGAGCCCCTCCTTCTGTCGGATCCTCGTGGCGAGGCGCGAATTCAGAAATCCGCCGCCCATCATGTAGTTCCATAACACCAGGCCCGCGTAGTCGGGATCGGTGTCCTGCAGCTTCACGTTCACCCCGGCGATGAAGGTCGCGTTCACCTTGTCGGGCGTCTCGATCCCTTCGCTCGACGGCGGCACGTCGACATACGGCTGCGGGATGCGCGCGAAGGCTTGCGCGCTCTTCCACGAGCCGAACACGTCCGTCGCGATCTGCGCGATCTCGCGCGCGTCGAAGTCTCCGACGACCGCCATCTGGCCGGCGCCCGCGCCGTAGAAGTTCTCATAGAAGCGTCGCGCGTCGTCCAGTGTGGCCGCAGTGATGTCCGCGATCTGCTCGTCCAGCGTGCCCGTGTAGTTCGGATGTCCCTTGGGCCACGGCGCCATGTGACGGGAGAAGGCATTGAACGCGAGCGCCTGAGGGTCGGACCGCTGCTCCTCGAGCCCCGCGAGCCGTTGTTGCTTGAGCTGGTCGAACTCCGGCGGGTCGAAGGCGGGCTCGCGCAACACTTCGCCCAGGAGCCGCAGCACGGCGGGGAGGTTCTCCCGCGTCGTCTCGACCGACGCGAACCCTTGCGTCGCTCCGCCTCTCACGACCACCTGCGCCTTGAGCCGGTCGAACTCGTCCTTGATCTGCTGGCGCGTGTGGTGTTTCGTGCCGCGCAACAGCATTTCGCCGGCAAGGCTCGCCGCGGTGGCGCGGTTCGTGAGCGCCTGCTCGGAGCCGAGCCGCAGCGTGAGCTGCACAGCGACGGAGCCACCGCGAGTCTTCTTGGGCAGGAGCGCGAGCTGGAAGCCGCCCGGCAACGTCGTGCGCGACAGCCGGTGCTCGATGTTGGCGGGGGAGGGATCGAACGCCTCGCCCGTCGAGCGGGCCGTGTCGCCGCGATAATCCTTGACCAGGAGGGCGACGTCGGGGACCGGCGGCACCTCGGCACGATCCGGCTTGTCGGTGGGAAGGAACACGCCGATCGTGCGGTTGGAGGGCTTCAGGTACTCGGCGGCCACGCGCTGCACGTCGGCTGCGGATACCTTGCGGATCCGGTCGCGGTTCAAGAACAGCAGGCGCCAATCGCCCATCGCCGCCCATTCACTCAGGCGGAGCCCCACCTGGTCGGAGTTGTTGAGCTGGAGATCGATGTTCTTGAGGAGCGTGGCGCGGGCGCGGTCCACTTCTTCCTGGGAGGGAGGCTCGCTCACGACCGCGTCGATCGTGCGCGCGAACACCGCCCGGGCGGTGTCGAGCGGATCCTGCTTCCGGACCTGGGCATAGAGCAGCAGGGCGCCCGGCTCCCGGAGCTGGAAGCCGAACGCGCCCACCTCGGCGGCAAGCTTGGGCAGGACGAGCGCCTTGTAGAGCCGCCCCGCGGGCTCGGCGCCGAGCACCTCGGCTAGGACGCTCACCGCCGGGAAGTCCTCGTGCGATCCCGCGGCGACGTGATAGGCGGCGTCCACCACCTGGAGATCCCCGACGCGCCGCAGCGTGACGGTGCGCTCGCCGTCCTGCGTCGGCTCGCGGGTGTAGGTGGGCCAGAGGATGTTGTCTCCGGCGCGGCGCGGCCGCGGAATGCGGCCGAACTTCTGCTCGATCAGGCGGAGCGCGCCCTGCTCGTCGAATTTCCCCGCCACGACGAGCATGGCGTTGTCGGGCTGATAGTACTTGTGGTAGAACGACTGCAGCCGTTCGATCGGGACGCCCTCGATATCGGAGCGCGCACCGATCGTGGACTTGCCGTAGTTGTGCCAGAGGTAGGCCGTGGACATCGTGCGATCGAGCAGGACATCGAACGGCGAGTTCTCGCCCGACTCGTACTCGTTCCGGACCACCGTCATCTCCGACTCGAGGTCCTTCTTGGCCACGAAGCTGTTCACCAGGCGGTCGGACTCGAGGTCGATCGCCCAGGCGAGGTGCGCGGGCGTGGCGGGGAAGGTCTCGAAGTAGTTGGTGCGGTCGAACCACGTGGTGCCATTGGGGCGCGCCCCGTGGTCGGTGAGCTCCTGGGGGATGTTGCGGTGCTTCGGCGTTCCCTTGAACAGCATGTGCTCGAGGAGATGCGCCATCCCCGTCTCGCCGTACGCCTCTTGCCGCGAGCCCACGAACACGGTGAGGTTCACCGTCGTGGTGGGCTTGGACGCGTCGGGAAACAGCAGCACGCGCAGCCCGTTCGGGAGCGTGTACTGCGTGATGCCCTCGACGGTCGCGCCGCGAGCGGCGGTGACCGCCGGACGCCGGGCAGGGGGGGCCGCCTGGGGCTGCTGGAGCAACACCGCGGCAACGAGGAATCGAGCAATGTGGGTCATGGTGGCGTGCCTCGCGGAGCTGGGAAACGATGTCTTCAAATAGAACGGTTGGGAACGCGGTCGCAACCGTGCAACCTTGGCGGCGGGCGCGGGTGGGGTCGGGGACAACCTGCGGGATCTGTTTCAGCTGCCCCCGATAACGTCTTCCTGGTGAAGTTCTCCTACTGGCTGAACTGGTGAGCGAAGGTTTTCGTTCGCCGGCGGCCGTCAACCGCGCCGTGGTGGCGTGCGAACGCTGCCCCCGGCTGCGTGCGTACTGTCGCCGCGTCGCCCGGGAGAAGAAGCGCGAGTTCCGCGCCTGGGACTACTGGGGGAAGCCCGTCCCTGCCTTCGGCGACGCGCGGGCCTGCCTGCTGGTGGTGGGCCTGGCGCCCGCGGCGCACGGCGCGAACCGCACCGGCCGGATGTTCACCGGGGATTCGAGCGGCAACTGGCTGTACGAGGCGCTGCACCGGTTCGGCTTCGCGAGCCAGCCCGTAGCGCGGGCGCGGGACGACG
>WNGP01005829.1_pt1 | contig 17944 bp, 20 predicted proteins | sample 5407671 | NCBI WGS metagenome assembly WNGP01 (sample SAMN13153381, study PRJNA577476) | soil metagenome | isolation source: 40 cm soil or saprolite under Garry oak tree replicate 2 | place: USA:California | collected 2016-06-15 | reverse complement strand
TCGGCGAGCGCGGCAGCATCACGTGGAGCGGCGGGATGCTGACGCTCGAGCAGGACGGCCGCACGCAAATCTTCGATCACACCGCCGATCTCGACAAGTCGTCGTACTCGACCTGGTTCGCCGGGCTGTTTCACGATTTCGCGGCCACGCTTGACTCGGGCGACGGCGCCCGCCCGCTGGCCGATATCGCGCAGGTCGCGGCGGTGCTCGAGGCGTCGTATGCAGCGGTCGCATGAGCCGGCCCGTGCGGCTCTTGCTGTTTTTCCTCGGTGCCGCGGTGTTCGGCTATCTCGTCGCGCGCATCGGTGTCGGCCAGCTCGCGTCGGATGCCGCACGCACCGGCCTGATGTTCGTGCCGATCGTGCTGCTGTATGCGCTGGTGTACGCCTGCAGTGCGCTCGCCTGGCAGCTCACCATGGGAGAGTCGAACCGGCCGTCGTTCTGGCGCACGTACTCCGTGACGATCACCGGGAGTGCGCTGAATTTCTTGACGCCGCTCATCAACGCGGGCGGTGAGCCGTTTCGCGTCGCCGCCCTGGCGCCCTGGCTCGGCAAACAGCGCGCCGCGGGCTCGGTGATTCTGCACCGGATGCTCCACTCGCTCACGTATGTGCTCGTCTGGCTCACGGCCGTCGTGCTCGCATTCGCGTTGCTGCCGCGGGCGACGCCGGACGCGGTCTTCATCGCGCTCGGCGCCGTGGGCCTGGTGCTGCTGGGCATCATCGCGCTGTTCATGTCGGCGCATCGCAGCGGTGTGCTCGAGCGGATTCTGAACTGGTTGAGCCGAGTCCCGCTCCTGCGCCGTCTGGCCGCCGCGCTCGAGCCAAAGCGCGCGATGTGCATCGAGCTGGATCGGCAGATCACCGGGTTCTATCACCAGCATCCCGGCCGGTTCGTTCAGGCCATCCTGCTCGAGTATCTGAGCCGCTGCATCTTCATGCTCGAGCTGGTACTGATCGTCGCGAGTCTGGGGTTTCGGATCAGCTACGTGCAGGCGTTCAGCATCGGCGGCCTGGAGGCGATCGCGGGGAACGTGCTGTTCGTCGTGCCCTTCGAAATCGGCGCCCGTGAGGGCGCGTTTTATATGCTCTTCAAGCTGTTTGGGCTCGATCCCCAGCTCGGCTTGTACACCTCGATCGTAGGCCGCGTGCGCGACCTCGTCTGGATCGCCGCCGGTCTGTTGCTCATCTGGGCGTCTCCTGGTGCGTCTGCTGCGCCTGCTGCGTCTGCTGCGCCTGGCTCATGACCATCGTCACGCACGCGCTCGCGACGACGCTCGGGGTTCGCGTCCTGAAGCTCACCGGGAGTGACGCCGTCCTCGCCTACGTCTTCGGCGTCGGCGTGGACATCGACCACGCCATCAAGCTTCCGTTCTTTTGGAAAGCAGGGCTGAGGAAGGAACGCGGCTACTACTGGCGAACGTCGCTGCAGGAGCCCGTCGCGCTGCTCTGGATTGTTCCGCTGTGTTTTTTCCTGGGGACATGGGTGCCGGCGCTGTTCTTTCTGGTGCACCTGGCGATGGACTACAGCGTCGGGTACGAAAAAATGCCGTGGTATCCGTATTCACCGCTCGTCACGCAGGGGTTTGTGGTCGGCGTTTCCGACAAAGCGAAGGAAGCCATTCTCATTGTGGTCCTCCTATGTATGAATTTGCTCCTGTTCTTGGCTCCGCTGTAGACCGCGGCATTCGCCCGGTGCTGCGATTCGCGCACGTCACGCTCGGGCTCTCGCCCGATCAGGTGACGTGGGCGGCGTTCTGGGTGAGCGCCGCCGCCGCCGGCGGCTTTGCCACCGGTCGCCTCGTTCCGGCGCTCGTGCTCATGGCCATCGGGCAGCTCCTCGATGCACTCGATGGCGGCATCGCGCGCCAGTTCGGGCTCGTCTCCGAGGCCGGCCATCGGCTCGACACGCGGCTCGACCGGGCGGCGGAGATCACGATCTTTCTCGGCTGTGCCGTGGGCGGGTTCGTGTCGCTGCGGCTGGCGCTGCTCGCGTCGGTCGCCGTGCTGCTGCTTACCACGATCGTCGATCGCTCGAAGCTCGATCCCGGCATGAAGCGCTTTGCACTGTATTTTGGGATCTGGGTGCCCTATCCGCTGATCTTCTCGATCGTTTTTCTGGTCAATCTGGCGGCGTACGTCGTGGGTCTGTTGATCATCGACTGCCGCTTTCAAAGCGAGATGGATGCGCTCGGCGGCGATCTGAACACCGTCGCCTCGCGCGCCGCGGCGCGCCTCGAGACGCCCTAGTGCTCGCATTCCAACATCCGTACGTCGTCGTGGCCCCGGCGGAGACGATGCACGTCGAGGCCTGGGTCGGCACCGGGCGCCCCGTCGCCGTCGTGCCCGGCTTGTTCGGCGCGTCGTTCACATTCCGGAAAGTCATCCCGCTCCTCGCGGCGCAGGGGTTTCGCCCCATCGTGATCGAGGCGCTGGGCACGGGGTTCTCGAGCCGGCCGCCGAAGGCCGATTACTCTCTGGCTGCCCAAGCGCATCGTCTCGCCGCCGTGCTCGATTCGCTGCACTCGGGGCCGGTGCTCGTGCTCGCACACTCGCTCGGCGCCGCCATCGCGTTTCGGCTTGCGGTCGATAGACCAGACCTGGTGAGCGGCATCGTGTCGCTCGAGGGCGGGCCAACGGAGGAAGCGACGACCCCCATGTTCCGCAGCGGGATGCGCTACCTGCCGTGGGTCAAGCTGCTCGGCGGAATCAGCCTGGTGCGCCGCAAAATCCGCGGCATGCTGCTCGATTCTTCGGGCGACCGCTCGTGGGTGACTGATGGTGTCGTGATGGGCTACACGCTGGGCGAGGCACGGGACTTCGACGCGACCCTCAAGACCTTCCTGGCGATGTCGCACGCGCACGAGCCGGCAAAGCTGGCCCCTAGGCTCGGCGCCATCGCGTGTCCGGTCACGCTCGTGGTCGGCACCGCCCACCACGACGGCGACGTGCCGCCCCAGGAGGTCGCCCTCATGCACAAGGCGATCGTTTCGTTCACCGTAGACAGCCAGCTCGGGGCCGGGCACTACCTCCAGGAAGAGCGGCCTGCGGCCGTCGTGACGGCCGTCGTACAGCTCGCGCAACGGGCACGATGACTCCACTGCGCGTCGCCCTCGTCGCGGAGGACTACTACCCGCAGCTCGGCGGCGTGCCGGAGCACGTGCACCATCTCGCCAGGGAGCTCGAGGCCCTGGGGCATCACGCGACGATCGTGACTTCTCACATGCGCATGAACGGCACCGTCGACCCGCCGAACGTGCGCCGCGTGGGCACGAGCCTCGTGATCTATGCGAACGGCGGCGTCGCGCGGATTACGGTCGGGTGGCGGCTCACGGCCAGGCTCGAAGCGCTGTTTCGCAAGGAACGCTTCGACATCGTGCACGTGCATGGCGGCTTGAGTCCCACGCTGGGACTTGTGGCGCCGCGGGCTGCCTGGCGCGCCGGTATTCCCGTCGTCGCGACGTTCCACACCTGGTTTCCCGATTCGCTCGGGTATCGGGTATTGCGGGCGCCGTTCCAGCGGATGCTCGACCGCCACGCGGCGACAATCGCCGTCAGCAGCGCGGCACGGGAAGCGATGGCCCGCTATTTCACGGCGCCGTGGGAAATCATTCCGAACGGCGTCGACACGACGTTCTTCCGGCCGGGGCTCGGGCAAGGCAATGGCGGACCCAACCTCTTGTGGCTGGGACGCATCGAGCCCCGCAACGACCTCGGGACCGTGCTTGCTGCGATGCCGCGCATTCTCGAGCGCCATCCCGGGGCCCGGCTGACCGTCGTCGGTGACGGGCCATGGCGCTCGCGCATGGAACGGGTGGCCAGGCCGCTGGGATCGACCGTGCATTTCGCCGGCTATGCCAACGGCGATCGGCCCGCCTACTACTGCGGCGCGGACGTGTACATGTGTCCGACAAGACGGGCATCGTTTGGCGTGACGCTGCTGGAGGCGATGGCGTGCGGGACGCCGCTCGTTGTCACCGACCTTCCAGCCTTCCGCGATGTTGCCGCACAGTCGCAGGCAGTCTTCGCGCCGCCCGGTGACGCCGCGGCGTGGGGTGAAGCGGTGAGTTCGCTGATCGACGATGGTGCGCGGCGCGCTGCGATGGCTCAGGAGGGCCGCAAAGTTGCCGAGCGGCATGCGTGGCCGCTCGTGGCGCAGCGGGTGGTCGCCGTGTACCGGCGGGTGACCGGATGATGGGGATGGATCTGCTCTTCGGCCCCTCTGTCGAGCGAGGCCCGAAGCGGCGGCGCATCTATCTCACGTTCGACGACGGGCCGAACGAGCGGGCGACTGACGCGATTCTCGAGACGCTCGCCATCGAGCGCGTGCCCGCGGCCTTCTTCATGGTTGGAGATCATGTGCGGCGTTTTCCCGAGCTCGCGCGCCGCGTTGCTCGGGCAGGGCATACGGTGGGCAACCACACCTACAATCACGTCAAACTGCACTTCGCCGGTCCCAAAACAATCCGAACCCAGCTCAAAAAAACGCACGAGACCATCGAGTCGACAATCGGCGTCGCCCCGCGCGCATTTCGGGCGCCGCACGGGTATAGGAGTCCATTCCTCATATCCATAATCGTGGATATGTCGTATACGGTGTTCGGGTGGACGTTCGGCGTATTCGACACCGCCAGGCCAGGCGTGGAGGAGATCAGGAGACGCGTGCGCACGAGACTACGGCCCGGAGCTATCGTCCTGCTACATGACGGAGATGGCTACGATCCTGAAGGAGATCGGATGCAGACGGCGCACGCGCTACCGGGGATCATTCAGGATGCTCGAGCTGGAGGATATGATTTTGGTGATCTCTCAGAGCTACTGAATGGCGGCGCGCGAGGGTTGTCCCGTTGACTCAGGACCGACGCTCGCGGCGCGTCTGTGGCCTAGTAGTGAATGTCCTGCAGTTATCTTTGACCGGACACTCAGGGCACAACGGGCTTCTCGCCTTGCAAACCAATGCGCCCAGCTCCATCAGTGCCTGATTGAATCTCCACGCTCGCTCTCCATTCTTCGGAACGAGCGACTCGGCGAGGTCCCATACATCCTTGGTGCCAAACGCTCGCGAGAGCACCCTGTTCACGTTCGTGTCCACCGCGGGTACGGGCTTTTCATACGCAAAGCACGCCACCGCTCCCGCTGTGTACCGTCCGACACCTGGTAGTGTCCGTAAGTCCTCAGGCGTATCGGGTAGCGTGCCGTCGTGCCGACGTGTGACTTCCCGTGCCAGCGTATGCAGGTTCCGCGCTCGCGCGTAGTAGCCCAGGCCGTCCCAGGCTTCCATGACGGCTTGCGGTTTCGAGCGCGCGAGCGAGGCGATGGTGGGGAATCGCTTCAGAAACCGCGGATAGTAGTCCAAAACCCTGCTGACCTGCGTCTGCTGCAGCATGAACTCCGACACGAGGATGGCATAGGGATTGCGCGTCTGACGCCACGGAAGGACGCGTGCGTTGCGCTTGTACCAGGCTAAAAGCTTGCGCGTGAAGGTCATAGCCACACAAGATACAGGCCCATGAGAGCATTCACTGCCGCCCTCGACCTGCGGCGATATGTCGGGCGGTGGTCCTTGCGCAGCGCCAGCCACGCCGGGCGCTTCTTCTTTATGATCCTGGATCTCGTGCGGGGGATCCTCGAGTGGCGCGTCTGGGTCCCGCGCACCTTCGAGCTGACCCTGGGTGTCGGATACGGCAGCCTCTTTATCGTGTTGCTGGTGGCCGGGTTCGCCGGTGCCGTGACGAGCCTCCAGGCCGGGTACCAGTTCACGGGCCAGCTTCCGCTCTACGTCGCCGGCGGCATCATCTCGGAATCGATGATTCTCGAGCTGGGCCCCGTGCTCACCGGCCTCATCCTGGCGGGCCGGATCGGCGCGCGCTACGCCGCCGAGCTGGGGAGCATGCGGGTGACGGAGCAGATCGATGCGCTGGAGAGCCTGGGCCGCTCGCCGGTGACCCACCTGCTCCTGCCCCGGATTCTGGCGGGCCTGATCGCGATCCCGGCGCTCGTGATGCTGGCCAACGCGTTCGGCATCGTGGTGGGATACATCACGGCCCGGTCCTCCCTGGGCCTTACCTACGCCGACTTTGAGTTCGGCTCGCGCTATTTCTTCCGGCCGCTCGACCTGTGGTACTCGCTCATCAAGTCGTACGCGTTCGCTGGCGCGGTCACCGTCATTCCCTGCTACATCGGGTTCAACACGCAGCAGGGCGCCGAGGGCGTCGGCCGGGCGACCACGCAGGCCGTGGTGGCGGCATCCGTCACCGTGCTGATGCTCGATACGATTCTCACGAAGCTCATCCTGGGGACGGCGAAGTGAGCATCGAGCTCAAGCACGTCTCCAAGCGCTTCGTGGACAACGTCGTGCTCGACGGCGTCGACTTCTTCGTGGCCGAGGGCGAAACGGTCGCGCTGCTCGGCCCCTCGGGCGTGGGCAAGAGCGTCCTGCTCAAGCACATCATCGGCCTGATCAAGCCCGATTCGGGCGAGGTGTGGGTCGACGGGCAGCAGGTGCCGTTGCTGGGGCGCAAGGCGCTGGCGCTCTTGCGCAGCCGCATCGGCTACGTCTTTCAGAACGGCGCGCTGTTCGATTCGATGGACGTCTTTGAGAACATCCGGCTCGGCATCACCGACGAGGAGCAGTACGCCGACAGGGAGTACTGCGCGAAGCGGGTCAGGGAATGCCTGCGCCTCGTGAACCTGAATGAAGACGTGGGCCGCAAGTTTCCATCAGAGCTGTCGGGCGGGATGCGCAAACGGGTGGGCATTTCCCGTGCGATCGCCGGGAAACCTACATATTTGCTCTATGACGAGCCGACCTCCGGTCTCGATCCGGTCAACGCCGATGTCATCGATTCTTTGATCGAGCGGTTGCAGCAGGAAATCGGTGTGACGAGCGTCGTCGTGACCCACGATGTGCGCGGCGCGTTTCGCGTCGCCGACCGGATCGCGCTGCTCGCGCAGGCGAAGATTCGCGCCGTCGGCACCGCTGAAGAGATCATCGCGTCGCAGGACCCGGTCGTGCAGCAATTCCTGGAGCGCGACCTCGAGATGGCAGTGATCCAGGCGAACGAGGTCCCGACAGGGGAAAGGCGAATAGGCGGGCGCTAATGGACCTCACCTACAAGCAGGAAGTCGGAGTCGGGGCGATCGTGCTGGTCGGAGTCGCAGTTTTCATCGTCGGGATGTTCTACCTGACGGGGCGGTCCTTGCGCACCGGCGGCATCACCATAGACGTGATATTCGAGAACGTCAACGGGCTAAAGCAGGGCGATCCCGTCCTCGTCTCCGGCGTGAAGAAGGGCAGGGTCGCGCGCGTGGGGCTCGAGCGCGTCAAGAGCGTGCGCGTCACGCTCGAGCTGACGAAGGACGTGGCCCCGCACATCGACGCGAGCGCCGCCGTCGCCGCGTTGGACCTGTTCGGCGCCAAGTTCATCGACTACAACCCCGGCGCGCGCGACGAGATGCTGGCGAGCGGGCGCAGCATCGCGGGGACGAGTGCGCCCGACATCGCCGGTGTGGCGCAGGGCGTCGCCAACCGCGCCAACGAGCTGATGCAGAATGCGGCGAATATCGTGTCCGACCGGCTGGGTGAAGACATTCACAATACGCTGCTGGTGACGCAGCATGCGATGACCACCCTCTCGGACATGCCGGAGGGGCCGTTCATCAAGCAGACGACGCGGACGCTCGATGCTCGGCTCGGGGACCGGCGCCAACGTCGATTCGATCTCCAAGAATCTCGCGCGACTCACCGAGCACCTCGGGCATACGACCGCGGCGCTCGACACGCTGCTCAGCCGGATGAATCGCGGCGAAGGGACGCTGGGCAGGATGGCGTCCGATACGACGATGTATCATGACCTGCACGAGCTCTCGGTTTCGCTGACGAAGCTGCTCACCGATCTCCAGGAGCACCCGGACAAGTACATGAAGCCGGGGCTTATAAGGGTAAAGCTGTTCTAACCGTCACCTTCCTCGGCACCTCCGCCGCCAGGCCAACAGTCGAACGGAACGTCAGTGGCCTCGCCATTCACCGCGAGGGCGAGACGTTGCTTTTCGAGTGCGGCGAAGGCACGCAGCGCCAGATGATGCGCTACGGCGTGAGCTTCGCGCTGAGCGAAATCTTCTTTACGCATTTTCACGCCGATCATTTTCTCGGCGTCATCGGCTTGATCCGGACGCTCGGCCTGCAGGGGCGGCCGGAGCCGCTGTTGCTGTACGGCCCCAAAGGGGCCAAGAAGGTCCTCAGCACCGCGATGCAGCTGGGCGTCGAGCGCGTCCCGTTTCCGGTCGAGATCAACGAGGTGAAGGCCGGCGACGTCGTGGGGAAGCGCGACGGCTACGACATCTGCGCCTTTCCCACCGAGCACGGTGGCGGTCCGTCGCTCGGCTACATCCTGAAGGAGCACGTACGGCGCGGGCGCTTCGACGTCGAGAAGGCCAAAGCCGCCGGCATTCCCGAAGGACCAATGTGGGGCAAGCTCTCGAAAGGCGAGACGATCGAGCTGGCTGACGGCAGACGGCTGACGGCAGACGGCTTTGTCGGCCCGGCGCGTCCGGGACGGTTAGTCGCATTCACGGGTGACACGCGGCCCTGCGCCGCAACCGTTGATGCTGCGCAGGGCGCGGATCTGCTGATTCACGAGGCAACGTTCGGCGAGGAAGAGCGCGACCGCGCCCGCGACACCGGGCATTCGACCGCGAAGGAAGCGGCGCAGGTTGCGCTGGCCGCGGGCGCAAAGCGTCTGCTGTTGTCGCACGTTTCAGCGCGCTACTCGATCAGTGCCGATGAGCTCGTGAAGGAAGCCCGCGAAGTGTTTCCCAACGCGAGTGTCGCGAAAGACGGATTGGAAGTCGACGTCCGTTTGCCGAGTGAAACAGCGGCGGTGACTGCGTAGTATATTCCCCGCCCCATGGGACCGGTGTCATTCACGTACTCGGCCAGCATACCGGCAGGGATCGAGAGGGTCTTCGCGCTGATTTCCGACCCGCTGCGAATGCCCGAGTGGTTGCCACGCTGTATCGCCGTCACAGCGACGACTCAGGGTAGAGTAGGCAAGGGCGCCCGCTACAAGGTCACCTTCCAGCGCGCCACCACCCAGCACGAAGCGGTCATCGAGATCATCGACTTTTCGGCGCCGCACACGTTCGGGTGGGTCGAGATCTATCATCGCGTGGGCTCCAAGACATTCTTCGGCCTGCGCTTCGAGGGCGGATCGACCAAGCTCTCACTCAAGCACATCTGGCAGCCGTCGGGCTTTCGCTCCTGGCTCAACGGTCAGTTCTACCGCCGCCGTAACGCGCGCCGCATGTTCGACGGGCTGATCAACAACATGAGAAAGGCGCTGACGCGCTGAACGCCCCCTTCACCACAAAACTCATCGCGGTCGTTCTCGCGGTCGCCGCACTCGCGCTGGGCCGAGCGTTCTTCATCCCGATTGCCCTGGCCCTGTGCTTTCAAGCGCTGCTGACCCCGGCCGTGCGGGGGCTGGGACGGCTGCGGATCCCCGCGCCGGCGGGCGCCGCGATCGTGGTTCTCGGCGCGCTCGCGGTGCTCGTCGTCGGTGGTTGGGCGTTGTCGGGACCGGCAAGCGAGTGGGTGGACCAGGCACCGTCGAACATCGCGACCGCGCGGAGAAAGCTGCGCGAGATCGGCCGGCCACTCGACAGGTTGACCGCCGCGGCAGAGGGGTCGCCGGCGACTGCCGCGCCCCCGCCCGCGCCCTCGCAGGCGGCGCCGAGTCCTGCGGTGCCCTCGCTATTTGCCCAGCTGCTCGGACGCGCGACCACGGTCGTCGCGGGAGGGCTCCAGGTCATCGTGCTGGTCTACCTGATGCTCGCCGCGGGGAACATGCTGTTTCGCAAGTTGGTGAAGCTGTTGCCGGCCCCCGATGATTTGCGCACGGCTACCGACATTCTGAACAAGACTGAGAGGATTGTCGCGAATTATCTGACCATCACGGCGCTGATCAACGTAGGGCAAGGCATCGCCGTCGGTCTCGCCATGTGGGCCATCGGCATGCCCGATCCATTCATCTGGGGCGTCGTGACGTTCGTGCTCGAGTTCATTCCGTATCTGGGGGGCGTGGTCATTGTCGCGCTACTCCTGATCGACGGCTTTTCGGTTTTCCCAGGGTTGGGCCGGGTGCTCCTCGCGCCGGTCATCTATCTCGTCATCTCCATGCTTCAGAACAACGTCGTCTCGCCCTATGTGTACGGCAATCGCCTCAAACTGAACCCGCTCGCGGTGATGATCTTCGTCCTGTTCTGGTGGTTCATCTGGGGAATTCCGGGGGTGTTCCTCGCGATCCCGATTGCGGCAACTTTAAAGGTGTTGGGCGATCAGGTGCCGGGGCTGTCGCCCCTGGGCGAGTTGCTTGGAGAATAGATTGGGAATGGTTAGTTTTCCGGCCCTCACGGGGCTGTAGCTCAGCTGGGAGAGCGCCTGGATCGCACCCAGGAGGTCAGGGGTTCGAGCCCCCTCAGCTCCATAGAAAACGCTGCCCCTTGGTGTAACTGGCAACACGCCTGACTCTGGATCAGGAGAGTCCTGGTTCGATCCCAGGAGGGGCAACTCGAAGCGCGATGCGACAATGAGTCGTGTCGCGCTTTTCATTTTTGCGAGCGTTTGTCATCGTTTCTGTCATCGTTTCTCCCGACACCTTCTCGACATCCCCCTTGGGGCTCGGTAGACCCCTCGGTGAACTGCTGGTGAACTGGTCGGTGAACAGCCCGGTGGACCGTTCGGTGTTCTGTACGGTGTTCTGTACGGTGTTCTGTACGGTGTTCAGTACGGTGTTCAGCACGGCGTTCTGTACGGCGTCCTGACCTCGATCCTGCCTGGAAACCGCATAGGAAACAGCGGAGGAAACGCCAGAGGAAATGGCCAGGAACCGGTGGCGGAACTGGTAGAGGAACTGGTAGAGGAACCGGTTGAGACGCCGGTAGAGAAATGACGCCTGCCTATCGCTCTCCTGCGCACCGGTCAGGAGAGTCCTGACCGGCGCCACCGACCGAACTCGAGGCGCGACAGGATGTTGAGTCCCGCCGCACCCCGGTAGGTCAGCCGTTCTGCGATCGTTTCTTGAATGACTTCGGGTGATCGATCAAGTGCCGCAGGGTAGCGTCGTCGGGCTGCTGGTACATCAAAGCAGTCGGCAAATCTTCCCAGCCCCCCGCTGCGGCCGTGTCCTTCACCGGATAGGCCTTACGCTCCGTCGCCCATTTCCGGCGGAAGGGATGCCACAATCCGCCTTTCTGCCGGTCGATCCCTGCGTACCGGTAGGCCCGGTGCATCCAATCACTCGCGAGGTGCCGAGTGACCGGCTTGGTCGGGTCGTTAACCATCGGGAATACAAGAGCGCTCCCGATCGCCGGGTGCTCTGCCCGGAACTTCAGCAAGTGCCGTTCAGCCTGCCTGGGCATCGGCACCACCCACGTCCTGCGTTTCTTGTCGAGCTCGCCGCGCCATGTGATGGTCCGCTTCTCGAAATCGAAGTCGTCCCATCGGAGCCCAAGCACGCTGGAGAGCCGACGTCCGGTTGAATCCATCAAGGTGATCAACAGCGGCATCAAAGGACTCACCCGATCCGCGACGGCCAGGAGTTTTTCGACCGTCTCGGCGTCGATCATCGGCCGAATCGGGTTCCGCGTCTTGGGAATTGCGAAACCTGTCAACGGATTCCGATCGAGTAGTGGCCGACCGTTGTTGTACACTCCCGTCGCCCACTTCATCATGGTCTTGAGGAGTTTGATGTCCTGATGCAGGGCCGTTGCCCCGACCGCACGGCCGTTGATCTGGCCGCTGCGCCGAGCCGTCGCGTATCCTGCCATCCGCTCCGGCGTCAGTTCGATGACCGGTGTGTCGGCACCGAACCAACCGGTCAGGTAGCCGGAGTACCGCTTGCACCCTCTCCTGTAGTGTTCGGTTTTCAAAGAGCCGTCGCGCGCGTGAGTATTCTCCGCGAGGTAGCGCGCAACGAGGATTCCCAACGTGAGGGACCGTGAATCGATCCACTCGCCGGCGTCCCGGAGCCGCACCATCTCGGCCGCTTCACGCGTCGCGCGTTCGCGGTCCGTGTGCCCCAGGCTCACCTGCTTGTACCGCTTCTTTTCCGGATCCCAGACGGCCATCTGCAAGTTGCCGCTGGAATTGCGCTGATAGATCCGGATGCGGTTCCCACGTCGGGTACCTACGGTTCTCGACCAGCGTTTACGGGTGGCCATAACGGCCCTCCTTGCCTCGTCTTGCGAGGCGGCTGGCGAGTTCGCGTACGTCCGCGTCGGGAGTATGGGGTCGGCCGGGCTTGATCGGAAGGTCGGCTCGCCGAATGCGGATCCTGCCTTTGGAGTTGGGGGGTCTTAGGTCGGGGATTTGGCCGTCTCGGACCATCCGAGCCAGCGAATCGGGGTGGTAGCCCGACAGCTCGGCGGCCTGCGTCAGGGTTAGGAGCTGTTCGCTCTCGTCTCGGAGGGCTCGTTCGACCTGCAGAGCCGCCCATTCGAGTGAGCGGGCCTGGGGCTCAGCGCCGAAGGCCTCTCGGAATTCCTTGGCCTTGGCGAGGATCTCAGCGACTGCCTGGTGAATGGCACTGCGATTCGTACCCAGAAAAGACACACCCCCCAAAGAGTCTCAAGCTCTTCGGGGGGTGTTGCGCGTGCGGGGATTATGCGCGCACCGACTGGGGGAAGTCAAGGCCCACATCGACCGGCGCGAGCAGATCACCCCCTCATGAAGGTATCGATCAGGCGGTTATACCTCAGCTTCGCTAGGAGGGCTTGCTCGTCATCGAGTGCATACTTGTTCGAGGCCTGCGTAGCGCACGTTGCTTCGATCCTGGGGCCTACGGTTGCGCAATCTTGGGCCGTACTCTACCTCCATTCCTTAATGTCTTGCACGGTCCAGCCAAGGTGTCGCTGAACATCGCGGTCATTGGCCAGCCTGACCGGGGTCTACTGCTCAGGTAGCGATGCGCAAAGGAACGTCCGATCTTCCCAATCCCGCTTATCCCATTGGAGTACGGAGGCAGCCCATGACCCTGATCTCTGACCTGACGAGCGGACGAGGGCTGTACGCGCAATGCCCACGGTGCGAAGAGATCTTTGCGCTGCGGAAGGCCCGCCTTTTCGATGTGAAAGGGAAGCTGCCCCCGTATGCGGCGGAGTACCTGACTCAGACGAGAGAGAGTCTCACCCAGGCGCGCGCGGACCTCAGGGACAGAAGGCGGCAAGCCGAAGAGCGACCTCGCCGAGCCGCCGAGTCTGTCCGTATTGGTAAGGTGATCGAGAAGATTGCTCCGTCTCTGCCAGGGTTTCCGATGACGGTCCCAGACTGTCGTTCCCTCTTCGAGCCGATCGACTACCTCGTTTTCGAAGGTCTATCAGCAACTGGCAAGGTCGACTCGATACGGTTCGTGGACGTGAAGACTGGTAATGCTCGACTTTCCCCGGTTCAACGTCAGATCAAGGCCGCTGTGGGGGCTGGGAGGGTTGATCTGATGATTGCTGACCACTCGGCGCAGGTGCTTCCGTGAATCTGGCGAGCGCGTTTCGCGGGTTCGGTCAGATCTATGGTGTCTGCCCTTGCTGTGGGGAGCTCTTTCGACTTAGTGAAGCGCGTGTATTCACACCAAATCTGCCGGTGAAGACACCATTCGATGAGGTTGCCGAGAACTGGGTGCGCCTTGATCTCCAGGTCGAACGCTTCGAGACTCGAGAGGCTCGGATCCGTGCCGAGGCGAGGTTGGTCGGTCAGCGTGCTGCACGACGACGACTCCGAGCTATCGTGCCGTTCTTTCTCAAGCGTCGCGTAGACCCGAACGACGTGAAGGTTCTCTTTACGCCGATTCATTACGTCGCTTTTCGCGGGATGACGGACCGGAAGTGCAGCTCAGTTGACTTCATCGACACGCCCGCGGTCGCCAAGAATCAAGAGATTCTGCAGGAATCCATGTTCCAGGCCATCAACGCCGGGAGAATGGCATGGTGGACACTTCGCATAGGTGACGACGGAAGGGTGAAAACCGAGAAGTCGTTGTGATTGCCTGGGCTAGAACCTAGGCCGGGTATCCTTCAGTCACCGTGCAGGAGAGTCCGACCCTGCAACAATCTGCATTCCGTCAGACTACACGGGCGGCCGCCCTCCGGAAAAGTTGCATAAATCGCTCGGCCGCAGCAGTTTAGGTGCTACCCTTCAGCGTGCGCGACTCGTTCCCGGCCGAGTCACGTACCTATCTCCCTCGGCGGCGGCGGACGATGGATGACTGAAGCGCGAATCCCAGTTGCCAAGGATGCGCCGAACCGACTGCAACTGGGGCCTCTGCTCTCCGCGGTCGCGTCACGATCACCCGTTTCAGGCCTCACTCACCGCTTCTACCGTTACCCAGCTCGCTTCTCTCCGGACTTCGCCGCTCGAGCAATCGAGGCCTTTACGGAACCGGGTGACTATGTCCTTGATCCGTTCATGGGAGGGGGCACGACTGTTGTCGAAGGTCTCGCGCGAGGACGACGTGTAGTAGGCTGCGACATCAACCAACTGTCGGGCTTCTTGGCACGCGTCAAGAGCACGCCGCTGAGCAAAGATGATGTGAAGGCGATCGAGAGTTGGGTCGGTCGCTTGGAGCAACTAACAAATCTGCGCCTCAGCCGCCTCGATCAGGGTGATTGGCAGACCTACCAGCGGAACATACCATGGTGGCTACGTAAGACACTGGAGTTTGCACTAGCTTCAGTTGAAGACCTCTCCTCTTCTCGGATTCAACGCTTCGCGAGATGCTCCTTGATTCGCACGGCGCAATGGGCGCTCGATTGCAGGACAGTTCTGCCAACCCGCAAGGACTTCTTGGAGCGCCACCGGTCTGATCTAAACGACATGCTTGCGGGTATCGCCGCGTTTAAGGAACGCTTTCATTCTTCCTTCGACCGAGAGAGGGCGCCCGTCACAGCACAGCGGCGCCTTCTGGTCAGGGACACCGCTGGCCTCGAAACTGATGGTAGGTTACCTCACGAGTGGGGTGCGCCGAGACTGGTCCTAACATCACCACCCTACGTCGGCGTTCATATTCTCTACCACAGATGGCAGGTGCGCAGCAGACGGGAAACGCCCGCACCCTACTGGCTCGCCGGCAAGCTGGATGGCAAACCGAGCTCCTACTACAATTTTGCTGACCGACGTCAGCAGCACATGACTGGGTACCTCGCTGTCATGCGCGCGACCTTCAGCTCGATTGTCCGACTGATGGATGAGCGCTCTATCCTCGTTCAGTTGGTTGCCTTTGCCCAACCGGAAGACCAACTGCCAGCGTATCTCGGGGCGCTCTCCAGTTTGGGGCTCGAACAAGCGAATCTGGGTCTCGACGACACCGTAGTCTCTCGAAGTGTGCCCAATCGCAAGTGGTACGCAGATGTCAAAGGGACGATTGCGGCCAGTGAGGAATTCCTCCTCGTGCATCGCAAGTCCGCGCCTTAGCCTTCCAGGCTTCGCACATGCCCATCACCACGATCGAAGACCTCTTCAACCAACTCGTGAGGAGTCGTTCGTCAACCGATGTGAGGGCGGTACTAACCGAAATCGGCGATCATGCTGACGTCGAGGTCGATCAACCGCTTGGGAGACTGGGACTCCAGTGGCATCCGTTCGGTGACAATCTCTCCAACATCTCCTCTATCGGTCTTGGAACGAAGCCCGGGCGTAGTCTCACCGAGCGCCTGACCAACGCATTTGACGCGGTAATTGAGACGCGAGTGCCGATGGGCGTTACCCAGTTGCCCCAATCATGTCGCGAGGCTGCAAAGCAATGGTTCGGGCGACCTGTGACGGGGCCCGATGATGGGTTGTTTCGCTGGAAGTATGGCGAAGGCGACTACGATCGCTTCGTCAACGTCGTCTTAAGTCAAAGCGGGGTTGAGACTGCGCCGACGATTGACGTCCTCGATCGAGGCATCGGTCTAGAGCCAGCCCAGTTCCCTGATACAATCCTCAGCCTCCAAAAGGGCAACAAGCTCACCAAGTTGTATCTGATCGGTGCCTTCGGTCAGGGCGGCGCCGCGACCTTGGCCTTTGGCGATTTCGCGTTCATCGTTTCGCGGCACAGAGATAGTCCCAGGACGGTAGGCTTCACCCTCATCCGCGTGGTGACGCTGAGCGACCTCTTCAAGGAAGATGCCTACGCCTACCTCGCCCTGTCGCAAGCGGGCGGCGGAGCAGCAGTCCCTCACGTGCACATCGATGGCCCGCTTGAGCTGTATGAATCGAACGAGAGCGTCGCCTACCTCCCCACCCTCAGCCACGGCACCCTGGTGCGCCACTTCGGCTATAAGCTTCCCGGTGTCAGCGGATCGCTGAGCCCGAGTGAGGGGAATCTGTATCACTATCTCCACACGTCGGTTTTCGACCCGCTCTTTCCCTTTCGCGTAATCGATCTTCGGGAACCAGCAAAGGCACGAGACGAGCTTGTAACGGGCAATCGAAATCGCTTGATGCGGCTTGTCGTGAGGAAAGAGGAGGGGGCCGAGGGCCGAATCGAGATCCGCCATCACCGCCCCATGGAATACGTCACCCCACATGGCTCCACGACGCCGTCCATCGGTATCGAATACTGGGTGGTCTATGCATTTCGTAAGGGACCGAAGGGTAAGGAGGGAGAGCAAATCCTTCGGCCAGCTTCGAGCGAAGTTTACTCTCAGAAGGGCCATCCGATCATCGGTACGCTCAACGGCCAGAATCAGGGGGAGCTTACCACACGGCTGCTCAAGGAAGTCGGCCTAAGCATGGTGTCACGGCACATCGTCATTCACGTTGACGCATCGGCCGCTGGGTCCCGCGTGCGCCGAGAATTGTTCTCGACGAATCGGGAAGGGTTCAAGGACGGGGACGTCCTGAAGGATTTGACCCGTATTCTGCAGCGGATGCTGGAGGAAGATGAGGAGCTCCAGAAGGTCGAAAAGGAATTGACGGATCGTGTAACGAAGCGAGACACCGAACAAACCAACAAGGAGGTTGTGGAGCAAATCACGAAGTTGTTGCTTGATGCAGGACTCAAGGTGAGCAAGGAAGGAGTGAGGCCAGGCGAGGGCACAGGGGAAAAGCAGCCACTGCCGGAAAAGAAACGCTCCGTCTACAAAAAAGCAGAACCGCTTCCCACGTTACCCTACCCGCAGGTCACCAGGTTCGTGATTGCCAGCCCGAAGCCTGAAATGAAAGTGCGGCTCAACGACCACGAGATGGTACTCGTGGAGACTGATGCTGACTCTCAGTTTGACGCAGAGGGTCGGCTTGGAATTAGGAGTGAGCCCCCCGCGCTGGAGACGATTGGGAAAGCACCACTACGCGGAGGGCGCGTGCGGTGGCGCCTACGACCGTTAGAAGGTGCCAAAGTAGGGACCAAAGGGGCGATTGTGGTATCCATAACGCGGCCCGACGGGACACAGCTGTGCGATCAGGTTCCATTCGAAGTTCTAGCGCCGCGTGAGGAGAAGTCTCAGAGGGAGAGGGGCCTCGTCCCCCCATTCACCGTTTCACCGGTGAGTCCGGACGATGTTGAGATTTGGACCGATTTGTGGCCGGACCTTGGAGAGGGAGCGGCGCCGGACGACCAGGCATCGGTGGCGTACAAAGCGATGAACGCGGGAGGGCAAATCAAGGTCTACTACTCGATTGTCTTTGAGGCCTATAGTGTCGCCGTTGATCGACTCAAGCGCGAGAACGCCGGGCTGGCACCACTCTTTGAGACGAGTTATGCAGTCTGGGTAGGTTACCACGCCATCTTGCAGGAGAAGGCGAAGGTCGAATTCCCCGAAGGCATGGATGAAGAGGCTGGTGACCGCCTCCTCGAAGCGGATCGCGTCCGAGTTGCGACGATGCAGGTCAAGCAGGCCCTTCAGACTGCACAGCTTCGGCAGGAGCTAATGAGGGCCCACACCGAAGGCGAGTGACAATTATCCTACGTAATGGA
>WNGP01002840.1_pt1 | contig 17945 bp, 18 predicted proteins | sample 5407671 | NCBI WGS metagenome assembly WNGP01 (sample SAMN13153381, study PRJNA577476) | soil metagenome | isolation source: 40 cm soil or saprolite under Garry oak tree replicate 2 | place: USA:California | collected 2016-06-15 | reverse complement strand
CGCTGTAATAACGCTCTCATACTCACATTTCATTTTTTACGAAGATGGCAAAGATGTCTGAATGGCCACGGCAACGGCAATTGAGAAATCCTTCAGGTCGGCTATGCTCACATCGAATGCGCTGATGCCGAGCAGTTGTGCGCGACGCTTTGCATTGCCATGCAGGGTTACGGTGGGACGTCCACTGCGCAACTGTACGACTTCCATTTCGCGCCAGGCAACACCGTGTAGGCCGGTGCCGAGCGCCTTGCTGATGGCTTCCTTGGCAGCAAAACGCCCGGCAAGCCGGTTAGCTTTGCCACGACATTGGAGTACTTCCGCTTCGGTGAAGACACGTTTGAGGAAACGTTCGCCGTGGTGCTCGTAGACCTTGCGCACACGGTCTACCTCAATGATATCGATGCCGATTGCAACATTTACCCCCTGTGGAGGGCTTAGGGGCGCGGGCAGACCTGCCACTCCTGCCGGCCCAAAAAGCCAATCGGGAATGGCAGCTCCTGGTTGGCGGACCAGCGGCGTAAAGATCAAGGGCAGGTCATCATCCATTATTGTGCACTCTCCAATGTGCTCAGCAGCGGCTGCATGCTCGTACTGTCTCCGGATGGCAGGACAGAAGGGGCCGGGCCCGTGCCGCGCCCAATGCCACGATAGATGAAACCGAGGCGGGCCATCTCGGCAACTTCATAGATGTTGCGTCCATCGATGAGTACAGGGTTCCGCATAGCGCCGCGAACCTGGTACATGTCGAGCGACTTAAACTCGTTCCACTCGGTCACAACCACCAGGGCGTCCGCACCCCTGGCTACTTCATAGGCGTTTTCACAAAAAATGAGCGATTCCGTGCTTACGCCTTCACGTTCCAATGCCTCGCGTCCGGTGTCTGTAGCCACAGGATCATAGACACGCACGGTTGCCCCCTGGTTCGTCACCCAGCGGATGATGTCAATTGAGGCTGCTTCGCGCATATCGTCGGTATTTGGTTTGAAAGCCAGGCCGAGTATGCCTATTTCGCAGCCACGCAGCGAGCCAAGGATGGAGGTTAACTTGGTTACCACCAGGCGACGCTGGTCATGGTTGATGTCCATTACGGCGCGTAACATTTGAGGATGCAAACCGGCTTCGTCCGCCATGTGCGCCAGCGCCCGCACGTCTTTGGGAAAGCAGCTCCCGCCATAACCCAGCCCGGCATCCAGGAACGAACGCCCGATGCGCTTATCGTAACCCATGCCGGCCGCTACCTCTTTGACGTCCGCTCCCAGGCGTTCACAAATTTGCGCAATTTCATTAATGAAGGATATTTTGGTTGCCAGGAATGCGTTGGAGGCATACTTAATCATTTCGGCTGTGTACAGGTCCGTGATAACCATGGGGGCGCGCAACGGCAGATAGAGCGTGGCAACTTTGCCGGCCGCTTCCTGGTCAGTTGAACCCAGCACGATGCGGTCGGGATACTGGAAATCCAGGACGGCTGAACCCTCGCGCAAAAATTCTGGGTTAGAAACAACAGCAAAACGGACCTCTGGCCGCTTCAGATTCTTGCGTATGATGCGCGTCACAACGTCACCGCTGCCCACAGGAACTGTACTCTTATTAATGATGATCGCATAGTGATCCAGTTCCTGGGCGATGCCGCGTGCCGCGCTCTCAACGTAGCGCATGTCCGCTCCGCCCTGGCTGGAGCCGGTGGGCGTGTTGACGGCGATAAATATAAAGTCGCTGTTCTCTAATCCCTCGCTATAGCTGGTGGTGAAATGCAGTCGCCCCGCGCCGACGTTGCGCTCAACCATTTCTTCCAGCCCAGGCTCATAAATGGGAAGAATACCCTGTTTGAGGCGTTCAATTTTCTCTGGGATTATATCGACACAGGTCACTTTATTACCCATATCTGCGAAACAGGTACCTGTGACCAGGCCTACATAGCCTGTACCTACAACACAAATAATTGCCACTAGATTACTCCTCGATAGTTACAAATGGATTTTCGTATTTTTCCTCTATAATGGTGGTTTGCTCACCGTGCCCGGGAAGGACCACCAGGTCATCTTCAAGCGTGTACAGCTTCTCGCGGATTGACTTTTCTATCTGCTCAAAGCTGCCCCCTTCAAGGTCGGTGCGGCCGATGCTGCGATGAAAGAGGGTATCGCCGCTGAATACGCAGTAAGGACGACTTACAAGGCAGACACCACCGGGCGTGTGGCCAGGAGTGTGCAGTACCTCGAGTGTCAGTGTGCCGAAAGAGAACGTATCTCCTTCTTTCAACAACATGTCCGGTTTTCTCTTGACGAGCGGCACTGGACGATTGAACATTTTTGCAGTGTGCTCATCAGTATACATATAAACATCGGCGGGATGAATGGCCAGTGGCACGGGATACACGGCGCTCACTCCATCAATGGCGCAGATGTGGTCGACATGTCCATGTGTGTTGATGATATATTTGGGGATGAGCTTCAACGCTTGAATTTGCTGTATAATGCGTTCCGCCTCATCACCCGGGTCGATAATCACGGCCTCGAGCGTTTGAGGACAGGCATACAGGTAACAGTTCTCTTGAAACAAGCCGACTGTCACACATGCAACAATCGGTACCTGTTCTTTGCTGGATTCAGGCATACTATGTTTGTCCCTCGCTATCGCTGACGGTAACTTGGAATACATTATAGCATAGGTTCTGAAGACTCCCCCGGCTAAAGCGCGGGGGGTTCCGAGCGTTCGTTCCACGCTTCCAATCTCCCTCGTCTGAGGAGGAAGATGGGCTCTTGTGTCGGTTCGCTCCGACTTGTGGGCAGACGCGCTCTGGCATGAGGGATACTCATGCTTCGGGGCAAGACCTGCCCCTCATTCGCACGTTGCATGGTTCGCTCGTGTGCTGCCCGCAGGCGCGCCTCCGCACCTTCCCAGGGAATGACATACTGGGCACACGAGGGGATGGGATCTGCTGGATCAAGATAGGCCGCCAGAAACGCCGCATACAGATCGCGCTGCACCGGCCCGATGCCACAAGCGCACTGATGAAGCCGCTGCGAGAGCAGTTTTTTCGTACATTGCCCACAGCCATGGCAATATTGGGACAGCTTCGTGGAACGTGTGGGGATCTCGTGCAGGGTGCCGCCCGTGCTTGCAACGGTGCGTCTCAACATCTCGATGAACATCCCTGGAGCACGCAACCCCACGCTCCTTCCGTACTGTTTCTGCCAGCCTTTGTAGGAAATCTTCTCGGTGACCATGGTGTTGCCCACTGCCACCAACTCATGGACCTTGCGCCCATGCAGGCTCTTGCGATGGGCTGCCAGCTTGCGCTCTTTGGTCGCTTTGCGTCGCCTGGTAGCCTCGTAGCCTTTGCTGGTTTTCCAGACGAGCTTTTTCTTGCCGCCCTTTTTGATGCGCCTCTTTGCATCATAGTTGTCGGGATTAGTTGCTCGCCTTTGCCGATCCATCTGGCGCTGCAACCGACAGATGGCCTGTGCATCGGGCATCAGTTCCTCACAGAATTGCTCCAGCCTCGCCTCGGCCTTACGTGGCACACTGGCGATGGTTGAGGGACCCAGGTCCAGCCCGATGGTGTCTGTGCCTACGGGGTGCTTGGGCTTGGGAGAGGGCACCCCTTCCAGAGCCAGTTGCACGAAGTAGCGGTATCCCTGGCAATCAGCCCCTTGAGCACGAGGACTGGAAGCAGGACGCCGGATGAGGCGGGCATACTTGATGCGATGATCCAACCCATATTTGACCACCGGATCGTTCCAGTCGATGCGGGCGGGCAGGTGATCGTCCTGCCAGATGAGAAAACCGTGATGCCCGTCCTCTGGTTTCTGCAAGACAAAGCGCAATCCGGTATCGTTGCGCTTGTTCTCGATGCTGTCGAGCCTGCGCCCCCGACTTTTGAAACGCACCCGTTTTGCCTTTCCCACGCACACGCGGTTGAGCGCCTGATAGGCGCGTGTAGCCAGCGTCTGAGCCAGCACCGCATCCAGATGGTCAGCCAGAAAAGAGACGCGCGCTGTTTTCGCATAAGCATGCAAGCCGGCTTCGGAGAACCTATATTGCTCTCGCAAGGCAGAGAAAGCCGCCCATCGTTCCTGCTTCTGCGAGCAAGGAATGGCGCGCGCTGCCTGCCAGGCAGGGTCGGCTTGCATGCGGCGCAAACGCTTTTGCCCTTCGGAGAGCAGTGCATTGTAGAACTGCCGCCCTGCTTCCAGGTGCGCACGCAGGCGTTTGGCCTGGCCTGCCTCAACCTGCAAGGGCAGTTCGAGCAGAAACGTTGGCGTTTTCTGTGTGGGGTGCTTGCTCTGTCTGGTGTGCTGTGTGCCCATCGCCTCACGCTTTTTCTTGAGCTAGAACATCTATTCCGAGCATAGCAGGCTTTCCCACCTCTGTCAAGCGTCTCATCGCTGCCTGCAACGCGCTCCCCTCGCCTCCCCACACAAGGAACGGCGCTTCATCCCCCGGATGAATCACGGGGGCTTTCGCGCTCGGCTTTCTGTAATGGCACGCAGGGCTGTTGTCCTACCAGGCTTGTAATATGCTGACCTTTATGCTAATATACTAGTAAATATGTTCTAATATTAATATTTTTGGCGTGAACCATCTGGTGAGGTACACAATTTTCACAACATTTTAATGTGCAGAGTAGTTACAAGATGAATAATTTAATTTCTTGTGATATACTGCGAGTTGTACCCTTAGGGCATAGGTACACAAAGCCATCAGTTCCCAGATAGTAGTCACCTCCAGCAAGTAGACAAACCGATCTAGCTGGACATTTATCCCTTGATTCTTGAGAAAAAAAGTTGAAAATGCCGGTTAAATAAGTTATTATAGCCTAATAGTAGGCATTAAGTGCACCCTGCGTCCCTGGCAAGCTGTCCCTATACTCGTAAGGAGAAACGTACATGATAGAAGATCGTTCGGAAAGAAGAATGTACCGTAAAAGTCCCGGCAGACAATACGGATACGAATACGATCCATTACGTAGCCAGAGCCTTAACGGGTATAATCAACAGGGGCGATCCAATGCTGTGCAGAGCGAGCCGTGGAATAGCCGCGATGAGACAGGCAGTCGTGGCGGTCGCCATACCAGTGGACTGCTCGCGCCTCGACCTAACCCTCGCCGTACACGACAATTACTGCGCCAGAATATCATCGCCAGTAAATCGAAATCGACCCCATTAGAAGATACCGGTCAACTTGATCCCGAGTTACGCGGTCGCTATGCTTTAGCGGATGAAGACCAGCAGATTTATGAGGGCGAGGGAGACGCGCCTCTCTACCGTAATCGCTATCCCCGTTCTAGCCAACTCCTCCCCCCGGAGCAAGAGCGCTATATCGAAGAAGAGGAAGAGGAGTTTAATGAAGAGCCATATGCAGATGAAGTATTGCAGTATATGGACCCTGACCCCGGTTATGATGAGTATGAAGACTACGATCCCCTGGCTCAACGATTGACTTACAGCGAAACTCCACAGGCAAAATCTAGCGGCCTGCGTGTGCAGCCCGAAACTCCCGTACGGGGCAGGCGTCGTAGCGAACCCTTAGACTATGATATTGACGAGCAAGAAGAGGCACCAGCAAGGCGCAAAGGGAAGAAAAAGAAAGGTCTCACTCGCCGCAAATTGCTGATTGGCGCCGTTGCTGTAGGCGGTACCGCAGTTGCAGCCTATGAACTGGTTCCCAGGTTACCCCAGGCGCTCGAGCAGGCCGGAACAAATATCGAACATGAGGTCCAGGATGCTTTTAACAGGGGGTTAGCTGCCGGAGGCGAAGCTGTGCGTAAAGAGTTTATCAACTCGCTGGACACACTCGAAGGCGTCTCCCTCGACGCAGCTATAGGAGCGGCCCGGCTTACACGTATCGCCTATGATGTATTTGTCTCCCCGCTGGTTACGCTTGCTGCCACCATTGCAGATGATTTTCTGTCTGCCCTGCTGGCCGCGCTCACCCAGGCCCGCAAATGGCTGACTGCCATCAGTGCGGACAATGCCTCGCTTGCCGCGCTGCAGGCGGTGCTGCAAAATTGGGTTAGCCAGGCCAAAAACATGCCGAAGAAGTTGCAGACTATTACCGAAACCGACCTGGATGGTGCGCAGGCCTACCTGCGAGCATTACAACGCAAAATCCAGGAGGAGCAGGCCAAACTCAATGGGCAGGGAACGACACCGACCTCCGCTCCAACAACGAAGCCGAATCACTAGAACGGCTGGTGTCCCGTCCATCCCCTTGACTTAAATAGGAGGTTTAGCTCCATGGCAACAACTGCTGAAAGTGGTGGCGGCGAGGTCTTGCGTTCCGAGCGCATCGCAGGAGGTATTCTCCCGCGAGTCTTGAACACATTCGACATGGTCGCCATCTTCGTTGCAATCGTCCTCTTTATCAGTAATGCTGGCGTTATACCCGGTGCAGGTGCGGCAGCCTTTATTTACTGGGGTCTTGGCTTTCTCGCATTCCTCATCCCAGGCGCCATTGTCACCGGGCAACTCGGTTTAATGTTCCCTGGAGAAGGTTCCATCTATGTCTGGACCAACAAGGCCTTTGGCGCATTCCTGGGCTTTTTCGCTGGTTTCTGCGCCTGGTGGCCCGGTGTGCTGGTGATGATCGCCACTGGTGATGCCGTGGTCACGCTCATCCAGCAGCTCGGTGGTCAATTCAACGCGAGCCTGCTCACTGAACCATGGCAGCAAGGCCTGGTAATCCTCCTCGTCATTGCTTTCTCTTTCGTCCTTTCCGTCCTGCGCTTCCGTGTGACGCAGAATTTCGTCAACATCGTCTTCCTTGCGTATGGAGGCGCGATTCTGCTGATCGGTCTGGCCGGTGTGCTCTGGCTGGCTGGCGGGCATGCACCACAGGCTAACTTTTCTGCGTCAAGCTGGAGCCTGAATAGGGCCAACTTCACCTTCTTCGGCCTGGTGGTGCTGGCTTTGCTGGGTATCGAGGTGCCGCTGAACATGGGCGTCGAGATCAACAATATGCGCTCAATTACGCGCTATCTCCTCTGGGGATCGGTCGTGGTCATGGCGGCTTACCTCATAGGTACCTTTGGCGTGATGATGGCTGTCCCAGCGAGTTCAAACAATCCGAATGTGGTGACTCAAGGCAATCCGGCAGCGGTGGCGGCAGCCGTACAGAATGGCTTTGGTGGTGCTGGCAATGTGCTCGGAGCGATTGTCAACATCATCTTTATCGGATTTTTCATCTTCAATACCGCCGTTTACAACTACTCGTTTGGACGACTGCTCTTCGTTTCTGGCCTGGATCGCCGCCTACCGACATGGATGAGCAAGGTCAATGCCAACAGGGTACCCTGGGTAGCTGTAATGGTTCAAAGTATTATCTCAGGGGTCTTCACGCTTGTGGCCTTCATTCTCATTCCCTACACCCTGAAGACAGGTTTTAAACCTTCCGATCTTTCAACAGTCGTGTACGATATTCTGCAGGCCGCGGTAACGGTGATCTGGTGCGTCTCTATGGTGATCCTGTTCGTTGACGTGATCATCATTCGCTACAAGTACCATGAAACCTTCCAGCGTATTCGCCTTGCTCCCGACTGGGTGTTCTATCTCTGCTCCCTGTTTGGCCTGGTTGCCAGCGGCTTCGGCGTCTATGTGACCTTTACCGGCCCATGGACTCCTTTGATTTCTTATGGACCATGGGTCCTCTGGATTGGAGGTATCGGCGTTCTATCGTTGATTATAGGTGTAGTTATCTTCTTCATCGGCCAGGCAACTCTTAAAGGCGATGTCAGTGATGAGGAAGTTATCGCTGAGGCGACCGGCGGGAAGGCTACAGCAGGCTAGATCTGCCGGTTATTGACGGTCGAACACTGTAATCGAAAACATAAACAGGGGACACTGCGCTCCCTGTTTTTGCTTTGCGCTCAGGGCTTCTCAAACGTCGCTCTGCTTGGCATCAAGCCCCCCCACCCCACATTAATAAAGAGCGTGGTGCCGCTGTGGCGCGGGAGCGCCACAGCGGCACCACGCTCTTTTACTCTTTTTGGGGCGGGGAGGGGAAGAGGAAAAAGACTTTTGAGACGCCCTGGCTTTGCGCTCTCAAGGGCTATAAAAATCCCAGGTAATGTGATATTATTTATAAGTGGATCATTATTCATCCCTGGCTAACAGCCACAATTGGGAGGCGGATGCCTTGGGCAGCAACTATAAATCGGGGTCTGGAATGTCGGGTAATGGTAGTTCGTTCGTAAGTCGTCGTGAAATGCGTGCAACCAATGCCACCGGGGCATTGCCTGTCATAAGTACAGGGCGTACCTATGCGGGTTCGTCCAATATCGACGAGTTGATTGCGTCCTTACATGAGCTGTTCGCACTTGACCGGCAGGTTGCCAGCCAGCAAGACAGCACACGCTGTGGTATTTGCTACATGCACTTTAGCGTAAGTTCTTTAGTGTATCGAGAAGAAGAGGGGTTTTATATCTGCCAGGATTGCGAACGTGTCCTCGGCAAACAAACACTCCCCATGGTGAGGCGACAACAAAAATAAGTGCGAAGGAAGGCACCCGGTCCCGTCAGCGTGGATGGGACCGGGTGCCTTCCTTCGCACTTATTTTCACTCTATTACTGCCTCTGCCTCTGCTTCCTCAAACTCTTCTTCGCGCACTTCGCGCAAATCTTCGGGGCGATCCAGGCGATCCAGGAAAAGGATACCATCAAGGTGATCTATTTCGTGCTGGAGAATACGCGCAAACCAGCCCTCAGCACGAATACGCATGGGCTTGCCCCGCGCATCCTGGCCCTTTACGACTATCTTTGTTGCGCGGCGAATATTATCGCCTACATAACCAGGGATACTTAAACACCCCTCGGAGCCGAGTTCCTCCCCCTCCGCTTTGATAATCTCGGGATTGACCATCGCTACTTTGTGGTCTTCGTACTCGGCAACGAAGACGCGCAGCGATACCGCGATTTGCGGGGCTGCCAGGCCCACGCCAGGCGCGACGCGCATCGTTTCAAACAGGTCATCAATCAACTTTGCAATGGATGAGTCGAAACGATGAACTTTTTTGGCTTTCTGTCGCAGTATAGAGTTCTCTGAAGTTATTATTTTCTGAATTGCCATCGTCTATCTATTCCCTGCACTATGTTGGCCTCAGGAGCACCTCTCGCGAGTGCCCTTATCTTATAGCTATAAAAGGACCGCCACTTTTAATTGTCTATATCGTATCATATCAAGCTGCGAATATCCAGAACAGGCGATCCTCGCATATTGCTCGTATTTACATGATAGCGTACTATAAGGATAGAAGTCCTTCACCTAAATCAGAGCGAATTCGACCATGCTAGAGACCATCATTACAACCTACATCGATGAGCACCAACTGCTCCCCGCTAGTGGCGACGTCGTCGTCGGCGTCTCGGGTGGGGCAGATTCATTGTGCCTGCTGCATCTCTTGGACCAGCTTTGTGGGCCGGGCAAACGTTATCCCGGTGTGCGCTTGCACGCGGCACACCTCAACCACAAATTGCGAGGCGAAGCAGGTGACCGCGATGCTGCCGCGGTCACAAGCATCGTAGCGTCTTGGGGACTGCCTCTGACCGTTGGCGAAATCGATGTACCGGCGCTGGCACGCACAGAGCAGCGCTCGTTAGAGGATGCTGCACGTGTTGCACGCTATCGCTTCCTGCGCGAAGTGGCACATGGACAGCCCATAGCCGTGGCTCATCACGCGGATGACCAGGTAGAGACACTGTTGCTACACTGGCTGCGTGGGAGTGGGTTAGCGGGCCTGGTGGGCATGTTGCCGCGCCAACAGGACATCATTCGTCCCTTATTAGAAGTGAGCCATGCACAGACGGTGGCATATTGCCAGGAATATGCTATTGTGCCGCTGGAGGACCTGAGCAATACTGATCCAAGGTTCTTGCGCAACCGCGTCCGGCACGAACTCCTGCCTCTGTTGGAGTCTTTAAATCCGAGCATACAAAGCACACTTTTACGCAACGCCGAAGTTATAAGGGTTGATCTTGCATGGCTGGAAGCGCAGGTTGATACTTGCTGGTCAAGTATAGTCGTCGCAGAGGGCGACAATGCAATCAAATTGAACGTAGAGGCGCTTTTAGCGCTGCCTTCGAGCTTGCAGCGGCACCTTTTACGGCGAGCCACAGCCGGCTTATGTGATGGCCAGTCACCCCTGGAAACTCGCCATTATACACTTATCGAACAACTTTTAGCTGAGCATCATGATAGGCAGGAGCGCACGCTGCATCTTCCACACCTATTAGAGGTGAGGTACAACTTTAATGAACTCATTTTTGAGCGTGTAGATGTATATACAAACTTTAATGACGAATCTACCTGGAAGCAGAACGCTTCAGAAGAGGTGGCGCTGTTATCTATTCCGGGGCGTATCAAAGTTCCGGGAACGCCCTGGGTTGCCATGGCAGAGCCGATGCCTGCTGAGTTGATGGAAAAGGTCAAAGCAGCCCTGCGCAGCGAAGACTGGGCTGGAGTGTGGCGATTACTCCCATCCACTCGTTATTCAGTATACATAGATGGTGATGTGGCAGGCTCATCTATACAGGTGCGTACGAGGCGGCCGGGTGATCGCATGCAGCCGCTGGGTATGCTGCATGAGAAAAAAGTTCAGGATATTTTCGTAGATACTCATATTGCTCGTGCTGAGCGTGAATCGGTCCCGCTATTTTGTACAGCGTCCCATCCTATCTGGCTGGCTGGGGTGTGTCTCGATGAAAGGGCGCGCCTGACCAGCAAGACACGTCAGGTAGTGCGTTTATCTATTATTAGGGTATAATCTCAGTTTTTTTTGCGAGAGGTGAACATGCACGAAGATATCCAGGAGATACTCTTAACCTGTGAGGTAATACAGGCCAAGATTGCTGAATTGGGTGAGCAGATTACTGCTGACTACCAGGACAAAACTTTGTTGTTGTTGGGCACCTTGAAAGGAGCTGTCCCTTTCATTGCCGATTTAGCGCGAGCAATCAACCTGCCGCTAGAGATCGACTACATGGCAATTTCCAGTTATGGCAACAGCACAGAGTCCAGCGGCGTGGTACGGATTCTCAAAGACCTGGAGGGTCCTGTGCAGAACAAGCACGTGCTGATCGTCGAAGATATCGTGGATAGCGGTCTGACCCTGCATTATCTCATGGATGTACTACGGCAGCGCAAGCCTCTCACCCTTCGTGTCTGCGCGCTCCTGGACAAGGACCGGGAGCGCGTCAAGCCTGTTGAACTTGACTACACCGGATTTCGTATACCAAATAAATTTGTGGTTGGCTATGGCCTGGACTATGCGCAGCGTTATCGCAATCTGCCCTATATCGGTATTCTAAAGCCTTCTGTGTACCAGGATGAACCGCAGGAGCCACAGAAGCAACATCACAGCCCCGTAGAGGGAGATTAAACTGTGAAAGATGCTGCGACAGCCCTGCCAGGCAGGGCTGTCGCAGCATCTTTCACACCATCCTTATCAAGGAACGCATGGGAGTCAATTCGATGTCAACAGTTGGTGTGATTGGCAGTGGTACCTGGGGCACCACGCTAGCCCTTTTGCTGGCGAATAAGGGCACCGAGACCACGCTGTGGGAGCACCGACCTGAACGGGCCGCCGCAATGCAGCAGCGCCGTGAGAACACTCTATTCTTGCCCGGCTTTCGTTTCCCTGATAACCTGCATGTGACCTCCAGCGTAAAGGAAGCCGTCGAGGGGAAAGACATGGTGCTGCTTGTGACGCCATCACAACGCATGCGTGAAAATGTACGTTTGCTTGCCCCCTATGCCAGCAGGGAAACTATATTTGTGAGCTGCAGCAAAGGCATAGAGATCAGCAGTCTCAAACGTATGACCGAGATCATCCAGGAAGAACTATCCGGCGCGAGCAAGCGCATTGCCGCGCTGAGCGGTCCCAATCTTGCACGCGAGTTGGCGGAGGGGAAGCCGACCGCGGCTGTCATAGCGGCCGAAGACCAGGAGGTAGCGGTGCAGGCGCGCATTTTGCTTACTACTTCCCAATATCGTGTCTATACGGCAGACGATGTCGTAGGTGTCGAGCTTGGCGGAGCGTTCAAAAATATTATTGCGATCGGCGCTGGTATTAATGATGGCATGCACATGGGCGAGAATGCCAAAGCCGCTTTTATAACACGAGGGTTGGCGGAACTTGTGCGCCTGGGTCTCGCCGCAGGTGCTCACCCGTTCACATTTACAGGCCTCGCGGGTATCGGCGACCTGATTGTGACCTGTGCCAGCCCCTTGAGCCGCAACCACCAGCTAGGCAGGCGCCTTGCTGCAGGCGAGAAAATGGAGGATATCCTGTCGTCAACGCGTATGGTAGCCGAAGGCGTTTCTACTACCAGGGCTGCCTTAAAGTTGGCAGAACGCTACCAGGTTGAACTGCCCATTACCTACCAGCTGAGCCTGGTACTCTTTGAAGGACTGGACCCGCTTAAGGCTGTACCGGAATTGATGATGCGCGATCCCAAACATGAGATGGAGGGTATGGTATAGTTTACACTTTTAACCCTTTACTCTCCTCCACAGCTCAATCCACTCTGCCGAACTATATGACGAAAACGTGCGCCTTTCATCCCGCGTGATCTGTTCCATCGACTGAAAGCGCTGTTTGAATTTGCGATTTGCCATGCGCAGCGCCTCTTCTGCATCCACGTGCAATTCACGGGCCGCTCGCGCGACCATGAAGAGCACGTCGCCCATCTCTTCGCGCCGGTGTTCTGGCGTAGCTGCCTCTTGCAACTCCTGTAGCTCTTCCGCCAATTTTGCCAGCACTTGTTGCAAACTGGAGTAATCGAAACCAGTTTTAGCAGCGCGTTTCTGGTATTCCTGCGCTACGATCAAGGCGGGTGCGGCGAGAGGAACACCTTCTAGCACGCTTTCCGTATGCACATCCTTGCCGGCAGCAATGCGCTCCTGCCGTTTGATCGCCTCCCAGTTCTGGACTACCTGCCCGGCGTTATCCACCTCGACCTCACCAAAGACATGGGGATGGCGGCGAATCAGCTTGGCGCTCACATGCTCGAAGACATCGCCAATGCTAAAGTCCCCCTCCTGGCGCGCAATTTCTGCATGCAAGTAGACCTGGAGCAGCAGGTCGCCGAGTTCTTCGGCTAACTTCTCCATGTCGTTCTCTTCGAGAGCTTCCACTACCTCGTAGGTTTCCTCGATCACATAGTGCGTCAATGACTGGTGCGTTTGCTGGCGATCCCACGGGCAGCCATCAGGCTCACGCCGCAGGCGCATCGTAATGTAACGCAGCGTTTCAGAGAGCCTTAATGCCTCCATTTCGCCAAGCGGCGGTACGTAGAGCGTGCTGAGGTGGTCTGTAAGACTACTGCGGTCGAGTTCGTAGAGAGGCATTTCGACGACCGCTTCAACTGGTTCACTGCTGTCAACGCCCGCGGCCCGTACCAACTTAACGGGCCATTCATCGGGATAACATTCGCCCAGCGCCAGTTTTACTGCGCTTGCCAGGCGGCGATTGTAGATCTGTGCCACCAGTAGCGGAGTAGTAGGTATGATCTTGCCTGCGATCTCATCTAAGTCGAGCGCTGCAAGGGCGGTTGCATCCATAATCTGTGTGCCCGCCGCGATTGGATCAAGTTCTAAGGCCTCACACACCGGTTCCAGGAATGAGAGGCCGGCGACAATGCTCGTGCTCAGACCACGCCGTCGCGCCTGGTGCAGTAGGAGTTTTACAGAAGCTTCGCCAATCAGTGGATGACCTGGTACGGCGTAAAGTATGGGTGGGTGTTGTTCGGCGAGTGTGCAGATCTTCTCTGCAATACGCTGGTAGAGCGTATCCCAACTGGTTGACTCGTCATAAAAGGAGTCGAAGGATTCCATGCGCAGGTCGGGTATTTCCCGCCTGAGTGGTTCGACTGTGGGGTGTATAAGTGTGCGAAAGTAGACCGTTGTGTTGTTTGATGCTGCCTCTCCCAATAGCGTACGTGCCTGTAACGTGAGATCATCCCACCGACCCGGCCCCAGCCCCAGGATAGTGATAGCTGTAGATATTGACATGCCTCGTCCTCTCTAAAGTCTTACCTGCTTGTAGTGTAGCGGAGTTGAGAGGCATGTGTCAAATCAAACGTTTCATGGTAGGTAGCTTCGTTGCGCGTGCTTTTCGCTCACAACCCCGGTATGACTCATGCGTGTGAAGACCTTTTGTCAGTGGCAAAACGAGTTTTGATTTTTAAAAGGAAAGTCGCTTATAATAAGATTTAAGGATGAGGAATAGATTGGCATTGTCGAATGGGTAACAACGTGATATGCTCTGCTTAATAGATACTTATCGCTCGTCATCTGTTCGAGCAAGGAGGTTGTTATAATTATGGTATCTTCTCGACAACAAATACCCCCCTGCCCGGTATGCCACCGGAATGATCAAGCCATGAGATTACAAGCTGCCTCTGAAGCCGGGCTAACACGTTATCAGCCACCCCCTATGCCCGTAGCCACAGTGCGCATGATGCCATTTATACTTGTGGGTTTTGCGCTGGTCGCCCTGGGTTCATTTTTCATTTTGATTTGGAGCGGTNNNGGGGCCTGTACAAGTCATACAGGCTGTACTTACGATCGCCGCTATCGTTGTAGCTCTGGTGCTTTCCCTCGTTGCTTTCCTGCGTGTGGTGCAGGGTGACCTCGAGACGCAAAAGCGCTTACCTCTCTGGGACCAGGCTATGGAGAACTGGCGTAATCTCTATTTTTGCAAGCGAGACAACGTAGTGTATAATCCGCAGACGAATAAGGTGCTTACCGACGCGGAAGTGAAAGCTCTTCTGTCCCCGGATTCCAGTGTAACTGCTGCGCAGTTACAAAGTGAAAAACAATCGGCAACGGCATCGCATCAATAACCCTGCGCGGATGCCGCCTCACCTCTTTTACACCCCGGCATCCGCAAGGGACCTACCTGCACTATTAGATGACCTTGATACGCCGGCGGAATCCACAAGGTGTCGGCGCAGAGCACTCCAACCAGGCATCCTTACGATGAGAGGCGGCGGAACGTGCCAACGATCGTCGTCGCGCCCACAACGCGTCCATTGATGGCCTGAATCAAGCCATCGTAGGTCAGTCCATCCTGTTGGAGATGGTCAGTGCTGAGCGCGTAGAGCGTAAAGATGTAGTGGTGCTTCCTGATTGGCCGCAAGCCCTCCACCCCAGATTAGTAAAGAGCGTGTTGCCGGTTGGGCGCGGCCGCGCCCAACCGGCAACACGCTCTTTACTCTTTTTTGGGGCGGGGAGGGGAAGAGGAAAAAGACTTTTGAGAAACCCTGGTTCCGATTTGGGACCGTGGAGAAAGTTAGAACATGTTAAGGGAAAAAGTGTTCGATGGTTCAGGGAAATTACCCCACGAGATAAAAGAAAACACTCCCGCAAAATTCGGGAGTGTTTTGTGTCTTAAGAGTGACTCAGGCTTTCACGACCGCGGCAGCCTGTTCTTTGATAGCAGTCAATGAAGGACGACCGGGAAACTCCGTGTAGATGTTGACGCAGCGCTGTTCGCGTGAGTGATGTCCAAACTTGACATAGCCATCAATCAACGCAAACAATGTGTGGTCGCGGCCTACACCGATGTTATCTCCGGGCTTAATCTTTGTGCCACGCTGGCGGACGATGATGCTGCCAGCGGTAACCAACTGCCCGTCGTAGCGTTTAACGCCTAACATCTTGGGATTGCTGTCCCGGCCATTGCGGGAGCTACCCATACCTTTTTTATGTGCCATAATTTATTCCTCTGCCTCGCTTTCAGTCTCCTCAGCTCTCCTCGTACGGCGCCGTCGAGATGTCCTTTTCTCTTCCGTTTCTACTTCGGGCTCCTCGGTTTCGGCCGCTTCACCAGTAGCTTCCTCTGCCTCGCTACTCTCTAATGGAGCTGGAGTTTCTAACTCATCCACGGCGGGAAGTTCCTCTTCCCTGGCCTTAGGAGCCGCGCCTGTAATCAAGCTCTTGCCACCGGCAACAATATCGTCAATGGTGAGGATGGTGAGTTCCTGGCGATGCCCGCGGCGATGGCGATAGCGCTTCTTGGATTTGTACTTGAAAACAATTACCTTTTTGCCGCGGCCTTGCCTGGTGGCAGTTGCCATCACCATGGCGTCGTCTACATGCGGCGTACCTATCATGGTGTTGTTGGCATCTGAGATCAGCAGTACCTCTTCAAATTGAACCTGCTGACCGTCCTCGACAGGAAGCCGGTTGACTTCAAGCGTCTGGCCGACGGAAACCTTATATTGTCTTCCACCACTTTTAATTACTGCAAACATGACTTTTTGTCGATCTCCTTTCCCGTCCCCGCGCTCAGACTCAAGTGGATACGTGGAAGGCATGGGTGGAGAGCCTTCGTCACAGTTCCGTTTCCCAGAAGTATCTCGTTCTTGCTTGTTTACAAACCCAGACGAGAAGTCAGCATCTGGCAATAGCATCTATCAATTTTGCGGAGCGGATGCCCTTGTCTATAGACATAGGGAGTTTGACCACATGAGTATTGTGGGCATACTGTAGCACGGTTATGATAGCAACGTTTTAAGAGCTTGTCAAGTCTCGTCCCGGCTACTGCTGCGCTTTCCATTGTGCTTGTGCCTGCTGCAGGCTCAGTAACTCCCGCTCAAGCTGCAGGATGTGCTGCTGTAATTGCTGTTTCTGCTGTTGTGGACCCAGGAGTTGGAAATCTTCTATAGCTTTTTTGCCCCATCTAAGCAAGCCCCGCGGTACAAAAGCAGCGGTCTCGTAATACTGCGAGCGGATACTGGACATTTGAGTATTGATCTGTTTGAGGTCTAGCTTGAGTTGCCGGATCTGCAACTTGAGTTGTTGAATCTGATCTTTGTAAGGGTCTTGCGACTTATTTGAGCTTGAGCGATGAGAAGCTACTGGCGTAGGACTAACGGGCTGTTGAAGGATACCACCGGGTACCTGCAATGGTGCGCCACAGTTGTTACAGAAGTGTTCGCCATCTCGCATATGGGTGCCACAATTTGAGCAGAACATAGCATATCCTCCTTGTATTGTATTCTATACCAGGAGGTTAGTGGGAAGCAAGCAGGGGCAGGGCTATTTAAAAGTTGAGCAAAGCAGGGATTCAAGGGGCGGCAGCCCCTTGGCGGGGTGTGGGGTGTCCCCACCTTTTCCCCTTTCCAGGGGTGGGGAGGGGAAGAAGAGGACTTTTAAATCACCCTGAAGCAGGGGGTGACAACACATGCCGGATGCCCTTCCCTGCAAACCTGCTACCCGAATTATCTAGGGGCCACGGCTCATCCAGGTAATGCTTGAAACAGCTTTGCATGAAGGGCATTCATAGATAGTATTCTCAGGGAGCAAGGCAAAACTGGAAAAGTTTAAGCATTAGGTACCTGCTTGTTGTGATATATTCAAGGTAGTTAAATCAGCAAACCGACAGGAGGTACCATGGAAGCTGTTCTCTCGGACGTAGTAGTTATCGATCTTTCGCGTGTGCTGGCCGGGCCATACTGTACCATGATACTGGGCGACCTTGGTGCGACCGTCATCAAAGTTGAGCAGCCCGGCAAGGGAGATGAAACGCGCTACTTCGGTCCACCTTTTATTGCGGGCGAGAGTGCCTATTACCTGGGTCTTAACCGCAACAAGCTCAGTGTTCTGATCGATTTCAGCACTCCGGAGGGCAAGCAGCGACTCTTGAATCTCGTGAGTACAGCGACGGTGCTGGTCGAAAATTTCCGCCCTGGTACACTGGCGCGGCAGGGATTAGGCTATGAAGCTCTGCGCGCCATCAACCCGGGATTGATCTACTGCTCGATCAGTGGCTATGGCCAGACTGGCCCCTATGCCTCACGCCCCGGCTACGATTTTGTGGCTCAGGGCGAGTCGGGTCTGATGTCTGTGACGGGAGAGATCGATGGAGAGCCCCAGCGTGTCGGTTCACCGGTGGGGGACGTCTCCGCAGGCATGTACGCCAGTATGTCTATCCTGGCCGCCCT
>WNGP01001745.1_pt1 | contig 17945 bp, 13 predicted proteins | sample 5407671 | NCBI WGS metagenome assembly WNGP01 (sample SAMN13153381, study PRJNA577476) | soil metagenome | isolation source: 40 cm soil or saprolite under Garry oak tree replicate 2 | place: USA:California | collected 2016-06-15 | reverse complement strand
ACGTTCCGGTCGACCAGCAGCACCTCGGCCTGCATGCCGAGCGCGATCGCGGCCGCGTTCATGCCGGACACGCCCGCACCGAGCACGACCACCTTGGCCGCGTACACGCCGGACACCCCGCCCATCAGCACCCCGCGCCCGCCGCCGTCGCGCTGCAGGTGGTGCGCGCCGACCTGCGGCGCCATCCGGCCCGCGACCTCGGACATCGGGGCGAGCAGCGGCAGCGACCCGTCGGGCAGCTGCACGGTCTCGTACGCGATCGAGGTGACGCCGGAGCTGAGCAGCGCGTCGGTGCAGGCCTTGGACGCGGCCAGGTGCAGGTAGGTGAACAGGACCTGGCCGGAGCGCATGCGGTGGTACTCCTGCTCGATCGGCTCCTTGACCTTGAGGATCATTTCCCCTTCGCCCCACACGTCGTCCGCGGCCGGCAGGATCTTCGCGCCCGCCGCCACGAAGTCCTCGTCCGGAATCGACGACCCATCCCCCGCCCCGGCCTCGATGACCACCTGGTGGCCGCCGCGGACGAGCTCGTGCACGCCTGCGGGCGTGATAGCCACCCGGTACTCGTGGTTCTTGATTTCCCGGGGAATCCCAACCTTCATGGTGGTCCTTCCAGACGGTGGAGCCTCATTGCTCTTCCGGGGCATCGGCAGGACGAAGCCGTTCAAACCCCTCTGACCTGGCAGCATACCCCGCCAGGACCGCCAGGGCCGCGACCCCGTTGTGCAGTTCGCCGGCCAGGACCTTACGCACCGCCTCGTCGAGCGGCAGCCACGCCGGCACCAGCTGAGCCTCCTCGTCCTGGCGTACGAAGTCGCGTTCGGCCTCCGGCACGAACTCCAGGTCACGAGCCAGGAAGACGCGCAGGCGCTCGGTGCTGAAGCCGGGTGAGGTGTAGTAATCGGTGAGGACCCGCCAGTCCCCCGCCCGGTAGCCCGCCTCCTCGAGCAGCTCCCGCCGCGCGGTGGACCACGGCGGCTCTCCGGAGACATCGCGCAGGCCCGCCGGAATCTCCCACAGCAGCCGGCCCACGGGGTGGCGATACTGCCTGATCAGGAGCACCTGCTGGGCATTATCGAGGGCGAGCACGGCGACCGCGCCGGGGTGGATAACCACATCCCGTTCGGCCACTTGATTGTCGGGCATACGGACCTTGTCGGTCCGTACGGTGACCAGCCGGCCACGGAACAGCTCGGCCGAGGAGACGACAGGCCAGTGCGCAACCTCATCTTTCATGCGCTGGCCACGGCGCGCGCGGCCGCGACGCTGGCCGCCTTGGACCGCGCCAGCGCCGCCGCGATCAGGCCGCCGAACAGCGGGTGCGGCCGGGTCGGGCGCGACAGGAATTCCGGGTGCGCCTGCGTGCCGACGAAGAAGGGGTGCCCGGCGAGCTCGGCGAACTCCACCAGGTGCCGGTCCGGCGAGAGCCCGGAGAAGACCAGGCCCGCCTGCTCGAGCACGGCCCGGTACGAGTTGTTGACCTCGTACCTGTGCCGGTGCCGCTCCTCCACCAGGGTGCTGCCGTACATTTCCTCGACCCGGGTGCCGGGTTCCAGCGCGGCCGGGTACAGGCCCAGCCGCATGGTGCCGCCCATGTCTCGCTCCCCCGCCACCACGTCCTCCTGGTCGGCCATGGTGGCGATCACCGGGTCCGGGGTTTCCGGGTTGAACTCGGCGCTGTCGGCCTCGGCCAGCCCGGCCAGGTCCCGGGCCACCTCGATGACCATGCACTGCAGCCCCAGGCACAGGCCCAGGATCGGGATGCCGTGCTCGCGGGCGTACCTGATCGCGCCGATCTTCCCCTCGATGCCGCGGACCCCGAACCCGCCCGGGATCAGCACCCCGTCCACGCCCTCGAGCTCGGCGGCCGCGCCCTCCGGCTCCTCGCAGGCGTCGCTGATCACCCAGCGGATGTTCACCTGCGCGTCGTTGGCGAACCCGCCCGCCTTCAGCGCCTCGGCCGGGGACAGGTACGCGTCGGGCAGGTCCACGTACTTTCCGACCAGGGCGATGGTGATGCTGTGCGCCGGCCGGTGCACCCGGCGGAGCAGGTCGTCCCACTCGCTCCAGTCCACGTCGCGGAACGGCAGGCCGAGCCTGCGCACCACGTAGGCGTCCAGGCCCTCGGCGTGCAGGACTCTGGGGATGTCGTAGATCGACGGCGCGTCGGGCGCGGAGACCACCGCCTCCTCGTCCACGTCGCACATCAGGCTTATCTTGCGTTTCAGGTTCGCGTTGATCGGCCGGTCCGAACGGGCCACGATCGCGTCCGGCTGGATGCCGATGCTGCGCAGCGCGGCCACCGAATGCTGGGTGGGCTTGGTCTTCAGCTCACCCGAGGGGCCGATGTAAGGCAGCAGGCTGACGTGCAGGAAGAAGCAGCGGTCCCGGCCGATCTCGTGCCTGATCTGGCGGATGGCCTCCAGGAACGGCTGGGACTCGATGTCCCCCACGGTCCCGCCCACCTCGGTGATCACCACGTCGACGTCGTCGCCGGCCATCTGCAGGATGCGGGACTTGATCTCGTTGGTGATGTGCGGGATGACCTGCACGGTGTCACCCAGGTAGGCGCCGCGGCGCTCGTTCGCGATCACCGTCGAGTAGATCTGGCCGGTGGTGACGTTCACTTCACCCTGGAGGTTGGTGTCCAGGAAGCGCTCGTAGTGGCCGACGTCGAGATCGGTCTCCGTGCCGTCGTCGGTTACGAACACCTCGCCGTGCTGGAAGGGGTTCATGGTGCCCGGGTCGACGTTGAGGTAGGGGTCGAGCTTCTGCATCGTGACCCGCAGGCCACGCAGTTTCAGCAGGCGGCCGAGGCTGGATGCGGTCAGTCCCTTGCCGAGGCTGGAGGCGACGCCTCCGGTGACGAAGAGATGTCTGGTTTGCGCCGGCCGTGGATGAAGTGATGATGCGGCCACTATGAGGCTCCCGTGGTGTCCGGTACGGCAAGGAAAAACAGCAGGTCCACGGGCCACCAGGATAACAGGCCGGCGGCGGCCGGCCCGGCATTTGCCTGCCGGCGGGCTACCGCGTCGGCCATCGCCACGTCTTCCGTCTGGTGCGCCTCGCCGAATCTGGCCAGCATGACGGCCGAGGCGACGGCGATGAAGAAGCCTCCCCAGGCGACCACGGACAGCCCGGGACGTGTCTGATCGCCCAGGAAGACCACGCCGATGACGGCCGGCGGGATGGTCTCGGCCAGCACCACCGCCGAGGTGGCGACCGTCACGCTGCCGCTCTCCAGCGCGGTGGCGTAGAACATGAACGAGATGATGCCGGCCGCGGCGACCGCGTACGCGGCCGGGTCACGGGCCAGTTCGAGCGGCGAGAACCCGGTCAGCACGCGGGCCGCGATGCTGAGCACCCCATAGCCGAAACCGGCGGTGACGCCGAGCGCGGTCGTCCGGTAGGGCTCGTTGAGCTTGGCCGCGGCCAGGCCGAGCACGGCCAGGCCCGCGATCGCCACGATGAGCGCGAGCTTGAACACCGCGCCCACGTGCGCGGCGCCCTCCGCGCCCGCCGAGGAGCCGAGCAGGCCGACGCCTGCCACCACGCCGAGGACCGCCGCCCACTCCCGCCACGACAGGGTCACGCCGATCACCCAGGAAGCCACCACTGCGGTCACCGCGAGGTTCGACGCCACGAACGCCTGGACGGCGAAGAGCGGCAGCCGCTGCAGGGCGATGAGCTGGGCCACGAACCCGAGCGCGTCCAGGCACATGCTGGCCACGAACCGCCACTGGCGCAGCAACCGCATGACCAGGCCGGGGTCGACGCCCCCGGAGGCATCTTCGGCCGACCGGTTGCTGGCCGCGCGCACCGCGATCGCCTGCATCACCGCGGCAATGCCGTACAAGAGCGCCGCGACGATGGCCGCGATCAGGCTGACTAGCACCGCACACCTCCCCCGGTATCTCTGGCTAGTCGGCTGTTTTCTGAGGCAACCATGAGCAGACCCTCAGCATTCCGGCCCCCCGCATTCCGGCCCGATGGCATTCGGCACAGCCATCCACTATCATGCCTTGTTTCAGCATGCCTTGTTTCAGCGGAGCATGGCCGCCGGGCGCACCTCCCAGCCGGTCCACAGCGGCCGGTATCCCATCCGGTTCCAGAACGGCGCGGACAACGGGTTCACCTGCGCGTAGTGCAGCAGCGTGGTCTGCACGCCGCGGGCGTCGAGGACCGCGTGCGCGTGCCTGACCAGGGCCGCGCCGACCCCGCCGCCCCGCTCGCCGGGCCGCACGAACAGGGTCGGCAGGTAAGCGTTGGTGCCCGCCCGCGTCATGCCGGCGATCCAGCCCGAGTGCTCCGGCGGCTGGACGTGGACTAGGCCGACGGGCCGTCCGTCCCGTTCGGCCAGCCAGGCCCAGGCCGGCCGCGCGGCCAGCGCCACCTGCGTCTCGGCGCGGACCAGCGCCTCGGTGCCAGGGCGGATGACGGTCGCCCCGAAGAGCGCGTCGTAGCGGATCACGCCCATCTCGAGTTCCGTCACGGTGTCGAGGTCCGCGGGGCCGGCTTCGCGGATGACCAGATCAGCCGGAGAGCCCGTGACCGCGCGCCCGGCGGGCCGCACCGCGATCACCGTTATCGGCTGTAGCCCGCTTGCCAGCAATGCTTTCACTCCACTGACGTCACGGGCCGGCCAGGTGATCATCGCCGCGGTGTCTTCCGCGTTCGCCTCCGGCAGCCCGGCCAGGTGAGCGCGCCACTGCCTGAGCAGGTCCTCGAGGGCGGCGAGCGTGTCCGGCTCGCGCAGCCGCGGGGTCAGCGAGTACCTGCCCGCCGCGCCCCAGGTCTGGTTCAGGGTGCCAGCCGGGACGTGCTGGTGGTGGCAGACGCCCAGCCCGGCCGGGCGGCCGTTCTGGCCGCTGACCACCAGTGGCGCCATGCAGCCTTCCGGTAGGTCGCCGGGCTCGGGCAGCAGCCGGTCGAAGCCCTGCCAACGGCGGCCCACTGCCCGGTTGAGGTCATGGACCACGTCACGCACTACCCAGGGCATTGTCCCGCCTTCGCCGTTTTGCCGCGTTCCTCGCTCCGGGTGAACATTAGCGGCCGTACCAGCCGCCCGGCGGCACCCAGTAGCCGCGGTCCGGCAGGAACTCCTGCCATCTGCTGGTCGACCAGGACGAACGCATAGCCCAGCCGGCGCGCCAGGATCCCGTCTGTGGCAACCTGATCCCCGATCACCATCCCGGGCCGGGCGAAACGCCGGTACGCCTCGGTCCGCAGCGGCTTACCCGCCGACGCCAGGTAAACCACCCGCACACCTGCTGTGGCTGGCACAACCGACGGGCGACGCGACGAGTTGGTGGCAAAGCACAGCACTTCCACGGCCGGCAGCACCGCGACCGCGCTGAGCACCCGCGCGATCCCCTGGTCAAGGGCCTCCTGGCCGCCATCCCAGTAAGCAACCAGCGGCTCTATGTCGAAGATCATCGTCCGCACCGACAGTTCACCGGCACGGCGCACCACGTCACCCAGCCCCGCGGCGCGCTCAAAAACGGCTCTCACGTCACAACACCTGCACGCTCACGGCGTACGCCGGCGAGGTGCCGCAGCCTGGCCCAGTTCACCGGAGGCTTCGGCGCGGGGACGCCCGGCCGGTCCCTTGGCACCCAAACGCGGAGCGCGGATGGGGAGATCGTGCAGGTCACCGGCGTTGACATCGATACCGCCTCGCCGTCGATGCCGACCGGGATCTCAGCCGCGTCGGCGCTGATCTCGATCTGTCTGGTGGTCAGCACCCTCAGTCCGACGGCCTTCCTGCCGCGGAGCAGGTCGACAGCTTGCTGGGCGCTTCGGACCTTGACAGCAGCCACGCCGAGCATGCCGCGATCCAGCCGTGCGCGACGGCTCAGGCCGGCCACGTCTCCGGTTCCGTACGGATTGTTGGCCACAAGCAGCGCCTGTGGCGACCGGATCTCCGTGCCGTCCGCCAGCGCGGAAAGCCGGGCTCCGCGGTGGCCTTGCAGCAGGTCCGGAAGCAGTTTCAGCGTCGTATTCAGCTTGTCGCCACGGTACGCCGGGGTCTCGACGATCTCGGCGTACGCGCCGAACGACGCGTTGTTGACGAACACCTGGCCATTGATCATCCCGAGGTCGACCCGCAGTTCGACACCATCGGACAAAGCGCCAAGGCAGGCCGACGGGTCCTCACGGTCTAGACCGAGATCGAGGGCGAAGTGATTGCGCGTGCCCGCGGAGATCACCACAAACGGCATGCCATGTTCGGCGGCGATGCCGGCCACCAGGGCCTGCGTGCCGTCACCTCCGGCGACGCCGAGCAGATCGGCACCCCGGGCCACGGCCTGGCGGGCGACCTCGCCGACGTCAACCCGCTCGGGGCCGCCGATGAGAAACACTTCGGCGCCGAGGTCTTCGGCCCTGCTTTTCAGGTCGAATTTCTCGACTTTCCCGCCGCCGGACTTCGGATTCATGATCAGGTACGGGTGCCGGGCAGGGGGCTGCGCCGGATGCTCGGGCATGCGCCAGTCCGTTCGGTCCCTGGCCAGCGCCAAGCGCGCGGTCATGCTCGCGACCAGCCAGACCGCGGCCGAGACGATGGCCACCCAGAGCACGCCGCGGAACGCGTAAACGACGATCACAGCGATCGGCGCTAGCGCGAAGACCGCGAGCGAAAGCCAGCGCCAAATGCCGCGCCGGGAAAGGAAGAAGAACGCGGCGGCCAGGCTCACGGCGGCGGCCGCCAGGCCCACGGCGAGCATCGACAGGCTCCTCAGCCCGGCAAAAAGCGCCAGAATCACGATCGCCCCGCCTGCGAGCACGAAACTAAGACGCGCGAGCCAGCGCTGAGCGGGCGTGCTCTGAGGACTCACCGCGGACGTCACGGCAGCCGCCGACGAGGCAAGCCGCGGGAATTAATGGTCCAGTCCACGATCTGATCGTCACATCCTGACGGCCCCGGCACCTCACCCGTTCCGGGTAATTAGATGCGGGGACATCCGGGGGCTCAGACGCCGGCCGCGTGCATGCCGCGGAGCTCGGCCTTGAGCTCCCGGATCTCGTCGCGGAGCCGGGCCGCCACCTCGAAGTGCAGCTCGGCGGCGGCGGTGTGCATCTGCTCGGTGAGCTCGGTGATCAGGCCGACCAGCTCGCCGCGGGCGGCGCTGGCCTCCTTCGTCGGCTCGCCGGCCGCAGTGCGCTCGCCGGCCTGGTTCGCGACCGCGCGGGCGCGCGAGGACAGGCCGGGCACCGGTGCCTTGCCGCGGGACTGCTGCCGCCCGCCGCCGCCGATGAGCTGCTCGGTGTCGGCGTCCTCGCGGACGATCTGGTCCAGGATGTCGGCGATCCGCTTGCGCAGCGGCTGCGGGTTGATACCGTTCGCCTCGTTGTAGGCGACCTGCTTCTCCCGCCGCCGGTTGGTCTCGTCGATGGCCCGCTGCATCGACGGCGTGACCGTGTCGGCGTACATGTGCACCTCGCCGGACACGTTCCGCGCCGCACGTCCGATGGTCTGGATCAGCGACGTGCCGGAGCGCAGGAAGCCCTCCTTGTCCGCGTCCAGGATGGCCACGAGCGACACCTCGGGCAGGTCGAGGCCCTCGCGGAGCAGGTTGATGCCGACGAGCACGTCGTACTCGCCGACCCGGAGCTCGCGCAGCAGCTCGACCCGGCGCAACGTGTCGACCTCGCTGTGCAGGTACCTGGCTCGGACCCCGTTCTCCAGCAGGTAGTCGGTCAGGTCCTCGGCCATCCGCTTGGTCAGCGTGGTGACCAGCACCCGCTCGTCACGCTCGGCCCGCTGCCTGATCTCGTGCAGGAGGTCGTCGATCTGGCCCTTGGTCGGCTTGATGATCACCTCGGGATCGACCAGACCGGTCGGCCGGATCACCTGCTCGACCACGTCGCCGCCGACACGCTGCAGCTCATACGGCCCGGGGGTGGCCGACAGGTAGATGGTCTGGCCGATCCGGTCGAGGAACTCATCCCAGGTCAGCGGCCTATTGTCGATCGCGCTCGGCAGCCGGAAGCCGTGCTCCACCAGGACCCTCTTGCGGGACACGTCCCCCTCGTACATGGCGCCGATCTGCGGCACGGTCACGTGCGACTCGTCGATCACCAGCAGGAAGTCCTCGGGGAAATAGTCGAGCAAGGTATTCGGCGGGGTGCCCGCCTCGCGGCCGTCGATGTGCCGCGAGTAGTTCTCGATCCCCGAGCAGCTGCCGACCTGGCGCATCATCTCGACGTCGTAGGTGGTGCGCATCCGCAGCCGCTGCGCCTCGAGCAGCTTGCCGCCGCGCTCGAGTTCGCCGAGCCGGGTGGCCAGCTCGGCCTCGATGCCGTTGATGGCGCGCTCCATCCGCTCCGGCCCGGCCACGTAGTGCGAGGCCGGGAAGATGTACAGCTCGGTGTCCTCACTGATCACCTCGCCGGTGAGCGGGTGCAGCGTCATCAGCCGCTCGATCTCGTCGCCGAACATCTCGATCCGGACCGCGAGCTCCTCGTACATCGGGATGATCTCGATGGTGTCGCCGCGGACCCGGAAGGTGCCGCGGGTGAAGGCCAGGTCGTTCCGGTTGTACTGCATGCCGACCAGCTTGCGCAGCAGCTTGTCCCGCTCGATGGTGTCGCCCAGCTTGACCTTGAGCATCCGGTCCACGTATTCCTGCGGCGTGCCCAGGCCGTAAATGCACGACACCGAGGACACGACGATGGTGTCCCGCCTGGTGAGCAGCGAATTAGTGGCCGAGTGCCTGAGCCGCTCCACCTCGGAGTTGATCGAGGAGTCTTTCTCGATGTAGGTGTCGGTCTGCGGGACGTACGCCTCCGGCTGGTAATAGTCGTAATAGGAGACGAAGTACTCGATCGCGTTTTTGGGCAGCATCTCGCGCAGTTCGTTGGCGAACTGGGCGGCGAGCGTCTTATTCGGCAGCATCACTAGCACCGGCCGCTGCAGCCGCTCAGCGATCCAGGCGACCGAGGCGGTCTTGCCGGTGCCTGTCGCGCCGAGCAGCACCGTGTTCACGTCCCCCGCCCGGGCGCGCTTCTCGATCTCGGCGATCGCCGTCGGCTGGTCGCCAGCCGGAACCATGTCGGTAATGACCTGGAACGGCGCGACCTTGCGCTGCAAATCGGTAACCGGACGCACGAGACAACCTCCTAGACCCCCGAGGGTTCAACTGTAAGCCGGGGGTCTGACATTCCGGCGGCGTCAGCCCACGGGCTTGCGGGCGCAGGTCACCATCAGCAGGTGCGGCATCACCACCGTCCGCGGATCGGCGAGGTGCCGGCGGACTTCCCGGTCCGCTTCGGCCAGTTCCCGCTCATCGCACAGGCCGAGCCGGAGGATCACCGGGCGCAGGCTGCGCACCAGGTCGGGCAGGATCGTGCGGCGCGAGTGGCCGGCCGCATAGGCCGGGGCATGCGACACTACCTCGATCTCGTCCAGACCGGCGTTCCGGTACAGTTCGCTCACCCGGCGGCCGATCAGCGGGTCAGCGCCGGACCGGCCGAAGCCGGCCAGGAAGATATCGTGCAGCCGGTCCCAGGCGGGCACCGGCGGGTAGCACAGGCTGTACTCGCAGTCGGGCTCCTGGCTGGCCACCCAGCCACCGGGCCGGGCCAGCCGGGTCATCTCGGCGACCACCTGAGCAGGCTCGGGGATCGTCACCAGCAGGGTGCGGCCATGGACCAGGTCAAAGCTGGCCGGCGGCAGGCCGGTGTGCCTGGCGTCGGCCGTCATCACCTCGACGTTGGCCAGTCGGTGCTGGCGGGCGTACTGGCCGGCCATCGCGATATGGGCCGGGTCAGCATCCAGCCCTACCACCCGCCCGCCAGGCGCGACGGCGGCGGAGAGCAGGTCGAGAATCCCGCTCGGGCCGCAGCCAAGATCGATGGCGCTCTGCCCGGAGGCCAGGCCGAGGCGGCGCAGTAGCGCGATGCCCTGCGGACGCAATTCCTCTGACTGGCGCCGCAGCCTGCCGCTCTCGGCCGGATCGCGGCCCAGCGCATAGGCGTCCACGGCAGCGGGTCCTGGGGCTGCTGGTACGGGAGCTGCGGTCATCACGGTCCCCCCTCGTGCACCGGGTTCTCCTGGCTCTTTCGTGCATGCTGGCCGGGGCGGGTTCCCGGCGGGCAACCGCGGGCTTACCGTTGACTTACCGGTGCTAGAGGGCGCCGTCGGGTGAGATGATCCAGGGTGGAATTCCGGGTTCTCGGTCCGCTCGAAGTGACGGCCGGCGGGCAGTCGCTCGGGCTGGCTGGCGCTCGCACCCGGGCCGTGCTTGCGATGTTGCTGGTGCACGCCAACCAGGTCGTTTCATCCGACCGGCTGATCAAGGAACTGTGGCCCGGCCAGCCCCGGGCGGCGGACAGCCTGCAGGTCAGGCTGTCCGAGCTGCGCAAGGCACTGCGGTCCGCCGGGGAGGCCGACCGCCTGGTCACCCGGCCGCCCGGGTACCTGTTCCGGGTGACGGCAGGCGAACTGGACGCGTCGCGATTCGAGCAGCTCGCGGCCGAGGGAGACACGGCGCTGGCGGGCGGCGACGCCGCCACCGCGGCCCGGCGGCTCGATGAGGCCTTGGCGCTGTGGCGCGGACCCGCGCTCGCCGGCCTGGATGCCGCGCCCTTCGCGCGGGCGGAAGCGGGCCGGCTTGAGGAAGAGCGGCTGGCGGCGCTGGAATCGCGGGCCGAGGCGCTGCTGGCCTGCGGCAGGCACCGGGACCTCATCGCCGACCTCGAGACGCTTACTGCGGCCCATCCGCTCCGCGAACGGTTTTGGCGGCAGCGGATGCTCGCCCTGTATCGCGCGGGCCGCCAGGCCGACGCGCTGCGCGCCTACCGCAAGTTGCGGGACGCGCTGATCGCCGATCTGGGCATCGAGCCCGCCCCGGAACTGCGCGACCTGCACACCCGCATGCTGCGGCAGGATTCGGGGCTCGACTTCCCGGTGGCGCCCGCGGCAGGCGGCGAATCCAGCCACGGGTCGGCGGCCGCCGCATCAGGGGAGGTCCCGCAGACCCGGTACGCGCAGACCAGCGACGGCATCCACATCGCCTACCAGGTCCTCGGGCGAGGAGAGCGGGACATCGTCTTCGTCCCAGGCCTGATGAGCCACCTCGAGCTGCTCTGGGAGGATCAGCAGACGTCCGACTTCTTCCGCCGGCTGTCCGCGCTGGGCCGCCTGATCCTGTTCGACAAGCGCGACACGGGGCTGTCGGACTTGTTCCCGGCTCCCGGCTACCCGTGCGGACACGAGGCGCAAGAGATATTCGACGGGCTGACGGACATCGCCGCGCACCGCTGGGGGCAGGGCGCGACCATCGAGTGGTACATGCAGAGTCAGGCCGGTTCGGCCCGGGCGCGCCAGCTGATCGGGCGGTTCGAGCGGATGGCGGTCAGCCCCAGCGCATTCCTGCGGATGCTGCGGATGATCCACGACATCGACGTCCGCGCGGCGCTGCCTGCGATCCACGTGCCGACGCTGGTGATCCAGCGTCTCGGCGACCGCATCACGCCCCCCGGCCACGGCCGCTACCTGGCCTCCCACATCGCGGGCGCACGCTACTTCGAGCAGCCGGGTGACCATTCGCTGCGGTTCGCCGCCAGCGGGGACACGGAGGCGCTCTACGCCGAGATCGCCGGGTTCGTGGCCGGCCTCTCGCCGCGGCGCGAGCCCGCCCGTGTCCTGGCCACCATCCTGCACGCCCAGGTGACCGGCGGAGGCCAGCCAGCGGAGGAGGCCGTCAGGCACCTGGTCGGGGCCCACCGCGGCCGACTGATCGAGGGCCCCGCGGAGGTCCTGCTGGCCACCTTCGACGCCCCCGGCCAGGCCATCCGCTGCGCGGCCGCCGTGCTCGACCACGCGGCCGCGCTCGGCGTCAAGCTCAGCGCCGGGATTCATACCGGCGAGGTGGACCTGGCCGGGGACGCCCTGACCGGGACCGCGGTGCAGATCGCCAGCCGGGTGGCGGCGCTCGCACGGCCCGCGGAGATCCTGGTGTCGCGAACGGTGAAGGACCTGGTGACCGGATCAGGCATTAGCTTCACTGAGCGCGGCAGCTACGAACTGAACGGCGAGGACGAGCAGTGGGCCCTGTTCGCGGTGGCCTAGGGTGTGTCCCGTAGATCCTGGCAGGTGCCGTCCAGGGGCGCGATCCGGCGCGTCGCCGCCGGGCCCGCCGCGCACCGCCCGCCGCCCGCCGCGCACCATGCGCACCATGCGCACCATGCGGCCCGCAGGTCCCGCCCGTCCCGTCCTGCGCCGCTCCGGCCGCCGGGTGCTACCACGGCGATGTGACATCGCCGTGGTCAGTAGTCGCAGCGAAACAAGTCGTATGCTCCGAGCTGCCTCAGCAGCGCCGCCCCTCTGTGGGTCGACGGGTTATTCGCCGGCGCGTACTCAGGGCAACGTCAATGTCACATCGCCGTGGTTCCCCGGGCGCGAGCGGGGCCCTGGGGAAGGCTGGCCGCGGGCCCGGCGGCGCCGCGCTGTCCTCACCTGTCCCACTGATCTACAGGACACACCCTAATCCTGCACCCGGCGCCGGAGTTCGGCCCAGACCTCGGCAACGCGGCGATCCAGGTCGGCCAGCGAGCCGGAGTTGTCGATCACGACGTCGGCGACGGCCAGCCGCTGCTCCCGGCTGGCCTGGGCCGCCATCCGGGCCCGGGCCTGATCGGGCGCCATGCCGCGCAGGCTGACCAGCCGCTCGACCTGAAGCGCGGGCGGCACGTCCACCACGATCACCACGTCGAAGCCGTCCCGGCCGCGGCTCTCGGCCAGCAGCGGCACGTCGTGCACGATGACGGGCCCCGGCGGCCCGGCGGCCTGCACCGCGGCGCGCTCGGCCGCTCGCATCCACTCGCGGACCAGCGGGTGCACGATCTCGTTCAGCTTCGCGCGCAGTCCCGGATCGCCGAACACGATCTCGCCCAGCCGCTCTCGGTTCAGCGAGCCGTTCGGGCCGAGCACTCTCTCGCCGAAGGCCGCGGCGATCCGCGCCAGCCCGGGCGAGCCGGGAACGACCACCTCCCTGGCGGCCACGTCCGCGTCGATGAGCACAGCGCCGTGCTCCGCCAGCCGCCGGGACACCTCGCTCTTGCCCGACCCGATGCCTCCGGTGAGCCCGACTCGCAGCACCGCCACCCGCCTTCCGTTAGGGGCACCGGTCTCGCAGCATACTGGCGCTAATTACCGGCGCTACCCGAGTTCGGCTTCCCAGTCCCGGTCCTGCAGCGTGTCGCGGAGGAAGGCGAGGAAGCGGGACGCGGTGACGCCGTCGAACGCCCGGTGGTCGTAGCTGAACCCGAGGATCGTCATGTAGTGGACCGCGACCGCGTCGCCGACCGCCGTGGGGCGGCGGGACACCATGTTGGCCGACAGGATCGCGGAGTTCGGCTGGTTGATGATGGGCGCCGATGCGTAGCCGCCGAACGGCCCCGGGTTCGTGATCGTGAACGTGGACCCGGCCAGGTCGTCGGGGGTGAACGTGGCGGCGTCGGCCGCCTCTCCCAAGGCCAGGATCGCCCGGGCGAGCCCGCGCACGTTGAGGCCGTCGGCGTCCCTGATCACGGGGACCACCAGGCCCTGCTCGCTGAGGTCGACCGCGATCCCGAGGTTGACGTAGTGATGCAGGACGCGGGTCCTGGCCTGCATGTCGATCGAGGAGTTGACGACCGGGAACGCGCGCAGGGCGTCGCAGGCGGCGCGGGCGATGAAGGCGAGGTAGGTGAGCGAGGTCCGCTCCTCGCGCCGGAACTGCTCCTTGTGCCGGCGGCGCACCTCCTCGATCGCCTGCATGTCCACTTCGACGGACGTCCAGACGTGCGGCGCGATCCGCAGCGACTCGACCATGCGCTCGCCGATGGCCAGGCGCATGCGCGAGAGCGGCTGGGCCTCGTCCCGGGGCCCAAGCCTCACGGCCGGGGCCGAAGGTGCCGAGGTCGCCGGCGGGGCCGATGATGTGGCCGACGGGGCCGATGATGTGGCCGACGGGGTCACGCTGGCCCGGGCGATGGCGGCCTCGACATCCTCGCGCATGATCCGCCCGGTGACGCCCGATCCCTGCACGGTGGCGAGGTCGATGCCATGCCGGGCGGCCAGCTGCCTGACGATGGGCGACAGCAGCGCCCGCGCGGCCGGGCCGCCGGATTCCCCGGGCACGCCGATGCGGGCGAGCGCCGCGCCGACCTCGACGGTCTCCCCCTCCGGCACCATGATCTCGAGCAGGACTCCGCTGTAGGGGCTCGGAATCTCGGAGTCGACCTTGTCGGTGGCCACCTCGAGCAGCGGCTCGTCGAAGTCCACCGTGTCGCCGGCGGCCTTCAGCCACCTCGTCACCGTGCCGGTGGTGACGCTCTCGCCGAGTTTCGGCATCTTGAAGACGTCGGCCATGGCGCTCTGGAGCGGGCGGCTCACGTCGTCGCCACCCGCCGCAGCGTGCTGATGATCTCGGGCAGCTGCGGCACGGCCGCGTCTTCGAGAAGCGGACTCGTCGGGATCGGCGTGTTCTTCCCGGCGATGCGGACAACCGGCCCGTCCAGCCGCCAGAAGCACTCCTCCTGGACGGTCGCCGCGATCTCGGCGCCGTAGCCCAGGCGGCGGGCGTCCTCGTGCAGGACCACGGCGCGCGAGGTCTTGTTCACCGAGGCGGCGATCGTCGCGACGTCGAGCGGGACGAGCGTGCGAAGGTCGACGACCTCGACGGAAATGCCCTCCCCGGCGAGCTGCTCAGCGGCCTCCAGCCCCTGGTGGACGCCGACCGAATAGGTCAGCAGGCTGACCCGCCTACCTTCGCGGACGACGTTCGCCGACCCGATCGGCACCGGGTCGAGGGACAGCGGCCCGGGCACTTCGATCCGCCGGTAGAGGTACTTGCTCTCCAGGTAGAGCACGGGGTTGTTGTCCCGGATGGCGCTGATCATCAGCCCGGCGGCGTCCTGCGGCGTGGCCGGGGCGACGATCTTCAGGCCGGGGACGTGCGCGAAGTAGGCCTCGACACTCTGCGAGTGCGTGGGCCCCGCGCGCAGCCGGGCGCCGAACGGGGCGCGGAACGTCACCGGGATGGGATTGCCGGTGCGGTAGTGGTGCCGGGAGCAGTTGTTGATGATCTGGTCGAACGCGCACGAGATGAAGTCGGCGAACTGGAACTCCACCACCGGCCGCAGTCCCATCAGCGCCGCGCCGCAGGCCAGCCCGGTGAAACCGGACTCGGCGATGGGGCTGTCCACGACCCGGCGCGGGCCGAACCGGTCCAGGAAGCCCTTGGTCACCTTGAACGCGCCGCCGAACTGGCCGACGTCCTCGCCGATGAGGAACACGTCCGGGTCGGCCTCCATCTCGCTGCCCAGAGCCTCGGCGATCGCCTCAAGGTAGCTCACGGTCGTGACCGCGGTGTCAGTCGGCATAGACCCGGCCCTCCTCGTCGTCCGGCTCGGGCATCGGCATGTCGAGCACCTTGTTCCTGTGCTCAAGGGCGGTCTTGCGGGCCTGCGCCTGCACCGCCGCAACGCCGTCCTCATCGAGGAAACCCAGCTCGACCAGGCGGGCGCCGCACTCCTCCACGGGGTCACGTTTCGCCCACGTCTCGGCGAGCTCGCTGGGCACGTAGTCGGCCGGGTCATGTTCGGCGTGGCCGTGCATGCGCATCGTGACCGCCTCGATCAGCGACGGGCCATGCCCGGCCCGGGCCCGGGCGACCGCGTTGTCGGCAGCCTCGTGCACCGCGAACACGTCGATGCCGTCCACCTGCACACCGGGCATCCCGTAGGCGACTGCCTTGCTGGCGAAATCCGCGGCCGCGGTGGTGAGGGTGAGCGGGGTTGAGTAGGCGTACTGGTTGTTCTCCACGATGAACACGCACGGCAGGCGCTGCACCGCGGCCAGGTTAAGGGCCTCGTGAAAGTCCCCGCGGCTGGTCGCGCCGTCCCCGCAGTACGCCATGGCCACGCCGTCAGTGCCGCGGTACTTCAGCGCGAACGCCGCGCCCGTGGCGACCGGGTAGTTGTTGGGAATGTGGCTGACCGGGTTGATGATGTTGAGGTCGAGCCGGCCGTAGTGCAGCGTGCCGTCCCGGCCGCCGGTCGGCGAGGCCGCCTTGCCCATGAAGCTGGCCATGACCTGCCACGGCTCCAGGCCCCGCCACAGGTGCGCGCCGAGGTCGCGGTGTAGCGGGGCGAGCACATCGGTGGGACGCAGCGCCGCGGCCGTCCCGACCGCGATCGCCTCGTGCCAGTGCCCGGTATAGAGCGAGCCGAGCAGTTCACCCTGCCGGTACATGGTGACCATCCGGTCCTCGACGGCGCGCATGAGCGCCATGACCTCGAACATGCGGACGGCGAGGTCTCGTTCGGCCACAGTGCCTCCTTATTACGCGAAAAGCGGCGCCCGCGTTGGCGGGCGCCGCTTTCGGTGCTGCGGCTAGTTCTGGCCGCCGGACAGCTTCTCGCGCAGGGCCGCCAGGGCCTCGTCGGAAGCCAGGGTGCCGGTGGCCGCGGCGCCCGGGGTCGAGCTCGAGGTCACCGCGCCGGGCGTGCCGGCCGGGCGGGACCCGCCCGAGCGGCCGGCCCGGGGGCCGCGCGGGGTGCCGTTGGCCGCGGCGGAGTCGCCGACGTCGACCGCGACGCCTTCTTCCTCCTCGGCCTTGGCCCGGGATTCCTCCACCTGACGCCGGTGCGCCTCGAACCTGGCCCGCGCCTCGGCGTACTGGTGCTCCCACTCCTCACGCTGCTTCTCGTAGCCGGGCAGCCACTCCCCGGTCTCCGGGTCGAAGCCGTCGGGGTACTCGTAGTTGCCCTGCTCGTCGTAGGAGGCCGGCATGCCGTACAGGGTCGGGTCGAAGTCGTCGCCGACCGCCTCGCCGATGGTGCCCTCGTTGGCCTGCTTGAGCGACAGGCTGATCCGGCGCCGGTCCAGGTCGATATCGATGATCTTGACGAAGATCTCGTCGCCCACCTGGACGACCTGCTCCGGGATCTCCACGTGCCGGTCGGCCAGCTCGGAGATGTGGACCAGGCCCTCGATGCCCTCCTCGACCCGGACGAACGCGCCGAACGGGACCAGCTTGGTGACCCGGCCGGGCACGACCTGTCCGATCTGGTGGGTCCGGGCGAACTGCTGCCACGGATCTTCCTGGGTGGACTTCAGCGACAGCGAGACACGCTCGCGGTCCATGTCCACGTCCAGCACCTCGACGGTGACCTCCTGGCCGACCTCGACGACCTCGCCCGGGTGGTCGATGTGCTTCCAGGACAGCTCCGACACGTGCACCAGGCCGTCCACGCCGCCCAGGTCGACGAACGCGCCGAAGTTGACGATCGAGGACACCTGGCCCTTGCGGATCTGGCCCTTCTGCAGCGTGTTGAGGAAGGTGTGCCGGACCTCGGACTGGGTCTGCTCGAGCCAGGCGCGCCGGGACAGGACCACGTTGTTGCGGTTCTTGTCCAGCTCGATGATCTTGGCTTCGATCTCCTTGCCGACGTACGGCTGGAGGTCGCGGACCCGGCGCATTTCCACCAGGGAGGCGGGCAGGAAGCCGCGCAGCCCGATGTCCAGGATCAGGCCGCCCTTGACGACCTCGATCACCGTGCCGGTGACCACGCCGTCCTCTTCCTTGATCTTCTCGATCGTGCCCCAGGCGCGCTCGTACTGGGCGCGCTTCTTGGACAGGATCAGGCGGCCTTCTTTGTCCTCCTTCTGCAGGACAAGGGCCTCGATGTGCTCGCCGGTCTTGACCACGTCGTGCGGGTCGACGTCGTGCTTGATGGACAGTTCGCGTGACGGGATCACGCCTTCTGTCTTGTAGCCGATATCGAGCAAGACCTCGTCTCGGTCGACCTTGACGACTGTTCCTTCGACGATGTCACCGTCGTTGAAATACTTGATGGTTTCGTCGATCGCGGCGAGGAATGCCTCCTCGGACCCGATGTCGTTGACCGCCACCTTGGGGGTCGAGTTGGCTTGCGTGCTGCTCGTCATGTGTGGG
>WNGP01001743.1_pt1 | contig 17956 bp, 11 predicted proteins | sample 5407671 | NCBI WGS metagenome assembly WNGP01 (sample SAMN13153381, study PRJNA577476) | soil metagenome | isolation source: 40 cm soil or saprolite under Garry oak tree replicate 2 | place: USA:California | collected 2016-06-15 | reverse complement strand
CCCGGCCCGCCGCTCTCCCGGCCCCACGTGTGGATCACGAGCTGCCACATCGCGGCGAACAGGATGCGCGGGTTGTTCGGGTCCATTACCACATCGGCGGCGCCTGTGTTCTCATCGACGAACAGCACGCGCTCCCACGTCTCGCCGCCGTCCATCGTGCGGTACACGCCGCGCTCCTGCTGCGGGCCGTAGCTGTGTCCCAACGCGGCGGCGTACACGATGTCGGGGTTGGTGGGGTGGATCACCACGCGCCCGATGCGGCCCGTGAGGTCGAGCCCCACGTGCTGCCACGTCTTCCCCGCGTCAGTGGACTTGTAGATCCCGTTGCCGATCGAGATGTGACTGCGGATCCACGCCTCCCCCGTTCCTGCCCACACGACGTTTGCGTCTGACGGCGCGACTGCGAGCGCGCCGATCGACTGCACCGGCTGGTCGTCGAAGATCGGCTGCCAGTGGATGCCGCCGTCGGTGGTCTTCCAGATGCCGCCCGACGCGGCGCCCGCGTAGTACGTGCTCGCGTCGCCCGCCACGCCGGCGACTGCCGCGACCCGGTTTCCGACCGGTCCGATGTAGCGGTAGCGGAGCTGGCTGAACGTGACGGTATCGACGACCGGCGCGGCCGCCGCGGGCGCATGGGCCGGACGCGCGGTGCGCGCCGGCCGACGCCCGCCCTGGGTGTGGCCCGGCAGCGGGATGAGGACGGTAAGAACGGCGGCGAGGGACGCGACGCGGAACATGGGAAGGCCTCTGTGATTGTGGCGCTACAAAGAGACCGTCGGCGCAGCCAACCGGCAAGGAACCTCGTGTTGCGCGCGCGCGACAGCTCGCTCGCCCCTTTTGGTCGCGCGTCGTACCTTTTCCCCGATGACGACTCACCGCTATCCGAGCAGCCATGTCTTTTACCGCAAACTCGGCTACGAGTACCCCAACATCGTGCGCGCGGAAGGGTGCTGGCTCATCGATTCCCGCGGCAAGCGCTACCTCGACGCCGTCGGCGGCGCCTATGTCGCCAACCTCGGCCACTCCAACCCCGAGATTGCAAACTCGATCGCCGAGCAGTGCCGACAGTTCGGCTACCTCTCCGGCACGATGTTTACGCACGGGCCGGTCGAGAACCTTGCCGACGAGCTTGCCGAGACGCTGCCCGGCGACCTCTCGAAGCTCTACTTCCTTTGTAGTGGATCGGAGGCGGTCGAGGCCGCGCTGAAGCTGGCGCGGCAGTACTGGGTCGAGCGGGGGCGCGCTTCCAAGCACAAGATCATCGCGCTCGGACCCGGTTACCATGGTAGCACACTGCTCGCGCTCTCTGCCTCGGCCCGCGAGGCGCATAAGGCGCCGTTCCGCCCCTGGCTCGTGGATGTGCACCGCATCCCCGCGCCGTATCCGTATCGCTGCGAATGCGGCGGCCGCGGCGCCGCCTGCCCGGTATGCAGCGCGGCTGTGCTCGAAGAAGCCATCGAAAAACTCGGCGCCGATCAGGTCGCGGCGTTCATCGCCGAGCCTGTAGGCGGCTCCTCGACGGGAGCCTCCACGCCGCGGCCCGAATACTTCAAGCGCGTGCGGGAGATCTGCGATCGCCACGACGTGCTCTTCGTCGCCGACGAGGTGCTGGTGGGCATCGGCCGGACGGGGACCTGGTGGGCGATCGAGCCGTACGACGTCACGCCCGACATCATGACGTTCGGGAAAGGGGTCTCGGCCGGCTACGCGGCCCTGTCGGGCATCGCGGCGCCTGAGCGCATTGTGGACGTCATGGCCAATGGCTCGGGCAGCTTCATCCACGCGCAGACATTCTCGCACCATCCTGTCGCCTGCGCGGCCGGCGTGGCGACGATGCGCTACCTCAAGCAGCACAAGCTCGTCGAGCGCTGCGCCCAGATGGGTCGCGTGCTGCACGAGCGGCTGCGGTTCTTGACCGATCTGCCCCACGTGGGTGACGTGCGCGGGCGCGGGCTGCTCGGCGGCATCGAATTCGTCGAAGACAAGGCGAGTCGAGTGCCATTCCCGCGCTCGGCAAAATTCGCCGAGCGATTTGCTGACGCAGCGCTCGATACCGGCATCACGGTGTGGCCGAACGTGGGACATGCCGACGGCACGACCGGCGACGCCGCGCTGATCGCGCCGCCCTTCATTATTACTGAGCCGGAAATCGACGAGATCGTTGGCCGGCTTACGATCGCGCTCGAAAGGACCATTTCGAAGCTGGCGGTTCGCGCATGACGGTGGGCCGGGACTATCCGCGCATCGTCGTGCCACCGCCGGGCCCCAAGGCCCGTGCGATCGTCGAACGGCAAAACCGCTTCGCCTCGACGTCGTATCCCAAAGAGTATCCGCTGGCGGTCGCGCGGGGTGAGCGCGCCGTGGTCGAGGACGTGGACGGCAACCGCTTCCTCGATTTCATGGCCGGCATCGCGGTGGCCTCAACAGGATATGGCCATCCCAAGGTCGTGAAAGCGGTGCAGGAGGCCGCCGCCCGCTTCCTTCATATCTGCGGCTCGGACTTCTACTACGAGAGCTTCGCGGCGCTGTGCGAACGGCTCGCTCAGCTCGCGCCCGGGCCAAGCAAGAAGCGGGTCTTCTTGTCGAATTCGGGGACAGAGGCGGTCGAAGGCGCAATCAAGCTCGCGCGTCACTCGACCGGACGGCCGGCGATCATCGGCTTCCTCGGCGCTTTCCACGGGCGGACCTATGGAGGATTGAGTCTCACCGCGAGCAAGGCGGTGCAGCGCTCCGGTTTCGCCCCGTTCCTCCCCGAGATCCACCACGTCCCCTACGGCTATCGCTACCGGTGCGAGTACTGCCGCGGCGAGTCCGAGTGCACCAGGCGCTGCACGTCGTGGATCGAGGACGAGCTCTTCGCCAAGAAAGTCCCGCCGGACAGCGTCGCCGCCATTTTCGTCGAGCCGATCCAGGGCGAGGGCGGCTATGTCGTGCCCCCCGCGGGGTATCTCCGTGAACTGCGGGAGCTCTGCGATCGCTACGGTATCCTGCTCGTCTGCGACGAGGTGCAGTGCGGCATGGGTCGCACCGGGAAGATGTGGGCGTGTGAGTACGAAGGCATCGAGCCCGACATCCTCCTCTCCGCCAAGGGCCTCGGCAGCGGCATGCCCATCGGCGCGATCATCGCCAAAGAATCGGTGATGAAGTGGAAGCCGGGCGCCCATGGCACCACATTCGGCGGCAACCCCGTGTGCTGTGCCGCCGCGCTCGCGACGCTCGACATCGTCGAGCAGGAGCTGCTCCCCAACGTTGTGAAAATGGGCGACCGCTTGATTGGCGGTGCGCGCAAGCTCCAGGACAAGTACGCCGCGATCGGCGACGTGCGCGGCCGCGGCCTGATGGTGGGCGTCGAATTCGTGAAAGACCGGGACACGCGCGAGCCCGCGCCCGACGTGGTCCGCGAGATCGTCGATCGCGCCTTCAAGAAGGGCCTGCTGCTGCTGGGCTGCGGCAAGAGCTCGCTCCGCCTCGCCCCGCCCCTCGTCATCGACGAGTACGACGTTGACACCGCTCTCCGGATCATCGACGAGTGCCTGCACGAGATGTCGGACTAGGGTCAAAAGTCATGTCGATGCGGGATGCCGTCGCGCGCTACGTACGCGACGGCGACGTCGTCGTCATCGAGGGATTCACGCATCTGATCTCATTCGCTGCGGGGCATGAGATCATTCGCCAGCGGCGCCGCGATCTCACGCTCTGCCGGCTCACACCGGATCTGATCTACGATCAGATGATCGCCGCGGGCTGCGCGCGGAAGCTCGTGTTCTCCTGGGCCGGCAATCCCGGCGTCGGCTCGCTGCACGCCTTCCGGCGCGCGGTCGAGGGGCGCGCACTCGAGATCGAAGAGTACTCGCACTTCGGGATGGTGGCGCGCTTCGCGGCGGGCGCGGCACGCCTCCCGTTCTGGACCTTGCGCGACTACGCGGGCACCGACCTGCCGCGCGCGAATCCGCGTATCAAATCGGTGACGTGCCCCTACACGGGCGAGGTGCTCGCCACCGTCCCGGCGCTGAACCCCGATGTCACCATCGTGCATGCGCAACGTGCCGACGCGCATGGCAACACGCAGATCTGGGGACTGCTCGGCGTCCAGAAGGAAGCCGCCTTTGCGTCAGCGCGCGTGATCGTCGTCGTCGAGGAGCTGGTGGACGAGCGCGTAATTCGCGCGGATCCGAATCGCACGCTCATTCCCGCGGTCATCGTGAGCGCCGTCGTCGTCGAGCCCTGGGGCGCGCATCCGTCCTACGCGCAAGGCCATTACGATCGCGACAACGACTTCTACGTCGGCTGGGAGGCAATCTCGCGCGAGCGCGCCGAGCTCGCGAGCTATCTCGACGAGTTCGTCTATGGCGTGCAGGATCGCGCGCAGTACATGGAGAAGCAGCCGCGGTTGATGGAGCGGCTCAAGGCCGGAGAGCAGCGCTGCGCCGGAGTGAACTACGGCTTCTGATTACACGGCCGACGAAATGATGGCCTCCGTCGCAGCGCGCGAGCTTGCGGACGGCGAGGTCGTCTTCGTCGGGATCGGGTTACCGAACCTCGCGTGCAATCTGGCGCGGCGCACGCACGCGCCCAATCTCGTGTTGATCTACGAATCGGGCGCCGTCGGCGCGACGCCGTCGCGGCTCCCCGTCTCGATCGGCGATCCGGCGCTCGTCACCGGCTCGCTGATGGTGTGCGGCATGGCCGATGTCTTTCAGCTCTTTCTCCAAAACGGCCGCATCGAGGTGGGTTTTCTGGGGGGCGCGCAGGTCGATCGCCATGGCAACATCAACACCACCGTCATCGGCGATTACCAGCGGCCGAAAGTGCGCCTGCCGGGGTCGGGGGGCGCCGCGGAGATCGCGCTGCACGCGCAGCGTATCGTGATCATCGCGAAGCTCTCACCGCGCGCGTTCCCGGAGCGCATCGATTTTCTCACGAGTCCGGGGCAGCGGGTGAAGCGTGTGATCACCGACAAGGGGGTGCTCGAGCCGGATGAGAAGGGAGAGCTCGTCTTAGCGGCGCTGTATCCTGGCGTGGAAGCCGCCGAGGTCAAAGCCGGCGTCGCGTGGAATCTGCGGGCCAAGCCGCGTTTGGATCGCCTCGATCCGCCCACGCCCACGGAGCTGCAGCTGCTCCGTGAAGTTCTGGACCCGAAACGGCTGTACCTCAAATCATGATGCTCGCACTCGTGCTCGTTCTGCAGGGCAATCCCGATTCGCTGGCGCTCCGCGTGCGGCAACTTGCCGACTCGTTTGTCACTGCCTACTTCGAGCGCCATCCCGACGAAGCGACGCTGGATGGCGTGGCGAACGAGCCACATGACCGGCTGCCCGACAACTCGCCTGACGCGATCGCTCGCTGGCAAGCGCGCGAAGATGCCTGGCTGGCGCAGCTGCGGCGTATCAACCCGCGGCGGATCGAGGGCCGGCCCGAGGCGGTGGCGTACGGCATCATGCGCGACGCCATCGAGGGCTCCATGGCGACGCGTGTCTGCCGCTTCGAGCTCTGGAGCGTGGCGCAAACGGGCGGCGGCTGGCTGCCCACCATCACGGCCCTGGCGACGCTGCAGGGCGTCGGCACCGAAGAAGCGCGGCGCCAAACGCTCGCGCGCTGGCGCGCGGTACCCGCGTACATCGCGACGGAGATGGCGAATCACCGGGACGGGCTGCGCCGCGGTTATACGGCTCCCCGCCACAACGTCGAGCTTGCACTCCGGCAACTCGATACACTGCTCGCCACGCCGCTGACCAGCTCGCCGCTGTCCGATCCCGCGCGCCGCGACTCGACCCCAGAATTTGTCGCCGAGCTGGGGCGGGTGATCGAGCAGGAGATCTTTCCCGCGGCGCGCCGGTATCGCGATTTCCTGGCGGCCGAGTATCTCGACCACGCACGCGAGGAGATCGGTGTCTCGGCCAACCCGCACGGGTCCGACTGCTACCGCGCGAGCATTCGCACGACGACCGGCCTGACACTCTCGCCCGACTCCGTGTACAAGATCGGGCTTGCGACGCTGGATGAGCTCGAGCATGCCATGCAGCTGATCGCGATCCGGTCGTTCGGCACCAGCGACGTCGCCCGGCTCCTCGAGCGGTTGCGCAGCGATACCGCATACACGTTCCACACGCGCGACGAAATGCTGGCGCGTGCCCGCGATGCGCTCGCGCGGGCGCAGCACGCGATCCCCGCGTATTTCGGACGGCTGCCGCGCGCGCCGATCGTCGTCGAGCCGTACCCCGCGTTCCGGGAGCGGCAGAGCGTCGGCGAGTGGAATCCGCCGGCCGAGGACGGCAGCAGGCCGGGGATTTATTACCTGTCCACTTACGATCCACGGCACAAGTCGCGGGCCGATCTCGAGCCGCTGTCGTTCCACGAAACGATCCCGGGCCACCATCTCCAGGGGACGATTGCGCTCGAGCGCGGCGATGCGATTCCGGCGATCGCCCGCTACTTCTGGTCGCCCGGCATGGGAGAGGGGTGGGCCGAGTACGCCGAACAGCTCGCTGACGAGATGGGGTTGTATTCGTCCGATACCGCGCGCTTCGGCATGCTCGCCGACATCACGCTCTCGGCAGCGTTGCTCGTCGTGGATACGGGAATCCACGCGTTCGGCTGGACGCGCGAGCAGGCGATCGACTACATCCGCGAGCACACGCACGTCCCGCTGCTCCGCGCGGAAGTCGGGGTGGATCGCTATCCGGTGTGGCCGGCACAGGGCTTGTCATACGGCCTCGGCCGTCTGGAGATCCGGCGGCTGCGCGCCATGGCGCTCCAGCGGCTCGGCAAACGCTTCGACATCCGGGAGTTTCACGATCGCGTACTGGAGAACGGCGCCGTCCCGCTGCCCATGCTGCGCGCATCGATCGAGCGATGGATCGACGCTTCGCGCTAGCCTGCGCGCTGATTCCCGCCGGCCTGCACGCGCAGCGGGCACCGGTCCTCAAACAGGTCGATCTCCCCCACGCCTACTACTGGCGCGAGATGTACGTGCCGCAGGCGACCACTGGCCCCAGCTCGGCGACCTGGTCACCGGATGGCAGCGAGTTGATCTACTCCATGCAAGGATGGCTGTGGCGCCAACGGATTGGGTCGGACACGGCTGTCCAGCTCACCTCGGGCCCAGTATACGACTACGAACCGGACTGGTCGCCCGACGGACGCTCGGTCGTGTTCGCGCGCTATGCGCGTGATGCGATCGAGCTCGAGCTACTCGATCTCGCGTCGGCGAGTATCACGCCCCTCACATCCAACGGCGCCGTAAACCTCGAGCCGCGCTGGTCGCCCGATGGCTCGCGCATTGCGTTCGTCTCATCCGTCTACAACGGCCGGTGGCACATCTTCGTCCTGAGCCCCGAAGGGGCGAAGGATCCGCTGCGGCTCACCGACGACAACGACAGCAAGTTACCGCGCTATTACTACAGCAAGTGGGATCACTACATCTCGCCGACGTGGTCGCCGGACGGCAAGGAGCTCATTCTCGTCTCTAACCGCGGGCATATTCACGGCGCCGGAGGATTTTGGCGGATGGAGTCGCGCCCCGGCGCCGCGCCGCGCGAGCTGCGTTACGAGGAGACGACCTGGAAGGCGCGGCCCGACTGGTCGCCGGACGGCACGCGCGTCGTGTACAGCTCCTACCTCGGCCGGCAGTGGAATCAGTTGTGGCTCATGACGAGCGAGGGCGGCGATCCCTTTCCCCTCACGTATGGCGAATTCGATACGACAGCGCCGCGCTGGTCACATGATGGAAACCGCATCGCATACATCTCAAATGAAAGTGGCAACACGTCATTGTGGGTAATCGCTGTGCCGGGGGGCCAAAAGCAGCAGGTCGTCGCGCGCGAGCGGCGCTACAAGGATCCGGTTGGCACACTCAAACTGAACGTCGTGGATCGCTCCGGTCGCCTGCTGGCGGCGCGGGTGTCGGTTACGACCGCCGAAGGCCGCGGCTACGCGCCGGACGATGTGTGGCGGCATGCGGATGAGGCGTTCGATCGGACGGAGCGTCAGTTCGAGTATCCGTATTTCCACTCGTCGGGCGACGCCGTGCTTACGGTGCCTGCTGGGCGACTGCACCTCGAAGTGTGGCGTGGACCGGAGTATCAGGTGTCTCGTGCCGAGGTGCTCGTGCCGGCGGGCCGACGTGTGACAGAGCGCGTGGTCCTGGATCGACTCGACGATCTACCGGCCCGCGGCTGGTGGAGCGGGGACGTGCACGTGCACATGAACTACGGTGGCGCCTACCGCAACACGCCGCAGCATCTCGCGTTCCAGGCGCGCGCCGAGGACCTGCATGTCGTCGAGAATCTGATTGTGAACAAGGAGCAGCGGATTCCGGACATCGCCTACTTCCGCACCGACGCGGATCCGGTATCGACCGCCACGTTCCTGCTTATGCACGCGCAGGAGTTTCACACCAGCGTCTGGGGCCACATCGGGCTGCTCGGCCTCCGGTCGCACTATCTGCTCCCGGAGTATGCCGGATATCCCAACACCGCGGCGGCAAGTCTTGGATTGACGAACGCCACGGTCGCCGATCTCGCCCATGCACAGGGCGCCCTGGTCGGGTACGTCCATCCCTTCGATACGAGGCCAGATCCCGCCGACACGACTGCGCCACTGCTCTACGAGCTGCCCGTCGACGTCGCCCTGGGCAAAGTCGACTACGTCGAGGTCATGGGATACTCGGACCATCTCATCACGTCCGAGATTTGGTATCGCCTGCTCAACTGCGGATTCCGGCTGCCGGCGGCGGCCGGCACGGATGCCTTCCCGAATTTCACCACCCTGCGTGGGCCACCCGGTCTAGTGCGCGTGTTTGTGCAGTCGGGGCCCCGGCTCGATCACCGGACATGGCTTGCAGGACTCAAAGCGGGAAGGACGTTCGTAACGAATGGGCCGCTGCTCGAGTTCTCGCTCGCGGGTCGCGGGATCGGGGACGAGATCAAGATCTCGGCCGAGATGCGTCAGCTCAGGGCGGTCGTGAGGCTACGATCGAACGTGCCGGTTGATCATCTGGAGATCATCGGCAATGGAAAGGTTGTCGCGACGGTGCCGGTCGGCGCCGATCGGATGACGGCTGCTGATACTGTCTTGGTGCCGGTGAACGGGAGTGGCTGGTATGTGCTGCGCGCCTACAGCGATCGCGCCGAGCTGCCGGTGCTCGATCTCTATCCGTTCGCGTCTACGGGTCCGATCTACGTGCGTGTCGGCGACGAACCGGTCCGCTCTTCGGACGATGCTGGGTTCTTCGTCCGCTGGATCGAGCGAATGGAGGCGCTTACGCGGGCGAGCACCGCCTGGAATACGCCCAGCGAGCGGGAAAACACGTTGCGTACGCTGTCCGGCGCCCGTGAAGTCTTTGCTTCACTGTCCGGACGCTGAGCTACGACGCCGGGCGACTTCGCAGTCAGGACCCCTGCCGAGACGAAGAGCTGCGGCTCTACGCGCGCGCGAATCGTCTCCATCAGCGAGCGTGTTTCCGGTGAGGGATTGACTTCGAGATCGAGTGCCAGGCGGTCGGCAAATTCTTCGTATTCGCGAACCGCATCCGACCGGCGACCGATGTGATCGAGGAGTCGGAGTAACCATCGGAGCGCGCTCTCATCGTACGGGCCGATCTCGACGGCGCGCTTCGCCCAGGTCACCGCAGTAGGGTACTCGCCACCGCGCTCGGCTTGCTTCGAGAGGTCGAGCGTCGCCGTGAGGGCTCGCTTCGCGAGATATTTCCGCTCTTGATCCTGCCACGCCTCGAACTCATTCGCGCCCGACACGTGAAAGCCATGTAACAGCTCGCCCCGATATAACGCGACGGCTGCCTTCAGGTCGTGACCATCCAAGTGCGCCTCGAACTGTGCCACGTCACACCACAGCCGCGCGCTATCCACACCCAGCTCCTCTTCACCCCGCCCGATCAGGACGTGACCGCCCAGTTCGTGACGGAGCGAGTGTACCGTCTGCCGCAGCGCGTTGCGCGCGTGTGCCTGGTCGAGGTCCGGCCAGAAGAGTGCGAGGAGGGTGTCCCGGCGGTGAAATCCGCGAGGCCGGGCTGCGGCGAGGTACGCCAGGAGCGCGAGGCTCTTGGGCCGGCGCAAAACGGGGGAGATGTCGCGACCGGCGTCCAGCAGATCCAGCGATCCCAGCAGCTGCAGCTTGAGCATCTAACGGCCACCTAACGCTTGGCAAGCCCTACAAGTGGTAGGCTGGGGGGCCCGTTGTAAAGGCCGCTCGAGTGCCCACTTCAAGGGAGGGCTGCATGTGTTGGCGTCGCGCCGTTTTGGGCTTCGGGTGTCTTCTGGTGGTCTCGTGCGACGGACCGACCGGCCCCCAGTTGGTCGGGCCTGCGATGCTTCGTGTGACTGTCTCCACCGCGGGGCCGGACCCCGATCCGGATGGATACCTCGTCATCGTCGACGGCCTCCAGTTGGCGACCATCGGCGTGAGCGACCAATGGATCGACTCCACCCTCCACCTCGGCTCGCACAGCGTGCTACTCGGGGGCACCGCCGCGAATTGCACGGTGACGAGTCCCAATCCCGTGCCGATCTATGTCAAGACGCACACCCTGGCGACGGCAACGTTCGTGGTGCAGTGCGTTTCGACGCACGGCAGTCTCCACGTCACGGCCACGACCAGTGGCGCGGATCTCGACCCTGACGGCTACGTCGTCTGCGTCGATCCGTCCACCGGCTACTATGGCACGTCCTGCGCCTATGGCCAGTCGATCACGGTGAACGGGGCGGTGACCATGAGCGTCAGCGCCGGAGATCACCGCGTGCTCCTCCAGGGTATTGCCGGCAACTGCGTGGTGAGCGGTGAGAACCCCAGGGTGGTGAGCACATCGGTCGGCAACACGGCGGAGGTCCCGCTATCTCTCACCTGTGCGACCCTCCCGCGCCTGCACATAACCACCGCTACCACGGGTGGGCAGGTCGATCCGAACGGCTACACCGCCTGCGTCGATCCACAGTATGACTACTACGCTGACCTCTACTGCTATTCCGGCGCGCCCCAAGCGATTGGGCTGAATGGGACGCTGACCATTGGGGTTCCCGCCGGCAATCACACCGTGCTGCTGAACGACGTGGCCGACAACTGCACCGTCGGCGGGGCGAATCCTCGCCCGGTGAGCGCCACGGCGACTGACACCACGCAAGTACCGTTCTCCATCACGTGCCCGCCGCCGGGCAGCGTCCATGTCAGCACTTCGACCGTGGGTGTCGACGTCGACCCCGATGGCTATTCCGTGTGCATCGATCGGTCTCCCAGCGAGGCGTGCCACTGGTCTCGACCCTTCTCGGTGAACGATGGGTTCACCTTCAACGCCGTGACCGCGGGCGCTCACAGCGTGGTGCTGTCCGGAGCCGCCGGGAATTGCGCGGTCAACGGTGACAACAGACGTACCGTGACCGTGCCCGAGGGGGGTACGGTAGACGTCACGTTTTCGGTCACGTGTGTGTTGGCCGAGCGGATCGCGTTCTCACAGAATGGTGCGATCGCTGTCGTCCACGCGGATGGATCCGCGTTGACCACTGTCACGTCGGGACGCGCTCCCGCGTGGGCGCCGGACGGCACCAGGCTGGCGTACGAGTGCAGCGCCGGGAGCGTCGAGATTTGCGTGGTGAATCCCGACGGCTCGGGAAGGATCCAGCTGACGACCGAGTCTCCCGCGGCCGCGGCCCACCCCGCCTGGTCTCCTGACGGATTGAAGATCGCCTTCGCTTCGACCCGCAGCGGCGCTCCCGAGCTTTATGCCATGCACGCCGACGGCTCGAACGTGGTGCGTCTCACTAATGGCGTCGGATTCCTGGGGAGCCCGGCATGGTCGCCCGACGGCAACACGATCGCCTTCAATTGCCAGGTGGACGCGGGGAACGACGACATCTGCGCCGTGCATGCCGACGGCACGGGTTTCGTCAGGCTCACGACCGATGCGGGACGCGACTACGGTGCCGCATGGAAGCCGGATGGCTCGCGGCTCGCGTTCGTTACCACCCGCTTCGGTACGGACGAAATCGCCCTCATGTCTGCCGACGGCAGCGGCGTCACGCGGATTGGCGGCGGGCTGGTTGGATCAGAGCCGGCCTGGTCGGTCGACGGATCGCAGCTCGCGTTCGTGGGATCCATCGAGGACTGCGGTTACTACGACTGTTACACGTACCCGGTGATCTTCGTGGCGCGGGCGGACGGCGGCAACGTCAATCAGGTCACGTACGGGAACGAGGCTCACAGCCCGGCGTGGAAGCCACACCCATGAGCCGCCAACCCGCCGCGGCTTGGCCGACCGTCTGTGCAGTCGCGTTGCTCGGGGGGGCGGCCGCGTGTCACGACGCGATCGTGGGATCGGGGCCGCCTCCGCCCAGTCTCTCTGCGGTGGCAGTGGACGCAAACCCGCTCAATGCGCTGTCGATCGTGGCGACGTTCGACATTCAGCGGGCCGATTCCACGCGACTGTCTTACTGGACCGACGGCGGCACGGTCGCGACGACGCCGTACTACGCGGTCGTGGGGGGGGCCGGTCCGGCGAGGCTCGTGGCGCTGGGACTATTGCCGAACACCGGCTATCACTTCGCGATCGCCGCGGTCTGGCCGGGCGGGGCGATCGCGTCGGATACGCTGGCGTACCGCACGGCCGACCTCCCTGAGATTCTGCAAGGCGTCCACTTATCGATCGTCGGGGCGGTGCCGCCGGGGTACCTCGTGACCGAAGTCAGCCACGACAGCGCGGCCTTCGTGCTCGCATTCGACCCTGAGGGTCGAATCCGTTGGTACCAGCGCATCCCGATTCATCCGGACGAATCGGCGATGGAGACCAAGCAGCTCCCCAACGGTGATTTCACCGTGTACGTGGGCGCGAGCACCGGCTGGCAGCCGGTCGGTGGGCGTTACATCGAATTCCGCCCCGATGGAACGATCGTCCGGGTCTACACGGCGGGGGCTCCCTACTACACGGACAATCACGAGCTCGTCGTCACCATGACGGGCGACGGCGTGACTGCGGCCCACCTGTTCGGCTACGACTTGCGGACCGTGGACCTGACGGCGCTGGGTGGGCGCCCCGATCAACTCGTCGCGGGGCACGCCATCTTGCGCCAATCGGCGTCGGGGGTCACCGAGTTTGTCTGGAACGCGTGGGATCATTTCTCGCTGGCCGACTGGGTCTTCGTGCCCCCGAATCTGGGCCTCTATCCTAGCATAGACTTTGACCACCCCAACTCACTGGCGATCGATCGCGACGGGAACTACGTCGTTTCGTTCGCGATGCTCGGCGAGATCGCGAAGATCGACGCGGTGACGGGCGAGATGCTGTGGCGCTTCGGCGGCCGGCATAACCAGTTCAGCATCGTGGGTGACCCGCTCAACGGATTCGGGTTCCAGCACGACGTGCGCGTCCTCGACAACGGGGACCTCCTTTTCTACGACAACGGGCTCGTGCATAACCCGCCGGAGAGCCGGGCCGTGGAGTACCGGCTCGACCTGCAGGCGAAGACGGCGACGCTGGTGTGGCAATTCCGGCACGACCCGCCCGTTTTCACCCCGTTTGTGGGTTCGGTGCAGCGATTTCAGAACGGGAACACCTTGGTTGGGTACGGCGCCGCCAGCTCCATGACCGAGGTGAGCGCCGCGGGGCAGGTGGTCTGGGAAGGCCGGCTGACGCTGAATGGCCAGGCGCTGCCGTTCTTCTATCGCGTGCGGCGGATCGGATCGCTGTATCAGTACGTGCAGCCGTGAGCTCTTAAAGGAGGCTTTATGGGCTGGAGTCGCGGATCTCGGGCATTCACGGTGTTGCTACTGATCTCGGCGGTGGGGTGCGATGGCCGCGAGCCGCTGGCGCCGTCATTTATGTTCGTCGGCGCGCCCGGTAGTTTCACGGCAACCGCTGTCGCGTTCAACCAGATCAACCTGACCTGGCAAGACAACTCCACCAACGAGACGGGGTTCGAGGTCTATCAGTCAACGACCGGGCCCGCCGGCAGCTTCTCATTCCTGGCCACGACGGGACCACGTGCCACGAGCTACAGCGACGTTGGAGTCGTGGGCTCAAAGCAGTACTGCTACGAGGTCCGCGCGTTCCGCACGACGGGGCGCAAGAACAACTACTCGGATTTCTCGGCCGTCGCATGCGCGACGACCCCGCGTGCTCCCGTGCCCGCCGCGCCGTCGAGTGTCAGTGCGGCGCCGTATTACGGTTACAGTTATACGATTCACGTCATCTGGACTGATAACTCAACCGATGAGAGCGGCTTCCGCGTGGAGCGGTCGGCGAGCGCCAGTGGCCCGTGGATCGCGCTCGCGACTTTTTACCCCAACACGACGTCAATCTACGATTACCAGGTCACGCTCGAGCAACCGGCCTGCTACCGCGTGTTCGGGTTCAACTCCTACGGCGATTCTGATCCGTCGAATGTGGCCTGTACGGCCGTGCCGGCGGCACCGACCAACCTGACGGCGAGTCTCGTGGGCACAGGCGTGAATCTCACGTGGACGGACAACTCGGGCGTCGAGGATGGGTTTGAGTTGCAGCGCGCGAGCCAGAGCGAGGGCTGGAGTGTGGTGGCGAATCTCGATATGAACACGACGGCTTATCACGACGAGCCGCCCCCCGACAACACGTACAGCTACTCCGTGCGCGCGAAGAAGGATGGTGGAACGTCGGGCTCCGCGTACAGCGAGCAGGTCGTCGTTGCGATCTCCGCCCCGGCAGCGCCCAACTATGCAGATGCCAGTCCTGCCGGCAGTAATACTGTGGGCATCTTCTGGTCCGACCCTTCCCTCAACGAAACAGGATTTCGGGTGGAGCGCTTGAGCGACGGTGCGACCTGGACAGCCGCAGGCAATGCCGTTGCGAACGCGACGGTCTTCTGGGACGACCCGGTGCCGAGCGAGGAACTGGTCTGCTACCGGGTGGTCGCGTTCAACCTTGTGGGGGATTCGCCGCCATCGGATAGCTCCTGCACCAAGCCGCCGGCTGCCCCGACCGTTGTCGCTGCCACCCCACTCGATGCCGAAACGATCGAGTTCACGTGGACGGACAACTCCAACGTCGAGCAGGGTTACCAGGTGTTGCTCGACGACGGTTACGACGACCCGTTCCCGATCGCCACGCTTGATGCGAATGTCACATCGTTCCAGTACGTGGACCCGTACGGGTACTACTATTCCTATTTTGTCGTCGCCATCAGAGACGGTGGCATGTCCGACCGAGCCTGGTTCGAGACACCAGCACCACCGGGTGGGAGCGCTGCGGTACGCGGCTCGCCGTCGCGAGTGACGCCCCGGCAGCGAGGGATCAAGGGGCGAGCTGTTCCAGCTGCGCCGCGGCGCGGCCAAGCACGTCCCCCTCCGCGCTGAGCGCGCTCGCCGCGATCGCGATCTGCGCGTCCGCTTCCTTCCAGTTGCGCTGCTCGATCGCCTCGCGCACGCCGGGGAGCGTTTTGACGCCGTAGCCCGTGTAGAACCCCGGCGCGTAGACTGCATGGTGGAACCAGGGGCGTCGCGGTAGGCCCGGCGCAACCGTGAGCGCCCGCTCGGTGCGGATCAGTATCGCATTGAGCGCCGCGGCGCCGGACTGCGCGAACGCGGTGCCGCTCGCCTGCGCGCGGGCGAACGCCTTCTCGTACCGGTCGGCCGCGCGCGTGAGCGAATCCACCGCGTTGGCGAGCGGCGAGAAATCGAGGTGCGGCGGCGGGTCCTGTCGGGGCGGCGGCACCGACCGCTCCCATGGATCGGCGGTCGCGGCGAACATCCCTTCATCGAGTTCGCGATTGCGCTCCGCCGTCTGCTCCTGCTCGTCCTGCAACAACTTCTCGATCTCCTTGGCGTAGCGCCCCACCGTCTCGGCGAAGCCCGTGAACTCGTACGGGAGGACCTCGGCATCGGCAAGCCGGAGGACGGCGGTGCCGACCGTCTGCGCGAGGGCCCGTCCGTACACGAACGAGGTGTCGTCGAACCGCGTGTACCAGGCGAAGTCATCGTAAATCGAGTGATAGATGCCCCCACCGTCCTCGCCGCCGTAGCCCAGATTCAGCGAAGCGATGCCGACGTGCTGGAGGAACGGCGAAAAGTCCGATCCCGAGCCGAGCGCGCCGATCCGGAGATCGGGCTCAGTGCGAATCTCGCGGCGGCGTTCGGCCGTGGACGCGTCGGCGATGGCGCGCAGCTCCGTGCGCTTCCAGACACTGAGCTTCGTCTCAGGGTCTTCAATGTCCCGGGCCACGTCGTTGATGAAGCGCTGTAACGAGTGCGAGCCGGCCATCCCGAGGTAGCCGCGACCGTTCGAATCGGTATTCAGGTACGCGACGGCTTTGGCCGCCAGCTCGTCCGCGTGCGCCTCGACCCACTCCGTGGAGCCGAGCAAGGCTGGTTCCTCGCCATCCCACGCCGCGTAGATGATCGTGCGGCGGGGTTTCCATCCCTGCTTGAGCAGCTCGCCCAGGGCGCGCGCCTCTTCCAGCAGTGGCGACTGACCTGAGATCGGGTCCTCCGCGCCGTTGACCCAGGCGTCGTGGTGATTGCCGCGGATCACCCACTCATCAGGCGCCGTGCTGCCGGGGATGCGCGCGATCACATCGCGCAGCGTCTTCAAGCTCCAGTCGGACTTGACCCGCAGGTGCACCCGGGCGGGTCCGGGTCCCACGTGATATGTGATGCCGAGACCGCCGCGCCACTCATCGGGAGCCACGGGCCCGCCGATGGCTGCGAGCAAGGGTTGCGCGTCGGCGTACGAAATCGGCAGCACGGGGATCTTGGTGAGCGTGTGCGCTTCAGCAAGCGGGAGGCGCTTCGCGTCCTTCGTCGCCCCGACGCCCGGCGTGAGTGGGTCGCCCGGATACACTTCCATCTCCATGACACTGCCGCGCTGCACGCCGAAACGGGGACGCCACGGCCCGCGAGGGTAGGTGTCGCCTTGCACGTAGCCGTCGTCGCGCGGATCGGAGTAGATAAGGCAGCCGATGGCGCCGTGTTCGGCGGCGACCTTCGGCTTGATACCGCGCCAGGAGCCGAAGTACCGCGCGATCACGATCGCGCCTTTCACCGAGATCCCCAGCCGCTCGAGCCGGTCGTAATCGGCCGGGACGCCGTAGTTCACATACACGAGCGGCGCCGTGACGTCGCCGTCGATCGAGTAGGCGTTGTACGTGGGGAGCTGCTCGCTTTGCTGCGCCGACGTGGGGTCCCCGCCCACCGGAGGCTCGCGCAACTGCGCGACGAATTTTGTTGGGGCCACGAGCTCGACGACACGCTCGATGGGCGTGGGGAACAGCACGTCGAAGGTCTCGATGTGCGCGTCCAGCCCGAAGCTCTTGAACTTGGCGAGGATCCACTCGGCGTTGTCGCGATCGTACGGTGAGCCGACGTGGTGCGGACGCGCAGACAGCCGCCGCATGTAGGACCGCAGCGAGTCGGTAGATGGGACGGCGCGGAACTTCGTCTCCCAATCCCGTTCCGCTTTAGACGATTCCAGCGTGAACCCTCGCAGCGTATCCCCGGGTGGGGAAGCCGGTGTGGCCCCGAGCAGCAGGCCGGCCATCAGCACCAGCACCGAGCGTCCTAACACGCGCATCGTGGAGACCTCCATCCCGTTGGTGAATTACCAGATACTCGGAACCTTGTCCTTCGGCCGCACCATCGGATCCCCGTCCTTACAGCCGAACGCCTGCGCGAACGCCGGAATGTTCGAGAGCGGCCCGTCCACGCGCCACTGCTCTGGTGCGTGCGGATCCACGGTCACCCGCGTGCGGAGCTGCTCGGGCCGGTCGTGGACCCGCCAGCTCTGCGCGTACGCAATGAAGTACCGCTGTTCCGGCGTATAGCCCTCGATCAAACCAGGACGTCCCGCCCGCGCCAACCGGTTCCCCAGCGCGTCGTAGGCCGTCAGGAGGCCGCCCCAGTCGGCGATGTTTTCGCCCTCGGTGAGCTTGCCGTTCACGTGGAACGTGTCGACCTGGATGTATTCGTCGAATTGACGCTCCACGAG
>WNGP01001929.1_pt1 | contig 17973 bp, 14 predicted proteins | sample 5407671 | NCBI WGS metagenome assembly WNGP01 (sample SAMN13153381, study PRJNA577476) | soil metagenome | isolation source: 40 cm soil or saprolite under Garry oak tree replicate 2 | place: USA:California | collected 2016-06-15 | reverse complement strand
TCTAGCGGACCTTGACTTCCAGGCTCTGGGTGCGCGTGTGGCCGGCCGCGTCGGCAATGGTCAGCGTGTAGGTAGTTGATTTAGCGGGCGTTACATCAACACAGCGAGAGTACGAGGGCCACACGGGTTGGGGCTGCGGTTCGAGCTTGACGGTCTTGGCGTTGGCCACGCCATAGCACAACTGTACGCTCTCACCCCGGCGAATGACTCCGGGAGAGGCGTAGAAGTTTTGGATGGCCAGCTCCGGTCCACCAAGTTGCTCTAGGGCGACACGATCCTGCTCCTGCTGCTTCTGGAGGCTTACTTCTTTAGCGTGTCTGTCCAGGTCACCGTTCTCCAGCCAGCGGGAGAAAAGGATCCAGCCCACGACGAGCGCGCCGATGGCGAGTGCGGCCCAGGAATAAAGGAAGGGATTCTTAAAGACGGATTTGGTTTCGGGACCTGGCAGAGTCAGCATGCCGGCACTCCATCGTAACGCGAGCTTCGACATTGAAAATAGCGCGGAATGGCGTGCCAAGGAAAGATGAAGCGAGCGTCAGGACTCAATGCTGGACGGCGTGGGCCAATTCCCGCCAGGTGATGAGCTTGATGTCTTGTTCCTGGAGCAACTGCCGGAATGCGGGGCTGGTGAAAAAATCGAAATCACGCTGGCGCCAGGCGGCCCCCCAGGTGTCACGCTCGCGCGTGGCGGCTTTCATTTCGTCATCGGCGAAGGCCAGGTGGATTTCATTTCGTCATCGGCGAAGGCCAGGTGGATGACGAATTCGGTGACGCCAGGTTGAAGATTCTTGAGGGCGGTCTTGTAGAAATCGGCCCATTTCTCCGGCGGAACGGCGGGATCGATGGTAACGGTGTGCTCCAGGACGATGTCACCGGCAGTCAAGCCGGATTCCAGATAGGGACGGTCCGCGAACCAGTCCCGCGCGACGAAAACCGGCAAATTGTACTGGTGAGCGACGCGCAGAAGAACCTCGAATAGATCTTTGCCATTTTCGAAGAGACGATATTGGTGGGAATCGAGATGCGTGGGCCGGACGCCCATGGCGTAAGCGCGGTCAATTTGCGCGCGAAGCTCCAAGTCAACTTCTTTCGGATTGATCCTTTTCGCGGCCGTCCAGTCGTGATGGAAATAACCGTTCTCGTCGACCAGGCTTGGAACCATGTCTTTTGATACGACAGGACCCCAGCGGTAGTAAACCCGCTCGCTCGTCAGGGTAAGGTGCAGGCCGAAATCGATATGCGCATGAGATTTGGCGTAATCGGCAATCTCCGGAAACCATGGGCAGGGCACCATAATGCTGGCGGAGTTGACCAGACCGGTGTCCAGAGCTGTGATGGTCGCCGCGTTCACGGAATGAGTCACGCCGACGTCGTCGGCGTGTACGATCAGGAGTTTTGCATCAGGGGCAAAGCCGAGCTTTTCTGCCAGAGACTTGCCTTTGATTTGTGCACGCGCTTCGAGGAGAGCCCCGATGAGAAGAACAAAGAGCCAGACGGAGACACGCTTTCGATTCATTGCTTGGACCCCACCGCCTTTCCGAACTCGAGTTGGTGCTTGGATCCTCAATCGTCCAAGGTTGCGCTGGAGGTGATCGTGAATCTTGTCTGCAAGCCCTTTGTTGGCCGTTGACCGGGCGCGTCGACCGGTTGACCGGCGCCGATCCAAACCTCCACAGCGCCGGGAACGATGCGGCGAACTCCAGCCTCATCCACGATGCTCAAATCACGGTCGCGCAAGGGGAAATTCACGGTTTCGGAAGCAGCGGCGTCAAGACGGATGCGCCGAAATCCAGCGAGCGCGCGAATCGGAGCGCCATCGACGCCGGGATGCGCAAGATAAAGCTGCACCACTTCATCCCCGGGGAGGGAACTGGTGTTCGTCACCCCCACGGAGACGGTGACGGTGCCGTCGGCGGCCACCTGGGCCGGGCTTACTTTCGCGTCCGAATAGCTGAAGGACGAGAAACTCAAACCGTACCCGAAAGGATAGAGCGGCGGCTCGGTGAAGTAGCGGTAAGTCCTGCCGGCCATAGAGTAGTTGCCAAACGGCGGGAGCTGGACGACGGATTGATAAAAAGTTACCGGCAACCTTCCGGCAGGATTGTATTCGCCGGAAAGGACATCGGCTACGGCGGTGCCACCTTCCTCGCCCGGATACCAGGCTTCGAGGATAGCGGCGGCGTGCTGCTCTGCCCAATTCACGGCCAGGGCGCTTCCGCTAGTGAGCACCACGATGAGAGGCTTCCCGGTGGCAGCAACAGACTCCAGAAGTTCTTGCTGAGGCCGGGGAAGGTTGAGGTCCAGACGATCGCCTCCGAAAAAGCCAGGATCGCTTGAATCGCTTTCCTCTCCCTCAAACTGCGGAGTGATGCCCACCACGGCGATAACCACATCCGCTTTGCGGGCGGCGTTCACGGCTTCCTGAGACAGATTCGGGGGCAACCAGAGAAGCCGTGCGGTGGCCTCCCACCAGGTGTGGAAGTACTCCATGCGGATCGGGTAAGCGTGGCCCGCCTGCAGGTGAACAAGTGTGGTCATCGTGCGAGCGCCGTGGGGCCCAGAATCATCCACAAACTTTTTTCCATCCAGGTAAATGCGATAGCCACCGTCGGTACTGCCGCCCAAGCGGTAGTCACCGTCTACGGGCGGGACCAATTCGCCCGTCCAGCGCACGGAATAATTCCCCGCAGGAACGCCGGGCCCCGGCGAGACATTGTTCCACTCGAAATCCACGTTGGCATCCGTGCGCTTCAGAACCGCACTACCTGAAAGGTTGACGTTGGCAAAGTATTCCCCGTTTAGACCAGGTTGGGAGTTCCTGCCGCCGGTGCGAAGGTACTCAGAGGGAAGAATAACCGCGCTTGTTTCGGTTACCGGAGATCCTAATGCCGTAAGAATCTTCGCGTTGCGAAACCGCTTTCGAAGGCCTTCGAGAATAGTGGTGTAGCTTGATGGGTTGCCGTTGTAGTTGCCCAGGAGGACAGGCAGTGAATCGGCATTCGGGCCAATGACCGCAATCGTTTTCACCGAAGATTTCAGAGGCAGCGTATTACGTTCGTTTTTCAGGAGGACCATGGATTTGTGAGCGGCTTCGAGGGCCAGCTGGCGATGGGCAGGAGTGTCGTTATCGGCGATGGATAGTTTCGACCAAGGCACGCGCTCCGGCGGATCGAACATGCCGAGCCGGAACCTTGCTTCGAACAGGCGCTTCACGGCGCGATCGATATCCTCGTTGGCCAGCAGGCGATTTTTAACGGCGAACGGCAACGCGCCGAATTCGGGGCCGCAGCTCAAGTCCGTCCCGGCCTTCACCGCGAGGGCTGCGGCCTGTTCGAGCGTGAGGACGAAACCGTGGCCTTGATGGAGGTCACTGATGGCCCAGCAATCCGAGACGACATAGCCCCGGAAGCCCCATTTATTGCGCAGCGTGTCAAAGAGAAAGTGATTTGCGCACGCCGGTTCGCCGCGTACGGAATTGTACGCGCACATAACCGAATCGGCCCGGCCCTCCAAGATTGTGGCGCGAAACGCAGGAGTGTAGGTGTCCGCCAGATCGTGCGGAGATACCGGGACGTTAAAGCGATGCCGCAGAACTTCTGGACCGCTGTGAACGGCATAGTGCTTGGACGTCGAGACCGTTTTCAGGTAGGTCGGGTCGTCGCCTTGCAGGCCGGTAACGAATGCGACGCCGATGCGGCTGGTGAGGTAGGGATCCTCGCCATAGGTTTCCTGGCCGCGTCCCCAGCGCGGGTCGCGAAAGATATTGATATTGGGCGACCAAAAGGTGAGGCCGTAGTAGCGTCCGGTGTTTCCATGTTGGATTGCATCATTGTATTTGGCGCGTGCTTCGGTGGAGATCACATCGGCGACGCGATGGATCAGATCGGTATCCCAGGTGGCGGCGAGACCGATGGCTTGGGGGAAAACGGTTGCATTTCCTGAGCGCGCGACGCCGTGCAAACCCTCGTTCCACCAGTTGTAGGCGGGGATGCCCAGGCGCGGAATCGCTGGCGCGACGTCCTGCATCTGCGCAACCTTTTCTTCGAGGGTCATGCGCGAGACCAGATCGTCTACACGTTCTTGGGTGGGCCGGCTGGCATCCAGGTAGGGAGCGCGCGCCACCTCGTTTACGGCAGAAGCGGTCCGAATTTGTGCCGCGGCGGGCCATCGACTCAATAGCAATGGCAGAGCAACAAGGCTATATCGCAGAAGCTGCTTGGACATGCGTGAGATTCTCTAACAAGCGGCAGGTTCCGTCCAGATCAAGCTGGCCGGCAGACGGGCCAGAGGCGGTAATGCCAGACCTTCGAGACTGACAAGGACTTAGACGCGATCACCACACCTATCGGCCGCATTGGTACTCGGTATGGCCGCGCTCCAGATGGCTGACAAGATTTTACGATTCCCGAGGTCATTACTCACAGATGGCGGACCGTCCCGCGGATCACGAATTCCGTGGGCAGGATTCGATGGCTGAAGGTCATTCGCGGATGATGCAACCGCTCGAGCAGCATCTTCATACAGGTTTCGCCGATCTCTTCCTTGTGGACCCGCACGGTCGAAAGCGGCGGGTCCATCAGAACGGCCTCCTCACGGTCGTCGAAACCCACCAGGCTGATATCGTCCGGCACTTTCATGGCGTGCCGCTGCAGGGATCGCCAAAGCCCGTAAGCGATTTCGTCATTGCCAGCAACGGCAGCAGTGGGTCGCGGCTGTCGGGACAGGATTCGCCCGATGCTCTTTTGACCGAAATCGACGAAGCTCTGAGGACTTCGGGCCGCGATCAAGACGGCTTTTAGTTTGTTTTCGCGCATTCCTTGCCGGTAGCCTTCGAATCGCCGACGAAGCCAGGGGTAGGAGATATCTCCTCCGGCAAAGACAATCTGGCGGTGACCCTTGCCGATCAGATAACGCGTGGCATGGAGGGTCCCGTTGAAGTCATCGAAGCCCACTTGATCGAATTGCTGCTCGTCGCCCATTCCCACCACATTGTTACTGAAGGCCACGAAGGGCATATGGATGGAAGCGATCTTGCGGAGCAGATTCGGATAAATCGTCCCCGCCAGAATGAGTCCGTCAATCAAGCCATGCTCCTGAAGAACGGGAGGCAGGTCGATCCGATCGGCAGGCGTTCTCGGGGAATAATGCAGCGCGGCGAACAGCACGTGCTGTTTCAAGCCGCTGGCATAAGATTCGACGCCTTGCAGGATGCGAGCATGAAAGGGATGGAGAAAATCGCGGTTGCTCAGCAGAAAGCAGACCATTTCTGCGCGGCGCTTGAGAATCCGGCGGGCCTGGGCATTGGGGCGGAACCCCAGACGCCGGATGGTCTCGAGTACCCGCTCACGCGTTTCCCGGCTCACCTGAGAGCTGGAATTGAGCACCCGGGAAATCGTTCCAACGCCCACGGCAGCGGCCTGCGCCACTTCGCGAATGGTCGTTTTTCTTGGAACTACTTCCATGACAATGTGGTTTCTTCTCGCTTCGGCCTCTCGCCCGGTTCGGTGAGAAACCGGCAACCCTCGTCCCTCTGCCAGTCTATCACACCAAAACAGCGATGGTATTCTCAGCCTGATCGCGGGATCCGCGCGCTTGTGCCAAGAAGTCGGAAAACCAGTCCAGCCGATTGGTTTTACGAGATTCTGACTTGACAGCGGGTTTTCGCTCGGTTAGGGTGTGGAACCAGTTCCAAGCTTTCTTGGGCTCTCGTTGGATTTGGTGGGAGGTTTTTTCGAATCGCGTGGGGTGTGGGGTCATGAAAAAACTGTCTAGTTGGTCTTTCCTGGGGTTGTCTCGCGGGGATAAGTCCTCGGCGATACATGCCCAACGATCTAGCGGGCCTGCCGGAACCGCTCTGATCAAGCGGTGGCATTTCAGCACCGCCGTACTGCTCGGGACTATGCTCCTTGGATATTCTGCACCCCTCAGGGGGCAAGCGGTGAATGCAACTTTGCTCGGAACGGTGACGGACTCGAGCGGGGCGGCGGTCGCCAGCGTGAAGGTAACCATCACGGAAACAAACACCGGGATTAGCCGTAATTCGCAAACGAACGATAGCGGCAACTATGTATTCCCGGACCTGCCGCCGGGCACGTACACGGTCACCGCGGAACAGCCTGGATTCAAACGGGCCTCGAGAGCCGGCTTTGAGGTGATCGTGAACACCACCGGGCGCGTCGACCTTGTCCTTCAGCCTGGAAGCAGCTCGGAAACCATCCTCGTGGAGGCGCAGACGCCCATCCTGCAGACCGAGCGAGCGGACACCGGGCGTAAGCTCGAAACCGTGCTAACGGAGAACGTACCGCTCGGCACCAATCGTAATTTCCAAAGTCTTCTAAACATTGTCCCCGGCACGACCCGCGCCACTTTCCAGCATTCGCAGTTCTTCAACGCCAGTAGTTCGCTGCAGACGGAAGTCAACGGCCAACTGCGCCAGGGCAACAACTACCAGATCGAGGGCATCGACGACAACGAACGTACCGGCCTTCTGCAGATCGTGGTGCCGCCGCTCGAGGCCATCCAGACAGTAGACGTTTCGACGAGCAATTACGACGCGGAGCTGGGTCGTGCCAGTGGCGCCGTTGTAAACGTTATTTTGAAGTCGGGCACCAACAACTACCACGGCGCCGCCTATGAATTTGTGAGGAACAATTATTTCAATGCCCGCAACTATTTCGATCCCTCCGTGGGGCATCTCGCTTACAACTACTTTGGCGGCAATCTTGGCGGTCCGATCAAGAAGAATAAGCTCTTTTTCTTTGCCGACTATCTGAAAGTCTCTGACCACGAGGCCAATACAAACCGAGTCACCATACCTACTACGGGTTTGCGCTCGGGCGATTTGAACGTTGCGACTTCATCGTCCACAACGCCGACCACAATCTACAATCCCTTTAGCGGCAATCCGGACGGCACGGGCCGCCAGGCGCTGGTGGCCGCGTCCGCTCCTGGCGTGGCCACGGTAGCGGGCCCGAATGGGCCAGTTGACGCGTTCAATCCTGTCTGCACCAATGCCGCTGGTTGCGCCAACGTCGTTCCGACGGCCTTGATTAATCCCATCTCCGCCAAGCTCCTGGCGTTCTTACCGAACACAAATCTTCCTGGCAACACGAACAACTACTTTGCTCTGCTGGCTTTCCACAAAGACACAGATTTCGTGGATGCCAAAGTAGACGCCAACGTTACCGATAAAGATCGCCTGAGCGCGCGATTCAGCTTCCAGCGTCCAGTTACTTTGCAAGCCCCCCTATTCGATTTAGCAGGCGGACCAGCGCAAAACAATTTTGAAGGGACCGGCTTTCAAAATACGTATAGCACCGGTCTCAACTACAATCGCTTTTTCTCGAATACTTTGGTTGCGGAGTTCCGCGTTGGTGCCGGGTGGTACCATAACGAGGCTCACAACACCGATTTCGGCGCGACTACTTCCGAAACCCTCGGTATTCCCGGCGTTAACCTCGATCAGATAACCAGCGGGATCGTGGGTATTACGATTAACGGCGGGTTTTCCAATCCGTTGATTGGCTTCTCGGCGAGCCTGCCCTGGATCCGCTCGGAAACCAATATTGACTTTGCAAACACCTGGACCAAGATTCTCGGCAATCATACGGTTAAGTTTGGTGCCGACTTTCGCCGGGTTCGCGATGCTTTGCTCCAGGAGCAAACCTTCAGCCCGCGCGGCCTCTATACTTTCAACGATGGCCAGACGGCACTCAACACTGGTGCCGGCACATCCAAAACCAGTTTTACGAACGACTTCGCCAGCTTTCTGCTCGACGTGCCCGGTCAGGCGGGACGCGATCTGGCCACTTTCTTCCCGAACTATCGAGCCTCTCAATTCTTCGCCTTCGTGCAAGATAAGTGGCTGGTCACCTCCAAATTCTCGGCGGATATGGGCGTCCGCTGGGAGTTTTATCCGCCCGCCACACCCGCTGCCCAGGGAGGATTTTCAAATTACAATCCTGCCGACAATACGCTGGTCGTCAGCGGCATAGGAGGTAATCCAGATGATTTGGGAATCACCACGCATTACAAATACTTCGCGCCGCGCCTGGGGCTGGCTTACCGTCTAAAGGAATCGACCGTCTTCCGCGCTGGATTCGGGATTAGCTATACGCCGTTTCCCGACAATAGCTACGCTTACAATTTCCCTGTGCGGGCCAATAACTCCTTCAATCCGGCGGTTGCCAGCTATGGCCCGGCAGTGCTGCCGAGTGGACAAACGGCGACTTTTCAGAATGGTTTTCCCTCCCTTATTCTCCCGGTGGTTCCATCGAACGGGATCATTACCAATCCGACTGTAGGTTCCGCCTACTTTGTGGTCAATCAGAATTTCAAGAACCCCTATGTGGAATCGTGGAACGCGGCGATCCAGCGGTCGCTGCCTTGGCGCTTCGTTCTCGATTTAGCTTACGTGGGGAGTCACAGCGTTGACACCGTGGTCAACTACAATCTCAACGCCGCTACGGTAGTTGGCCTCGGGAACAAGGGACAGCCGGAGTTTAACTCCTTCGGGCGAACGGCAAACACGAATCTCCTTTTTGCGGGATACTCATCCAGCTACAACGCCTTGCAGGTGAAATTCGACCGGCACTTCTCGGGCGGCTTCGCGACCACCACGGCGTACACATTCGGCAAAGGCATGGGCTTTCAAACGGGCGACGATGGCGGCCTGGCATTCTATATCAATCAACGCCGCAACTACGCGCGGAACGACTTCGATCGCACGCATACCTTTGTGCAAAGTATTGTGTACGATCTGCCGTTTGGAAGGGGCAAACGCTTGGTTTCCTCCGGAGTTGGCGCCGCAGTTCTGGGTGGCTGGCGCATCTCCAGTTTTCTCACGCTGATGTCGGGTCTTCCGCTTTACTTTAACGCTAGTTCCGCCTCCCTTCTGGCGCCGGGCAACACCCAAACGCCGGATTTGGTTGCTCCTGTGCGGATCCTTCACGGTATCGGCCCCGGTAATCCTTGGTTCAGCACATCGAGCTTCGCCGCTCCGGCGGCCGCTACCTTCGGCAATGTGGGGCGGAACTATCTCAGCGGGCCCGGCTTTTTCAACCTAGATGCTGCACTCTCTAAGTCGATCCGGTTTACGGAGCGCTACAATGTGGACCTGCGTTTGGAGGCTTTTGGCGCCACCAATACGCCGCAGTTTTTCTTCGCCTCTAACGGCGGCAACTCGGCCGGGATAACGCTGGCCAGCAGTAGCTTTGGCCAGATCACCAGTGCCAGCGGCGGCCGCCAACTTCAACTCGGCGCAAAGTTCAACTTCTGATCAGGCCGGCAGCGACGTTCGGAAGGTGCCGGCTGGAGGGCCCCAGTGGCCGTTGCGCGCGACATTCGACGGACGGTTCGGGGAATGTGGAATTGCTGGCAAATTAAGATCCCCACATTAATGGCATCCAGTAGGAGGAGCCCAACATGACGCTTCACGTTTCACGTCGTGCGTTTCTCAGTGGTCTGGGGGTGATGACCGCCCTTCCCGCAATCCCAGGCTATGCATCTTGGAGTCCGCCGCTCTATCCGTCGATGGACTTGTCGTATTTTGATACGCCGATTTCGCCCGCGCCGGCTGACATTCTCTTCGGATACGCGTCCATCACCTGGGGCGGAAACGACCGGCAGGCGATCGCAGACATTCGGTCATTGGGCTTCCGCGGAATTCAATTGCGTGCCAATGTCATCCAGGAATTTGGCGGCGCAGCGGAATTGCGGGACTTGCTCGAAAAGCACCAACTGAAGATGATTGCGCTCTCCAGCGGGGGCGTGCGCATCGACCCGGCACTCCAAGCCGAAGAAATTGCCAAGCACACCGCTAATGCAAAATTTGTGCACGATGTAGGAGGGCTGTATTTGCAAGTCACCGACGAACGTCCTAAAGACCGCGCCATCACCGCGGCGGACTATAAGCGGCTGGGACGGCTGATTTCGGAAATTGGGAAACGTACCGCCGACCTGGGGGTCTCGCTCGGATATCACAACCACATGGGCTCACTTGGAGAGCATCCCGAAGAAGTGGAGCAAATTCTCGAAGCCGCGGACCCGCGCTATGCCAAATTGGAGTTGGATGTGGCGCACTACTTCCAGGGGGGCGGCGATCCGGCCAAGGCGATTGAGAAATACAGTGACCGGCTGCTGTTCTTGCATATAAAGGATGTCGAGCCGGCGCCCCCCAACGCGGCCGCCAAGCGTCCCTATCGTTTTGTCGAGCTCGGCCGGGGAAAGGTGGATCTCCCTGCCGTGTTCGAGGCACTGCGCAAGGTGAATTTCCGGGGCTGGGCTATCGTCGAGCTAGACGTCGTGCCCGACAAGACACGCACACCCAAAGAGTCGGGAGCCATTAGCAAGAAATATCTCGAAGAAAAGCTCGGGGTGACCGTATGAATTCGCCCTTCCGAGTCGCGGTAATCAATGACGAGATCAGCCAGGACTTCGGCCACGCCTGCGAGGTAGCCTCGCGGGAATTTGGCATGGAATGGATCGAGCTGCGCGGCATGTGGAACAAGAACCTGCTCAAGCTGGACGCCAAGGAAGTCGAAGAGGCGCGGCGCATATTGGAAAAAAACAAGTTGCGTGTGACCGATATCGCTAGCCCGCTATTCAAGGTGGATTGGCCGGGCGCACCGAAGTCGAAGTACAGCCCTAAGCGCGATCAATTCAACGCAGACTTTACGTTTGAGCAGCAGGAGGAAGTGCTGGAACGAAGTATCGAGCTGGCCAAGGCCTTCCACACCGATCGCGTCCGATTCTTCGATTTCTGGCGGCTGGATGATCAGGCGCCGTATCGCACGGCCATAAATGAAAAGCTGCGGAATGCGGCTGAAGCAGCCGCCAAGAAGGATGTCATTCTAGTTCTCGAGAATGAACCTGCTTGTAATACGGCGACGGCGGCGGAAGCAGCCAAGGTCCTTGGCGCGGTTCCCTCGCCCAACCTCCTGCTCAACTGGGATCCCGGAAACGCAGCCACCCAGGGTGAGAAGCCTTACCCGGATGGATATGATCTTCTGCCGAAAGCGCGAATTGGCCACTGTCATTGCAAGGACGCGGTGAAAAAGCCCGACGGCAAGACGTATGGATGGGCCGCCATGGGACAGGGCATCATCGATTGGGCCGGCCAGTTTAGTGCGCTCAAACGGGACGGCTATCATTTCGCCGTGAGCCTGGAGACTCACTGGCGCGGAGCGGGCACGCCGGAAGAATCGACGCGGCAGAGTTGGGCAGGGATGAAAAAAGAGCTGCAAGAGGCTGGAGCGATTTAGGCGAGGAGGCCGAAAATGGCGGAGAACACGAGGCGTAATTTCATAAAACGGAGCGCCTTGGGTAGCGTGGGGATGCTCGTCTACCCACCTTCGCGAGTGCTCGGCGCAAATGACCGCGTGCGTGTGGGAATGATCGGTGTGGGTGGACGCGGGCAAGAATTGCTCAAACAGGTGCTGGGAGTTGCGAGCGCACAACTCGTCGCCATTGCCGACGTTTACACGGGAAGCCGCGAGGAAGCCAAACAGATGGCGCCCGGCATTCAGACCCTTGATGATCACCGCCGTCTGCTTGATATGAAGGATATTGACGCTGTCATTGTAGCCAGCCCGCTGCACATCCACTGCCGGCATTTTGTGGATACCCTGGCGGCCGGCAAAGACCTTTACTCCGAAAAAACTATGACTTGGTCCATTCCGGAAGCGGAGCAATGCCTGGCAGCGGCGAAGAGTTCCGACCGGGTCGTCCAAATCGGACTACAGCATGAGAGTTCTGGATCACTGGCGGACACCCGGAAGTGGATCAAGGACGGAATTGTAGGGCCAGTTGCCCAAGTGGAGTCTTGGATGAGCCGCAACACGCCCCACGGCAGAGGTCAGTGGGTGCGCAAGGTGCCCTCGAACTGCACGGCGCAAAATGTCAATTGGAAAGCTTTTCTGAACGGGCGCCCCGATCGCGAATTCGATCCATTCAAGTTTATCAACTGGAGGTTGTACTGGGAGTTTTCAGGCGGAAACGTGACCGAGAACATGGTGCACCAAATCGCTTGGATTATGACGGCCCTCGATCTGCCGGAACCCAGCGCAGCGTTTATGTCCGGGGGCGTGTTCTCCGAGAAAGACGGACGCGAAGTGCCGGACACGATTGTAGTTACGCTCGAATATCCCGCGGACACAGTTGTCACTTGGCAATCCACTTTCAGCAACAGCCATTACGGTTTGGGCGAGCGCCTGCTCGGAAGCGACGGCACCATCGAACATATATCCGGGGTAACCGACATGGCGACCGGAAGGTCCGCAGAGGGCATTCGTTATTTCCCTGAGAAGGCCAACCGGCGTGAAGGGACTACGCTTTCCGGAGAAACTCCGAATCAAAATCATATGGCCAATTGGATCGATTGCGTGCGTACCCGTAAGATCCCGAATGCGTCAGTTGAGATTGGCTACCGCTCGGCGATTGCCGCGCACATGGCGAACATCTCTTATCGCCGCAAAGAGCGCGTCACTCTGGAAATGGCTAAGTCGCTTCCGCCGGAGTCCTGAAACGTATCGCTCGCCATCACCTCTGCTCCTGAAGTTTAGTTAGCTGCGACGGCTTGGTGAGGGCTGGCTTCGCCAGCCTCCCGAGCGCGAACGGATCACCAATCGGTACTTGAAAGCCGACGTGGGTACGCCGTTCAATGGAATGATAACCGCCCGCCCTACTTTAGGTCAGGGAATACTCGACAGCCAGAGACTTCGATGGCGTCACGCGTCTCGCCATCAATCCCTCACGCTACCCGATCCCACCACCTCAGCACCCGCAGCGCGCGCAGAGTATTCCAACCCCACTCCCCCCGATGATGTGCACGATTGTGTCTCGCACGGAACGAAAGCTGCCGCCCAGATCGCGCGTGAACTGTTCGGCGGTGAGCGCGGAGACCGCATGCAAAACCCTGTTGTTGGCCAGCGGTCGTACTCGTAGAGCAGCTGAATGTCATCTTCAGTCATGGTGCGGACTCTTCGTCAGGGAGAATCTTACTTTGCCCCGGCTATGCAGCAAAGTCCGACTCGGTGGCATTTGTGGTGATCGTCCCGGGGACCCCGTGGCGAGCGCAAGCCCTGTCTGTGCCGGAGTCAGTCGTCGAACATGGCGTTAATATCGCGGTAGCCTACGGCTTCGTTCGCGAATTCAAACGTGCCGCGCCAAAATCAGTCGGGTAGATGTCCAGTAATCCGACTTCCCATCTCACGGCCAATTCGGAGAAATCGAATCTACCATTCCGCCTGTCCAATACAGATAAAAGCCTTCGTCGCAGGGCCTCATTACATCACCATATTTCTTTTTCGCGTGGCTGCCCCAGTGGGGTTTCCTGCCGTCGGCGTCGCAGAAACCGTACTCGTCGGACAGCCCCCATGAGCTGAACACCCGCCCCGACTTCTTCGCAATGTGGGGATCCGCGGCCAGCGCAACCACGGCCCGTCCGGAATACAGCGGCGTCTCGGACTCCTCAAAATTGGGATCCTTCTTCGCGGCCTCCCGCCAATTGGCTTCGGTTACCCCGAAGTGCTCCAGCATCACTTCGGACCGTAGAAAACCGGGAGTAAGCGCAAGTACTGTCACATTCTTGCGACGCAGCTCACGAGCCATGGCAAACGCCATGCGGATCACGCTGGTCTTCACCAGATCGTAGAATAAATTCCCCCGGTACTGATACGAATCGCCGTCAGTCACTTCCACGATCAGGCCCCCGCTCGATTTTTTTGCAGATTCGATGAGCAGGGGAGCGGCAAAATGGCACGTAATGATGTGCGTGTAAAGAGCGATTTCCATCATCTGGAAGCCTTTTGGCAGGTCGAGCTGCCAGAAGGGCTTCCCAAATTCCAGGAACGGATCTCCACCCCAGATGTTATTGACTAGGATGTCGAGCTTTCCGTGCTCCTTCTCGATCCGGGCGATCAGCATCTGCACGGCTCCGCGGTTGGTATGGTCGACGAAGACCGGGATGCCCAGCCCCCCGCGCAACGTCACCCTCTCGGCCGTTTCTTCAACCGTCTCCAGTCTCATCGAAGCGCTTCGCGTCGAATTTCTAGTTGCCCGCGAACTGCGCCCCGTGCAGTATACCGTCGCGCCGGCCTCTCCCAAGGCTGCCGCGATTCCTCGGCCGGCCCCCCGGCTTGCACCTGCCACTAGGGCGACTTTTCCGCGCATGTTTGGGGGTGTGTAGGAAGGGGACATGGGTGCCTCCGTGCCTGATTGCTCAATCTTAAACTAATTTGTGCGCGTCGCAACGGACCGGAAGGACCATGGCCGCCAATGTAGCAGCACAAGTGAAAGAGGGCCCACCCTGAAGGAGCGCATGTTCCGATTATCAGATGGCAGTCGGAAGTGCGCGCGTGTGGATCCTAAGGCCGATGGGGGTTTTGAACCAACACAGCCGAAGCTATGAAATCGGCCTGAGTTGGCTAACGATCTCGCCCAACCAGGCTTCTAGTAGTGACCGCTGGTCGGGCGTCATCTCTGTGAACGCAAGGCCCATCCCAAATCGCGGGTCGCAGTAGACCACCTTGGCCTTGGTCTCGAAGACGCCCTGATCCCTAAGAATCCGCAACCCCACCAGGGTCCCCTCGGGGAACGGATTTAGCGCGTCAATATAGCAGCCCCCCAGGCCCAGTTCCGAAGTGCGCGCTGAGAGTAGCGCCCCGGAACGCAGCTCGGTCACCTCGGCAGAAGCGACCAGCAGACAACGCCGAACGGAACGCTTCTTAGCCGGTTGCAAGGGTTTGTTTCTTTTGATCATCGAGCATCACTTATTCACGGCAATCTCGCCGCAGAAGCTTGTCTCAATCAGCTAATGTCGAAGGGCGGCCTATTCCTTCAGCCATATTCAGTCCAAAGCTACCATGACAGCAACTCCCGTTGCGTCCGGAACATGCCTTCCCCGCGTGGCCTTCCTTCGCAGTGGTCCCACTTTATCTGATCGAACTGCGGCCAGGAGGTCACCGTTGCGGTCATAGAGCAGTACATTGGGGAAGCCACGAGCTCAGATTGTCGCTGAGCCATACCTCCCGGTAGATCCCGCGCAACCTCGTGGTGTAGTCGCGCCAGTCGTTCAAGGGTCCGTTTATACCCTGTATTTGGAACAATTGCGCATCTATTTCGGAGGGGGACGCGGTTTTCTCTTTAGCCCGGATTTCCGAGTAGCGCAGGCAAATTACGGGCAGATTATTGATAACGCATTCCAAGAGCAGCAAGCTTCAACGAGGCGAACTCAAAGTGTTTCAGGGTATCTGCATTGCCGAGGGCACGGTGCTCACTGGTGACCATCACCGTAAAACTCTCCTCGGCGATTCGCCACAGCTCAGAAGCCGCTGGGCCTATCTACTCCGCATCAGGTCGCCGTAGGAGGGTGCCATGGACGCCGGCCGTGATGCCAGTCAGTGACGGTGGTAGGCAAGCGGATTTCAACGCCAGGGAGGCCTTCCGGGCGAAGGACCCGCAAGATATTCGACCAATGCTCGGCGTCAAATTGCCATAGCTGCGGGAACTCGAACCCATGCAAGATTTCTCCTGAACTACTTCGACAAAGAATCGCTGGAAATTGAAAGACTAGCCTCGGAAGTCGATTTCCGCCTGCAATCAGACTTAACCTAAGTCCGTGATATAAACTCTCGGTCCGGCTCAGTGCATCCACGATGTTGCAAACTGTCATGCGTCCAGTCATTCAAGTTTCGGGAGTCCGCAAGACCTACGGCAAAACGGTGGCTGTCGACGAGGTCTCGTTCGAGGTAAACGAAGGCGAGATTTTCGGTTTAATCGGGCCCAACGGCGCGGGAAAAACCACCACCATGGAGTGCATCGAAGGTCTGCGCACGCCCGACCAGGGCACCATCTCGGTCTTAGGTCTTGATCCCTTTCGTCAGGTCTACAAGCTGCAGGACCGCATCGGGGTTCAGCTCCAGCAGGCGCAGTTGCAGAAGCGGATAAAAGTGTGGGAGGCGATAGACCTGTGGGCTTCGCTTTACCAGAAGAAAGCGATCGACGGTGAACACTTACTCGAACAACTCGGTCTCGCCGATAAGCGCGGTGCCTGGTTCATGAACCTCTCCGGAGGCCAGAAGCAGCGTCTGTTTATCGCCCTTGCACTGATCAACGATCCGGAGGTGGTGTTTCTCGACGAGCTGACCACCGGGCTGGACCCGCAGTCCCGGCGGGCAATCTGGGATCTGGTTCGCGGCATCCGCGCCCGCGGCAAGACAGTCTTTTTGACCACTCATCTGATGGAAGAGGCCGAACGGTTGTGTGACCGGGTAGCAATCATCGAGCACGGACGGATCATCGACATCGACAGGCCGGAGCAGCTCGTCGACCGACATTGCCCTGAGCGAACCGTGGTTCTCGCTACCGACGACCCCATCGCTGAAGACCGCTTCCGGGCCATCCCCGGAGTTGAGGCGGTGATCTTGACTGACTTGCGATTCACCATTCGCGGTCGGGGCGACGACCTAGTGACCGAGGTGATTCGTTGTCTGTCCGATAATCGGATCCGGGTCACGGATTTCCGCACGATTCTCCCCAACCTTGAGGACGTCTTTCTCAAGCTGACCGGTCACTCGATTCGCGAGTAGGTTCGATAATGATGCGTGGACTCTGGAAACTGACTTGGATCGAGATCAAGATCTTCCTGCGCGAACCGCTTGGCGCATTTGGCACGATCGGTTTCCCTGTTCTGCTTTTCCTCGTGTTGGGCCGTGTAGCCGGCCGCAGACTCGCACCACCTCCACTCGCTGCCAGCAGTTTTATTCTCGTGAGTCTACCAGTCCTGGCCTCGGTGCTGATCGCCGTCAGCGCTGTGCTTTCGCTGGTCACGATAATCTCCATCTACCGCGAAGGCGGCATCCTCAAGCGACTACGCGCCACGCCGCTGCGCCCGCAGACGATCCTTACCGCCCACGTGATCGTGAAGCTGATACTCACCGCGGCCACGCTGGCCCTAATGGTCCTGGCCGGCAAACGCTACTACCCCGTCGACGTTCATGCTCCATTGTTCTCTTTCACGCTTGCGCTGCTAATCAGCACTTGGAGCATCCTGTCGATCGGTTTTCTCATCGCCAGCATCGTTCCCACGGCCCGCTTTGCGCAGCCGATCGGCGCCATTATTCTGTACCCCATGATCGCTGTCTCGGGGCTCTTCGTGCGGGTAGACTCGCTGCCGCCAGTGCTTCACGCGGTGGCGCGAGTGCTGCCGCTAAGCTACGCGGTGCCACTACTCCAGGGAATCTGGAACGGCGACGCCTGGTCAAGCCACGTGGGCGACGTAGCGGCACTGGCCGTGTTGTTTGCCGTTTGCACAGCGCTCTCGACGAGGGTTTTTCGTTGGGAGTAGCAAGGTTGCTCGATGCCCTATGCGACGCTAGAGGCGGGGCCGAGACGGGGCTGCTTTCATGTTTTGTTGCGGCTCTCCGAGATTTACTCGTATCGCAGCGCCTGTGTTGGCGCAATCCGTGATGCTCTTCGCGCGGGCACGTAGGCCGCCAGCATGGAATTGATGAGCCGCTCGACGGCGAAACCCATCGCCAGCCCCATCACCGTTCCCATCCCGACCAGCACGAGGCCCTTGCCCATCAGCACGTCCGAGCTTGCCGCGCCAAGGGCCATGCGAGCCTGACCACCACGAACGCGGTGAGTCCCGACGTGCGGCGCAGGCTGCGGATCGCGAAGCGCAGATCCTGCAGAAAATTCTCGATCAATAGCAGTCTGCGCTCGGCTCGATAGTCTTGTTTGATGGCCTCCACCCCGCCAAACTTCAGCTTGGCTTGGCGTCGGGCCTCAGTGGGTGATAAGCCGGCGCGAATATTTTCGGCGGTTTGCAGAGCGAGATGTTCCTGACGCTCAATCGGTCGTCATGTGCCCGCCTGATCGCCAGGTTGACCACACGGTTGAGGAAGCGCCTCAGAGATCTCATGACAAATCCTCCGTCTTCACTTCGAAGAACCGGCCGATAATCGCCGCCGT
>WNGP01001739.1_pt1 | contig 17974 bp, 13 predicted proteins | sample 5407671 | NCBI WGS metagenome assembly WNGP01 (sample SAMN13153381, study PRJNA577476) | soil metagenome | isolation source: 40 cm soil or saprolite under Garry oak tree replicate 2 | place: USA:California | collected 2016-06-15 | reverse complement strand
GCCGACCGCCGAGAACATGACCAGATGCATGCCGAGCAGCGCCAGCAGCACACCCGCGACTATGACGCTTCGGGTCAAGGCGAAGCCGAGGTAGGTGAGTATCTCCACGATCATTTCCACCCGCATAACCCAGCCCGCGCCCATCGCTGCGACCGCCCGCTCCGCTAGCAGGCCACCGGCGATTCCGCCGACAGCGCTGGTGGCCAGGAGCAGACCGTACCCCAGCGGGCCGACCCCGAGCCGGACGCGGGCCACGAGAACGAAGACCGAGAATACGGCGCCAAGTCCGACATTGGAGATCGCGACCGTCAGCGCAAGCGTGCGCAACAGCCGGTTGCCGACGAGCCAGCGCACGCCCTCCTGCACGGAAGCTCGCAGCGTCGCACGGGGTGTTTCGGCACGGGCGGAATTCACGAGTGCCGGCAGCGCTATGGCCAGCGCGGCGACCAGCACCAGCCCGCTCGCATCCAGCAGGAACGGAATCCACGCGGCCAGAGCGAACAACCATGCGCCGAGGGGTTGCGCGACCAGGCTCCGGGCAAGGGCCGCCGCGGACTGCAGCCGCCCGTTGGCCCGTTCTAGCCCGGAACGGGCAACCAGCGCGGGCAACACCGCCGTGCAGGCGTTCTCGAAGACGAGCCCGGCGCAGCCTACGACAAAAAAGATCACGTACAACAGCAGCAGGCTGGCATAGCCGGTGAAGACGAGGAGGCCGAGCGCGCCGAGCGCGGCTGCCCGGACAACTGACGCGGACGCCATCGCCAGCCTGCGATCCGCGCGGTCCACCATGGCGCCACTGGGCAATGCCAGCAGCAACCAGGCAAGCTGTTGCGAGACCAGCAGTCCGGCGACCTGTGCCGGGCTGCGCGTGATCGACACCGCGAGCAGTGGGCCAGCGATCTGGGTGACTCCGTCACCGAGCCCTGAGACGGTAGCGGCGATCCAGAGTTTGCGGAACTCACGGCCAAGTTTGCTGTCCGTGTCCGGCACGCTCATCGCCGCTTCAACCATTCTTGTTCACGAATAGGCCATGCACACACCGACGTGCGGGTTACCGCTCGTGCGGCCCTTCGCAAACGGAGACTGATGACGCGCCGGTGTTTCGCATGCTGGGCCCTCCCCCAAGGGCAAAGTCAAGGATCTCTGCACTCTGAGGGTCGAACCGCGGGCAACGCGACTGAGTCGCTTCAGCGCCCCGGCAGGCGGGGCGAGACGATGAAGTAAAGCTGGACCACAGCGAGGGCGACCACGCTCGCGTCGGTGCTGACCAGGCAGATCGCGGCGGCGGCAGCGTAGAGGAGCTGAGCGACAAGGATTCTGCGCCGGAATGTCGTAAGCCGGGAACTCGCATTCCCGGCCTCGGTCAGGAACGCTTTCCGCCCGTACCGGGAACTCCATTCCAGTCCCGCCCCGAGCAGCAGGATATTCAGCCAGTACGCACCGACCGCCAGGCGGAGGTGGACATGGTCGGCGAGCAGCGCCGCCGAGAACGGCAGCAGCGAGACGACGAAGAGGAAGCCGAGGTGTATCCACGTCAGGGTGCGGTCGCAGCGGGCCAGGATGGTCAGCAAGGTGTGCTGCGCCAGCCAGAAAGTGCCAAGCATCGTGAAAGCTCAGCAGGTACGCGGCGAAGCTCGGCCCGAGCCTCAGCAGCGCCGCCCAGAGGTCGTGCTCGGAACCGGCGGTGCCCAGCGGCACCCGCAGGCCGAGCACCAGCAGCGTCATGGCCACGGCGAACAGGCCGTCGGTCAACGCGGTCAGGCGCTCCAGGCTCTGGCCGCTGAAACGGTTGTACGGCTCGCTCATCCCCACATAATGACCGCTTGCCATGGCGTCACGAGCACCTGTCCTCGCTGGCGCAGGGCCCAGATTCGGCCGGGCTACGCCGGGCCGAGGGCTCCGACCGGCGAGGTCGCACGGGTCCTGGTATATAGTCACGGTTGACGTAGTCCCCGCGTTCAGCGGGCAGGCGCCTTCGTGGTTGCCGACCGGCTCCGCGCCCCGGGATCAAGCCCGGGGAATTGCGTAGAGCGTAAATCCTGACGTTCTTGACGCTCACAATTCGGCCTTCCCTGGCCTTACCGCACCTCTGACGGGCCGGAGACGGCGCTGGGCACCCGCGCGCTCGCGGCTCTGCGGCCCGGCGCGCCCGTGGCTACTGACCTCGCGTGCGCCGTGCACGCCCGTTCCAGAAAGGAATCCCCCGTGACTACCATCTCGCACCAGCAGACCGCCCCGCCGCGCGCCGCGGAGCCTCACAACGATCCGGCGATTGCCGTGAGCGGCATCATCGATGCCGGCGACGGCCAGGCGTTCGTCAGGACGTCCGGTTACCGGCGCGGCCTGGACGACGTCTACGTGCCGGCCGCCGTCATCGCGCGGCACGGGCTCCGCCCCGGTGACCACGTCACCGGGTCCGCGCGGCCGCCCGGCGCGGGCGGCGACCGCGGGCGCCCCAGGGCGGGCCGACCGCGGGACAGGCACGCAACGCTGGTCCGCGTCGATGCGATCAACGGCATCGAGCCCGGCATGGCGGCGAACCGCCCCGAATTCGACGAGCTCACCCCGCTGTACCCGCAGCAGCGGCTGCGCCTGGAGGCGGGTTCCGGGTCGCCGACGGCGCGGATCATCGACCTGGTCAGCCCGGTCGGCAAGGGCCAGCGCGGGCTGATCGTGTCCGCGCCCAAGGTCGGCAAGACGATGGTGCTGGCCGCCATCGCCACCGCGATCGCGGCCAGCCACCCCGAGGTGCACCTGATGGTCGTTCTGGTCGGCGAGCGGCCCGAGGAGGTCACCGACCTGAGGCGAACGGTCAGCGGAGAGGTCATCTTCTCCACGTTCGACCAGTCCGCCGACGATCACATCAGGGTCGCCGAGCTGGCCATCGAGCGCGCCAAGCGCCTGGTCGAGCTGGGCGAAGACGTGGTCGTGCTGCTCGACTCGATCACCAGGCTGGGCCGCGCCTACAACCTCGCCGCGCCCGCGAGCAGCCGGATCCTGGCCGGCGGCGTGGCCACTTCGGCCCTGCAGCCGCCGCGCAAGTTCCTCGGGGCCGCGCGAAACACCGAGGAAGGCGGCTCCCTGACCATCTTGTCCACCGCCCTGGTGGAGACCGGGTCGCGGATGGACGAGGTGTTCTTCGAGGAGTTCAAGGGCACCGGCAACATGGAGTTGCGGCTGCGCCGCGACCTCGCGGAGAAGCGGATCTTCCCGGCGATCGACGTCGGGCCATCCGGAACCCGCCGCGACGACCTGATCCTGGCACCGCAGGAGCGCGCCGCCATCGACGCCCTGCGCCGGGTACTGGCCGGGCTCGACGCCCAGCAGGCCATCGAACTGCTGCTGGACAAGACCCGCGAGACCGCGTCGAACGCCGAGTTCCTGCTCCAGGTCCACCACGGCGCCCGTGCCGACGCCAGGCGAACATCGCGCTGAGTGCTGCTGGCGAGCCGGAACCGCCGGCGCTCACCCGCCGTCCAAGTGGCGTCCCGGAACACGTGGAGGATCGATGGCAACAGACGCTGGCAGCTCCCGTCGAGGAACCCGCGCGGTCGGTCCTACCCTCACCTGGCTGGTGCTGAGCGCGGCCGTCGCCTTGCTGATGATCGGCTGTGGAACGGCACAGTCGGCGGGCGACGGCCCCGCGCCGCACGGGGTGACCGTCTTGCGAGACGACGCCGACGGCACGACCGTACATGTGGGAGTCGGTGATCGCGTCGAGCTGACCCTGTCCAGCGATTACTGGCACGTGCACAGCAGTTCGTCCGATGCGGTGCTAACTCAGGACGGCCCCGTGCGTTACCTGCCCAGGCCGCGAAGCTGCCCCGACATTCCCGGTCTCGGCTGTGTTCCGGTGCAGACGACCTTCACCGCGCTCGCCAGGGGGACCGCCGTGATCACCGCGAGCCGCCAGACGTGCGGCGAGGCACTGCGCTGCCAGCCACCGCAGCGGCACTTCACGGTCGCGGTCGTAGTCCGGTAGCCGCGGCCCCGCCGTCAGCTTTGTCCGTGACCGATCATGGTCGCCTGGTGCACCCACCCGAGGACAGCCGGGGATCATCCACCGGATCGGGCAGGTTCAGGTGGCCGCGGAGTCCTTCGCCGGAGACGCGCAGGCTGGCGAAGATCCGGGCGAACATCTCGACGGCCGGCGCAGGTCGCCCCCGCAGATAGTCATCTAGCGTCCGCACAGTCCCATGATTACCGGACTCCATCTCGGCGGCAGAATGATCCGGTGACAAAAACTCAGTACTTCACCACGACCAGCATCGACGGATTCATCGCCGACGAGCACCACTCACTCGAGTGGCTACGTCAGGCCCCGAGGGGAGCCGACCAGTTCGGCCCGTTCTTCGCCGGCGTCGGAGCATTCGCGATGGGCGCGAACAGCTACCGGTGGGTGCTCGAACACGAGAACCTGCTCGACCAGCCGCGCAAGTGGCGCACATGGTACGGGGAGGTCCCGTGCTGGGTCTTCACACATCACGCTCTGCCCCTGGTCGCCGACGCGAGTATCACCTTCGTCCACGGTGACGTCCGGCCCGTACACGAAGCAATGGTCAGCGCCGCACGAGGCAAGAACGTATGGCTCACCGGGGGCGGCGACCTGGTGGGAACCTTCGCCGACCACGGGCTTCTCGACGAGGTAATCCTCGGCGTGGCGCCGGTAACCCTCGGCGCCGGCGCGCCACTGCTGCCACGACGGCTGCTCTCGACCCGACTCAACCTGATCGACGTCGAGCGGGCAGGCCAATTCGCCTACCTGACCTACGCACTGCGCGACCCGCGTTCAGCCGTCCCCGAGCAGCCAGAAAGTGATCTTGACGAGCTCACCGACTGATCGCCGCCGCCTCCCGGGTACGCTGCGTCGGCGTGCGAGGTGTCGAAGCCGTCCTGCTTCTCGTGGTGCTGGGCACCGTGGTCGCGGTGTTCGCCAGGCGGCTGCGGATCCCGGCGCCGTCGCTGCTGGTCGTCGCCGGGGTGGCGGTCGGCCTGCTGCCCCCGGTGCCGCAGGTCCGGGTGTCGCCGGACGTGGTCAGCCTCGTGGTGCTGCCGCCGCTGCTGTACGCGGCGAGCGAGGAACTGCCGTGGCGCGATCTGCGGGCGGTCTGGCGTCCCGTCGGCGTGCTGGCCGTCGGCCTGGTGCTGGCCTCGGCGGCGGCGGTCGCGGCAGTGGCCGGAGCGGTAGCGGCCGTCCCGGCGAGCATGGCGCTCGTGCTCGGAGCCGTGCTGGCGAGCACGGATCCGGTGGCGGTCAGCGCGCTTGGGCGCCGGCTGTCGCTGCCGTCCAGGATCCAGGCGCTGGTGCAGGGCGAGAGCCTGTTCAACGACGCCACCAGCCTGGTGCTGTTCCAGATCTCGGTCTCGATCGCGGTCGGCGGGACGGCCGCGGGATCCTCGGCGATCGGCATCCTGCTGGCCGGCGCGGCGCAGTTCGTGATCCTGGCGGCGGGAGGCGCCGCGGCCGGCGCCGTGATCGCCGCCGGGGTCATCCTGGTCCGGCGGCGGGTCACCGACCCGGTGCTGGAAACCGTGCTGGCGCTGGTCACCCCGTACGCGGCGTACGTGCTCGGCGCGAACCTGCACGTCTCCCCGGTCATGGCCGTGATCGTCGCGGGCCTGGCCGTGGGCGCCCGCCGCGCCCAGGTCACGACCGCTCCCACCCGGCTGCAGGTACACGCGTTCTACCAGACCGTCATCTTCCTGCTGGAAAGCGTCGTATTCAGCCTGATCGGCCTGCAGTTCCCGGTGCTGATCCGCTCGGTGTCGCCCGGCGTGGCCTGGCCGCTGATCGCGCTGGCGGTCTTCGGAACGCTGCTCGCCACGCGGATCCTGTGGGTCTTCCCGCTGTCGCTCCTGAGCCAGTGGCGCCGCGGCGGCGGGCGCCCGTCCTGGCAGGCGCCCGCCGTGGTGTCCTGGGCGGGCACCAGGGGGGTGGTGCCGCTCGCGGCGGCCCTGTCGATACCGCTGACCGCCAGGAGCGGGGCCGCGCTGCCGCAGCGCGACCTGATCCTGGTCCTGGTTACCGCGGTCATCGTGATCTCGCTGATCGTGCAGGGCCTGACCCTGGAGCCGCTGGCCCGCTTCGCCGGCATGGCCGAGCAGGCCGACCCCGGCCAGCAGGAAGCGGCCCCAAGTCCGGCGGCCTGACCGAACAGCAGCTTCGCCGCGACCTCAGCGCGGCCGAGAACACGGAGCTGGCCAGGTTCTTCGACGGCGGCCTGATCAGCGACGCCACCCGCCGGCGGCTCCAGCACAGCCTGGACCTGGAGGCCACCAGGCTGCGCGACGACCAGCCCTGAGCACGGCGGCGGCGTGCGGCCGGCTCTTACGCGCGCACCGGCCCGCCGCCCGCCTGGGAGCCGCCGCGCCGCAGCACCTCGGCCGGGGTCAGCGGCCGCCGGCGGAACGCCCACGCGAACCGCAGCCGCCTGAGGTCGCGGGCGAAGTCAGGCTCCGGGACGAGGACGACCGGGCAGCTTGCGTGCGCGGCGCAGTAACGGCTGACCCGGCACCGGAACATCCGGAGCGCGCCGCGCCGGCCCGCCCCGAGCACCAGCAGGTCGTCGGGCTCGGCCGCGATGCTCGTCAGCACCCGGCCGGGCTCACCGCGCTGCACGTACGGACGCACCTCCACGTCGACTGGCCCCTGTCCCCATACCGCGGCCAGCGCGTCGCGCAGCAGCGCGCAGGCGGCCTCCTGCCATAGCAGGCGCAGATGCACGGACGGCTGGCCACGGTCGGCAGCGTCGCCGCCCGGCGGCACCCACGCGATCACGGGAACCAGCGCGGCCTCGCGGGAACGGGCCAGCGTCTCCGCGACGCGCAGCGCCTGCAGGCTTCCCGGTGAGCCGCTCACGCCGACGATCACGCAGCCCGCGCCGGACACGGCTTGGCTCCCTCCGCGGCTCGGCCGGCCGGCGCGACGCCGGCCCGCGGCTGGCATCGCGCGGCAGCTATGGCGCGTGCGGCGAGTAAAGCTCTCTGGCACCTCATCGTTACCTCACGCAGCGTTACCTCACGCAGCGGCCGGGTCATGGTCGGTATCGGTCGGTGCCGACCGGTTCTGCGGCGCGCCCGAAATCAGGCTAGTCCGAGCCGCGGCGCCGGACAAGGTCACCGCGATCGCGCCGGTCCAGCCGCCGGCGTCCCGACTCGGCCGGGCGTGGCCGCCTCCTGGGAACGGCGCGGGCGGGCCGCGAACCTAGACTTGGCTGCCGTGCTCACCGAGCCTGGCGTCTGAGCGATGCCCACAGCACTGGCGGCGCCCGCGTTTCTGGCCGGGGCCGCGGTCAGCCTGCTCACGAGCCTCGTGCTGGTGACACGGCTGGAGCGGGTGGGCGAGCGGCTCGGCCTGTCCGAGGCGCTGCTGGGCATCGTCGCGGCGCTGGCGGCGGACGCGCCCGAGGTGACCGCGGCCGTCACCGCGGTCGCCCACCACCAGCCGCAAGTCGGCGCCGGCGTGATCCTGGGGTCCAACGTGTTCAACCTCGCCGCGCTGCTCGGTCTCGGCGCGGTGGTCGCCGGGCGGATCAACCTGCACCGCAAGGTAGTCCTGCTCGGCGGCATCCTCGCCGTCTGGGTGGCGGCGGTGAGCCTGACCGTGGTGGTCGGGGCGGTGCCCGCCGCCTGGGGACTGGCCATGGCGGGCGGCGTGCTGGCGCTCTACCTGGTCGTGCTCGGCCGGGAGGGCCGGGGCCTGGAGCGGCTGCCGATCCCGCGCCGGTGGGCGGCGTGGCTGCGGTCGGCCGTCTCCGAGGAAGAACTCGAACTGGAGGAGGCGATCCGGCCCGCCAGGGGCCGGTGGACCGACGCGCTCGCCGCCGTCCTCGCGCTGACCGTGGTGATCGCGGCGAGCGTGACGATGGAGCGGGCCGCCTCGGTGCTCGGCGCCCGCTGGGCCGTCCCCGAGCTCGTCACCGGCGGGCTGGTGCTGGCGGCGGTCACCAGCCTGCCGAACGCCGTCGCGGCCGTGTACCTGGCCGCCCGCGGCCGCGGCGCCGCCACCCTCAGCACCGCGCTGAACAGCAACACGCTCAACGTCGTCGCCGGCCTGCTGGTGCCGGCCGCGGTGCTCGGGCTGGGCAGGCCGTCCGGGCAGGCGGTGCTCATCACCGTCTGGTACGTCCTGCTGACGCTCGCGGTGCTGGCCCTGGCCTACCGGCACCGCGGCCTGCGGCGCGTCACCGGTGCCCTGATCATCGTCGCCTACGCCGCGTTCGCCGGCTCGGTCCTGGCGGCCGGCTACGCGATCGCGGCGGCGGCCGCGACCGCGGTCGTGCTCGGCGCCGGCGCGGCCTGCGCGCTGGCGGCGGCCTGGCCGGCCGGAGGCGGCCGCCGGTTAGCCCGCGCTCGCACGGATGTGGAACGGCGCGGCGTCGCGGGATCACCTGGCCGCCGAAAGCGGGATGCGGCCGGAGTGTCACGATGGGTTAGATGAGACGCGATCAGGATCCGGGCCGGCCCGGCCCGCCCGGCCGGCTCGTGGCGGTCGCCAGGGATGCGCTGCGGTGGGTCACCGACGCGGCCGTGGCCACCGGCGACGGCGTGAGCTGGCCGGAGACCAGGGCAGCCGGGGAGCCGCTCACCGACGACCTGTACGCGGGAACCGCCGGCGTGCTTGTCGCGCTGGCGGAGGCGCGCCTGGCCGGACTCACCGAGTTCGACAACCATGCCCGCGCCGCGGCCGGGCGGCTGCGCGGCCTGGCCCGGGACGACCTGGAGGCCTGGCACGCCGTCACGGCGGGCGCGGCGGCGGGCGACGGGTACGGGCCCGATCCCGGGCTGTACACCGGTCTGGCCGGGACGATGACGGCGCTGGACATCTGGGGGCAGGCCAGCGGCGACCTGGCGGCCCGGCAGGCGGCACGGGACACGGCCGAAGGGCTGGCGCGGATCGCGGCGGTGCGGCCGGTCAGCGAGTGGCGTGACCTGCTTTGCGGCGAGGCCGGCGTGCTGGCGGCCCTGATCGCGTTCGGCGGAACCAGCGCGATGCCAGGCGCATCGCGGATCGCGGACCGGCTCGCCGCCGAGGCCGAGTGGATCGACGGGCTGCCCGACTGGCACGCGCTGCCCGGCGACCGGTCGTTCCTGCCTAACTTCTCGCACGGCCTGGCCGGTATCGGCTACGCGCTCGCGGCCGCCAGCACACCGCTCGGCCGGCCAGAACTACTCGAGCTCGCGAATCTGGCCGGCCGGCGGCTGGTCAGGCTCGGCAGCCGGCCGGACGGGACGTTGGCCGTGCCGCACAGCATTCCGCTGGTCGATCCTCAGGCACCGGTCAGCTTCGGCTGGTGCCACGGGCCGACCGGCACGCTCCGCCTGTTCCAGCTCCTGGACACCGAGCAGCCGGGACACGGCTGGGCCGGCTGGGCGGATGCGGGCCGGCTGGCCGTACGCCGCAGCGGCCTTCCCGCGCGCCGGTATCCGGGTTTCTGGGACAATATCGGCCTGTGCTGCGGAACGGCGGGCGTGGGCGAGATGGCACTCGATCACTACCAGGACTCCGCCGACCGGCAGTGGCTGACCTGGGCGGCAACGCTGGCCGACGACGTGCTTGACCGGCGCGTCGCCGACGAGTCCGGTGTCCGGTGGTCGCACGCCGAGCACCGGATCAGCCCGCCGGAGACCGAGCCCGCCGTCGGCTGGATGCAGGGCGCCGCCGGCATCGCGGGCTGGCTGCTGCGACTGGCGCGGGTGGAACGCGATGGCACGCGCGCCGCTCGGCTGCGCTGGCCCGACCAGCCCGCCAAGGCCCGAATCGCGGGCAGCGGACGCACGCCCGCGCACGGTAATTACAAAACGCAACAGTAGCATCACCAACAGTAGCGGATAGTCTGGAACAGATGGGAGCTATCCAGTGCCGCGCCCTGGTGGGACGGCAGGCTGAACTCGGGGCGATGACCGCGTCGCTTGACCGGGCTGACCAGAGCGGGGGGATGATCTTCCTGGTCGGCGAGCCCGGGGTCGGGAAATCTCGCCTCGCACGGGAGCTGGTCACGCTCGCCTCGTCGCGCGGCTTCACGGTAGCCGTCGGCCGTGCCGTCCAGGCGGCGAACCCGGTGCCGCTGAGGCCCATCGTCGAGGCCGCGATGATGCTGGCGCGCACGACCGGGATACCGCAGGCACCCGAGCTGGCCGAGTACCGGCCCGCACTCGCGTCGATCGTTCCCGACTACGGCCGGGCCACGCAGCAGGCCGCCGAGATGTCACCGCTGATCCTCGGCGAGGCGTTCCTGCGCCTGCTCACCTGCCTGGACGGGAAGGGCACGCTGCTCGTACTCGAGGACCTGCACTTCGCCGACCCTGAGACGCTGTCGATCCTCGAGTACCTGACCGACAACGTGGCGAGCGAACGGCTGCTCTGCGTCGGAACGCTGCGGGACGGGGAGCCGTCGGCGGCCCTGGACCTGGTCCAGTCGATCGACTCCCGCCGCGCCGCCAGGATCGTCGAGGTTCACCGGCTGCCCGACGCCGACATCAGGCGGATGGCCGCGGAGTGCCTGGACCAGGAGACGGTGCCGGAACAGATCGCGGCCCGGCTGCTCGCGAGCTGTGACGGGCTGCCGTTCGCGGTGGAGGAGATACTCGCCGCCGCGGTCTCCTCCGGCGAGCTGGTGCGGTCCGGTTCTGGCTGGGAGTCAGACGAGCGGATCAAGACCGCCGTCCCGGTCTCCATCGCCGAGTCGGTGCGGCACCGGCTGGCCAGGCTGGGCCAGCCGGTGGTCGACGTGGTCGTCGCCGCGGCGGTGCTCGGCCGGCAGTTCGACTGGACCCTGCTGCCCGGCATGCTGAACGCGCCGGAACAGGACGTCCTGAACGCACTGTGGCGCGCCCACGAGGCGCAACTCGTCGAGCCCTGCCCTGACCTTCCCGCCTTCAGGTTCAGGCACAGCCTGACCAGAGACGCGATCATGTCGGACACGCTGCCCCCCATCCTCGCCAGGCTCGCCGCCTGCGCCGCCGCCGAGGTCGAGGCCGCGCATCCCGGCCTGCCGGGATCGTGGTGCGAGCTCGCCGCCGAGCTGCACGAGACGGCCGGCGAGCCCGCCCGCGCCGCGGCACTGGTCCTCGAGGTCGGCCGTCGTTCCCTGCAGCAAGGGGCGCTGACCAGCGCGGACGCCTCGCTGTCCCGGGCCAGGGACGTGCTCACCAGCACCCAGTCGCCCGACCCGCAGCTACTCGCCGACATCGACGACGCGCTCGTCCGCGTCCACATGCTGGCCGGCGACTGTGACCGGCTGGTCCCGACCGCCGAGCGGCTGCTGGCCGAGCTGGACGCGGTCGGCACGTCCGCGCAGCGCAAGGCCGAGATCCGGCTGGGGGTCGCCAGGACCCTGTCGGAAGGGGATCGGCTGAGCCTGGCCGAGCAGGAGGTCGCCGCGGCACGCGCGCTCGCCGCGGGAACGCCGGATCCCACGCTGGGCGGCTGGGCCGATGCGGTGGCGGCACGGTGCGCCATCGACGCGGGCGACGCCGAACGAGCCCTGGCGCTCGCGCGCAGCGCTCTGGCGAGCGCGGAGGCGGCCGGGCTGCCGGACAGCGCCGCCGGCGCGGCGTGCGAGGCGCTTGACGTCATCGGGCGATGCGAGCGAGTCCGCGACACGGGCGCGGCGAGAGCCGCGTTCGAACGCGCGTTCGTCGTCTCGTCCCAGCACGACCTGCCGGTGCGCCGGATCCAGGCCATGCACGAGCTCGGCACGATCGAGATGCTCGAAGGCGCCGGGCCCGGCAGGCTATTCGAGGCCAGGCGCCTGGCCGTGGACGCGGGCGCGGTGTCGACGGCCGCGGTGCTCGACCTGCAGCTCGCCAACGCCGTCAGTCTCGGCACCGACCTGGACCAGGCGCTCCGGGCGGCCGAGCGGAGCGAGCGCGCGGCCGGGCGCCTGAAGATGCGCCGCGTGGAGGCCATGGCGGTCGGCGCGCAGGCGTGCATCGCGGCGACCCGCAACGACCTGCGGGCGGCCGAGTCCCTGGCCCAGCGCGCGGAGCGGATCGGGTCCGGAGACAAGTCGGTCCTCGCGACCACGTGGGGCGACGCCCGGGTCACGGCGGCGATCGTCAGCAACAACCTGCGCGCCGCGCTGGAAGCCAGCGTGACCGGCGTCGAGCACGCACGCCAGGAGCCGCTGTCGGCTCCAGCCCTGGCGTGGGGTTACTGGGCGCTGCTCGAGGCGGTCGCCGGGACCGGCGGATACGCGGCGCTGCGCCAGGCCGAGGAGGCAGGCTCGGAGGTCGCGTACTGGAATCGCGGCTGCCTGGCCTATGCCGAGGCGGTGCTCAGGGGATCGGACGGCCAGCCGGATCGCGCCAGCGAGCTGGCCGAGCGCGGCAGAGCGGAGTACCAGCGTTCCGCGCCGTGGTGGAACCACATCTTTCACCGGCTCGTCGCCCCCGCCGCGCTCCGCGACGGCTGGGGCCAGCCGAGGGCCTGGCTCTGGGAAGCCGTCCGGGACCTGGATGAAGCCCGCTACCACCGGGTCGTGTCGGCGTGCCGCGGGATACTCCGCCAGGCCGGCGAGCGCGTACCGCGTACCGGTCGCGGGAACGCGGTCGTCCCGCCGCAGCTCCGCCGGCTGGGCGTCACCAGCCGCGAGATGGACGTGTTCCTGCTCATCGGGCAGGGCCGCTCCAGCGCCGAGATCGCCTCGTCCCTGGTCATCTCCCCCCGCACGGTCCAGACCCACGTCTCGAACCTGGTCACCAAGACCGGCCTCACCTCCCGGCTCGAGCTCGTGGCGCTCGCCGCCCGCCAGGCCACCTCCGCCTGATGAGCTCCGATGAGGGCTTTGCCGGACTGGGCCGCCCTGGGCCCCGGTTCGGTGGTGGGGCGGGTTGTCGCCGGCCGCCCGGTGAGGGGAGACTGGCGGCATGGACCGGGCGTATCGGCCAGAGCGCCGGAGCTGGCGGTGACCGGGCCGGCCAGCCCGGCGCGGGCAACGATCTTGACCGTCGATGACGACCCCGCGGTATCCCGCTCCGTGGCCAGGGACCTGCGGCGCCGTTACGGCGAGCGGCACAGGATCGTGCGCGCCGAGTCCGGCGACACCGCACTCGATGCCCTGAGGCAGATGAAGCTGCGCGGCGACCTCGTCGCCGTCATCCTGGCCGACTACCGGATGCCGGGAATGAACGGCATCGAGTTCCTCGAGCGGGCCATGGATATCTATCCAGGCGCCCGGCGAGCGCTGCTGACCGCCTATGCGGACACCGGCGCGGCGATCGACGCGATCAACGTGGTCGACCTGGACTACTACCTGCTCAAGCCGTGGGATCCGCCCGAGGAGAAGCTGTACCCGGTCGTGGATGCGCTGCTCGACGCCTGGCTCTCCGCCGACCACCGGCCCGTGCCGGAGACCAAGGTGGTCGGTCACCGCTGGTCGGCGCGGTCGTCACAGGTACGCGAGTTCCTGGCCCGCAACCAGGTCCCTTACCGCTGGTACTCCGCCGACGAGCCCGAGGGCCGGCGGCTGCTCGGTGCGGCCGGGGCGGACGGCCTGAGGTTGCCGGTCGTGATACCCGTGGACGGTGACCCGCTGGTGGAGCCGTCGGACGCCGAGCTGGCCGACCGGGTGGGGCTCGCGACGACGCCGTCGGAGGATTTCTATGACCTCATCGTCATCGGCGGCGGTCCCGCCGGGCTCGGCGCGGCCGTCTACGGCGCGTCGGAAGGACTGCACACAGTTCTGATCGAACGGACGGCCACCGGCGGCCAGGCCGGGCAGAGCTCTCGGATCGAGAACTACCTCGGCTTTCCCGACGGGGTGTCGGGGGCGCAGCTCACCGATCGCGCCAGACGCCAGGCCACCAAGTTCGGCGCCGAGTTGCTGACCGCCCGCGAGGTCACCGGCCTTGAGGTGAACGGGTCGGCGCGGACGGTCCGGTTCGGCGACGGAACCTCGGTTGCCGCCCACACGGTCCTTCTCGCCACTGGCGTCGCGTATCGCCAGCTTGACGTGCCCGGCGTGGCGATGCTGACCGGCCGGGGGGTGTTCTACGGATCGGCGCTGACCGAGGCGACGAGCTGTGCCGGCAGCGATATCTACATCGTCGGCGGAGCCAACTCGGCCGGCCAGGCCGCCGTCTACCTGTCCAGGTCGGCCCGGTCGGTGACCTTGCTGGTGCGCGCGCCCTCGCTGGAGCGGTCGATGTCGCACTATCTCATCGAGCAGGTCACCAGCAACCCGGCGATCCACGTCCGCACCTGCATGGACGTTATCCGGGCCGATGGCTCGGGGCACCTGGAGAAGCTGACCCTGCGCGACAGCTCGACCGGAACGACCGAGACGGTCGCCGCGCAGTGGCTGTTCGTCTTCATCGGCGCTGCCCCGCTGACCGGGTGGCTCGACGGCGTCGTCCAGCGCGACGAGCGCGGTTTCATCCTGGCCGGGCCCGACCTGCTGGCCGACGGGCAACGGCCGAGAGGCTGGCCGCTCGACCGGCCGCCCTATCACCTGGAGACCAGCGTGCCAGGCGTCTTCGTCGCCGGCGACGCCCGCGCCGAGTCGGCCAAGCGCGTCGCCTCGGCGGTGGGAGAGGGCGCGATGGCCGTGCTGCTGGTACATCGCTACCTGGAGAAGCTGTGACGACGGCACCGAGCGATCCGGCCGGCTGCAGCGCGGCCGAGCTTCGCGAGCTCTTCCTGTTCGAGAAGCTGACCGATGACCAGCTTTCCTGGCTGTGCCGCGAGGGCCGGGTCGTGGTGGCCGAGCCAGGTCCGGTCTACGCGGAGGGCGATCCGGCGCTCCTGCTGTACGTGCTCCTGTCGGGCACGCTCGTCATGTCCCGCCGCATCGGAGACGACGACGTCGAGGTCGTCAGGACGTCCTCGCGCGGCGTCTACTCCGGCGCGTTCGTCGCCTATCTCGGCGATCGGGTGCCGCAGGTCTACAACAACTCGCTGGCGGTGCTCGAGCGCTCGCGGTTCTTCGTGCTGGATGCCGCGACGTTCGCGCAGCTCATGACCGCCTGGTTCCCGATGGCCGTGCATCTGCTCGAGGGACTGTTCTTCGGGACGAGGAACACACAGGAAGCGATCGGCCAGCGGGAACGGCTGCTTGCCCTCGGGTCGCTGTCGGCCGGGCTCACGCACGAACTGAACAACCCCGCCGCGGCGGCCGTGCGCGCCACGGGCGCGCTGCGGGACCGGGTCGCCGGCATGCGCTCCAAGCTGGGCTCGATCGCGGCGGGACGGTATGACGGACCGTTCATGGCGGCCCTGATCCGGCTGCAGGAAGATGCGGTCGAGCGGACGTCCAAGGCCCGGGTGCTCAGTCCGATCGAGGCATCGGACACCGAGGACGAGGTCGCCGGCTGGCTCGATGCGCATGACATCACCGGCGGCTGGGACCTGGCGCCGACCTTCGTCCAGGCCGGCCTCGACTCCGACTGGCTCGATCAGGTGGCGGCCGCGGTCAGCGGCCAGTCCGACGCCGCGGGAAGCCTCAACGGCGCGATCTGGTGGCTGGGTTACACGGTGGAGACCGAGCTGCTGATGAACGAGATCGCCGAGTCGGTCACCAGGATCTCCTCGCTGGTCGGGGCGGCACGGCAGTACTCCCAGCTCGACCGCGCCCCGTATCAGGTGGCCGACGTCCACGAGCTGCTCGATGCCACCCTGGCGATGCTGGGCGGCAAGATCGGATCCGGTATCACCGTGGTCAGGGACTACGACCGGTCGCTGCCGCCGATACCGACCTACCCCGCCGAGCTCAACCAGGTCTGGACCAATCTGATCGACAACGCTGTCTCGGCGATGGGCGACACGGGAACGCTGACCGTCCGCACGGCCGCCGACGGGGACCGGTTGCTCGTCGAGTTCGCGGACACCGGGCCGGGCGTGCCAGCGGACATCGCGAACCGGATCTTCGAGCCATTCTTCACCACCAAGCCCGTGGGCCAGGGCACGGGTCTCGGCCTGGACATTTCCTGGCGGATCATCGTGAACAGGCACCACGGCGACCTGAAGGTGCAATCCGTCCCCGGCGACACCCGCTTCCGCGTGTGGCTGCCGGTCACGCACAGCGAACCGGCGACCTAGGTGTCAGTTTGTTTTGACACCGCCCGTCTGTCAGTTTAAACTGACATCGTGAACCTCGAAGCAGGGCCGACGGCCTCGGTCAGATCGGCGGACGGCACGACGATCGGATACCGCCAGACGGGAGCGGGTCCCGGCGTTGTCCTGGTGCACGGAGGAGGGCAGGCGTCGCAGAACCTGATGACCTTGGCCGGGGCTCTGAGTGGCAGCTTTACCGTCTATGTTCCCGACCGGCGCGACCGCGGCATGAGCGGCCCCTATCGCGAGGGTCACGGCGTCCGCAAGGAGGTCGAGGACCTCGATGCGCTCCTTGGCCAGACGGGCGCGCATAACGTCTTCGGGCTGAGCGTCGGCGCCGTGATCGCGATCGAGGCGGCGAGGACGCTGCCGGCGGTCACCAGACTGGCGCTGTATGAGCCGCCGCTGGAGTTCGATGGCATAACGCAGACATCGTGGCTGCCCCGCTACGAGCGCGAAATGGCGGCGGGCCGGCTCGCCGCGGCCCTGGTCACCATCATGAAAGGCACCGCCGACCGGACACCGCTCCGCCTTATTCCCCGGTTCCTGCTCGTGGCTGCACTCAGCGTCGCTCTTCGCCAGACCGAAGGCAAGCCCGTGCCGGCCGGCGTCGTCTCGCCCCGCGACCTCATCCCCACGATGCACTACGACGAGCGAACGGTCCTGGACGCAGCAGGCCCGCTGGACCGGTTCGCCGGCTTGTCCTGCGAAGTGCTCCTGCTCGGCGGCTCGAAGAGCGCCCGGAGCCTCACCGCTGCCCTCGACGGGCTCGGCGCCACCCTTCCCCGCGCCCGCCGGGTCACGCTGTCCGGCGTCGGTCACACCGCGGCCGACAACGGCGGCAGGCCAGAACTCGTCGCGGCGGAGCTACGAGCCTTCTTCCGCTAACCACGCCGACCTCCGTCGCTGCCGGGCGGGCTAGTAGTTGTCCAGGATCAGAGCGAGCACGAGAACGCCGACCAGGCATGCTCCCACCACGGCGAGAACCTGGACACCGATGACGAGGCCGGTGAGCAGAAAGCCGAGTCCGACGAGCAACATCCGCGGCGCGACCTTCGGCGCGTGCTTGCTCAGGACGTCGTTGAGCCGGTCGCCGAGTACCGGTATCCACAGCAGGCCGATCAGCACCGCCACGCAAACGAGGCCGCCGAGGATTAGGCGACCCGGCACAGGTCCTGTCGCCACGACGTTCACGGTATATCTAATGTCCCCGCCCGCGACCAGCGAATCACCCGTTGCGGACGACGCCGGCCAGATCCCGGCCCCCTAGCCTGCTAGCAGGCGCCCTCGCGCGAGGTCGCCCGGACCAGGACACTGCCGACGGGGGGCCATCATGGAGCGGTATCCGAACATCAGCGACCACGGCCTGATCGGTGACCTGCAGACGGCCGCGCTGGTGACGACGGACGGGACGGTGGACTGGTTCTGCACGCCGCGGTTCGACTCCCCGAGCGTGTTCGCGTCGCTGCTGGACGCCGACAAGGGCGGCTACTGCCGGATCGCCCCCGACACCAGCGAGTACGTGAGCCGCCAGCTCTACCTCCCCGACACCGCGATGCTGATCACCCGGTTCCTGACCGGGGACGGAGTCGGCGAGGTCACTGACTTCATGCCGGTCGCCGGGCGCCAGGCCACGGACCGGCACCGGCTGGTCCGCCAGCTCAAGGTCGTCCGCGGCACGATGACGTTCGTCGCCGACATCAAGCCCCGGTTCGACTACGGGCGGGCACCGCACACCCTGGACATCACCGGCGACGGGTTCGTGTTCAGCTCCGGCCGCATGCACCTGACCGTCTGCCCGACCGGCGACCGGGAGGTCTCGCTCGGCGAGCACGACCGGCTCGTCGTCGAGCGGATCGGTGATGACCTGCGGATCACCATGACCCTTGGCGAGGGCGAGTCGGCGGGCATTGTGTTGGA
>WNGP01004498.1_pt1 | contig 17986 bp, 13 predicted proteins | sample 5407671 | NCBI WGS metagenome assembly WNGP01 (sample SAMN13153381, study PRJNA577476) | soil metagenome | isolation source: 40 cm soil or saprolite under Garry oak tree replicate 2 | place: USA:California | collected 2016-06-15 | reverse complement strand
CTACCCCGTGCTGCAAGCTACGCCTGCCGACGCAGTACTGACGTACTCGCTGGCCGGAGGAGAAAGGGTAACCTGCAGCGCACGTGACGTAGGAATAACGCGTGCAGGTACGCATTTCCTGCTACAGACCCCGGCCGGCACGGTGCCGGTGCAACTCCGCCTGTTGGGGCGCTACAACGTAGCGAATGCGCTGGCGGCGGCGTGCGCCGGGCTGGCTCTCGGCGTGCCGCTGCCGGCTATCGCGGCGGGGTTGGGTGCTGTAGAGCGGATCAAGGGACGCATGGATCTGGTTTACTCTGGCGACTTCGACGTAGTTGTGGACTTTGCCCACACGCCACATGCCCTCCAGGAGACACTTGCTGTGGCCCGCGAACTGGTTTCCCCCGGCGGGCGGGTGATTGCCGTCTTCGGTTCGGCAGGATTGCGCGACGTGGCCAAGCGGCGGCTGATGGGCGAGGTGGCCTGTGCTGCCGACCTGACGGTGATCACCGCCGAAGACCCGCGCACCGAGGACGTGCATGCCATCATTGCGGAAATCGCCGCCGGGCTGGAGATCCACAGGCGGCAAGAGGGCATCGACTTCATCTGTATCCCTGATCGTGCCGAGGCCATCATCACCGCCATCGGCCTGGCGCGGCCCGGCGATCTCGTGGTCACCTGCGGCAAAGCTCACGAGCAGACTATGTGCTACGGCACAAGCGAAACGCCCTGGGACGAGTTCGCGGTGGTACGGGCAGGGCTGGCGGCGCGTGGTCTATAGTTTCAGGCCGCAACGTTGATAATGATGGCCTGCGGGTGCTCAAGTTCTTGGGGCACTGGTTGACCTTCAGCCATGAGTGTCTCAATAAAGAGGCGAATGGCATCCTTTGCCATGACTATTGCCTCTTCGATGGTTTCACCTTGTGTTACGCATCCTGGCAGAGCTGGTACAGTTACGGTGTAACCTTCCTCATCGGGATCAGGCTCCAGAATGATAGTATATCTGTACTCACTCATCGCTTTCTACCTCTCGTTTCGTATTCAAAGCAGTTTCCATCTTTTTGTGACGGAGTATATCATAGCAATGCTTTAAGATAGTACCGAGGCTTTAGAAAAGGGTACTCCTTGCTGGTACCCTGCTCGCTGCGGTGACCAAACTGTCTATTACAGCTTGGATACTCAAGTTCCCCTTTTTACTCCAGGTGGCGCTTGAGATGAGGTTTGTGTACTTTTCAGATCAGCCTTGTACTGATCGGCTTGTCTTTGCAAGGCATTAACGAAGAGACTTGGTGTTAACCCAAAAACAGCGGCAACAAGAATATTAGTCAGGTTGAGATCAAAAACGTTGTTATTTGTTAAAATGGCCCTTTGAACAATTACGACGCCGCCGATAGCAGCTAGGCCAGAATAGAGGGGGGCAGCTAGCAGGCGTACTGCAGCAAGGCGAAAGTCATCGATTGAGGTATCGGTCTTTGCCTGGTCGTACAATCGACTAAAGAGCCCAACTATTGCTCCAACAAAGTAGAGGATGATTGCGGCTTTCAGCATCTCTGCTCCTATACTCATAATGATCGCAAATTCCACAAGGACATAAAGAAGCAGACCAGTTACCAGGATCATATTCATCAGCCGGGTACGGAAACGTAACAGCATATCCCAGCGGTCATCGCGAAATTGATGGAGCGAGAATCTAACTTCCCGTATTATGGATCTTGCTTGTGTTGCGGAATTAATGGTATTAGAAAATAGCCCGTCGTTCTGCTTTGGGTTGACCGTGTTCTGCTTGGCGGACGGTGTTGCTTGGTGGTCAGGAGGCTTGGTCTGGTCATCTTGGAGTACTTGCTGATTGAGATAAACAGCACCTCCTTGGTCAAGGATCTTCAGCGCTCTGCGCAATTTGTTGAGCAGATCATCTTTGTTCTCGATAGTGGCATCTTGAAGGCTTATCTCATCATGGAGGGCATCGTGGATGACCGCTTCAATGGGTTCAATATCAATGAGAGCTTCATCTACACGGTGCATGAGCCTCCACATATTCACGTAGCCGGTGCCTAATATCCAGGATATGCCCTTCTGAGTAAGACCAAGGTAGATTGCATTGAGAGAGTTGGATACTTCTTCCTTACTGATAGTTTGCACACTCTTGGTCTCAAGCTTCGGTTCAGCTTGCAGGGTAGTGATTAATGCCTGAAGTTGATATAAGCGGTTGAGGAGTAGCTCGTAGCTAGAGGCATTCGCACGATCAACGGCAGTAAGGCGACGGTAGGGTATTGACACGAGTAACCAGCCCATGAGAGTGAGGATGGTACCACCAAGAGCTGTCATTAACTTTGACCCTGGTAACTGCGGCAATGCGATGTAGATTATGGCGCTCAGCAACGCAGCAATCAGTGGAACGAGGATGATAGTCGCTATAAGCCCAGCACCATACGTGCCGGTGTGTGGAGTTTTCTCACGAAGAACGTCTATATTTGATGTATCCACTTTCATCGTTGTATCAATGTTATTGCGCGATTTGATCTCATTTAATTGTTTATCACTTAAGGATACTTCTATCAAGCTGGCATTGTCCAGTACAGCGTCACTCATGTTGGCATCGCTCACATTGGCTCCGCCCAAATTGGCTCCAATCAACTTGGCCCCACTCAGGGTAACTCCGCTCAGGTTGGCCTCGCGCAGAGTAGCATCACTTAAGTCGGAAAAGTTCAGGCTGGCGCTCACGAAGCTAGCCTTGCTCAAGATCGCCTTATGTAGTATGGCATTGCTCAGGGTGGCTCTGTTCAGGTTGGTTCCGCTCAGGTTGGTTTCGCTCAGGATGGCTCCGCTCAGGTTAGTATTGCTCAGGTTAGTATTGCTCAGGTTGATATTGCTCAGATTTGCCCCACTCAAATCAGCTTCTTTCAAATCGAGGATACTGATAAGGCCAGATACACTGAGGAACTGAAGGATAGTCTTTTTACGAGAGGGGTCTAGTCTGTGCAATGTTATCAACGTGCGTACGCTTGCTACATAGATTATCTCGGCACTCATTTGCCCTGTATGCAAGTTTTTGTTAAGTAACAGTTCGGACATTTTGTCAAGGTACTCTTGCAGCACATCTTCCTGTTGCTTGTTAGATGCAATCTTACGGTTAGTCTGATCAAGTGCACGATTGAACAAAACCCCACCGACAGCAATAACAGCCGGAATAAAAAGAAGTTGCAACCAATCCCAAAGGGTCTTTTCACGCTGGTATTGTTGTACTTTCGGACTGATATATGTATATGCATTGAATCCAGTCCAGCTGACACCGTATCCTATATTGATGAGTATAATTACTACCGCCACGGTGAGCGCAGCAATGATAAGAAGCACTAGATACTGCTTTATTTTATGCCACAACTTAGGACCTAATGCCATTGAGTATCTCCCTTTGTAAGGTTGATGCGTCCCAGTTGAAAACTTAAAGATAGGATGGTATGCCTAAGTATATCAGACATAGCACAGCTTTACAAATGTACTGAGTTTCATGGGAGGATCTGAAATCCACTCGCTTGACAGTAGACAAGCACAGTAGTAAGCTGTTCCTGGACAAGAGAAAAACCGCTGCTGAATGCAGTGACGGAAGGGTGCGAGAAAAGAAGCTCATGCACAACTTTAGCGAAAAAGTCAATTTTATCTGGAGCGTGGCTGATCTCATCCGTGATACATTCAAACGCAGCAAATACCAGGACGTTATCCTGCCGCTTACAGTCCTCCGCCGTATTGACTGTGTATTACAACCCACAAAAGAGCACGTACTTGAAATTAACGCCAGACTGAAAGGCAAACTTGAAAATCTCGCTCCCCAACTTTGCAAAGCCTCCGGCTACGCCTTCTACAACACCTCACCCTATGACTTCGAGCGCCTCCTCAATGATGCTCCCAACCTCGCAGCGAACCTGCGAGCCTACATCAACGGCTTCAGCGACAACATGCGCGAAGTCCTGGAGAAATTTGACTTCAATAATACCATCGCCAGGCTCGAGGAGGCCGGTCTCCTCTTTCTCGTGATGGAGAAGTTTAAGAACATTGACCTTCACCCCGATAAAGTTCCGAACCTGGAAATGGGTTATATCTTCGAAGAACTCATCCGCAAATTCAACGAGGCTTTGAATGAGAATCCTGGTGAACACTTCACGCCGCGTGAAGTAATTCGTCTGATGGTGAACCTGATACTGGCGCAGGATCAGGAGGCGCTTAAACAGAACCATATCGTGCGTACTGTCTACGATCCCTGCTGTGGCTCTGGTGGCATGCTGACCATCGCCAAGGATCGTATTTTTGAAATCAACCGGCATGCCGAAGTTCACCTGTTTGGTCAGGAACTCAATGGAGAAACCTTTGCCATCTGTAAATCTGATCTCTATATGAAGAGCATCGATGGCCGTGACGCAGAAAACATCAAGTACGGCAGCACGCTCTCGAAAGATCAGCATGCTGACAAGCACTTCGATTATCTTCTCACCAATCCTCCCTTTGGCAAAGAGTGGAAAATGGACCAGGTCGCTGTAGAAGCTGAGGCAGAGCGAGGTTACGCAGGTCGCTTTGGCGCTGGCACGCCGCGTATAAGTGATGGGCAGCTGCTCTTTCTCCAGCACATGCTTGCTCGCATGAAGGATACAGATGCAGGTGGCAGCCGTGTAGCCATCGTCATGAATGGTTCGCCCCTCTTCACGGGAGATGCCGGCAGTGGTGAAAGTGAAATTCGCCGCTGGATACTGGAGAACGATTGGCTTGAGGCCATCGTAGCCATGCCAGAGCAGCTCTTCTACAACACTGGCATCTCTACCTATGTCTGGGTGCTCACTAACCGCAAAGAGGAGCAGCGACGAGGCAAAGTACAACTCATCAATGCCACAGACTTTTGGGTACAGATGCGCAAGAGCCTGGGTGACAAACGCCGCGAAATCTCGAAAGAACATATCAGGCGCATCGCCGAAATCTATCTAACTTTTACGGAGGGCGAATACTCCAAGATATTTGACATTACTGATTTTGGCTATCGCAAGATCACTGTCGAATGCCCGCTGCGGCTCAACTTCCAGGCCAGTCCAGAACGTATCGAGAGGCTCAATACGCAGAAAGCCTTTACCGACCTTGCCACGAGCAAAAAGAAAAAGACACAAGAGAAATTGTTTGAGGAATCGGTAGGGCACGAACAACAACAGGCTATTCTCTCCATGCTGAAGACGCTACCGGACACAATATTTAAGGATCGGGCTATATTCGAGAAAGAATTAGATAAAACCGCTATGAGATCTGGTCTCAAGTTAAATCCACCTCTTCGTAAAGCTATTCTCACTGCCCTCTCCGAGCGAGACGAGACCGCTGAAATCTGCCGCGACAAAGACGGCCATCCTGAGCCTGACCCAGAGCTACGCGATACCGAAAACGTACCACTCAAAGAAGATATCTGGACGTTCTTCGAACGCGAGGTCAAGCCGCATGTCCCCGATGCATGGATTAATATAGCCATCCGTGACCATAAGGATGGTGAGATTGGGAAAATAGGCTACGAGATCAACTTCAACCGCTATTTCTACAAATACCAGCCACCAAGACCCTTAGAGGAGATAGAGGCCGATATCAAGACCTTGGAGCGGGATATACTGGAAATGTTGCGCGAGGTAGCGGGATGACTCAAACAGAGTTGACTCCAACTACATCGCGAACGGGAAAGTGGAAATCTTATCCTTCCTACAAGGATTCGAACATTAAGTGGGTAGGAAAGATTCCGGTGACTTGGCAAGTAATGCGGCTAAAGTATATAGCACATCTATGTTATGGTGATTCTTTACCCGCAGATGCTCGTTCAGAGGGTGAGGTTCCGGTTTTTGGCTCGAATGGTCCTGTTGGTTTTCACTCTGAGCCGAATACACTTGCGCCTGCACTAGTGATTGGACGAAAGGGTTCCTTCGGAAAAATAACCTTTTCTGATCAACCTTGCTTTGCTATTGATACTACTTACTTTATCGATGTTAGAAACAGCAAAGTGAATTTGCGCTGGTTGTTCTATGCTTTGTTACCACTTCGACTTGATGCTATCTCGGAAGATAGTGCTGTTCCTGGACTTAGCAGAGAACTTACTGAAGAGCAATGGCTTCCAGTGATGCCACTTCCCGAACAACTCGCCATAGCTGCCTTTCTTGACCACAAGACAGCCCGTATTAACGCCCTTATAGCAAAGAAAGAGCGGTTGATTGAACTTTTGCAGGAGAAACGCGCTGCTCTCATTAGTCATGCAGTTACTAAAGGGCTTGATCCTACAGTACCGATGAAAGATTCGGGTGTTGAATGGTTGGGAGAGGTTCCATCGCATTGGGAAGTAAAGCGGTTGAGGTTTGTTGCGGATGTTCTTACAGGAGTAGCGAAAGGACGTGATCTGGGTCAAAAAGACGTTGTAGAAATTCCTTATTTACGTGTCGCAAATGTCCAAGATGGTTATCTTGATCTAGCAGACATCGCCACGATTATAGTTGGTGTAGATGAAGTTGAACGCTATTCACTTAAGTATGGAGATGTTCTTATGAATGAAGGGGGTGATTTTGATAAGCTCGGAAGAGGATACGTGTGGGAGGAAATAATTGCACCGTGTCTCCATCAAAATCACGTGTTTGCCGTTAGACCTCATTTTGGAGTAAATCCATACTGGATAAGCATCATTACTCTTACTAGCTATGCAAAACACTATTTTATTTTGAAGTCAAAACAAAGCACAAATCTTGCTTCAATTTCGGGAACAAATCTAAAAGAACTTCCAGTACTGATGCCGCCGGAAGATGAACTCAATGAAATAATGCTCTATACTAAGGATGCAACAGCGAAAATTGATGCACTAATTTCCAGGATTCGCGGGGGCATTGAGAAGTTAAGGGAGTATAGCACTGCTCTCATCTCCTCAGCGGTGACGGGGAAGATCGATGTGAGAGGGGAGATTGCGTCTCAGGATGAGATGAGTATTTCATCAACGGTGAAATATTAAGCAGGTTACAGGGGGATAACTGCGTGAACAAGATTGACGCACGCTCAAAGTCGGTACGTGAGCTCCTGGATGGAGTTAAGTATGGAATTGACTACTACCAACGTGAGTACAAGTGGACAACTAAGCAAATTACCGAGCTACTCCAAGACTTAGAAGCCAAGTTCTTCGATAGTTATCAAGCAAGAGCTTTATCGGCTAATCTGCGAGGAAATCTGGAGCCCATCGCGGTTTGACAGGGAATTAGTGTAAGAAGGTTGACCCATGGACATCTCCGAAAAGAACCTCGAAGACATAATCGAACAAGTGCTTCTATCTTATGAGATTGTTGGGCCTCCAGATGATCCTAATTTACTGCTACACCAACCACCTCCGCTCTATGGGCCTGCTACCAGCAAGCTAACGCCGGATAACGTTAAGCCAGGAGGCTATCACAAGCACATATCGGAAGACTACGATAAATCCCTCTGCCTGATTCCTGAAGATGTCCTGAATTTCATCTACGCTACGCAGCCCAAAGAATGGGAGAAGTTCAAGAGGCAACACGAGGTCGATGCCAGGACGCCTTTTCTTCACCGGCTAGCTACTGAACTGCGCACTCGCGGCACGCTATCTGTGCTGCGTAAAGGCATCAAGGCCAATGGCTGCAGGTTTCAGCTTGCCTACTTTGTCCCATCGAGTGGGTTGAACTACGAGTTATTGAACCTCTATGCTGCGAATATCTTCAGCGAAGTTCGTCAACTGCGCTATAGTGAAAGAAACAATAATAGCCTGGATCTTGTGCTCTTCCTGAATGGCCTGCCCATCTTCACCGCTGAGCTCAAGAACCCGTTCACGGGACAGAATGTCCAGAACGCCATTCAACAATTCCGCTTTGATCGTGACCCTCGCGAACCGCTTTTCACCTTTGGCTGCTGCCTGGCCCATTTCGCAGTTGATCCAGATCTTGTCTACATGAGCTCGCACCTTGAGGGGCCTAAAACAAGTTTCCTGCCTTTCAACCTGGGGCGCAACGGTGGCGCGGGCAATCCCCCTTCGTGGAAAGGTTTCGCTACAGCCTACCTCTGGGAAAGCATCTGGGCCAGAAGTAGCGTGCTCAACCTGGTGCAGCATTTCATCCAGGAGGTCGAGGAACTGGATGATAAGGGCAGAAAGACGGGCAAGAAAAGCCTGATTTTTCCGCGTTACCACCAGCTTGATGCTGTTCGTCGTTTAGTAGCCGATGCACGCCAGAAAGGTCAGGGACAACGTTATCTCATCGAGCACAGTGCGGGGAGCGGAAAGAGTAAATCCATCTCCTGGCTGGCTCACCAGCTTTCAGTACTACATGATAGCGAGGATAAGCGTGTCTTCGACTCCATCATTGTGATTACAGATCGTCGCGTGCTCGACAGGCAACTTCAGCAGGCAGTGCAGCAATTCGAGCAAACTCTTGGTGTGGTCGAGAACATCGATACAACCTCTCGCCAACTGAAGCAAGCGCTTGAAGATGGTAAGACGATTATCGTCACTACGCTGCAAAAGTTTCCTGTGATCGTGGGTCAGATCGAGTCGCTGGAAGGAAAACGCTTTGCCGTCATCATAGATGAAGCCCACTCCTCTCAAAGCGGCGAGAGCACTAAAAGCCTGAAGACGGTGTTGACAGTAGGAAGTCTTGATGATGCCGACATAGAAGAAAGCGAAGAGGGAGAAGACCTCGAGGACCGTATCGCTGAAGAAATGAAAAGGCGGGGAAACCTGCCTAATGTCAGCTACTTTGCGTTCACCGCTACACCTAAAGCCAAGACACTCGAACTCTTCGGTATGCGACGAGAAGACGGTAAGTATGAAGCATTCAGCCTCTATACGATGCGGCAAGCGATAGAGGAGCGTTTCATCCTCGATGTGCTTGAGAACTACACCACCTACAAAACCTATTGGAACCTGCTCAAAAAGATCGAGACTGACCCGCATTACGACCGCACCAAAGCCACCCTGCTCCTCAAATCCTTTGTAGACCGGCATGAGCAAACAATTGCCAAAAAGGTGGCCATTATGCTCGAGCACTTTAATGGGCAGGTGGCTCACCTTATAGAGGGCAAGGCCAAAGCGATGATCGTAACCCGGTCGCGCTTGCATGCCGTGCGCTACAAAGTGGCGGTAGACCGGTACCTCAAAGAACATGGCTATCTGTACAAGGCCCTGGTTGCCTTCTCCGGAACTGTTCGAGATGGAGGCATCGACTATACCGAGTCGAATATGAACGGTTTCCCTGAGACGCAGACCGCCGAGATGTTTAAACAGAACCTATATCGCATATTGATCGTCGCCAATAAATTCCAGACAGGTTTCGATCAGCCACTGCTGCACACGATGTATGTGGATAAGAAACTGGGTGGTGTCAATGCCGTGCAGACACTCTCGCGTCTTAACCGCACCTATCCAGGCAAAAATGAAACAATGGCGCTTGATTTCGTTAACGAAGCGGAGGAAATTCAGGAGGCCTTTGCACCATACTATGAGAAAACGCTGCTGAGTGAGGGCACGGACCCGAATCTCTTATACGATCTTCAGACCAGCCTTACAGGCTACCACTTCTATACTGAAGAAGAGGTCAATCGTTTTGCCACGATCTACTTTGCTGCAAAGGGCACGCAGGATAAGCTGTATGCGGTCCTGGAAGCAATTGTCGAACGCTACAAAGAGGCTTTAGATGAAGAGAAGGCCGATTTTAAGGGTCATCTTACCGATTATGTACGCCTGTACGCTTTCCTCTCGCAGATCATCACCTTCATAGATACTGATCTCGAAAAGCTCTATGTTTTTGGCAGGCTGCTCTTACGCAAGCTTCCAGCATCCTTAGAGCGCCTTCCGGTTGAGATTCAGCAGAACATCAATATAGAATCCTATCGTATTAAGCAAACGAGTAAAGGCAAAATAACACTTTCACGTGGAGCAACAGAGATTGATCCAATCGGCCCGAAAGAAGTATTTACCCTTGGGCATGATGAACTTGAGCCATTATCGCAGATTATTCGAGAACTGAACGAGCATTTTGGAACTGACTTCACAGACGATGATAAGCTCTGCATACGAGAAATAGAACAAAGACTGGCAGACAATGCGGCCCTCGAGGCAAGCGTACGCGTTAATCCACCCGAGAACGCTCGCCTTACGTTCGATCTTGTAGTCAATGACCTCTTCCAGGACTTGATCGAGAGTCACTTCAAGTTCTACAAGCAAGTAAATGACGATCCAGAGTTTTCGAAAACTTTCCTGGACTGGTTGTTCGAGCGCTACCTTGGTAGGTCAAAGAGTGACTAGCTTTCTTGTACTCAGTCTAGCTATTCTACCTCAACGCGATGGCAAAAGGAGGCCACGGGGTGGGTGCATCGCAACCAGGCGGTCTTAGCCCAGTTCCCGGTGTGGCTGTTCAGTGTCTGTCCGCTCGGCACGGATTTCATGGACAATGAGCAGCAACCTGAGGAGAAGGCTGAGTTCCAGCAGGCCATAAGACCTCGGGATCATCGCGTCTTCTTCGGAGCTCTCGACCACAGCCGCCTGTCTTTCTCTGAACGCATGATGAAGGCGGTTCGGGCTCCCGAAGGCGACTTCCGCGAGCGCCTATCGGCTGGTCGCCCTGTTAGGGCGGGGCACGCTTATTTTTAGTCCAATCATAATGATTGGACTAAAAAGGCGAAAGGGATACGTTAATAATGTCGTGGCGGGGTTTCTCTGGGGATATTTCGTAACCGGTTATTATATTCGAGAATAACAGGATCGAAAGCTGTTCCAGTCCAGGACGATAACTGAATGGGTCGCCCTTCTCTCATGTATTGCGCAACTTCTGTCGCAATAGCATGGGTTCTTTTCAGTTCTTCCTGGCTTTGTTTCAATCCTTGTAGCCGAGACAACAGGTTGTTAATGGACTTACTCGCCCGCCACAGGATGTTTTCCTGGCTCAAAGGAACCCGATTGCTAAAATCGTTGTGTGTCACAACAGTGTTCATCGTCGTGATAATCTTTTGGATACCATCTTCAATCTGCTTGCTCATGGCAAGTTGTTCTTCTTGACGCTGGATCTCGAGTGCTTCCAGTTTCGCAATCTCCTCAGCGCGGTCTGCACGCAGGATCGCCATTCGAGCACCACGCACCAACAGAAAAGCCACGATTGACACAATTCCCTGGCTGAGGATTATCGGGGTAATGACACCAGGAGCGGCGACTCTGAGTACTTCGTGTAACTCTCCTGAGCTAGGCAGAGAAGTCAAGACATACAGGGTAAAGAGGCAATTTTCCGCTGCTACCACAAAGATCCACCACGGTGGGAGGAAAGAAGCAGCACAAATCAAAGGGAGCACGAGGAGACTGAAAATAGGCAGGGCGCTCGTGTTCAAACCGCCAGGAGTCGTTACAATATTCAGGGTAGGACCCGCGATAAGACTTAGCACAACCATAATACCTGCTATGTTGACCCTTCTTAAGCGATTGAGCGCCAACGCTAGCACGAGACAGGTTGATGGTAAGGATAGCGATAAGGGAAGAGTTAGACCCGGCAAACGCTGCCGGGTAGGAAATGAAAATCAGAATGAAGAGGATGATGGTAATTTGACTGCCTGTTCGTCCACGACGAAACAGTTCCCTCTCCTCAAAGGGGGCCGAATCAGGTGGCTCGGGAGGAGAGGCAATCCGATACCACCATTGGAGAATCCGAGCCAGCCCCTCTTGGGATGTGTTGCTCTGACGCTGCTGGGTGAGGTATGAGGATACTTGTGGGTCTCCTTGTGGAGTGTTTCCAGGGCTTAGCGAGAGATTATTCATAGCTGGACCTCTTTGTTTCAACTTTTTCTTCACTCCTGTTGCTGTTTTCAGTCAGCCAGGAACGCGCACCCAAAGAGTGCGTATCACATTTTCTCAACTGTTTGCACTTTTGAGCGCCACGTCGTGTTTCGATATATTTGTATCCACGCATAGAGAAATGCTGCGCGTAGTATACCAAATATTGCTATTCAAGAGTGAGGATGAAAGCCGATATAGGACTTTTAGCTTTTTGTTGATGCTTCCCCTCCGCGAGGCAACGGCGAACGCTGCCGAGTTGCCATCGCAGCATCATAGAGATGGGGTGAGACCCCCGTAGAGCAGACAGCGTGGCTGCCTGCCCATGTCGGTGACCTTAACAAACTTTTTGTCGAGGGTTAGTGTGCCGCAGATGGCGGTCGCAAGAACGACGCCAACACGAGAGCGATCCACTCCCTCAAGACGTCGGTAGAGCCACACTCACTGGTAAAAAAGTCAGGAGAGCTTGAAAAAGCAAGAGCCCATTGGCATACTGGAGCCTATGCAAACACGCTCAGAGCCAATGGACACGTTGAAACAATTTCGCCCGAACGAGGCGTGTTCTGCAAGAGGCAAAATCGGAGCGGGCAACATCACCATCCATGATCGCAAGCGGCAGCGCTATCGGGGTAAGATCTGCAAACAGACCTTTAGTGCGAGACGTGGAACTAGGCCTTGTCAGCCAGAGTGCCTCTCAGGAACAAAGAGAAAGGATATCGTACATCTATGGTGAAGACGACAATGAAAGCAGCACTAATCACTGCCTATGGCGGTCCAGAAGTACTCAAGATTGCTTATGTTCCTCGCCCCCATCCCAAGGCCGACGAGGTTCTGGTGCGCATCTCTGCTGCCGCCATCAATTCTATCGATTGGAAAATCAGTTCGGGACGGTTCAAACACTTCATGCCTGTACGACAATTTCCCTATATTCCAGGCGAAGAGATCGCAGGTGTGATTGAGGAGATCGGTTCAGACGTCGCAGAATTTCAGGTAGGACAAGAGGTCTATGGCGTAGTACGCCGCGTCCACCAGGGTGGTGGCTATGCCGAATATATCGTCACCCTCCCACGGAACCTTGCACCTAAGCCAAAGTGCCTGAATTTCGACGAGGCTGCCTCAGTTCCCGTTGGAGCGTTGACCGCGTGGCAAGCACTCTTCGACCATGGACATCTCATGACCGGGCAAAGGGTTCTGATTCAGAATGCCGCAGGTTCGGTTGGGAACTTCGCGATTCAGCTTGCTCATTGGAAAGGCGCGCAGATCTACACGACAACATCCACATCCAATGTCGATTTTGCTCGTTCATTAGGAGCCGATGTCGTTATTGATTATCGAACCACTCACTTCCAGAATGTCGTGAGAGAAGTTGACCTTGTTCTCGATGGGATAGGTGGAGCAACACGAATGCGCTCCTGGCAGGTGCTCAAGCGAAGGGGGACTCTGGTCACGATAGCGGGTCCCCTTTCCGAGGACGAAACCCAAGAGTACGGAGTACAAGCGAAAATGTTTACTATGAGTTACAACCCTGACCAGCAAAAGCAGGTCACTGGCTTGATCGAAGCGGGTATCCTCAGAACGGTGCTTTTCAAGGTCTTCCCTCTGGACAAGGCCCAAGAAGCATATGCGCTCAGTATGCAAGCTCATGGCCGGGGCAAAATTGTCCTTCACATTGCCTGATATGGCCATACAAGAGAGCGTGACCTCACACGCTCCAGTTCAACGGGATATTTTCCCCTGTCCGTGCCAGTGCAACAACACGGGGAAGGTCGTCAACCAGGACTCGGTCTTCGATGACGGGCGCCATGTTTTCACGTATGGCTGCATACAGGTGTTGAGCCGCGGGCGAAAGCCGATCATGGACCTGCATGATATCGGTGGCCTGGGCAAGCGTTATTAATTCAATGGCCAACACGATATAGGCATCTTCGATCACTTTCATGGTGAGCAATGCCGAGTCGGTCCCCATGCTGACCACATCTTGATTGTCAGCATTCGTAGAGATCGAGTGGACCCGATGGGGGTAGGCCAGCGTCTGACTATGTGCCGTCGTTGATGTGGCAACAAACTGCAAGCCTTGCAGACCCAGTGTAAGACCTGGCGTCTTCATATTTAAGAAAGGCGGCAATCGCCTATTTCTTTTCGTATCTAAGAAGAAGTTAATGCGTCGCTCCGTCAGCATCATCAACTTCGCAACATTTGCCCGAAGTTGGTCTGATACCATGGCGATATATTCGCCATGAAAATGACCACCGTGCCAGAATTGGCCATACTGGACATCAACGACCGGGTTGTCAGTCACCGCATTGATTTCGGTTTCCACGATGCAATGGGCCTGCAGAAGAGAATCCAGCATCGGCCCCACTATCTGTGGGATACAGCGCAAAGAGTAGATTTCCTGCACCTCTTCATCAATACGATAGGTCTCTTCTGTAATGCGGTGCCTGTCCTGGAACGCTTCCCGTCGTTTCGTCATCTGTGAACGTGCCGTGAGTTCTCGAAGAGCCCGTGCCACGGCGATCTGTCCTGGATGAGGGCGGAATTCGTGAAAGCGTTCGGCAATACCATCCTCAAATCCACTGACGAGCTCTAATGCCCATGCGCCCGTGCGTGTTGCAAGTGAGAGTAAACGCTCAACATCACTGCACATGAGGGCGGCAGTCCCAGCCATGAATGATGTTCCATTAATCAGTGAGAGCCCCTCTTTGGGCTTGAGTGCATACGGCGCCATGTCGACGTGAGCCCATGCGGCTCGCGCAGAGACATATTCGTGCCGGAACCAGACCTGCCCTTCACCCAGCAGGCCAAGCGCGATATGCGCCAGCTGAACCAGGTCTCCACTAGTGCCAACAGCACCATGTTCAGGGACGAGCGGCACAATGCGATGATTGATCGCAGCCCGCAGCTGTTCAAGAAGTTCTACCGAGACACCCGACCGTCCCATGCTCAGTGTGTTCAGTCGAACAAGCATCGCGGCAAGGACATACTGATAGGGTACGGGTTGCCCCATACCAACGGCATGACTATGAATAAGATTGCGTTGAAGGGCCGTGAGCGTTTCTTTCCCAACCAGGTGGGAGGCCATTGGTCCGAACCCAGTGTTCACCCCATAGATGACCTTCGAGTGCAGGTGCTCATCTAAAAACGCTCGAGCGCACGACACGTTCAGGTGGACACCTGCCTCAAATACAACCTCAGCCTCGTCGTCGTGGACGAGCAAAGAGATTTGGTCGACCGTGAGATTGCCTCCCGTGAGAGTAATACTTTGCATACTAAACCTCAATACTAGACAGAACGTTCTCTGTGTGGAGATGCTTTGCTCTCGGTGCGTCCCGGGACCTGAATTACGGTGTCCATCCTCCCTGCGGCACGGTCATGGCTCCTGCACCACAGCTGAAGCTCAAGCCGAAAGCCACCATCAATGCTTCTCCTTCGGGCCAAGGCGTTGGGTCCGCAAGCATGAGCGGCACCGAGCATCCTATCGTATTCCCGTACTGGCGCAGGATGCGATAGGATGAGGCCACTGCCGGGCTGGCTTTCGACACTCCGAATTGTTCACAGAGTCCATCGAGAATCCTTTCACTTCCCGTGTGCATCAGGAGCCTGGTGGCCTCGCACGGGGCTTTCAGCAAGGTCTCTCCGCTTGCCAGCACCTGCTTCACAGTGGAGGTCGCGTAGAATGTCCCCCGGGGCGTCACCTCCGGGCTGAGGGTATATTCCCGTCGCTCCCCTTTCACCACAGGAATGTCCGACCCGCCATCCGGGACGGTCCCAAGCTCAGCATCCACTGCTCTGTCGTTGGTCAAGTGAACGATTGGGCCGAGTGCAGGTCCACTCCCCTGGGTCCCAAGAAGCATAGCCACTGATGCATCGCCAAATAAAATTCCGTGCATGGCATTGACCGTTTGCTGTCTTTTGTCAGCAGATACTTCGCTAAAGTGTGTGTATGTTCCAGGAAGAGGCGGAGAAAGGGGCGTGATGGCATCCATAAAGCAAATGAGGACGTGCTTGTCTGGTTGGCAGCTCAAAAACCAGCGGGCGCAATCAACGGCCTTTGCTATTGCGGAGCAGCCCATATACTCAATACTCAGATTGGGAGTGTCACGACGAAGCTCTGGCATGTGAACAAAGAGGTCGCACACCAGGCTCGGGAGCAGCCGGGAAGGGCTGCTGGTTACACCCAGGACTAGCCCGATCTCGTCTGGATCACTCCCAGACTTCTCGATGCATGTGCGCGCCGACTGGACCGCAAGGGCACTGCCCGAAATGGCAAGTTCGGGTTCAGCCGCCTTAAAGAGGACATCAGGATAATTCGCAAGAACAGAATGCCGTGTGTTCACTCCGAGGTGGGCCAACATTCCTTGAAGTTTGTCCGAGAAACGATTCCCCGATGCTTCTAGAAGCTCCTGCGTCGTCCAACACGGCTCAGGAAGCTGAGACGCGATGGCGCGTATTGTCGGTGCCAGAGGGGTCTGTGTCTGGTTCATAAAGCTCCTTCCTTCACGGTGACATGCCCAGATGCGGCTCGTTGTATGCGGTCCATGTGCTGGTATTCGGGTGGGACCCCTTGCTCGACCGGGTCAAAGTCCGTCGCTTCACGGATGACCTGGGCCTGGAAGCTATGAAACCGGAAGAGCGGACAACAGGTCACCCGGTCAAAAAAGGTTACCGGCCTGGGATCGATATCTGGTAGGACAGGAGAGCAAGAAGAAGGGATCATTGGTCCTAGCTCCTTTGAGTAACTGGAGGACGACCTACGAGAATCTCTTCAACAATAGGTTGCACTACTATTCTTCAGGCTCCTGTAAGCGGCAGCAGAATCAAGGCGCCTGGGGACGGACTCCAGGACGAGCTTCTTAAATCATGACTTCGACGGCATGGGTCACCAGATCGGCAGCATGCGGGAGAAAAGCGATCTCCTCTTCGCTCGTCTCAAACCTGGCTACATTCATCAAAAAGGTTGCATCGACCAGATCAGCATGGGGAAAGGCAGTGCGGATTTTCATAAAGGTCTTATGGGAGATCAATCTATCGGAGCATTGTGCCATATTGGCAAACTCTGTGATGCCAATGCGCACGCGCTCCATGTGGCATCTATGCAGGTACCCAATGATAGCGGTGCCCAAGGATAAGAAACATGGGCGCGTATTCGTCGCACTGCTCCAGCGCTGTTCTATCAGGGAAGCCATGGAACCTCGAGGTGGTGAACTGTCAATTCTAGCTTTAAAAAAAGATGCTACGAAGCAAGCATTTCTCCCCATAAGAATTGCATTGCAGGAGCTTGTTCACCATTGAACGCAGCAGCTTATTTGCTCCTGGATGAAGTGATGAGTGGATGCAAGAGACAGATCTACTCTGTCCTGCATTTGTAGGACTGGCTACCTTAGCGACTCATAAAGAAAACTTATAAATATCATGAGTAAGAGTAACACAATTTGATACATATGTCAAGGGCAAAAACTGACATTCCGGTCATAAACAGGAGTTCAGGGGACTCTGTTCCCTGCATGAGCCACCAGCGAAGTGTCTTCCTTGCGTTAGCCACAAGGCTACCTTTCATCCTTGCTGACCGAAGGTAGGTACGGAGTACCGTTGCAAGGATGCTTTCAATTTGTGCGTAGCCGAACGTGGCGTAACGCATTTAAAACCTGCGGAGACGTGGCGTCATGCAGTGCACACCTGGCCCTCCCGTCCACTCCCCACCTCCCTCGCCCCCACGGATGTTGATGGGCTTTTTGATAGATTGATGCGTATTTCCCCCACCCTTTCGGGGGTTGCTTCTGCTTTCGCCCCTCGCTTGTTTTCTCCCTGTGGTATACTGAACATAAGGAAACGAACATCAGGTCAGACCAGACCCATCCTCCTCTCACCTGAGCCTGGCACCCCTCAACCACCGTCCCATCACCAATGCCCTTCTTCAGGGCACAGGTCATGATCCCGAAAGGATTTTCGCTATGAAAACCAGAAACATGGACGACTTTATCCGCCGCGACCTCGAGCGCGAAATAGCCCACCACGACCGCTCCCTCAAAAAGCAGCAGCCGTCTCAAAAACCGCCTGCTCCCGAGCCCACTATCCGCTTCCTCGATCGGGTGCCCGACCAACCCCTCAGCTGGCTGTGGCCCGGTCGCATCCCCCAGGGTCACCTCACCCTGCTCGATGCTGCCCCTGGCTCCGGCCTCTCCCTCATGGCCC
>WNGP01001738.1_pt1 | contig 17986 bp, 19 predicted proteins | sample 5407671 | NCBI WGS metagenome assembly WNGP01 (sample SAMN13153381, study PRJNA577476) | soil metagenome | isolation source: 40 cm soil or saprolite under Garry oak tree replicate 2 | place: USA:California | collected 2016-06-15 | reverse complement strand
AGCTGGTGGTCGCGGAACGCGCGCGGGTCGCACGAGAGTTGCATGACGTCATTGGCCCTTCGCTCACTGTGATCGTGCTTCAGGCTGGCGCCGCACGACGCATGTGGGAGCCGGACCATGAGCTGGCAGTCACGGCGCTGAAGACCGTATCTCGAGTGGCGAGGGAGGGTTTGACCGAGCTACTGAGAAGCCTGGACTCGCTGGACGGCCAGGAGGATCAACCACTCGGGCGCGACCGCTTGGCCAAGCCCGATGGCTTGATAGGAAGGGCGCGCCTTGCAGGTCTGGACGTCGCTCTCGCCGTAGAAGGACCTGTGGTGCCTCTCGACCCCAGCCTAGAACACGCGGCTTATCGTGTGCTGCAGGAGGCACTCACGAACGTGCTCAAGCACGCGCCTGGGTCCCAAGCCAGCGTCACCCTCCGCTACTCGGGCGACCAGCTCGAGCTCGAGATTGTCAATTTCCCGATATCGGCCCCACGCAGAGCCAACTCGACTGGCCGAGGTCTGATCGGGATGCGCCAGCGAGTCGTCGCCCAAGGAGGCCGCCTGGCAGTTGAAGAGGAGGCGAACGGCAGGTTTGGGCTGCGGGCGCAGTTTCCTCTTGAGGTGGCGGCGCCGTGATTCGCGTAGCGATCGCTGACGACCAGGAGCTCGTTAGGGCTGGCCTGCGATTGATCATCGCAGGAGAAGCTGACCTCGAAGTCGTGGGTGAGGCCGCGACTGGGGAGGAAGCGGTCACCCTCGCGCGGCGCGCGCAGCCGGATGTGCTGCTAATGGACGTTAGAATGCCGGGCCTGGGCGGAATCGCTGCGACCGAAGCGATCCTTGACTCGGCTGGTAGCGGCCGACCCCGCATCCTGATGCTGACCACCTTTGACCTCGACGAGTACGTCTACGATGCGATGCGGGTCGGCGCCAGCGGCTTCCTGCTGAAGGACGTCCCAGCAGAAGATCTCGTGATCGCGATCCGCCAGGCCGCTCGTGGCACGGATGCGCTGCTGGCGCCTTCGGTCACGCGGCGGCTGGTCGAGCGATTCGCGTCGCAACGTTCGATCGGTTCCACGCACCATGAGCTTCTGAGTGAGCTCACCGCCCGCGAGCAAGAGGTGCTGCGCCTCGTCGCTCGCGGACTGTCGAACTCGGAGATCGCGGCCCACCTAACAATCAGTGAGACGACTGTAAAGAGCCACGTTTCGCACGTTCTGATGAAACTCGGTCTTCGAGACCGCGTGCAGGCGGTCGTGCTGGCCTATGAGACGGGGCTTGTCTCGACGACCGGGTGAGACGATCGTTTCGAAAATGAGCCTTGGTTGCCCCCCACTGCGCTCAAGATTGGTGACCCACAGTCGCGCGGGATGTGTGCGTCAATCTGATCGCTCCCCTCCCCACCACATGGCCTGCGCAACTCGACCCTCACTTCAGAGCATCGAGCAGGTCTGCAACCGACCAGTCATCAGCGCCAACAGGTAGTGGACCGCCGGTCAGTTGGCTCACTAGCTCCACCGCTCCGGGGAGGATGACTGACACCGCGTCGAGGATTTCGCGAAGGTCGGCCGCGGTTGTAACACCAGGCCGCTGATATTCGGCCTCATTGCGAGCACTGCGAACTGGCTCTCGTATGGTCTCGAGCAGAGTGCCCGCCTTCGGGCTCGACGCCGCCAGACCCAAGGCGGCTAGCCGCAGCGTCTCAAAGTGCGAACCGTCCCCACCGCGAATGCGGTAACCGTATGCGGCCAGCATCGCATTGCAGCCGCTGACGAGCGATCGATAGACGCTGAGATACGGCTCGTCGAAGTCGCTGGCTTGGATTGCTCCGGGCAGCTCACGCTTGGCTCTGCCGAACTGAACACGGGCGAGGCCTATCGCTTGGAGCGCAGCCGGCGCGGGCCGGGCTAGTGGCTGGAGAAGCGAGCGATCCTTGGCTGCCTCGTCCGCTAGAAGGCGCCGAAACGCCTGCTGCTCGGCTTCTGGACTCACCGGTGCTTTCTGGTGCGGGTCGTCGGTCGGGGTAGATCGTTCTCGTCTCCGATCAGCATCACTTTGGGTTGAGCCCATACCTCGGCGAAAAAGGCGTCGTGAGCAGCGAAGCGCTGCAAGACGTCTTCGCGTCGATAGGCGAGCGCGTTGATCCTGCGGCGGAGAGACTCCTGGGCCGCTCGTAACTTCCGGGCGAGCTGGACCCTGGTGACATCACCTATTACGAGAAGGTCAATGTCACTGTCGGCGTGTTCGCGTCCCGAGGCAGTCGAACCGTACACGAACGCCACCTCGATCTCGGGTGGCCCGACAGCTTTCAAGGCCTCGGTTATCAGGGCATTGGCCCCGTGGGTCTTCGAAACTAACGCTTTTAGCTCGGGATATATGGGGCTAGCTGAGTTCGCTGAGTAGACGAACTGGTTGCCTACCGCGCGGCGGCTGATGATCCCTGCCTCGACACCACGCAGCAGGGCGCGGTGAACGCTTTCGCGGCTTGCTCCAGCGCGCTCAAGCAATTCCGAGAAAGTGAACTCGCGATCAGGCGTATCGAGCACTACGGCCAGAACGCGCGGGAAGGTCGAGGAGCCCCACAGGGCGGGAAGAGCTACTGCCATAGGACGAATCATATCACACCGTATGGTTAACCCATACGATCGTATGGAGTTACCAGATTGTGTAATTTTAGGGCGACTCGCGTGACCACCTGTTTCGATAAGAGCGGCTGTTTTGGGCTTTTTCTGCGGTGCCTTCGTCTTTCTTGGCTCCCGCTTGGGTCCTGCTTTCGTTTCCCCTAACGACCCGAGGCGTATTCTCGCCACCCTATTCAGAGAGATGACCAGCTGTTTTTCGGACAGGTGATGCTTTCCTGGGGACTAGATCGCCGTGCCACGGGCTTGGCCGTTTTGGGGCGCAGCATCCAATTCAAGTTCGGTCGGTTTCGGGCTTGCGATACCCTCTGGAGGACGCCGGCGTAGCTCAATTGGCAGAGCAGCTGTTTTGTAAACAGCAGGTTACGGGTTCGATTCCTGTCGCCGGCTCCACGTGCCGAATTTTTCCGCACGTTTGGATCCACGCGCGCCGATCCGACGCGCAAATTCCGAGTTTTTGGGGTCAGCGGACAAGAACGGATTGAACGGCCGGCGATTTTTATGGCTGGATTTTTGGCGAAAGCGTTCGTAGCGTGGAACGAGCACCAGCCACGCATCTGACACGAGGTACGAGGAAATGATCGACCTCCCCAAGAGCGGTTCGGAGATCCCCGCCGGAAACATCGCACCCGACTTCACCCTGCCCACCACGCCTGACAGCAAGGTGAGTCTCAAGTCGTATCGCGGGCGGCCGGTCGTTCTGGCCTTCTACCCCGCCGATTGGAGCCCGGTATGCTCGGATCAGCTCAGCCTCTACCAGGCCGCGCTCTCCGAGTTCCAGCAGTACAACGCGCAGCTGCTGGGCATCTCCGTAGACGGCCTTTGGTGTCACATGGCGTTCGCGAAGGACCGGGGCTACCAGTTCCCGCTGCTGGCCGACTTCCACCCCAAGGGCGTGGTGGCGCAGACATATGGCGTTTACCGCGACTCGGACGGCATGAGCGAGCGAGCACTTTTCGTGATCGACCCCCAAGGCGTCATCACGTGGAGCTACGTCTCGCCGATCAACGTGAATCCCGGGGCGGATGGCATCCTGCGCGCCCTCGACCTCATGCAAGCGCATGTCAGGAGATAGCGCGAAGTGATCACGCCTGAAACGATCTCGATGCTCACCTACGCCCCCACACTCGTCGCCCCGGTCACGCCGCGCGACCATATCCTGGGCTCGATCGACGCGCCGGTCGTGCTCGTCGAATACGGGGACTACGAGTGTCCATACTGCAAGGCCGCCCAGCCGGTGGTCAAATCGGTCCTCGCCACGATGGGTGATGACCTGGCGCTGGTCTACCGTCACTTTCCGTTGTCGAACATCCACCCGCTTGCCTGGAAAGCGGGCGAGGCCGCGGAGGCGGCGGGAGCCCAGGACATGTTCTGGGAGTACCACGACGTGCTGTTCGAGAAGCAACCTGCCCTCGACGTCCGCCACCTCATCGCGTACGCCGACGAGCTCGACCTCGACGCCGACCGCTTCGGCGACGAGCTCATGCGAGACATCCATTCGACGCGCGTGCACGAGGACTTCCGCAGCGGGATATTGAGCGGCGTCAACGGCACGCCGACCTTCTTCGTAAACGGCGTGCGCTATGACGAAGACAAGGACCCCGCATCGCTGCTGCGAACGCTGCGCGCGGCCATGGCCTGATCAGACCGACACGAGCCGTCCCAGCGGGCGGGATTCCAGATACGCTTTCGTCGAGGGGAGGTGGCCGTGAGGAAGGTGAGGCTGGTGCACATGCTCGAAGCCTGCAGCGCTGAGCCAGCACGGCGCGGGCGATGAATGCCGGCGAGCGTGCGGCTCTGATCGATCGCTATACGGAAGGCCACCGGGCCGTGATGGATGCGTTTCGCGGCATCACCGAGGAAGAGCTCGACCGATCCGCCAGCGGCGAATGGACCCCACGGCAGATCGCCCACCACCTGGCAGACAGCGAGATGATGTCGGCGATCAGGATTCGCCGCCTGCTCACCGAAGAAGACCCGGTCATCCACGGCTACGACGAGGTCATGTTCGCGAAGAAGCTCACCTCCGACCGGCCGATCGCGCCCTCGCTCGAGGCGATGCGCTATGCGCGCGAGTCCACGGCCCAGATTCTCCAACGCCTGACGGAGGCGGACTGGCAGCGGACCGGAACCCACAGCGAGAGCGGGCCGTACAGCGTCGAGACCTGGCTCACGACCTACGCTGCGCACGGCCACGACCATGCCGCGCAGGTGAAACGCTCGCGCGGCATGAAGTAGGGATGGCGACGGCCCAGGTCCTGATGGAAGCCGCCCTCACCAGGGCGCGGGCGGCCACAGACGCCGACCTTGCCGACCTTTTCGAAGAGCTGCGCATCCCGTCGATCAGCACGCTGCCCGAGCGCCGCGAAGACTGTCTCCGGAACGCCAGGTGGCTGCAGGCTCGCCTCGACCGCATCGGTTTCGAGACCAAGCTCGCCCAGCCGATCGAGGACGGGCTGCCTGTAGTGGCCGGCGAGTGGAACGGCCGGCCGGGCAAGCCGCACCTCACCATCTACGGCCACTACGACGTGCAGCCCGCCGATCCGCTCGACGAATGGGAGACGCCGCCATTCGAGCCGGCGATCCGCGACGGCCGAATCTTCGCGCGCGGCTGCGCCGACAACAAGGGCAACCACATGGCGACCGTGAAAGCGGTCGAGCATCTCTTCGCGGCCGGTGGTCCGCCGATCAACCTGCGTTTCCTCATCGAGGGCGAGGAGGAGATCGTGGGCAAGTCCCTTCCCCGCTATCTGCGCGCGAACGGCCCGAAGCTCGAGACGGACGCGGTCCTGGTTTGGGACGGGGGCTTTGACGAGGACGGCAACCCCACCTTGGCCTCAGCCCTGCGCGGCCTCCTGTACCTGGAGCTGCACGCGACCGGCGCCGCAGTCGACCTGCACTCAGGCATGTTCGGAGGCGTCGCGCCGAACCCGATCAACACCCTCGCCCGAATCATCGGCGAGCTCAAGGATCGCAACGGCCACATCACCGTGCCCGGCTTCTACGACCCGGTGGAGGCGCCTACCGCCGACGAGCTGGCGGACTGGAAAACAAAGGACAAGCGATACGAGGAGGCGCTGCTGGAGGCGTCGGGCGCACGTGTCCTCGAGGGCGACCCTGGCTTCCTGGCCCTCGAGCGGACCGGGAGCCGACCTACTCTCGACGCCAACGGTTTTCTCGGTGGATTTGTCGGCGAAGGCGAGAAGACGGTGATCCCCGCTCGAGCCTTCGCGAAGGTGAGCATGAGGCTTGTGCCCAATCAGGACCCCGTGGCGGTGCTCGCGGCGATCGAGAAGCACATCGAGTCGCTGACGACGCCCGGCGTCGCCATCGAGGTCAAGGTGATGAGCAGTGCACCACCCGTCAAATGCCGGGTCGACAACCCGGCGGCGAACGCCCTGCGCTTGGCTTTCTCCGAGGTGTTCGGCAGGGACACCGCGCTCATCCGGGTTGGCGGCTCCATCCCGGTGACGGTCGACTTCCAGGAAGCCGTTGGAGCGCCGCTTCTAATCAGTGGGATCCCCCAGGCCGACGCCGCGGCCCATTCGCCCAACGAGCGCCTGGTGGTGGACAACTACCTGCGCGGGATCGAGGCCGTGATCCGTTTCATCTGCAAGCTCGGCGACCAAGCTCCGTAACCCGCGGCGGTATTTCGAGGATGCGGGCGTCCAGTGCCCGCTTGGCAGACATCCTCCCGACCCAGAGGGTAGGCCCCCGCAACGGGGCCTCCCTCCTCCTCACCTCATGCGGAAAGGTTGCGTACCTCGTACGACGTGGCGGTGACTTTCGAGGGGGCTTTATCGAGGCTGGCAACGATCAGGCCGGTGAGCCAGCCCGATCCCGGCAGCGCATTCGCGGTGTCGACCAGGTCAGCCACGGCGATCCCGTTGACGAACATGGCGACGCGCGTCGACAGGCCATCCGCAAGCGTGGCGCACACCCCGACAATGGTCATCGACACCGGGCCGGGCATTGCCAGGGGCGTCCCTTGTTTGAGGACGAATGCTTGACTGCCGGACAGACCGTCTCTGCGCACCACAAACCAGATCGATCCCGCCGCATACATCTGATAACGCACCGCATCGGCACCGCTGCCCCGCCTGCACTGCACACCAAACCCGGCGCCAAGCGGAGTGTCAGCCGTCTGCGTGGCGGAGACTGACATGCCCACCTGGCGAACCTGGGTGTTGTACGGCGGACTGGCCACGTGGATGAGGAATCCTGTGGCGACGATCTCCAGGCCGTTGGTCGTGTACGTGTAGCTCGTTCCTGCTGACTCGAACGGCGACGTGGAGAAGTCGTAGCGGCGATGGTCGCGAAAGGTGTCTGAGAACACGACCTTGCCGCGGCTGGCCGTAAGCACGCTCGACTCGGTCACCACTCGAGAAGCGACTCGGACGCGAGTGATGTGCGGCCACTGGGCGGCGACCTGAACGGCCAGGGCCATCGAGCTCAGGGTTATCGCCGTGACCACCGCCACTGCGGCCACGAACATGAGGCGCCTCTCCCTTGTGTAGGCCGGCCCTGGGCCTTGATTCGCGATCATGGCCCGCTCCGCGACAGATCTCTCTCTTCGACACGGGTGACGGTCACCGTCACGGCCCTGGAGTCGCTGCCTGCGGTCATCAGATCGGCCTTCCAGCCCTGGTTTGGGCTGACCGGGGTGCTGTCGGTCAGGTCGGCCACCTTCTTGCCGTCGATGAAGAGCGCCAGGCGCGTGGTCTGGCCGTCCGCCTCGGTCGCGCAGACGCCGACCAGCGTCACCGGGATGACGCCCGGGGCAGACGCCGACCCCAGCGAGCCGTGCTCGAGCGTGCTGGGCGTGGTCGAGCTGGTCTCGCCGGTCGCCCTCATCACGTACCAGTTCGCGTCCGCGTCGGCGGAGAACTCGTAGCTCACCAGCGCTGATCCAGAGCCGCGATAACAGTCCATGCCAAAACCCGCGTCGGGGGGCGTGTGGACATCAAGCGTGGCCGTCACCGACACGCTGAGCTGCTGCTTCGGCTCCGTGTACGGCGCAGGCTCGTAATAGAAGTAACCACCCTTGGCCACAACCACGTAGGCGCCATTGGAATACGCGTAATCGGCATCGGCCGAGCCCGTCACCGCATCCCAACCCGAGCCGGCGTCGTGAAAGTCGTCGGCGAAGACAAGAGTCCCGGTCGACGCCGACAGGAGCGTGGCCGGCGTCACCAATCCGGGCGACGCGCTCGGCGTCGGGGTACCCGAGGCCGCCGGGGGTGGCGTGCCGTGTCCCTGCGCCAGAGCCAGCGCCACGCCGACGACGCCGACCGCCACGATGAGGATCGCGGCCACGGCGGCGATGACGATCAGCCGGTCGTTCGGGTCGCGGGCGGGTGGCGCGTTGGACGGAGGCGGGACGGCCAATGCCTGGCTAGCCGCCCGGGTCCGCCGGCAGCAGCTCGAAGGTCGTCTGCTCGCCAAGCGTGAGCGGCTGGTCAGGCTTCGATGCCCTCACGAACGAACCGTACTTGCGCCTGTACAACCCCGACGCCGTGCGAGCCTCCGCCGGGTCGGTGACGAGCCGCGGCTTGACCTTGACCTGCAGGTTGCCCAGATGCAGAAGGCCTTCGCCGCGGGCGACGAGGTTTTGGGGCCAGTGCCGGCTCATGCCCTGTCCCGAGCGGATGTACAGGTGCTTGGCGTCGGTACCGATCCAGATCGTCACGTCATGCAGCTTCCCGGACTTGCGGCCGTACGTGGTCAGGCGCACCTCTCGCTGGTGCGCGGCGGCGTCGAGCACATCGCTGCTGAACCCGGCCATTGCGACACATATGGTCGCGCACGGACCGGAGTCGAGTGAGGGTTAGATCCAGGCGCCTGCCGACTTAGACCGCGGACATCCTGGGCCCGACGCCACCCCAGATCAAGCAGACTGTGTCACCGCAATGAGGCGGCTCAGGACTCTCGCGATCCTCGGCATGACCGCCTTCGTGTCTTGTGCCGGGCCGCAGCATGCGGCGGCGACGCCGACTCCCTCGGTTGTGGCGCCATCCTCGTCACCCTCCCCCTCCCCATCTCCCACTCCTCTCCCCTCGCAGAGGATGGAGGCTTCGCTGCCCGCCGCCCTCGAGGAGTCGGCGGCAGCCGTGGCCGGTGGCAACCTGTATGTCATCGGCGGCTTCGATGCCGCGGGCAACAGCCTGCGGACGGTGTGGGTCTTCGACGGCACCACCTGGCGCGCGGGCCCGCGCCTGCCGCTCGGCCTGGACCATACATCCGCGGCCACCTTCAACGATCACATCTACGTCGCCGGCGGGCACAGCTTCGGCACCGATTCGGCGCGCGTCTTCCGCCTCGATGGTTCTACCTGGACCGAGCTCCCGCGCATGCACCACGCCCGCGGCGGCCATGCGGTGCTCTCCGCGGCGAACCGGCTCTACGTCATCGGCGGCAACACCGCGAGTGCGAACGTCGGCCCCGCCGAGGTGTACGACCCGGCGGCGGCCCTCTGGTCCGACCTGCCTGCGCTGCCCACGCCCCGCAACCACGTATCGGGTTTCGTCTTCGGAGCCAACGTCTGCGCCGCGGGCGGGCGCTCGCCCGCCACCAGCCGTGTCGACTGCTTCAACTTCGAGAGCTCGGCGTGGGTGCGGTATCCCGACCTTCCGCGCGCCACCAGCGGGGCCGGCGCGGCCACCCTCGACGATGGGCGCGCAGTGATCCTCGGCGGCGAGAACGCCCAGGAGACCACGATCAGCGATCAGTTCGCGAGGCTTGCGAATCCATCCTCATGGGCTGCCGTGGAACCGATGCTCATACCGCGCCACGGCTTCGAGCTGGCGGTGTTTCAGGGCCGAGCGTGGGCCTGTGGCGGCGGCTCGCTGCCGGGGCTTCACCCGGTGGCGGCGTGCACGTCGGTGTCGTGACGGGACGCAACGTATGCAGCAAGCACGATGATCAGCAGCGGCACGCCATAGTTGAACTCCGGCGTGGTGAGGATCGGCAGGTCGAAGTCGTAGGCGGATTCGAGCCAGAGGTCGCCCGCCTCGATGATCGCGAAGAAGCCGAGGATTGTCACGTTGGCCCACAACGCCAGGCGCACCGGCCGCTCGCTCACATAGAGAAGGAGCACCGCAAGAGGCACCGCGGCGAGGGCCGGCCCGAAGAAGTTCACCGCCAGCTGGCGGCCGAGCCCGATCGGTTGGTCGGGCTGAACATGCAGTGCGTCGATCGAGGCGTCGACGAGCCCCATGTGCCAGGGCCGAACGATGATCGACCCCTGCCCGCCGACGGCGTACAGGACGAGGAGGTGCATCACCTCATGAGCGCCGAGCGACGCGACGAACAACAGGACTGAGAGCAACAGCGTTCGCCAGGCCGCAATGAGGCCGCTCACGTTTCGTGAAGTTTTACCCCGGCGGGGTACAGACTAGGCCCGATGCAGTACCAGGAACGCTTCTCGGAGACCCATGAGGCCGAGATGTACGACGCGGCGAGCCGCGAGCTCAAAGCCGCCAAGGTGATCGCGATCCTCCAGGACGCGCTTGGAGACCTCCGGGCCCTTCGCCTGCTCGACCTCGGATGCTCCAACGGCCTCATGACCCGTTTCTATGGCGAGCGCTTCCGGACTGTCATCGGCATCGACTTCGACGAGCCGGGCATCGAGTACGCCATCGCCAACAACAGGTCGCCCAACGTCGAGTATCGCGTTGGCGATGCGATGGCCACCGGCCTGCCCGACGCATCGGTGGACGTGGTCACCTGCACGCACGTGTACGAGCACGTGCCCGACGCGATGCGGATGATGGAGGAGATCTATCGCGTCCTTCGAGCCGGCGGCGCCTGCCTCTTTGCCGCGGGCAACCGCCTGACCTTGATGGAGGCGGACAACCACCTCCCGCTGCTGTCCCTGCTGCCCAGGACGATGGCGCATCGATACATGAGGCTGATGCACAAGGGCGATCGCTATCACGAACGGACCAGGACGGTGTGGGGCCTGCGCAGGCTCGCGTCGCGATTCGAGCTTCACGACTACACGTCACGCGTGGTCGAGGATCCGGTGCGCTTCCAGGCCACGGATGTCATTGCGCCGGGACTTTCAGGCAGAAAACCGCGGTGCTGGCGCTCAAGACCGCGTACTGGCTGGCGCCCACTTACATCTGGCTCCTGAGGAAGAAGGCTCAGGACGATCCAGGTCCGACCGAGGCGCCGACCACGAATTCGAGCGGCGGCCCGGGCGCGTAGAGCCGAGTCCCGTCGGCACTGACCACGCGCACGGTGAGCTCATGGGCGCCCGGCGCGAGCCGCGTCGTATCGAGGATGGCGTCGAATCCACAGCGCGCATAGCTCGGGCTGCCCAGCGCGGCTACGGCCTGCGGGCTGTCGTCGCCGTAGACGGCCTGCTGGTAAGGCAAACCGTCGACATCGATGAACACCGTTCTGGCGGGCGCGGCGGCCTGGTCGTCGACAGCCCACCCGACCACGGCCACCCGGTCAGGCTGCAGCCGGCCGACCCCTAGCGTGGCCTCTGGCAGCCTCAGGCGAGTGACCGCGTAGCGGCCGGCGTGCGCGTCGGCCGTGAGCGTCACGCGGGCCACCGGGACCAGGTCGCGTCCGTGCGCGTAGTAGCGGGCGGCCAGCGTCGGAAACGCAAAGACCGCGCCCGCGATCGTATATGCGACGAGACCGACCGCCTGTATCCGGAACAATGCGGGCCCGAACTTGCCCGGCAAGGCGCGCGGCGCGTACATGAGCGCCACCCAGAACACCGCCGGCAGCAGTGGGAAGTAGTAACGACCCTGGATGCCGGGGTAGCCCTCGACGCTGAACAGAAAAGCCGCCAACAGGAAGAAGGACATGGCCACGGGGTTGGAGAACGCGATGCGAAGTGCACGGCGAAGGCGGCCGCGGCGCGCCACGCGAACCAGGCGAAAGGCGACCTGGGTCAGACGGACGAGCGTGCAGGCGAGGAGCGCGATGGAGATGCCGGCGATCAGGAACCAGGCCGCGACGGTGACGGTTGGAGATCCCAGCACCAGCGGCGTGTCGACCCATCCAAAGGCGCCCCAGAAGCTGGTGAACTCGCGGCCGAAGGTGTGGTCGAGAAACGTGAAGCTCGTGATGCGGCCGATGTAGCCGGCGATGCCCGGGATGCCGCCCGCGAGCGCCGAGCGATAGTCGGGGATGTCGCCCAGCTGCGTCGCCGCGATCAGCGGCGGCGAGCCCCATTGGGTCCACACCTGGATCGACTCCAGAACGATGGCCGGGACGACCAGCACGGCTGCCTCCAGCGGCCAGCGCCGCGCATCCCTGGCATCAATGCGTTGCGTGACGAGCATCGCGGCGACTGCAATCGCGACGATGGCGAAGTAATGGACCTTGGTCACGAGCAGCAGGCCCAAGGCAAAGCTGAGCACGGTGATCCAGCGCATGTCGTGGCTCTTGCGCCTCACCTCTAGGGCCGCCAGCAACGTTAGCGTCGAAAGCGTGAAGCTGAGGCTGTCGGACTGGACCGACGAGCTGAGCATTGACGTCATCGGAAACAGCCCGATCACGCCCGTGAGCGCAAGCGCGAGCAGGCGCGCCGTGCGGAGGCGGCGCAGCAGCATGTATGTGAGCACGAGGCTTATGGGGAGCAGCGCGGCTGAAAGCGTGCGCGCCGCGAAGAACAGCGCCACGGGGCTTTTCGTGAACAGGGCCGTCACGCCCATGACCGCCGCGTCGAGAAGGTAGTAGCCGAAGGGGTAGTAACGGAGCAGCGGCGGGCTGAGCAGCTGCTGGTCCGTTTCGCCCGCGATGACCGAGCCGTCGACCGAGCCGTAGTAGGCGCTGCCGCCGTAACCCGCGGGCGCTTTCACATCGGGCTTCTCCGCGATCACGGCCACGGCCGCCTGGCCCTCGAGGTAGGTCGGATACGGGATCGGCCGGCGGGCCGGCACGCCGATGTGGGCGACGTCGCGCGGTGCAATCAGCCCGCCGGCGCTGTAGAGGGCGGCCGAGTATTCGAAATGGACAGTCTCGTCGGGCGCCTCGAACATCGGAACGTAAAAGACCCAGGCCAGCGCGACCAGCGAAGACACGAGCAGGATCACCCCGAGCACGAGCGCCGCTGCGCGGTCCGGCGGCTCGCGCCACCGCCTCACCAGGGCACCCCCGCCACCAGTGCAGGCCGCAGGCGCTGCCAGGCTGACGCGTACATGCTCCAGTCAGACCTGTGCGGGATGACCAGGTTGCGCAGCCGGAGTGGGCTCACGCGGTGCAGGAAGAAGACGTCGACGGCCGTGGTTGCGATGTACGAGATCGTCGAGCCCGCGGCGGCGCCCACGATTCCAAAGGTGGGTATCAGCAGTACATACGCCGCAACGGTGATGGGAGTGGCGATGAGCGCCACATACAGCGAGATCTGCGGCCGGCCCCGTCCTAGCTGATAGCTGGCGATCGGCTTGTCAAGCCCAAGCGCGATGACCCCAGGCAGCAGCACCCACAGCGGCACCACTGCCGGCAGAAAGGCGGAGCCGAAGAGAATCAGCACCAGCAGAGGGGCAAGCGCGGCGATGACGACCGCGCCCGCGACGCTGAGGAGCACCGTCGCACGGCAGATGGCGGCGGTCGCGTCATCGTCTTCCCCTTCCACGGTCGCGGCCACGCGCGGGGCCAGGACGAGGCCCACCGCGTTGGGGATGTACCAGACGGCCTCAGCGAGGAGGGTCGCCACGCTGTAGATGCCCGCGGATCCGAGGCCGGCGGTGGCGTTGACGATGAACAGGTCGAGGCGGTAGCTGAAGAACTGCAGGACGGTGCTGAGCTGAGCGCGAAGGCCGAAGCCGGCCAGGGTACGCAGCGCAACCGGCGCGCGACGAAGATCGGGTAGCGCTGCCGCGGCCGGCACCAGCACCAGCGCCGCGATGAAGGTGATGGCGTTGGCGGCGGCATACGCCCACACGGCTCCGCCGACCCCGCCATGCAGCGGCACGACCACAATCGCCACCAGCACGACCCAGGCCAGAGCGAGGACGACGTTGATGCCGTTGAAGGGCAGCAGCTGGTTGCGGCCGAGCAAAAAGTAGCGGAGGTAGCGGACCGCGAGCATGAACGGGATGGCGGCGATCGCGGCCAGGATCACGGGCGTGCCAAGGCCTTTGAGCAGGGATCCACCCAGCGCCAGCGCAACTGTGTAGCCGGCGGCGGCCAGCACCACGCCCCAGGCCAGGCCGAACCAGACCAGCAGGGGCGGCAGCTCCGTCTGGCGCATGCGGTCCCGCGCCGAGAAATAGATCAATCCGAAGTCGATCCCCAGACCGCCGCCGAGGACGACCAGCACGCCGAGCTGGACCGCCACCGAGTACGCGCCGGCACCGTGTGTGCCGGTGAATCGGGCGACGATGACGGTCGTCGCCGTCCCGCAGATGACGAGCAAGAGCTGCGCGCCGAGAGAACCGAGGACGCGAACGACAAAGGTCATCGGTTTGCCTTCTCGAACGTGATCAGCTGCACGTCGGCGGCGAGCGTGAAGCCGGGGACCCGAGCAAGCGCGAGGTCGATGGCGCGGCAGACCGCGCGCAGCGGGATGAGCTGTGCGTCGGTGCGTCCCAAGAGGCGAGCCAGGCGGACTGTGAGCATGTAAGGGACGTGCCCGACGAAGCGAATCCCGGTCTCGGACCTTCTCTTGAATCCGCGCGACGCGAAGGCTTTGATCCATTCGCCCCGCGATCGCGCCTTCATGTATGCAGGCATCTGGCGGAGCACGCGCAGCGGTGCGTATTCGAGAACGGCGATCAGGCCGCCTGGCCGAAGCATCCTTGCCAGGTTGTCCAGAGCCGCGTCGAAATTTCGATCGTGCGTGATGTGCTGGAGCACGGTCACGCTCAGGATGGCGTCGAAGCTGGCGGCGGTCAGGTCGAGAGCCTCGATCGCACCGTTGATGTAGGTCACGTTGGGAGCGGGCGGAGCGAGCGCGATCAGCGACTCGCTGATGTCGGCCCCGGTGACCACCCAACCCGCGGCCGCCATCCGCACGCTCCACCGGCCGCTGCCGCAGCCGGCATCGAGGAGATGACGCCCTCGGCCCGCGCCGACCAGCCTTTCGATGGCGGATCGGCGCAGCCGATCCTCGTAGGCGTCCATCGCGGTGTCGCTGTATCCCGCCGCGCGGGGGCCGTACCGGCGCGCGCGGTCCTCCCAGTAATCGCGGTCGGCTGCCGGCGGCGTCAACTCGACCCGATCGCTGAGAGGTAGCAGTCGGCAGCGGCGCCCACGTCGAAAATCTTGAGCAGCTCGGTACGCGCTTTCCTATAGGCCACCACCTCCGCATCGCGATCCCCGATAAATCGCTTCATCGCCGCCGCGAGCAAGTGAGCATCGGCAGGTGGAATTGGTGGCGAGAGGCCGTGACGGCGGGCGAGCTCGCCCATGTCGCCGACGTCGGTGACCAGCATCGGGAGCCCAGCCTGGAGCGCCTCGGAGAAGACGATGGGGATGCTTTCGTTTCGCGAGGGGACGACCAGGCAGTCGCATTTACTCATGTATCCCGCGACCACGTCGCCCGGCTGGCTCGACAGGAACGCGATGTGATCTCCTTTCCCAGCCGCCTTCACGCGCGCTATCAGGGCTGCCTCCATGCTGCCGGCGCCGCACATGACGAGGCTCACCTCGATTCCCGACTCGAGGAGCATGAGCATCGCTTCCACGATCACGTCGGCGCCTTTGATGGCCTCGAGGCGCCCGACGAAGAGGAAGTTGATGCCCGCGTTGAGCCTGTGCGGCAGCGGAGCGGCCGCCGGGAGCTGCCGGGTGGTCGGCATGAAATCGCAATCGCGTCCGCTGATGCGCTCGACCTCTTTGCCCAGCTCGATGCCGTCGGCGAAGCGGTGGTGTGCGTTCTGGAGCACGCGGCGGACGAGACCGCCCACCAGAGGACGGCGCGCCCATGTGTGGATGTCGGATCCCAGCGCCCACACCGAATACGGGATGCGGGGCGGGCAGGCGCGCCAGGCGAGGTAGCCGGCGGGCAGCGCCCACAGCGCAAGCGTCGCCTCGATCCTCTCGTCGTCTATGAGCGCCCGCAGCGCGCTCTCGCCTGAGCGGAGCAGCGACGCGATCAGCCTGAGGTCGTTAGGCGAGCGGAGGCTGAAGTCGACGAATGGCTTGGCGCTGCCGGCCCATGGAAACCAGCGCACCTGGTATTCCTCGCGCCTGTCTTTGTTGCCGGCCTTGTCCGGCGTGAGCACCGTCACCGCGCACCCGTGCTCGCTGAGCGCCGACGCAAAACCTGGGACGAAGGCGCCTGCGTAGTCGGAGCCGGTGGCGGGATAGGAGCTCGTGACGATCGCGATCCGCCGGGGGCCGGCTATCGGAGCTCCTTGTTGTATTCCATGTCGAACCACATGGCGAACAGCAGTAGCTGCATGCCCGAGATGGTGAGCAGCGCGACGAGGACGACGGTGGCGATGGCGATGTCGCCGCGCGAGATCTTGGCGATCGTCTCGACGACGCCGAGGATGAAACCGATCAGCACCAGGAGAAATCCCAGTGCATAGAAGAAGACGAGGGGATGGAAGTCGCGGATGACGTACTTCTCGAACATGCGATAGAAGAATCCGCGCAGGAGCAGGAAGGAGACTGTGGGTATCACCTTCCACACCTTCATCGACGAGCGCTCGCCGATGCCGTAACGCGGGGTGATGTGGACGTCGGCGACCCGGAAGTTGCGCACGTTGAGCCGAACCAGCATGTCGTTGGGGTACCCGTATGAGGGATACAGGTCATCGAGGTTGATGGCTTTGAGCGCCTCGGCGCTGATGGCGGTGTACCCGGACTGCGTATCAGCCACGTGCCAGTAGCCGGAGGCGATCTTGGTGAGCAGTGACAGGAACGCGTTGCCGAGGTAGCGGACGCGAGGCGTCTTCTGCCAGGCGATGCCGCTGGTCAGGCGGTTGCCTTTGCTGTAGTCGGCCTTGCCGTCAGCCACGGGCTCGAGGATCATAGGCAGCTCCTTGGGGTCCATCTGGCCGTCGCCGGCCATGACGGCGATCACCTCCATATCCGCCTCCAGCGCCGCCTTGTAGCCGGTGGTGATCGCCCTGCCAACGCCACCGTTGACCCCGTGGCGGATCAGCTGGACTCGATGGCTTTGCTTCTTGGAGGCCCAGTTTTGGGTGACCTCCGACGTCTTGTCGGGGCTGCAATCGTCGACGACGAAGATCCGGTCGACGAATTCGGGCATGGTCGCCAAGACGGTTTCGATCTGCCGTTCCTCGTTGTAAGCCGGGACTACGACCCCAACCCGGCAGCCCTTGAACACGGCGGCGCAATTCTAAAGGTCGGTACCCATGCATTCCGCTCTTTGGCGCCAAAAACTCCCAATTCCAGCATTGCAAGCGCGTGCCTGACGCCAGACGTGCCGAATCGATCTTTACAGGGTCGGCTGGCGAAAGTTTCCGGTCACGTCACGGCTCGGTGAGGTTCGCACCCGCCGCCTCACCCTATCCGTCAGGCTCGGGTCCGATCGAGCTGGCTGGCACACCATCGCCAGCGGGTCTTGGCCGGTTGTGAAGGCGCCGGATGAGAATCCGGCCGACGCTTTGATCTTTGCCAACTCAAGCTCATGCGGATGCATGAACTTGGCGGGCAGCGCTGGCACAGCCTTGGCCGGTGCTGCCCCCAGGAGCCCCGCTCACGATAAGCGGCGCCCCCAGATGTCAATAGACCAACGGGGGCGGGGCATCAAAGCTGGTGGGACGGGGAGCAACCCTGCCACCCTATCCCCAGACATGGCCCAGAGGACAGTGGGCACCTGGCTCCAGCAGTGGACGTGCGTCGGCGGAACCTGTGCGCCTCCGTCGCCAGCTCCGCGAAACACGTTCGAGCGCGCCCTTGACAAGTACATTGGCTTCACTGCGCCCGCCCTCCGCGGGTGCTGGGCGATTCCACTGGCGGCCGCCGTGTTCCTGTTCGGCAGAGGGTTGGGTGTCGTCGGCTTGTTCGTCAGCAGCCTGTACTTCGGTGCGTACAGCCTCTACTGCCTCGCCAACTTCGCACGATGCCGTGAAGCGCACTGCATCATCACCGGCGTCGGCTGGGGCCTCCTCGCCATCGTCGCCCTGGTGGCCGCCTTGCTTCAGCTGGATTGGTATGGGCCGATCTGGAACACGTTTCTAATCGTGTTCGTCGTCGGACACGGCTTCGAGCTCATCTGGGCCGCTCGGCGCCACACACACGCATTGCGCCTTTAGTCCGGGGCGCACCCCACCTCAACTGGGGTGGCGGAGAGGGAGAGATTTGAACTCTCGATGGGCCAGTGACCCATAACGGTTTTCGAGACCGTCGCCTTCAACCGGACTCGGCCACCTCTCCGTGAGCGCAGCTACACATACCTGGCTTTGCGGGGGGTCAAATGGC
>WNGP01001737.1_pt1 | contig 17989 bp, 20 predicted proteins | sample 5407671 | NCBI WGS metagenome assembly WNGP01 (sample SAMN13153381, study PRJNA577476) | soil metagenome | isolation source: 40 cm soil or saprolite under Garry oak tree replicate 2 | place: USA:California | collected 2016-06-15 | reverse complement strand
TGGGTTGTAGCGCCAGGGTTGCCATTCTCCCACCTCGTCAAACGAACGCTCCGATTCGTATTGGTCACTGCGCAGTAGGGTCACGACTTGTCGTCCTGCGAGCTTTTGTTGCGCAAGGAACTCTGCCGCCATGCCTTCCCGGTCGATGACGACCCGTTGCACCCCCATCTGATCGATCGCCTGCTCGTGGCAGTGGAGCAGGTGCGGCAGTCCAATCGTCAAGTGTTGATCTCCTCGGTGCGTCGTCGCTAGCAACGGATGTCCTCGCGCATCGTGCAACAGCACCAGCTCGCGACAGCCCAGGATTTTCCCGTCGAGCTTGCCCACCGGTCCTCGCGGAACGAGCACGGCACTGTAGACGGCGAGGCGTCTGTCCATCCACGTAGAACAAGGCTGGAGGGCTGGTTTGGTCAGGGGATGGTTGCTCCGTCTGCCACAGGGACCACGTCCACTTGGCCATCGTTTCCGTTAGGGGGTCAGCCGCCTTTGCACGTGCCAGGCGAGCCAGAAATTGTTCGGTATAACCCTGACTGTAGGCACACTCGCGACCTGAAAGAATCGCTAACATCGTTCCGGTATAACTGCGCAAATCCCAGGTGCGAGCTAATCCAGCTACAGGCAGAAAGAGCAACGTTCGTACTAAGCGGTCAATCACCGCGGGATTGGCTGCTCGGGAACCAGCCATCATCTGGTCGGCTAACCCCTTAATCGCCGTGTCCAGCAACCGCAGTAAGCCCGTCTGCTGGGCTGCTGCGAGCAGTAGCAGACTGCCAATCCCTTCTTGCCAGACCGGTTGAGGGGAACTCAGTTTTTTTCCCCTTGCTCCTGAACTTGACTACGCCCTTGCCTGGTCACCCCAGAGGCTGCCCGTACCCGGTTGATCTGACTGACACTGACTGCTATCCCAAAGGTGCTCTTCAGTTCAGCTTGGATACGACTAGAAGCCACCTGCGGGTTGTTGGTACAAAAATCGACCAGCCACACACGCACTGGCTCCGTCAATTTATAGGGATGCCCGTGGCGATCATCCAGGAAAACCACCGCCGCTTTGTCTTCATCACGCGCCAGTTGACGCAAGCGGTAGGCGGTAGAGCGAGAAATGTGCAACCCGCTCTGGCTCACTGCGGTCTGCCACGAGTGGCCTGCGAACATGTGCTCCAGAAGCTGCAATCTGGCCGTGCGTTCAGGGTGGTCTTTCATCCCATTCGTCCGTCCTTTTCAAGAAATCGGGCAATCTTCTGGGCCGCATTGTACCATCCCATCTTATCCTAGTCTAGACGCGCACCGCTGAAAAAGTTTCACTTCCTGCGGGCCACTCGCGCAAACGGGCTGAATCTCATTTCAGTTGCGCCGATCGGCGAAAAGGTTCACTTCCTGGAGAGGATATCGTATCATCACTCAGCATACTTAAGAGGAGCGTGTGCCATGTCGTCAACAGAGCAGAATAAGGCCCTTGTCAGCCGCTTCTACGAGGAAGTCTGGAACAAAGGCAACTACCGTCTGGCCGACGAACTGGTCGATGATGATGGAAGCAGGTACGATCATGAGACCAACGGTCCCAACAGTGCAGAGATTCAAAAACAAGCGGCAGCGGGATTTCATCGCTTGTTTCCAGACTCTCAGATGGTGATTGAGATGATGGTTGCTGAAGACGAGTGGGTAGCGGCTCGCTGGCGGATCCACGCAACGCATCAGGGAAGCGGGAAGGTCATCACAGACTACACCGGGCAGAATATGTGGCGGGTTCGCAACGGCAAACTGGTGGAAGTGCGCAACAACCGCGATGATCTCCTCGTGTTCCAGCAACTTGGCTTGATCCCCTCACGTGCCGAGTTGTGGAAGCAGGCTGGGGTAGTCTCCTCACCCTACGTCGGCGGTGCAACAGATCAAGCACCAGCCGAACCTGCCAAAGGCGAACAGACGTAGCCTCGGCCTTCGTCATTCAGCGGCGCAGGAACGGGCAGGAGCGGGAGAGCCTGCTGATACCTTTCGCGAGCAGGAGGAAGAGATGACCATCCGACGCGAATTGATTGATGAACTGCTCAAAGACTATGAAAATCCCCAGGACCTGCTGGGAGAAGGTGGGTTGCTCAAAGAACTGACTAAAGCCGTGATCGAACGTTGTCTGGAAACGGAACTGGATATGCACCTGGGATACCCCAAACATGGGCACCAGAGCAACGCGACAGGCAACACCCGCAAAGGACATAACCAGAAAACCCTCAAGGGTGAGCAGGGCCACGTCGAGATCGAGCTGCCCCGCGACCGGCAAGGGAGCAGTCTGCCCGCACCTGGTCAAAAAGGGGCAAACGCGCTTGGGCGGCTTCGATGACAAAATCCTCGCCATGTATGCGCGGGGTATGACCACACGGGACATTCAGGCGCAGCTACAAGAACGGGATGCGAGTAGACGTGTCACCGACGTTGATCTCCAATGTGACCGAGGCGGTGATGGACGAGGTACGCCAATGGCAGACGCGCCCCTTAGAGCCAGTCTATCCGATTGTCTACGTTGACTGTCTAGTGGTCGATGTGCGCGAGAACCAGCGGGTGATCAACAAAGCGCTCGCGCCTTTTGCTGGCAGTCAACTTGAACGGACAGAAGGAACTGCTGGGGATGGGGATTGCCCAAACGGAAGGAGCCAAGTTCTGGTTATCCGTGCTGACCGAGTTGCAGAATCGTGGAGTGAAAGATATCTTCATTGGAGGCAAAGATGGGCTCAATGGCTTGCCCGAAGCCATAGAGATCTTCTATCCACAGACGCGGGTGCAGTTGTGTATGGTGTATTTGATGAGGAACTCCTTGCGCTATGTCTCCTACAAGCATCTGAAAGCGGTGGCGACCGATCTCAAAGCGATCTATTCGGCCAGTACCGAGACGGAGGCTGAGTTCAATCTGGAACTGAAGGCTCGAGAAGTGGGATGCGTTCTATCCCAGTATCAGCAAGTCGTGGCGGGCACACTGGGCCAGAGTGATCCCGTTATTTGCTTTCCCAGAGGACATCCGGCATCCGTGATCTACACGACCAATGCCACTCCCATCGGTCAATATGACCTTGCGGAAAGTGACGCGCAATCATCGGATTTTTCCCTCCGATGAAGCGGTCTACAAGGTGGTCGCGCCTTTCCATGCGCAATATGGCCGTCGCATGTGGACGATGCCCATCCACCACTGGAAACCAGCCCTCAATCGCTTGACAGTGGAATTCGCGGAGCGGTTTCCTTACTGAACAAAAGCTCTGGTAATGATATACTTGAGACAACTGGTACGTTGCTGCCAACGCTTCCATCAACGTTGGATCAAGAGGTGGTGACCAGGCAAAGGAGGGGCAGCAGCCAGGGACAGTGACGTGGGTCTGGTCCGCACCTCGCGGGCTTCTAGAGCCCTGGAGTGTGGAGGAAGACCATCAAGCAGCGAGCGAAAGGAGTGCAGCTCATGTCAGGACTCGTCGTCTTGCCAAATGAAGGCAAATCGGTCCATTTTGGTGGCACTGGAGCGATCTACAAACTCTTGGGGGAACAGACCAATGGAACAATGGCACTCGTGGAACATACCGTTGCCCCCAGCACCCTGGCGGCTCCTCCGCATACGCATCGGGACGAAGATGAGATCTCCTTTGTTCTGGAAGGGGATTTGACGATCCAGGTGGGCGAACAACTGATTCAGGCTTCCGTGGGAACCCTGGTCGTGAAGCCAAGAGGGATCCAGCATTGCTTCTGGAATGCAGGATCGGCCCCGGCCCGCCTCATAGAAATTATTACCCCGGCGGGCTTGGAACAGTACTTCGAGGAGCTGGCCTCGCTCGTCTCCGAAGGGAGACCACCTGATCCGGCTCGTCGGAGTGCCTTGTATGAGAAGTACCATTTGACAGTAGATCGGGACAAAGCTGAAGCCCTCTTAGTGCACTACCACCTGAAGTTCTAACTCGCCGAGCTGTCGGCTTGTCCAACAGCAAGCGATTTGTCAAAGAAGGTGAGCTTGTTGAAAGGAGAAGAGCTAGAAGCTGCTACGCTCTTTGGTAAGTTTGCTTGCATTGTGGCTTTGGGCCTATTTAGCAGCTAATCGTCTAGGTTATTTACACAAAAGGGCTCTTCCGCATTTGAAGTGCTCAGCAATAAAGAGAAAGTAGCGAGAGTCGGCTTGCTAAGACGGAACACACCTATTCTATGTGCAAAGGATACTATTTTGGGGAAAATATCCCTCAATGCTCATCTGGATTGGTTTCTCAGCGGATCGATATACTGGTTAAGCACGAGAAATGCGGAAGAACCAAAAGACTTGACAGACTCCCTTAAGCAAGAGGAAGGAGGAGACGTATGACAACCAAACCTGTGCTCCTGGCAGTGAACGACGAGCTTCCCCTGCTCTCAGCCATCGAGCGTGACTTACGGCGCGAGTATGGTGCTGACTTTCGCATCGTGTGTGCGACATCCGGCAGTGAGGCGCTTGCCACGCTGAAACAGCTCAAGCTGCGCAATGAAGCGGTGGCCCTCCTGCTCGTTGCCCAGCACATACAAGAGATGACGGGCGTCGAGTTTCTGGAGCAGGCCATGGACCTCTTCCCCGATGCCAAGCGCGTCCTGTTGACTGCCTCTACAGACATTGCTATCTTCGCCATGAACCAGGTGAAACTCGACTACTACCTGCGAAAGCCGTGGGACCCACCCGAAGAGCAGCTGTATCCCGTTCTGAAAGACCTGCTTGCTGACTGGCAGGTAGCTTACCGTCCGCCCTTCGAAGGCCTTCGCCTCATTGGTCATCGCTGGGCACCCAACACCTATCGCCTGCGGGATTTACTCGCCCGTAACCAGGCCCGTGTTCAGTGGCTCGATCTCGAAACATCCGAGGAGGCACGCCGCCTGCTTGCGGCTCTTGGGTCGGAGACGCTGCCCCTGCCAGTGCTGCTCTTCCCCGATGGGTCGTGGCTGGCAGATCCAACACCCATCGCTGTCGCTGAACACTTTGGACATGCAATGCATGCCCAGTTGCCGTTCTACGACCTGATCATTGTCGGAGCGGGGCCGGCTGGGCTGGGGGCAGCAGTCTATGGAGCATCCGAGGGCTTGCGTACTCTGCTCATCGAACGGGAAGCGGCTGGCGGCCAGGCCGGCATGAGTTCGAAGATTGAGAACTACCTGGGCTTCCCTGCCGGGCTGAGCGGGGCAGAGTTGACGCGCCGTGCCCTCTTGCAGGCCACGCGCTTTGGGGTCGAACTGCTCTTTCCCCATGAAGTGACAAGCATCAGCGTCGAGGGGTCCACGCGTTTGGTTCACCTGGCAGATGGTGCGGTACTCAGTGGGCACACGCTCCTCCTCGCAACAGGCGTTTTCTATCGCACCCTTGATGTACCCGGCAGCGAGCGGTTAAACGGGGCAGGCATCTACTACGGTGCGGGTATGAGCGAAGCGAAGCTCTACCGTGGCCAAGACGTCTACCTGGTCGGTGGGGCCAATTCAGCCGGACAAGCCGCCATGTACTTTTCCCGCTACGCTCGCAGCGTGACGCTGCTGGTGCGTGGGCCATCGCTGGTCGAGAGCATGTCACAGTACCTGATCGATCAGATCGCAGCGACACCAGCGGTCAAAGTATCGACTTCTACCCGCGTGGTCGAGGTCAAGGGAGCGGCCAATCTTGAGACTATCACGATCACCAATACGGAGACTTTTGAAACGCAGGAGCTTCCCACGACTGCGCTCTTTGTGTTCATCGGGGCAACGCCACAGACCGAGTGGTTAGCTGGTCTGGTGGAGCGGGATGAACACGGGTATATCCTGTCTGGACTCGATTTGCTCTACGATGGGCATCGCCCAGCAGGATGGACACTTGACCGTGACCCTTTCCCGCTCGAGACCAGTGTGCCCGGTGTGTTCGTGGCCGGTGATATGCGCTTGCGGTCGATGAAGCGGGTCGCTTCGGCAGTCGGGGAGGGAGCGATGAGCGTGCGGCTGGTGCATGATTACCTGAGAGAGCTGTGATGCTGGTCAGGGATCATGATGTGGTAAATTATCGGCAGAGTTGCGTACATTATTTCGCCAAAAAGTGTGCCGATAATGGAACTGTGCCGATAACAAGGAGATGCTATGTGGAATGAGATTGCTGCCTGGCAGGAGACACTGACCCATCGTCCTGATCTATCTGCCAAAACGATTACATTGTATACCCAGGACGCTCGTCGCTTTGCCACCTGGCTCCAGAGTGAACATCCTGGTCTTACAGCAACCGAGATCACACCTATTGATGCAAAAACGTATCGTGACCACCTGCTCGCTAAACGCTTTGCTCCCACGACCATCAATCGTGCGCTCATCAGCCTCATGCTCTTCTTCGATACGATTGGTGGCACCAACCCCTTTCGCAACCTAACGATGATTGAGGTAGTTGAACCTGCACCCGTTGCCCTCTCAAAGACCGAGTGGAACGCGGTCCGGCGGTGTGCAGAGCAACGCGTTCGTCGCGATCACGGACTGGCATTGGCTCTCGCTACCTTGTTTCGCTACGCAGGCCCCCGCGTCTCCGAAGTGGCTGCGCTCCAGAATCCCGATGTCCAGCTCTCAGCACGGCGTGGTTTGCTCATCATTCGACGTGGCAAGGGACTCAAACATCGCGAGGTCCCGCTCGTCCAAGAAGCACGCGAACCGCTCGATGCCTATTTCAACCAGCGCGAACACCTAGCAGGATACTGGCGAGAACGGGCGATGGAAAGACGAGAAGCAGTGGCTTCCTGGAGCACCTGGCCGGATGGGCATCTCTTTCTCGGTCAGCGCGGCACTCTGAACGAACGGGGCATCCGTGAGATCATTGCGAAGCTGGGCCAGGCAGCAAAGTTTCCTTCGCCTCTGGGTCCACACGATCTGCGTCATACCTTTGCCAAGTCGCTGCTGGATCCAGCAGCCTATGGACTTGATCGCCAGCCGATGCCGCTCCCAGCGATTCAGCAATTGTTGGGCCATGCTGATATCGCGACAACGACTATCTACACGCGGGTCTCGACTGATGACCTCGCTCGTATGATGGGGTCACGACATTCTTATCCCGCAAAATCCCCGCTAAGCAGCGAGGAAAATGGTAGGCTTGGCCTTTGAGGAGTAACGGAACGATACACAACGGTAAGGAAATTTTACTGCCGTAGAGAAAATCTCCTTCGGCTTTACAGGCGGCTTTAGCCGAGGAAAGCTCCAAGGAGAGGGAGGAACTACTAGACAATAGACAGGATGACAGGCTGAGTGATAAGTCACTCGACCTGCTCCACAGGCCACTCCGTTTTCTTACCGTTGTGTATCGTTCCGTTACTTCTCAGAGGCCGGGTGAAGTGTGACAGTTTTGTGAGCAGGAAGCTCACTGTTGTGATGGCACCGTGGGTTCACTATCGTACACTTTACACAGGCGTGTTGTGCGCCTCAGTTCGTCAAAAGTGCTCGCAGGACAGAGCAAAACAAAGGAGGAACCCGTTATGTTCAAAAAAATAGGTATAGGATTAGCAGCCCTGGGAGCCGTGTTGTTTGGAGTGTACTTTCGCTTCATCCGTCCCTGGCAACTGCGCTGGGGAGCCACCGACGAAGAGGTGGCCCGTGCCATGTCCGGCGATGAGGTGGTCAAGCAGCCCACATTTAATGCCACCCGTGCCGTGACCATCCAGGCGCGACCAGAGGAGATCTGGCCCTGGCTGGTGCAAATTGGCTGTAAGCGCGCTGGCTGGTACAGCTACGACTGGATTGATAATCTTGGCATCCCCAGTGCCAATCGTATCGTCCCAGAGTTGCAGCATTTGGAAGTTGGAGACCTGATCCCGTTTAGCCCTGATGGAAAGCAGGGCATGTGGGTCAAGGCGTTCGAACCGAATCAGTGGATGCTCTGGGTGGCGAAGGAAGACCAGGCCACCTGGTTGTGGGGTCTCTACCCGCAGGATGAAAGCCATACTCGCCTGATTACACGCAATCGTGTCCGCTACACCTGGAGGTTGCCGTGGGTTCTCTATTACCCCCTGCAGGATGTGGGCGATATCTTCATGATGCGCAAATGTATGCTGAGCATCAAGCGGCGAGCGGAGCAGGCCAGCGTACAAGCACCTGAGCACGCTGGAGCAACAGGACACCGTCAGCTTCGAGCGGACGAGCCAGGTATCCAGGGCACAAAGGCGCGAGAGCAAAGCCACACCGTAGCACACGAAGCAGGAGAACAACCATGACACAGGCAGATCCACAGACGCCGTCAGCAGGACAGCAACCAGAATATCGCGAAGAATTCCACGTGATGGGTGAGCAGTTGGTCACGACCGTGGAACAGCTGCTTCACGAAGGCAACGTCCGTCGCATCATCATCAAACACGAGGGCCACACCGTGCTGGAGATTCCCTTGACCATCGGCGTCGTCGGCGTGCTGCTAGCACCTCTACTGGCGGCGGTCGGCGCGATTGGCGCAGCGGTCACCAACTGCACGATCGAAGTAGTACGAACAGAGCCTCCAGAACAAACGGATGGGTCTCCCCCAGCACAAGGGACAAGCCACCCCCCTTTCGCAGCCTTTAGCGGCCAATTGTACTCGATTGCGCACAGCGGGATGCGGTTGTTTGAACAGGGCGCGATCAAGACACTGATGAATAGGACGGTGATCGATCTGGTGAGTGCCCCCATCGAGTCAGGAGCGTATCGCCTGGAAATCACGGTCACGATGGGCGGCGTCGAGCTGTTCCTGCCCCGCTCCGTCCAATTTACCCTGGAGGGAAGTGCTCTAGCGGGCGGGAGAAATGTCCATGAGGGGCCTGGCGTATGGGAGACCATGAAGCAGAAGCTGCGCTATGTGGTCACTCTGCCCGCTCAGCCGCCCGATTTCGCGCTCGCCCCTTCCAATCCGGAGCGACCGGTTCGCATCCACTTTGTGACGCATATTACGATGGGTGGCATCGACATCTATCGCCTGTAATACGTTCTACGCGTAGCAAGAGAGGGAACTTCACCATGATCAAAAAGATGAGTGCAGGACTGGCAATCCTGACAGCGGTTGCAGTGGTCATCTATATGCGCTTCCTTCGTCCCTGGTACTTGCATTGGGGAGCGACCGATGAGGAAGTCGAGCAGCTTATGCCAGGCGACGAAGAGGTATCGCAGACCAATTATCAGAGTACCAGGGCTATCACGATCCAAGCACGGGCGGCTGCGATCTGGCCCTGGCTGGTGCAGATGGGACAGGGCCGAGGCGGGTTGTATAGCTACGACTGGATCGAAAACCTGATGGGTTTGCGCATCTCGAACGTAGACCAGATCCTGGCTGAGTTTCAGCACTTGAAGGTGGGGGATATCATCCCACTCGAGCCGGGAGGGAGTGGTTATATGGTGGCGGCGATCGAACCCACTACATTGCTGGTGCTGGCCGCTCGCGCTACAGACAGCGGTTGGACGGGTACGATAATGAAAATGGGAAATGGAGCGTCGACCTGGGTGTACCTGCTGCGCGAGCTTGATAGTGAGCGCACCCGGCTCATCGTGCGCTGGCGTATGCGTTGGAAACCTCCTTTCAAGATGCCTGCGCTGGTACTCATTCGCCTCTTGCTTGCTCCTATTGAATTTGTGATGGAACGGAAGATGCTCTTGGGTATCAAAAAGCGGGCAGAGCGTGCGAGCAGACAGGCTCCTGAGCCTATTGAGGCTGTGACAGAGCACCAGGTGAGATAGGAAGATCGTCTGCTGATCATTGTGCTCTTGTACGCCAAGGAGAAATAATCCATGTCTACTGATATCACCCCATTGAGCAACGAGGAAGTCGTGTCGGCGTCCCCCAACCCGACACCTCCCCGCAAGAAGTTCAGCCGGAGAAAGGTGATCGCTCTCGCAGGCACCGGGACGCTGATCCTGGTCGCTGGCGGGGGCGTTTGGCGCGCCGCCGATCAAGGGGTGTTCAGCACGGGTGAGGGACCCGCTTACCAGCCCTGGGACGAGTGGCGCACGCCGACCAGGGGACCACTGAACCTCGTGCGTGCGGCCATCCTGGCGGCCAATCCGCATAACAGCCAACCCTGGCTGTTTCACGTCACCCAGACACAGATCGACCTCTTCTCGGATCGCCGTCGCAATCTGGGAACCGTTGATCCCTTCCTCATCGAGATGCATATCGGTCTGGGCTGCGCCCTGGAAAACCTGGAGCTTTCGGCGGCAGCCAATGGGTATAGCACCCAGGTCACCTTGTCGCCGGATGCGTCGGATGAGACCCTGGTCGCGCGGATTGGCCTGGCACCAGGGAGCGCTCCTGTCTCTGCTCTCTACAACGTGATCCCACTGCGTCACACCAATCGCTATCCCTATGACACCGGGCGTCCGGTGACACCAGCGACCCTGGATGCCCTCAGTGCGCTGGGCGACGATCCAGAGGTGCGCGTCTTCTGGTTCGCCAGTGCGCAGAAGCGCAAGCCTGTCGGCGCCCTTCTGGTGGAAGCGGCGCACGCGTTTGTGGCGGATACAGCGCAGGATGGGGTGGATACCGGCACCTGGTGGCGCGGAACCTGGCAAGATATCCAGCAGCACCGCGACGGCATCACCCTGGACGCGGCAGGGCTGCCAGACCTGACCCGCGCCATTGGGAAGATGCTGCCCTCAGTCTCGGTGGAGCAGCAGGATTCCTCGTTCTTGCAGAATACTGCCGAGCAAGTCAAGACCGCCGGGGCATTCGGCTTGCTCGCGATACACAACAAGCAAGACAGGACACAACAAGTACGGGCAGGCCGCTTGTGGGAGCGCATGCACTTATGGGCCACCAAAGAGGGACTCGCCATGCAGCCGCTCAACCAGGCGACCGAGCGTGCGTCCAGAGAGGTCGTCCTGGGGATTCCCCCTCACTTTGGCGATGCCCTGCACTCGTTGGTGGGTGATGCTGCCTGGCAGACCATCCTGACCTTTCGCATCGGGTACTCGACACATGAAGGACTGCGCAGTCCACGCCGGGCAGTGAACGAGGTAGTGAAACCGTGAGGGTCGGGGGAGGGCAGGTCCTCCCTGGCACGAATGGCAGCGGTCACGTGCAATCTGGTCGTGCCAGAGGATCCTGCGATTGTGCCAGGAAAGGTAGGGATAGGATTAGCAACCCTTGGAGGAGCCGTTTTGATTGGAGGGTACCTGCACTTGATTCGTCCCTGGCAACTGCGCTGGGGAGCCACCGACGAAGAGGCGGCCTATACTATGTCCGGTGATGAGGTGGTGAAGCATCCTACGTTTCACGCCACACGAGCCGTCACAATCAAAGCAAGACCGGAGGAGATCTGCCCTGGCTCGGTCAGCAATAGGCCTGGTGTGACACAATTTGAGATCCTTTCGAAGGAGTGAACCATGTTTACCGATACTGAGATATCACCCTGGAAAACGCCTGAAGGTCGAGCCAAATATATGGCTGCCTATGATGCGACACTGGCACTCTGGCCAGTGCCCTATGAAGAGCTTGATGTGCACACGCGATTTGGCACCACCCACATCATTGCCAGTGGGCCACAAGAGGCCCCGCCCTTAGTGCTCTTACATGCGCTATCTTTCAGTGCCACCATGTGGTTCCCCAACGTAGGTGAGCTGAGTCGAAACTTCCGCGTCTATGCCGTGGATAGGTTGAATGATACCGGCAAAAGTGTCCCGAGCCATCCGCTGCGAAGCAGGGCGGAGTGTGCCGAGTGGGTAGTTGAGGTGTTCAATGCGCTCCACCTTGCACAAGCCGATGTGGCAGGATTATCCCAAGGCGGCTGGTTCACGCTGAACGTTGCGTTGTATGCCCCAGACCGCGTGAAGCGGCTCGTGTTGCTCAACCCGTCAGCCTTTGTACCCTTGAGCATAGGGTTCTACCTGGCGTCTTTTCCTGGGTTCCTGTGGCCCATTCACCCCCTGCTCCACAGGGCTTTATATACGTTCTTTGTCAAGGGGTTTGTGGTCAACGAGCGGTTTGCCGAGCAATTCATGCTGGGCCTGAAGCATTTCACCCTTCCCAAACTGCCGCCATTGCCGACGGTCTTCTCTGAGGGGGAATTGCACCAACGGGTCTTTCACTTCTTGAGCGTGAAACTGCAGACCGTCCTCCCGACCGTCTTCTCTGACGAGGAATTGCGACGGCTCACCACGCCGACCCTGTTGTTGCTAGGGGAACAAGATACGGCCATGAACGAACAAGCTGCTTTCAACCGCGCCAGGCGGCTGATCCCGCATCTCGAAGCTGAGATGTTCCCCAAGGCCGGTCACATCCTGAGCATGGAGCAGCCTGAGATTGTGGATGCGCGCATCCTGAAATTTCTTGGGCAAGGGCAGGAATCCGAAGCTGTACCTCACGATTGTAATGGCTGTGTGAGAGCCTGATGCTGCTCTCTCACGAGAGGAACTTATCTACCACGCAGGAACAAGGAGGTCACCTATGGCTACGTCTCCATCTCCACCGAAAGGTTCATCCGCCAGGATTGCTCAGCGGATGCCACACATGCTTCCTGTCTTCACCCGTGTGACGCGGCCGATCCGCACAGTAGCCAGGGCCGCGATCTTCTTCCTCAAAGTCTTTCCGATGCTGCCCTCCCGACCGGTTGATTGGGTGACGAAGCCACCGGTGATCGAGAAGGTGAGGTATCCGACGCGGATTGGCCAGGCCGAAGGCGATCTCTATCGGCCATCTGCTGGGGGTCCACACCCTGGCATCGTGGTGTGCCTAGGCGTCGTTCCTTTCGGTGTCGATCACCCGCAGGTCGCGGTTCTGGGAAAAGCGTTGGCGCGTGCAGGCTTCGCCGCTCTGCTCTACTGGTCGCCCGCGATGCGGGACTTCCGCCTTGATCCCGAGGACATCGAGAATATCGCGTTGGCATACCGCTGGTTCATTGAGCAACCATATGTTGACCCTGCGAGATCCGGCCTGCTCGGCACGTGTGTGGGAGGCTCCTTCGCCCTGATGGCGGCTGCCAGTCCCCTCATTCGAGACCGCGTCGGCTACATTGCTGCCTACGCTCCCTATTCCTCCATGTGGACGTTCGCGCGGGACATCGCTAGCGCCACGCGCTCCTGCGAAGATGGGCATGAGCCGTGGCGGGTCGATCCGCTGACCCGCAAGGTCTTCGTCCATTCCTTGACCGCTGTGCTGGAACCAGGCGAAGCAGAACGGGTGCGAAGCGCGTTCGCCACTGAGAGTGGACATCTCGACGGTCGCGGCCTATCAACGGATGGCCAGGCAGTGTATGCACTGCTCACCGCGCCCGACGAAGACGCGGCGGAGACCGCGCTGCATCGCTTGCCTCCCATCATGCAAGAGCGCCTGGCCGCCCTGTCTCCGCTGAAGTATCTGAAGGATATGCATGCCCCGCTCATCGTTCTGTTGCACGATCGCGGGGACCAGGTGGTCCCCGTTGGCGAGTCGAGGCGCCTGCGCTCCGCTCTGGCTGGACATGCAGGGGTGCATTACACCGAGATGCTGTTCCAACATCTGGATCCGGTCAAAGGGAAGCTGCCACTGTTTCGCCTGGTTCGGGAGCTCGGCAAGTTCTTTCTCGCCGTCTACCCACTGTTCCGGCAAGCGGTGGCTTCGTGATGGAAGAGCGCTCGACTCACACCGTCACCGGTGTCTGGATCCTCGATTGATGTGGCCTCCCATGCGTGAAGCTGACAACGTTGGGACCCTCGTGCCCGGGTCGCGTCCGGAGACGAGCGTGTGCAGATCGCGGTGAGACGGCAAGCTGGCACGAGTGCTGAAATGCCGAAAGCGCCTGGCCACTCCCATCTTCTGCCCGGATGTGCTCGCCTCATGTTGCTGCACGAGAGGGCATATGCTGGTCACCCACAGCCGGCATCGGTCATCACGTCTCTGGACGAGAGAGGAAGGAAAGAGCCATAAAACGGACGAGACACCTTGAAGCGCTCGCCCTGTTGCAGCGGAGCGAGCAGGCACAGCCCATGCTCATCACGGACGCCCACTTGACCGGATTGCCAGAACCAGTGCAGCGCTATCTCCGCTATGCAGGAGTAGTGGGCAAAGCACCCATTCGCACGGTTCGTCTCAAACAACACGGGTGGATGCGACAACAACCAGGTCACAAGTGGATGCCGCTGGATGCAGAACAATACGTCACGACGAAGCCTCCTGCATTCCTGTGGCACTGCAAGATGCGACCTTTTCCGCTTGTCTGGGTCTCGGCCACGGATCAGTTCTCCCAGGGCCACGGCTCCATGCACATCAAGCTCTTGTCCGCCATCCCCGTGGGGAATGCGCATGGGCCAGAGATGGATCAGGGCGAGTTGCAACGCTACCTGCTTGAAATGGCTTGGTTCCCGACAGCGTGGCTCTCCGATGTCATCGAGTGGCAAGCCCTTGATACCCATTCAGCCAAGGCCACCATCCGCGAGCCTGGCGTGACGGCTTCAGGGGTGCTGCATGTGAATGAGCACGGCCAGCTGACCCAGCTGACGGCGCAACGCTATAGGGAAGAGCGGGGCCACTACCAGCTCGAACCCTGGACGGCTCAGTCCAATGCGTATCAGGAGGTCGAGGGGATGCGCATCCCGACGAAGAGTGAAGTCACATGGCATCCCGCCTCCGGGGATTTCACCTGGTTCCGTTTCAAGATCACCGAGATCGAATACGACCAATCGGGAAAGGTGACCAGGTTATGAGCAAAGGAGAACACGTATGAAACACAAAGGAATACGTATCGCACTTGCCGTCATCGAGGCATGTATCGGTCTGGGCGCCATCGGTGGGGGCATCGCTCTTCTGATAGGAGCGATGGGCCAATGGTTGCCAGTCGCGTTTCTGCAAGGCACGCCTTTCAGTGACTACATCATCCCTGGCCTGCTGCTGACCGTTGTCGTAGGCGGCGGGATGCTGCTAGCCGCAGCCACGCAGTTCATCGCGCGCGAATGGGCGGTGCTCCTCTCGGCGGCAATGGGCCTCATCCTGATCGGCTGGGAGATTGTGGAGGTAGCGATCATCGACCGATACGCGCAAGCCGTCGTTCCCAGCACAGTGGTGCAACAAGTCCTCTTCTCGGTGCTCGGCCTGGTAATTATTGGGCTGTCCGCCTACTTGTGGATGACGGAGTATCGCGGTGAGCATGTTCCAACCAGGCACGCCTAAAGAAGCATGGAAAAGACAGCAAAGCTGTCCAAAAAAGTCCGGCAGGCGTTTATCCTTCTCGGAGGAAGGCCTTTTTCACTATGATCGCTGCCTGCCTCCGTCAAGCATCATAGGTTGTTGTGTAGGAGTAAAGCATGAGAATCTCAAAGACTGCTCTGTGGTTATCCGTGCTCGTTGCCTTCCTGGTGCTGATTGCAAGCAGCGCAGGACTCTTTCTCAAGAGTCTCTACGCCAGGGAAACGATGTCCTGGACCGTACAGGCATATGGCCAGGACATCGCTAATATTGTCGCTGCCGCTGCGCTTTTCATTGCGGTCTATTTCGTCAGCAAAGGATCTGTCAAGGCATTCCTGGTCTGGATTGGGGTAGTAATAGCGCTGATTTATCCGTACATCATCTCTGCTTTTGATATCCACTTTAACAGCCTGTTTTTGGTGTATGTGGCGATTGTTGGCTTGTCCTTTTATACGCTTGTTGGCAGCATGATACGTGTCAATCTGAACAGTCTCCAACCGTCCTTTGCTGCCACGACCAAAGCAAGACCGGTGGGTGTTTTTTTACTGCTGGTAGCCCTCCTGTTTTCCTCTCTGTGGTTAAGTGAGGATATCCCAGCGCTTTTGACAGGGAAGATTCCGCAAACGGTGACGGAAAGTGGCTTGTTTACAAGTCCTGTTCACGTCTTGGATTTAGGACTCTATTTACCTGCCATGATCATCACCGCAATCTTGCTGTGGAGAAGAAAGCTCTTGGGCTATCTATTCGCGATTCCTCTGCTGGTTTTTAACATACTCACGGGAATTGGGATCGTAGCAGCGCAATTTGCTGCGAGCAGTAAAGGTCTTGCAGCGAGCCTTGGCGTAGAGCTATTTATTGCTGCTATTGTCGTGGTGAGCCTTGTCCTGAGCGTACTCTTTTTACGAGAAGTGAAAGAACAGAAGGAGGATTGACACAGATGACTGTACTCGTTGCCTATGCAAGCAAACATGGATCAACCGAGGGGATCGCCGAGCGCATCGCCGAGCAGCTCCGACAGTTGGGGAAGGAGGCCGAGGCCCGACCGGCGGAGGAAGTCTCGGACCCCGGCAGCTACGAGGCCTTCGTGATTGGCAGTGCCATCTACTATGGGTCCTGGTTGAAGGAGGCCACGGAGTGGGTGCATCACCACCAGGCCGTCTTAGCCGGGCACCCGGTGTGGCTGTTCAGCAGCGGCCCGCTCGGCACCGAGGTCAAGGATGCCGAGCAGCAGCCCAAGGAGATGACTGAGTTCCAGCAGGCCATCAGACCTCGGGAGCAGCGCATCTTCTTCGGGGCACTCGATCACAGCCATCTGTCGTTCGCTGAACGGGTGATGGTGAAGGCGGTTCGGGCCCCCGAAGGCGACTTCCGCGACTGGCACGTCATCGAGGCCTGGGCAGCAAGCATCGCCCGGAAGCTGTAAATTTTGGAATTAAATGGGCGGATTCTGAAGAAATTTGATAATTAAATGGGTGAGTTCGCAAAAGGCCCGAAACAGCCGGCAGGTAGGACCCCACTAACTGGTGAAGCGGTAGGGAATTGAAAAAATCAAGGATCCCTGGCAAGATGTGCTTATGCAAAACAGTACACCAGAGCCAATGGACCCGTCGAAAGCATTTTGCCCGAATGAGACGTGTTCCGCAAGAGGCCAAATGGGAAAGGGCACCATCGTCATCCATGATCGGAACCGGCAACGCTATCGCTGCAAAGCGTGCAAAAAAACGTTCAGCGCCCGACGAGGAACCATGTTCGAGGGCTTGCACAAACCGCTGGATCTCATCGTGATTGTGGTGACTCTCTTGACGTATGGATGCCCAATCCAAGCCATTGTGCATGCCTTTGGCTTGGATGAACGGACGGTGGCGGATTGGCGCGATCGAGCGGGAGTGCATTGTCAAAAAGTGCATCAGGAGATCATTGAACAAGGGCAACTGGACCTGATGCACGTTCAAGCCGATGAAATCAGGGTGAAAGGATGCAAGATGGTCGCTTGGATGGGATTGGCCATGATGGTTTCGACCCGCCTGTGGTTGGGTGGGGTGGTTCAGCTCTCGCGTGATCGCGGCCTGGCTGACCGCTTGATGTCCCAGGTTCGCCGATGCGCGGCTTCCTTGCGCCCCCTCCTTGTGTTGACAGACGGCTGGAGTGCCTATCCGGGCAGCATAAGCCGAGCGTTCCGAGAGAAGGTCAAGCGAACTGCGGGAGTTGGACGAGCGTGCTTGCAGGTCTGGCCGGAGTTGCACATTGGCACCGTGATCAAGCGAACGGAGAACAAACGGGTCGTCGAGATCACGCGGCGGATGGCTCATGGTCTGCTGTCGCAAGCTGAGCAGTTGTTGCAGGGTTCGCGAGGGGGCATAGTCCTCAACACGGCTTTTATTGAACGCTTGAATGCAACGTTCCGGCAACGGTTGGCGAGCTTGACGCGCCGATCTCGTCATGCCGCCCGTCGCCTCAAAGCTCTTGAGACGGGCATGTATCTGATCGGATGCAGCTACAATTTCTGTTTCCCGCATCATGAGTTAAGCAAAACCAAGCACATAGGCTCTCTCTGTACTCCGGCGATGGCCGCTGGACTCACGGATCACGTCTGGAGTGTCTGCGAACTTTTGAGCTATCACATCGCACCACCGCCCTGGGTTGAACCCAAGCGATCAGGACGGCCAGGCAAGCACGCTGAGCCGCTTCAGACGGTCAGCAAGCGTCCTCTCGTTCGACTGCGAAAGGGGGTTTTATGCTCAACCACCGTTTAGCGGGGTTCTACCGAAATTTTTGCCTATAAATTGCAAAAATCACTTGTATAACCTATAAAAAACCAGCTAAGCTAGTGACAGAAAGAAACTTCGTTCACAATATAATGATGGTACTTCTGCAGATACAAGAACGTAAAACCACACAAACGTT
>WNGP01008215.1_pt1 | contig 17992 bp, 17 predicted proteins | sample 5407671 | NCBI WGS metagenome assembly WNGP01 (sample SAMN13153381, study PRJNA577476) | soil metagenome | isolation source: 40 cm soil or saprolite under Garry oak tree replicate 2 | place: USA:California | collected 2016-06-15 | reverse complement strand
TGTACGCGTCGTTCAGGACGAACGCGCGCGCGTTGCCGATGTGCAGCGGGCCGCTCGGGTACGGCGCGAGACGAAGGACGACCTTCCCATCGACCGCGTCCGGGAGTGGCGGGAGTTCCTTCGGTCCGGTGTCGGGTCGGAGGAAAAGCCGCTCCTCCCGGAGGCGTTCGACCAGGTGAAGGAGGGCCTCGAATGGGCCGGCGTCGAGTACGGCGAGGTCCTGTACAAGAGCGACCGAATCCCGTTGCATTACGAGTGGGCCGAGAAGCTCCTCGCGACCGGCGAGGCGTACGTGTGCGAGTGCGACGCCGAGACCCTGCGGAAGAACCGCGAGGCGATGCGCGCGTGCGTGCACCGCATCCAGGACGTCGACGAGACGATCGCCATGTGGAAGGCGATGCTCGCCGGCGAGTACGGCGAAGGCGAAGCCGTCGTCCGGCTCAAGACGGACATGGCCCATCCGAATCCCGCGTTCCGAGACCGCGTCCTGTTCCGCGTCGCGGTGCGCGAGCATCCGCGGGTCGGCACGCGGTACCGCGTCTGGCCGATGCTCGAGTTCTCGTGGGCCGTCGACGACGCGTTGCTGGGGATCACGCACGTCCTCCGCGGCAAGGACCTCGTGATGGAGGACCTCATGGAGACCCGGATCTGGGACATCCTCCAGGTCGACCGTCGTCCGCGGTTCGTCCACTTCGGGATCTTGCGGTTCAAGGATCTCGAGCTGTCGAAGTCGCGATATCGGAAGGAGATCGCGGAGGGCCGTCTCACCGGGATCGACGATCCTCGGACGTGGACGTTGCAATCGTTGCGCCGCCGGGGGATTCGTCCCGCGGCCCTCCGGGAGTTCGTGCTCTCCTTCGGCTTGAGCCTGAACGACATCGAGGTGCCCGCCGAGACGTTGTATGCGGAGAACCGCAAGATGATCGACAAAGACGCGAACCGTTACTTCTTCGTCCCCGATCCCGTCGTCGTCGAGATCGCGGGGCTGCCGCCGATCGAACGCGTGAAGGCGCCGCTCCACCCGGACTTCCCCGGCCGTGGCGTGCGGGAGATCCCCGCGGGTTCAAAGGTCGAGGTGGCCCGCGAGGACTTCACAAAGTTCCGCGGCCAGGAGGTTCGGCTCAAGGACTTCTGCAACGTCGTCCTGGACCACCGCGCCCGGTTCATCTCGATGGCGAACAAGGAGATTCCAAAGATCCAGTGGGTCACGCATGGGGTGCAGACCCATCTCGTGATGCCGGACGGCACGGAGTCGCGTGGCCTCTCCGAGCCGCTCGTGGGATCCCTCAAGGTCGACGACGTCGTGCAGTTCGAACGCGTGGGCTTCGCGCGGATCGATCACGTGAGCAAGGCCGAGGTGCGCGCGTACTTCGCCCACCGATAAACGATCCGCCGATCGCGAGGCTGATTTTCACATTCGCTCACCGTTCCTAGAGGGACAATGATGTCATCCTGGGCTTTCTACTCAATTGGGTAGAAGTTGACCGATCGCGCTCGCTCCCTCCGCCGGGCTCGGCAGCAACAGCAGGCTCCCATGCACGGCTTCATTGTGACCTGGGATGTCGATAGCGCCAACACGGCGATGTGTGGGAGGATCCGACGATTTGTGTTCGGATTGCCACCCCGCGGGAATCGATCCGGATTCGACACATCCCGCAAGAGCGGCAGGGCGTACCATTACGCTGGACTTGTCGAACGAGACGGAGTCAGGTACCTTGGGCAGTCTGTTCTCTTTGTATCGCCACCGACGCTCGGGCTACTGACCGAGTACCTACGCCGCGAAGGGATCGGCCAGGTGGTTATCGAGGCCTCCGTGGGTCCGATTGTGACCAATTAAGCGGAAGTCCGTTCTCTATTCACGGCTGCGGCCCCCCGGCGACGCCGATTGGAAGCGAGTCACATAACTTCGAGATTTTCCACTCAATTGAGTAGAAATCGGCAGCGACCCGGGTGAAGCTTTTCTACCTTCCGACCTTCTCACGTTCCATGGCCCGGTTCGCGAAGCGCGTCCGTTCGATCGAGCCCTCTCCCACGGTCCGGATTAGCGACCTCATTGCGGAATCGCAGGGCCAGGGGAAGAAGATCCTCTCGCTGGCCATTGGCGAGCCGGATTTCCCGACGCCCGCGCACATCGTCGAAGCGGCCAAGAAGGCGCTGGACGACGGCTACACGAAATACACCGCCGCTCCTGGAATCCGCGAGCTGCGAGAAGCGATCGCCGAAAAGTCGCAGACGGAGAACGGGATTCCCGCGAAGCCCGAGAACGTGATCGTCGCCCCGACCAAACACACGCTCTTCATGACGTTCATGGCCCTCCTCGAATCCGGAGACGAGGCCCTGATCCCCGATCCCGGCTGGGTCTCCTACGCGCCGATGGTGACCCTCGCGGGTGCGAAGCCCGTGCCCATCCGCGCCGCGGACGAAGATGGATTCGTGCCTTCGACGGAGACGGTCGGGGACGCGATCACCCAGCGGACCCGGCTCCTCGTGCTGAACTCGCCCTCGAATCCCGCCGGCTCGGTGTACACGAGGGCGCAGATGCGAGGCCTTGCGGACCTCGCGGCGGACCACGACCTCACGGTCGTGAGCGACGAGATCTACGAGAAGATCCTGTATGAGGGCGAGCACGTCTCGCCCGCGTCGCTGGAGGGCATGTTCGACCGGACCGTCACGGTGAACGGCTTTTCGAAGACGTACTCGATGACGGGCTGGCGGCTCGGCTGGCTCGTCGCACCGACGCCGATGTACCAGCAGATCGTGAAGGTCCAGGAGCACACGATCACCTGCGCGACCGCGTTCGCGCAGAAGGCCGGCGTCGCGGCCCTCCGGGGCCCGACCGGTCCGCTGAAGGCCATGGTCGACGAGTTCCGGGCGCGGCGAGACATCGTGCTCCGAGAGCTGAAGAAGATCGATCGACTCGCGACGGATCGTCCAAGCGGCGCGTTCTACGTCTTCCCCCGCGTCGATGTCGGCATGGAGAGCGCGCCGCTCGCGGAACGGATCCTCAAAGAGGCGAACGTCGCGGTGACCCCGGGGAGCGCGTTCGGCGAGGCCGGGGAGGGCCACCTCCGGCTCTCGTATGCGGCCTCCCGCGAGACGATCGTCGAATGCATCCACCGGATCGCGGACATCCTCAAGAGAATCTGACGAGCGAGCGGGTCGGAACAATCGAGAGTGCGTTCAGCCGCCTCCCGATAGGAGTTAAGTATCCTCGTCCACTTTCGCGGGTTGAGGGAACGAATGGCGCAAGACGAGCGGGAGGAGATGCCCACGATTGTACCGATGGTCGCGTACGAGGATCCCGCCACGGCGATCGATTGGTTGGTGCGTGCCTTCGGGTTCCGCGAACGCAAAGACCAGCGGATGAAGGACCGCGACGGGCGGATCACGCACGCGGAGCTGCGACTCGGGAAAGGCCGGGTCTTCTTGGCGACCCCGACACCGGACTACCAGAGCCCGAAGCATCACCGGGAGACGTGCGCGGCCGCGCGTAAGTGGTCTTCGGTCCCATGGGTCGTCGACGGGCTGCTTGTCCACGTGGACGATGTCGACCGTCACTTCGCTCGCGCGAAGAGCGAGGGCGCGACGATGCTTTCCGATCTCGAGGACAACCCGGTCGGGCGCCTATACAGGGCCGAAGACATCGAAGGGCATCGGTGGATGTTTCTCAAGCCTCATTCGTGATTTCATCCCATGGCGGCGCTGAGAACTAGTCTTTCGCGGCGCGCGCTCGAAGCAGATCCGCGATGGCGGTGTGGCCTTTCTCGACTGCGTCGTCCAGGGGCGTGTGACCGCCGTCTCGGATCGCGTGGACGTCCGCCCCGCGATCGAGGAGCATCCGGACGACCTCGAGATTCCCGTGCACCGCGGCCTTGTGGAGCGTGGTGTAGTTGGCCTCACTCCGCACGTTCGGGTTCGCCCCGGCCGCGAGCAGGATCCGCACGACGTCGGCGTGGTCTCCCGAGACGGCCGCATCCACGGCCGTGTTCGCGAACCGACTCGGCGGTTTCTGGTTCACATCGGCCCCGTGGTCCAGGAGTACTTTGACGGCATCGGAATGGCCGAAGAACGCGGCGAGGCCGAGCGGGTCGAAGCCCTCCTCCTTGGTGGCCTCGTTGACCCGGACGCGGGATTGCCCGAGGATCGTCTTGAGCCGCCGCGCATTCCCGACCGTCGCGGCCTCGTACAGGTTCAGCGCGTCTTCCGGCGTCCGAGCGAGGAGCAGCTTGAGGACGTCCGAGGCCCCGTAGAAGGTGGCCGTCAGGACGAGCGTCCCGTTTGGGGTGCGCATCCGGAGCAGCGACGGATTGCGGTCCAGGATCGCTTGGGCCTTCGCGAGGTCGTTCTTCTGGGCCGCCTTGAGCAACTCGTCCTCTTCCCCCATTCCAACGCCTCCGAGCGAGCCGGCCGGCAACGCGGCCGTGCGCCTATGAACGTTACGCCCCTACGTGACGACTTGGGTCTCGCCGCACGAGGGGCACATGACCTCGATTGGACGGCGGCTCGTCGACAGGTCGATCGGCTTGCCGCAACGGCGACAGGTGATCGACATGGGCGACGCTGGCGGGGTCTGGACCGGCCCTTCCGGTGGCGGGGGCGGGGTCCCTTTCGCACCCATCGGCGCGAGGCCGCCTCCCACCCGCCTCCACAGCCCGATCACCGCGATCAGGAGCAGGAGGAACAGGACGCCGAGGACGATGCCGAAGATCGGGACGCCCCCGACGTCGGTGGACCAGAACGCGGTCCCCGACCCGCCGACCTGGACCGTCTGGAACGCGCTCGCTCCGGTGTTGAATTCGTTCGCGAAGACGAGGAGGCCTCCGCCCCCGGTCCCTTGCGGGATCCGGAGGGAGAGGTCTGCCGCCGGCCCGGTCGTGATCGCCGAGACCGACGTCGAGGCGATCGAGAGGGACCAGCGGAACTGACTCGGGAGCGATGCCGGGCCTCGCGCGGTCAAGGTGAGCCGCGCGTGAATCGTCTCGCCAGCGGCGTACGACGACCGGTCGAAACTCAACCCGAGGACGAAGCCGCTCGCCTGGATGATCGTCGCCTGTGCCTGCGTCGTGTTCCCTCGGTCCGAAGCGGTCACGTGGAAGGTGTAGCTGCGGCTCGCGGGGTTCGGCGTGCGGAACCCGAAGAACGTCAGGTTCGTCGTCCCTGACAAGACGATGACCGCATTCTCGTCGTCGACTTCGTAGGCGTAGGACGGATTCGTGATGACGTGCGAGGTCACGTCGTAGAGAGCGTTGATCGTGTCGCCCGGATTGTAGTCGCCGCGGTCGAGGCTCAGGGCCATGTACGCGAGCGCGACCGTCGCGCTCTGCTGGCCCGCGCTGACCGTCCCCTGACCGTCGTCCACGGTCGCCTCGAATCGGAGGGTCCCCGTGTAATCGAGAGCGATCGGATAGGTGAACCTAGCGCCCGCGGTCGTCGTCGTGTTCAGGAGTTGGAAGAAGAAGTTCCGGATCCGCCATGTATACGTGTAATTCGCGGGCGCCGGGGTCCGATAGACGGTCGCCTGGGCGGTCGCGGTGTCGCCGCTCAGGTACGACGACTTGTCGAGGACGACCGTCACCGTCATTGCCGCCGGGTCGACGCCCGTTGACGCGGCCCTCGCAGTTGGCAGCAGGGCGGCGAGCGCCAGAAACGCGATGGCGAGCACGAGCCCAATAGCCGCGGCCCTCGATCTCAGGGCGGATGACATGCGCGTCCCATCCCATGTGCCCGCCGGGAGAAACCCCGCGGACGGGGCGCCATCATGTCTGACCTACTTAATGATTTGGTCCGATAATTGTCCGACGCATTTCCGCGGCGTATCACGGATCGATTTCGCTCTGCGCCACTCGCGTCGGTTCGAGTCTGGATTCACGCCCCGGCCGTGCGCTGTTCTCCGCCGGCTTGGAGGCGGGCGAACAGGTCGTCGGCGCGGGCGCGCCACGGCGCCGCGTCGCCGCCCCGGCCTTGGGTCTCGTAGAGCCGCGCGATCTCTTCGTACCGGGTAGCCAGCGAGTACGGGTTCTCGAGTCGGGCGATCATCTCGACGGACTCGAGCAGGTGGGCCTCCGCCTTCGGCCAATCCCCGCGCTTCGCGAAGACGAGGCCGAGGTTCGCCTTCGCCGTCGACAGGGCGACGGGATCGCCGATCGTCTCGGCGAGCTGGACCGCGCGCTCCGCGCTCGCGGCCGCGGCCTCGACCGCTTCGAGTCGAAGGTAGTTGTCGACCGCGTTCGCCAGTGCGTACGACGCGAAGCGCACGTCCCCGGCGCCCAGGGCGATCTCCGCGGACCGCGCGAACGTCTCCGCCGCCGTCCGGGCATCCCCTTGGCGGCTCGAGACGATCCCGAGGTTGATCTGGATCGCGGCATCGTCCCGCGTGCCGCTCCGCACCGAGGCAGCGGCTTCCAGGAGACGCGTCTTCGCGTTGGCGTGGTCTCCGCGTGCGATCAGGACGGCGCCGAGATCGGTCAACGTGCGGACCCGCTCGCGCGAGCCGTGTGGCAAGAGGTCCGCCGCTTGTTCGAGGTGCCCCATGGCCGCCGGAAGGTCTCCGAGCTTCCGCTCCACGCCACCGAGGGCCCGCAACGCCTCCCCCTCGACCTCCGGGACGGCGAGGGCCGCGGCCTCGCGAACCGCTTCCGCCAGGATCGTCCGCGCGTCCTGGTAGGCGGCGAGTCGATTGGCGATCCGCCCGAGTTGGATGTGCGCCCGAAGCCGTTCCGAAGGCGTACCGGAGTTCGCTATCCGCTCGAGGACCGCCCGCGCATCCGCGAACTTTCCGAGGAACATCTGCGTCTCGGCGAGGAGAGCGTCGAGCCGCGAATCTTGCGGAACGCGGAGCAACGCGGCCTCCAGATCTCCCGCGCGAGCGCTCTCCGCGAACGCCGGTCCGACGTCGATGAGCCGGGCCACTGCGGCTTCGAGATCCCCGGACTCGATCCGGTGGTACGCTTCTTCGAGGTGGTCTTGTCGGCCCGCCCAGTATGAGGCCGCGCGGACGTGCGCCTCCTGCCGCCGGAGGTCCCCCATCCGTCGGAGGAAGAATTCCTTCACGAGGTCGTGCAGCAGGTAGCCCTCGTCTCGGTGATGAAGGAGCGCGCGGCGTACGAGTCGGCGGAGCTGGGAGAGCGTGGCGCCGAACGCCTCCGGAGAACGCGCCGGACGGCGCAGCACCGCGAACGTGCGGAGGAGATTCTCCGATGCGTCGTCGAGGTCCTCGAGGACCGTGTCGAGCACGTAGCGCTCCGTCTCGACCGCTCCGGCGTCGAGGCCGCTCGCCGCGAAGAGCTCGAGGGCGAGCGGGTGGCCTCCGGTCGCGGCGACGACTCGAGGCACGTCGGCCGGTTTGAGAGAGGCCCCCCGGGAGGCGAGCAGCTCCGCCGCGGAATCATCGTCGAGGCCTTCGAGGCGGAGTTCGACGACGCGTCCCCGCGCGACGTCGGGTGGTTCGAAGAACGTCGGCTGCGTGCGGCTCGCAACGAGGATTTTCGCATCCGGAGGATGTTCGAAGACCGCTCGGAGGAGGGCGTCGGCGGCGGGGCACGCATGGAGGTCGTCGATCGCGAGGACACAGCCGGACAAGTCTTCCCGGAGGACGGCGACGACCTCGATCGGGTCGTAGGCGGGACGCGTGATGGCCGCCTTCAGCCGCCGGCGATTCTGATGCGCGAGGAAGTCCGCGAACGAACTCAACAGGCCATGCGCGTCGTCGTGGGCGTACACGCGCCGGAGGAGTTTCGGACGGCGTTCTTCGGCGAGGGCCCGTGCGAGGAGCGCAGACTTGCCGATCCCCGCCACGCCGATCACGACGGCGACGGCCCGCGACCCGGAAGCGAGCCACTCCTCCAAGTAGCGTCGTTCGTCTGCTCGGCCGAAGAACGTGCGGCTCGGGACCGCGGCCGGCTTCGCCGGTTCCGGTCGGGGCATCTCGACGACCTCGGAGGCGAGGACCCGCTGCACGGCCTCGGCTTCCCTCAGGCCCGCATGGCGCAACGCATCGATCGCCTCGCCGCCGAGGACCGTCCGACGACCTTCCGGCGCCGACAGCTCGATCGTCCGTGCCCGCGCGTGCTCCCGCATCCGCCGCGAGATCTCTTGGCCCGCCGGCGTCAGCTCGTACACCTTGCGGCGGGAGCGGGCATTGGCGACGTGGGCCATCCGCTCCTGCACCTTCCCGGACGACTTGAGCCGCTTCAGCTCGAGCGCGACGTGCGCGCGGCTCAGGAGGAGCGCCGCCGCGATGCCGTCCTGGGTCATCTCGACCGGGCATTCGTACGAGTCCGCGTGACGCAGAAAACCGGAGAGGTGGACGAGAATCCTCTCTCCCACGGTGACACTGGGCAAGCCCTCCGCCCCTCCATGGCGGATATCGAAGGATCGTTACTTAACCGTGTGGGCGGCGCGTCACGTTTCGGGATTTCTTCCAGGCCGCGGCGCGAACCCTACCGCTCAACGGTCGTGGGAGAGCCGCTTGACGATCGCCGGCAGCTCGCGGAGGTCGTGCGCTTCGGCGTCCGGCGTGGGATCGGCGGGTCCGCGGGACCCGGAGCGACTCGAGGGCCGCCTCGAAGATCCGGGGACGCGGCTTGTACGTCTGCGCGGATTCCGACGTGATAACGGCATCGAATCGCAGGGCATTTCGCTGGAGGATGTCCAGGAGGAATTCGTGGTCTGCATTGGAGACGACGGCGCGCGGCACGCCATCGAGGGTGTCGAGGACCCGCGGGACTTCGGCGTACGCTTTCGCCTCTCGCCAGAGCGCCACGAGCCGGTCCACGTACGGCGCAGGCGATGCGTCGATGGAATATTCGCGGAACGTCTTCGCGAGGCTGTCTTCCGTAATCTCCGCCAAGGTCAGGAACGGCGCGGTCTCCGCCGCGAAGAAGTGCCGATCCCAGGTCGCGAGGAGCCCTTCCGCGTCGAGGCTCGGTCGCTGATCGTCGCACACGGAGCGGGCGATCCGGATCAGCACGTCGCGTCCGGTGTCGATGAGGGTCCCGAACGCGTCGAACGTGATCGCACGGACCATCGCACGTCCCGAGGACACGGTTGCCCTTATCGCTTTCGTCGACGGCCGAAATCGCAGAGGGATCGGATCGGACATTCTTCACAGACGGGATTCGTGCGACGGCAGAGCGTCTTCGCGTGTCGCACGAGGAGGGCGTGGTACTCCTGATAGGTCGCGAGCTCTCGCGGAACATGCTGCTCGAAGAAATTTTGAATCGCTCGGTACTCGCGAGTCCGAAAGAGGCCGATTCGCGTCCCGATGCGTTCCGTATAGGCATCGACGACGAAGACCGGATGTCCGCCGGCGTAGAGGAGGATCGAGTCCGCGGTCTCCGGCCCGACGCCGTCCTGGGCCAGGAGGTCCGCGCGCACCACGTCCGTAGGACGGCCGAAATAGCGCGCCAGGTCGCCATCGCAGCGGTCGAGGAGATGACGACAGAACGCCCCGACGCGCGCCGGCTTGGTGCGGTAGAGGCCCGCGATTCGCACGTGCCTCCGGATGACGGGCACGGGCGCCTCCGCCAGTGCCCGGACATCGAGGAGCCCCGCCCTCCTCAGGTTCCGGATGGCGACCTCGACGTTCCGCCAGGATGTCTGCTGCATAAGCAGCGCTCCCACGATTGCTTCGAAGGCCGTCTCGGCGGGCCACCAGTGCTGCGGTCCGTAGTGCCCGAGCAGACGTTGGTAGACGTGTCGCGCCCGATCCATCTCGCGGCGGCCATCACGATTGACGGTTTGAGGGTTGTCTGTGGTGCTACCGACTTTAAGGGACCCCCGGCCATCCGGGCGCGTGAACCCGGTCCCGATGTTCGCCTCAATCGGGGGCGTCGACGAGTTCCTCTTTAGGGCGCTCAACCTCGCCGGCACGAACGCGACCCTGGACGTCATCATGGTCCTGATCACGACGCTCGGGGGCACGTACATCCTCGCCCTCTTCGCGATTCCTCTCTGGTTGCGCGGCCAGCGGGAGGCGACGTTCGACTTCATCCTCATCCTCGTCATCACGATCTTCCTCACGACCGCGATCAAGTACCTCGTGGACCGGTCGCGGCCCTGCGTCGATCCGACGTTCGGGGCCCGGACCCTCCCCGGATACGGCTGCGCGACGGAGCCCGATCCGTCGCTCCCGAGCGGTCACGCATCTCGCGCGTTCGCGCTCGCCGGCCTCGTCGCCTTGCGATTCCGCTGGCGGGCGGGAGGCGCCGCTATGGCGTTCGCCACGCTCGTCGGAGTGAGCCGCGTCTACATGGGCCTCCACTGGCCTTCCGACATCCTCGGCGGGGCGATCGTCGGGATCGGGATCGCGGTCCTCGTCGAGATTGTGAGCCGACGCGTCGTCGTGTACCAACGGATCCGCAAATGGATCGTCGAACTCATCCCGCACTGGCCTCGGCGGAAGTCCGCCTAGGTCTCGCCGAGCAGGCTTTTCGCCTTCCCGAGGGCTTCCTCGACGGCCTTGCCGAACGCCGCGGTCTGTTTCTCCGCCATCGCGACGAAGAACATCTTCCCCGAGACGCCGTGGACGCTCAGGATGCCGCTGTCCGAGGCGACTGAGATCCGATTCGGGGCGTCCATCTTCATCGCGCCGTACATGACCTCGAGGGCCCCGAGCAGGGTCGCCGCCATCGTCGCGAAGTTGTCGACTTGGGTGTCGTCCGGGAGGACCCAGGCCACCGGCACGCCGGAGCGCGAAACGATCGCAGACATCTTGGCGCCCGTCCGGGAGTTGAAATCGGTGAGCAATTTCCGGAGCGCCTCGACGGCCACAGGCACGGGACTCCCTCCGAATCGCCTCGCGATGCAGCCCTCGTTATTTAGCTCTTGTTCCGAGAAAATCGGGGCGACATGCCCTAGAAGAGGACGCCGCCCGAAGGCAGGTAGGAATCGAGCCGGATGATGTCTCGCGCGGCCATCCACGCGGTGAGGAACTCGATTTTCAACCCCGCCTCGAACGCTGCGGTGAGCGCGCCTTCGTTGAGGCCGGGGACCCAGGCGGAAACCGCCTTCATCCCGATTTCATGCGCCTTCGCGATGGCCGCGGACATCAGAGCCGCGCTGAGCGAGGGGTCAAGAACGCCGCCGGGCCCGATTGCACCGTTTCCTTGGATCACGACATAGCCCACAGTCTTGCGGCCCGCCCGCGCGTCAAAGAACCGCGAGCCTTTGACGGTCGTGAGGAAGTGGCGTTGGTCGACGTCGCGGCGGGCCTCCCGGAGTGGACGATCGAATCGTGCCGCCAGGTCGCGTGCCCGCTTCGTCGAGGTCCCCGTGGGTCCGAGTTGTCGTAGCTCGACACCGTTAGCGGTCGACTTCCTCGGCTTGCCCTCGACGTGGTACAGGATCGTCCGCGGGAGCATCCCGAACTTCGCGTACAGCGCCTGGGCGCGCAGGTCGAGGGAGGCCACGACGCACCGGGCGGTGCCGCGCGGGGGACGGGGCGCGTCGAAGGCGCGCGTGAGCACTTGCCGCCCGACCCCGCGGCTCTGCATCCCGGGAAGCGCGAAGAACTGCGCGAGGAAGTGCGTCTTGCCGCGCAAGATCGTGATCGCGTAGCATACGATCCTCCCTTTGACAACAGCGACGTGGAAGCCATCCGGGTCCGTCGCGAGCGCGTGTCGGAGGAACGGGAGGAGATCGCGGACCGGGAAGTTCGGCGGCCGCTGCCCCTGGCGGCGGATCAGGTCCCGAAGGGAGCCGCTGCACAGGCGGGCACAAACGACGAAATCCCTCGGGCGCGCTGGGCGGATGCGGACGTCGAGGTGCGGCTTGACCACAGAGCCGGATGGTCGACTCCATATTAGCGTGTGGCGCGCGGCCCAGCGGTATCAACGGTGGAATCGAGAAGGGGGTCGGTCGAGCGAGTTCAGCGGTGATATAGGACGCTGTAGTACCGGTTCTCCTTCGCGGTGCGCTCGAGCCGCCCGAAGATCGCGAGCTGGTATCCGCACTTCTTGCACTTGTTGTCCTTGTCGAGGTACCAGCCGGTGATGTCGAATCCGTATCGCTTGATCGCGACGGCGCCGCAGCCCGGGCAGTAGGTGTGCTCGAGCGGATGGCCTGAGACGTTCCCGATGTAGACGTACTTCAGGCCTTCCTCCTTCGCGACCGCGCAGTGCTTCTCGAGCGTCTCGACCGGCGTCCAGGGGAACTCCATCATCTTGTAGTCCGGGTGGAACCGCAAGAAATGGATTGGGGTGTCGGGGCCGAGGTTGTCGTAGACCCACTTCGAGAGCTTCCTCGCAGCGTTGAGGTCATCGCCGACCTGCGGGACGATGAGGTCCGTGATCTCGATGTGGATCTTCTTCGTGTCCCGGGTGTCGAGGAGCGTCTGGAAGATCGGATCCGCATTCGGGATGTTGATGTACTTTCGGACGAAATTCGTCTCGCCGGATCCCTTGAAGTCGACCGTGACGCAGTCGAGGAACTTCGGCATCTCGGCGACGGTCTCTGGTGTGTCGTATCCGTTCGACACGAAGATGTTCAGCAGGCCTGCCCTGCGAGCCATCATGCCGATGTCTCGCGCGAATTCGATGAAGATCGTCGGCTGATTGTAGGTGTAGGCGAGACCCTGGCATCCTTGTTCGAGGGTCATGCGAACGACGTCTTGCGGCTCCACCTCGATGCCCTCAACTTTGCGGCGTTGGGAGATATCGCTGTTCTGGCAGTAGCGGCACAGCCAGTTACATCCGGTCGTCGCAATACTGAAGATCTTCGATCCGGGCCGGTAGTGCGACACCGGTTTCTTTTCGATCGGGTCGACGTGGCCCGTGATGATGCGTCCGTACACGTACAACCAGAGCTTGCCCTGGTGAACCCCGCGAATGCCGCACAGGCCAACCTGGCCCTCGCCGATCTTGCAATAGCGGGCACACGCCGTGCACATGATCTTGTTCGTGCCCTCGACCGGCTTCCAGAGCTCGGCGACCTTCCCCGTCGCCTTGCCCGGCGGCTCCCGGACATCGAGGATTTCCGGTTCCGAGATCATCTCTATCGGTACACGGGCCCTATCGGGTTAAAACACTTTGCGAGCGCGTTACCGAATCCCGGAAGAACGGAAGTGTTCCCACCCCTTTGCCAGGAGCGGCTCCCTCCCGGTTTTCGTCACGAGTACGTTGCCCCCGGAGGCCGCGACCTTGCCGATCACCGTGAGCCGTCTTCGGTCTCGAACGGACGAGTCCGAGTACCTCGCGAGCACCGTCGGGATCGCATCCGGCCGAACCGTCGCGAGGAGTTCGTAGTCACCTCCGTAATACAGGACCAGGTCCTTCGCGACCGCGGGCGGCAGGGACGCGAGGCCTTGGTACCGCGGCAACGCGGCCTCGTCGATCTGGTACGAGAGTTTCGTCATCCCCGCCATCTGCGACAGGCTCACCCCAAGGCCATCCGAGAGGTCCATGCAGCTCGTGACCGCGCCGGACTCGGAGAAGAACATGCCGTCGGCGATCCGTGGATACGGCCGCAGGAGTTGGTTCAGCGCCTCGGTCCGCATGCCGGACGACTGTTCGAGCATCTTCGCGGCATGGCCCGCGCGCCCGAGGTCTCCCGTGACGACGATCGCATCGCCGGGTCGCGCACCCGTCCGGAGCAGGATCCGATCTTTCCGCACGCGTCCGAACGCCGTGCCCGCGATCGAGAGGATGTCCGCCTCCTTCGTGTCGCCGCCGAGCACCGCGATCCCGAACTCGCGGACGCATGCCTCCATCCCGGTCGCGAGGCCGCGGAGGAACTCCACCTCGGTATCTGCTGGCATCGAAAAGGCCGCGACGAAGCCGAGAGGTCTCGCACCCGCCGCCGCGATGTCGCTCAGATTCACGGCGGTCGTATACCAGCCGATCTGCGGGGCCGTCGCCCCGGTCGGGATGTGGGTCTTCCGGTTCACGACGTCCGTCGTCACAACGAGATAGTCGTCCCCCCAGTCGACGACGCCGCAGTCGTGTCCCAGGCCGATCGGCTGCCCCCGGTCATAGATCCGCGCGAGGATGTCGATCGCGCCGCGCTCCCCGATGTCCGAGAGCTTCGTCACGGGAGTGGCATAGGGGCTCGCGATAAGAAGGCTACGCGGCTCCGTCGATTGCGCGGGGCCGATGTCACTGGGCCGGTGGTTCCTGAGGCTGCCGTGGTCGGCGGCGAGCCCAGATCGCGACCGCGACGATCCCGACGATCACGGCGACGATCCCGGCGAGCAGGAGGGGATTCCCCAGGAGACCTCCAAGGAATCCGGCGGGGCGGACCGTGATGTTGCCCCAGAGGTTCCCATCTCCGTTGAACCGAGATCGGTACACGAACGTGCCGGTCTGGTTTCCAACCGTGAAGTTGTATTGGAGGTTGGCCCGGAACGTGCCGGAATCGGTGTAGCTCTCGTTCGCGTCGACGGCCGAGTTGTCGTTGTAGTCGATGAACCAGTTGTGGTTTCGTCCATCCAAGGACGTCAGGTTCAATGTGACTTGTTCTCCGACCGCGACCTCGAGGTTCGGACCCGGGCTCGTCAGAGACGTATTCGTGAAGCCCCAGCCCGTGGTCCGATTCGCGTAGAGGTAAGTCGGACTCGCCGCCGCCGTCGCCGGTGTCGCGAATCCGGCCAGAGCGAGCAGGAGGCCCGCGAGCACGACCGCTGCAAACGTTCGTGGATGAATCGTCGGCACCGCATCCCACCCTGGTGCGCCCCACTGGCCTGTCTTGGTGATAAAGGCATCGGCCTGATTAGCTGCGACCTACAAAAACGATCATTGCGGGGAATACAGAACGCACCCCGTTCCCCGAGATGCGCGCAAAGAAAGAAGGCGATGGGCACGGTCGATTCCGCGCCCGGTTCGTTCACTGCGGCGGAGGCGGTGGCGTCCCTGGCTTGCCCATCCGGCGCCAGAAGAACGCGGCGAAGGCGATGACCGCGACGATGATCACGATCACGCCGGCGACGATCAGGACGGTGTTCTCACCGCCCGGCAGCAAGGGGGGCGGCGTCGTCTGCGCGGCGAGGATCGTGATGTTGCCCCACATCGTCGAGAGGTCGTCGCCGGGGCCTCCCGTGCGATCGCTCCGGTAGCGGAACGTCCCGGTCACATTCGAGACGGTGAAGTTCCACAGCAGCGCGGTCCCGAAGTTCGGCGATGTCGGCTCGGCGCCGTTCGAGACGTTGTTCCCATTGTAGTCGATGAACCACCGGTGAGTAAATGCGTCGAGCGAGGTCAGGTTCAACGTGACGTTGTCGCCGACGTGGACGGTCAACGCCGGACCGGGGCTCGTCACGGTCGTATTCGTCAAGCCCCAGCCTCCGGCGCGGCTGCCGAAGAGCGTGAACGAGACGTTGTTGGCGGCCGCGGCCGGCGTCGAGAACGCCGACACGCCGAGGAGGGCGGCCGCGATGCCCAATGCCACAACGAAAGCCATGCGCGGTTTTGACATCACAAGAACCCCATTCCTTCGGCGGCCGATGGAAAGGCCTCCGATTAAAGCATCGGTTGTTTTTTCATTTCCCGCGTCCAGAAAGCGGCACTGGGCCGCAATTGCGGCTCCTTGTCCGCGCCCCGTGGAGTGCCCCTCAGGCGAGGCCCCGCGGACTTCCCCGCACATCGATAGGAGTGCGGTGCGCGGGATTTGAACCCGCCTTATAGCCTTGGCAAGGCTATGTCCTAACCAGACTAGACTAGCACCGCGCGAAAGGGGACGAATGCGAGAGGGTTTGAAAAGATTGCGGGGCACGGAGGAACGCACGACGTGAGGAAGTCGACCGGACCCCTCGCGTCTACGCGCCCACCCCGCCGCTCACGAGGAACGCGATGCCGAAGCCCGCGATCGCGGACGCGAGACCAATGATGGCCATCTGAACGCCGCTTCGCGTCGGTCGACCGACGGTCGTCCTGGCTTTCCACCAGCCGATGAGGAACAGCGTGATCGCGCTGACGACGAGCGACACGGCGATGCCGAGGAGGATGTCCCGGCCGATGACGATGAACGGGATCAGAGGGACGAGCGATCCGAGAATCGCGGCGAGGCCGACGAGGATCGCGCTCCTCCGGGCCTGAGTCTTCCCGACGGGCGCGAGGTTCAACTCATGGGCCATCATGAGCTCCAGCCACGCCTTCGGCTTCGAAGTGATCTTGCTCACCATGTCCTCGAGCTCTTCTCCTTGGAAGTCCCACCGCTCGAAGATCTCGCGTACCTCGTTCCGTTCGAGGTCGGGCAAGTCTTTCATCTCTTGCCGCTCCCGTTCCACCTCCGCGGCGTAGTGGTCCCGGCGGGCGACCGTCGACGTGTAGGCGACGGCCCCCATCGAGATCGACTCGGCGAACGCGGCCGCGAGGCCGCCCGCGAGGATGATCGCAATCGGGTTCGGGTACCGGTAGGAGGCGATCGCGACCCCGAGGATCACGCCGAGGACGTTGACGAGACCGTCCTGGCTGCCGAGGATGAAGTCGGAGAGGAGGCCGGGCTGCGCGTGCTTCTCCGCGAGGGAGTCCTCCTCGATCTTTCGCCAGAACGCGAAGCGCGTCGCCATGGGCCCGCCACCCTAAGAGCCAGTCGGATTTGACCGTTGCGCCGGGCTCCGAATCATCCGCCAAGTCTCTCTCGCCCCTCGGGGACGAAGGTTTTTCTAAGCACCTCGTGATGGGCGCGCCCGATGGCGGTCGCGGCCCTTCCGTCGCTCCTGACGGAGGTCGAGACCGCGGTTGGCGCCTCCCGGCCCGACGCTGTCGACGCGGCCGTCAAGGCCTTCCGCCGCCACGCACTATGATCCCGCCTCCGGGGTCGCGCCGCGGAGCCTCGCGATCCTCGGAGCGGCGTCGAATCTCACCTCCGTGATGGAGCCGCGCTTCCAAGTCCTCCCGGTCCTCCAAGCCATCGCGTATGCCGCGTCGGAGAGGAAGCCGGCGGTCCCCGCGAAACCGCCCTTGGTCGTATCGGGCGAGGTCACGCATCTCGGGCGGTCGTTCCTCTTTGCCGTCCGGGCGGGCGACGTCGCCGAGGCAGAGTCGATCTTCCTCGGGATGGTCGACGAGGACTGGGAGCGCAAGATGGCGGGAGACATGCTCTTCCGCGCGGCGCTCGAGGACATGGGCGAGGGCGGTCGCAAGCTGTTCCTCTCGGTCAAGACGTGGCAGCTCGCGCGCTCGCTTGGCTTCAAGGGGGCCCGCACGATTCTACGCCCTGCCGTCGACTATCTCGTGAAAGGCCCACGGGATCGCACCGCATTCGACACGATCCTCGCGGTCCTCGGGAAGGAGTGGGTCGACCTCGAGGCGCTCTCATCCGGTGGGCGGCCATTGGACGAGCCCGGGCGGAAACGAATGCACCTGATTGTGTCGGCCCCGAGCGATGCGGCTTGCATCGATGCGATCCTCGCGTTGCTTCGGGATGGATATGCGGCCTCCGTCCTCGCGGAAGGGCTTGTGGTCGCGGCGGCCCGAAGGCTCCTGACCGCGAAAGGCTACGACACGGAAGCCGCCCGCCGGCTCTTGTTCGCCCACGCGTCGCGGTTCGTCCTGAATTTCAGCCGGACTGGCGAGCGGCTCTACGCCCTCTTCCAGGCGGCCCTCCGCGTTCGCTCCCCCGAACCGGCGCTCAAACCGGACGTCGACCCGCGGACTCCAGTAGCCAAGCTCGATGTCATTGCGAACCTCGCGTGCCGCGACTCCCCAGCGGCCAACGAGGGCTACAATCTGCTCCTTGCGGACGCGTGCATCACCGAGTACGCCGCGACGAAGGCAGCCCCAATTGTCCTCGCGCTCGCCCGGATGAGCGAGGCGTCTCCGAAGGATCAGGCGGCATACCAGTCGTGGGCCTCCCTGTTCGGGCCGTGATCACTTCTTGCTGAGTTCCTGGCCGATCAGCGCGAAATGGGCGAGGAGCGACTCGATCTGGATCCGCTCGCTGCTCCCCTCCGTGAGGCGGAAGTCCGTCTCCCCAATCCGGTCGAGCAGGCGGACCTTCGACTCGTCGGGAATGTTCAGGTCGAACACCGTCCGGTGGAGCTGCCGAACGATGTCCTCGC
>WNGP01001203.1_pt2 | contig 17995 bp, 11 predicted proteins | sample 5407671 | NCBI WGS metagenome assembly WNGP01 (sample SAMN13153381, study PRJNA577476) | soil metagenome | isolation source: 40 cm soil or saprolite under Garry oak tree replicate 2 | place: USA:California | collected 2016-06-15 | reverse complement strand
CGAGGTCGGGAAGTAGACCCCGGTGATCGCGGTGTCGGAGGCCGTAACGACAAGCTCGCCGACAGGCGAAGGCAGGCGGGTGAAGGTCAAAGCCATATCATTGATAATAGTCGAGTTTTGCGCTCGTGCTGGCTCGTCAGGGTGTAACTTCCGCCTTGTGACCGTTCTCGTCGAGGCCGCCGTCGAGTCGGTGGACGCTGCGCTTGCGGCGGCCGAGGGTGGCGCCCACCGTATTGAGCTCTGCACCGATCTCGCCCATGGCGGAACCACGCCTGACGTGGAGCTCCTCCGCGCCTGCCGCGCGCAGCTCACCATTCCCGTGTTTGTGCTGATTCGTCCGCGTGCTGGCGATTTCGTGTATACAGACGCCGAGCATGGAACCACCATCGAGCAGATTCGCCAGGCGAAGGACGCAGGGGCGCACGGAATTGTGACGGGCGCGCTCACTGCAGCGGGCGAGATTGCTCGAGCGCGGACCGCGGCGCTGATCGCCGCCGCTCGGCCGCTGCCCGTGACGTTTCATCGCGCGTTCGACCTGTGTGACGATCTATCGGCGGCGCTCGAGAGTCTGATTCTGATGGGCGTGGAGCGTGTGCTGACCTCGGGCGGTGCGCCCACGGCGCCCGAAGGGGCCGGCCGGATTGACCGGCTCCTCGTGCAGGCCAGCGGCCGCATCGAAATCCTCGCGGGAGGCGGGATCGACGAGCGTAACGTGGCTGCGCTCGTGCGCGAGAGCGGGGTGCGGGAAGTGCATTTCAGTGTGAAGGATGCCGCGAAAGTCCGGAAAATAATGCAGGCGCTGCGTCGTTTGCCCCAATGAGGAGATTCCTCGCCAGCCTTACTGTCGTTCTCATCGCCACATCCGCCGCGGCGCAGAACGCGGTCGTCACGCGCAACGTCAAACTGCACGCCGGCCCTTCGAGCACGACAACGGTCAAAGAGACGCTCCATCCGCCCGACGAGCTCACGATCCTCGATTCGGTGCAGACGAACGGCTATTACGAGGTTCGGGCGGCGGACAGCGGGCACGGCTGGGTCTGGGCGCGCAACGTCCAGATCACCGACACCATCGCCGGCACCGTCCCTGAAGTCTTCCACGGCTGCCCGCTCGAGGGATCGGCAGCGCAAGCGAATCGCCAGGCGTCCAATCGCAAGAAGAATCGGCTCACTCCGCCCCAGGCGGCTGACATCGATGGCATTGCCACGCTCACCGCCATCCTCCAGGCTGGCGACGACAAGACCCGGTGGAGCGATACCCGCGGGGCGTCGATCGTGGCCTACGTCGTAGACGTGAAGATCGGGGCCCAAGAGACTGTCAACTGCGGCGACACCGATAGCGCGTACATCGATACGCACATCGACGTCGTCCTGCATCCCACCGATACTCGGAAGATCGTCCGGATGATCGTGGAGGTGACCCCCCGCTGGCGCGAATTCGTGAGCCACCAGGGGACCGACTGGACGACGCGCACGCTCAAGCAAGCGCTCCAGGGCCACTGGGTGCGATTTACCGGCTGGTTGTTCTGGGATTTCGAGCACGTGGACGCATCCGAGCATACGAACGCCGGCGCCGCCGGCAACTGGCGGGCGACGGCCTGGGAGATTCATCCCGTGACGCAGATCAAGATCTGCCCGGGCACACCGCAAAACTGTTAACGGCCATCCTTGCTGAATCGGCGCGGCGGAGCAGCCCGCCGATGTGAACGCGACGCCTTCCGGGCTTCCAGCGCTTTGGCCTTGATCTCCAGGCGTTCGTCGGCACGACGATCCCCTGGACGCTTCAGCATCCCCGGTTTGCCCGTGTCGGGATCGTAGTAGCCGAGGTACCCACCGGGATTGACTTGAAACGAAGCCAGCGTTTTCCCGTCGTGCGGCCGGCCGAGGAAGTCGTTGCGGCCGTGTAGCTCGGTGCCGCTGGTGAAATACATCGGAAGCACGAAGTTGCATACGGGGACGTCGCCGATGTTGTACGACTCGTCCTGAACGGGATCGCACATCTCGTACCAGTAGTACGCGATGCCGTCGTTGTCATGGGGGCTCGGTCCGCGCACGAGCAGATTGGCCTCGGGATCGGCGATGAGCTCCAGCACTTCGTGGGACAGTGTGGTCCGCCAGTCCTCCTTCAGCTTTTCCGCAAGGTCGATAAAGACAAACCCGTACGGCAAGCCGCTGTCGGTCTTGTCGTGATAGCCAAGCGCGTCATCCGGCGCCACCTTGTCCCACAGGTAGATGATCGCGTCACCGCGCAGGTCGACCCCCGACTTCGGGTCTGGTTTCCGCTCGGTTCTTCGCTCCAAGCGTATCCGCGCCCCCATGCTCCAGTAGGGCTCGAAGTCGTCCGTGATCTGCGTATTGATCGCGCGGATCGCGTGCAGAACCTCCTCGTCCTTCACGCGATCATGCGTGTGGTTGACGATGGATATGATCATCCAACGAAAGCCTAAATGGTGCGCGGATCCTAGCTATGACATTTTGAGCGCCGACTTGCGATCACGGGGGGGGATCGCAGAATCACGATCCCCGTGTGTGAGAGGGATTCATGTCGAAGGCCAAGACGCCGAAGCGCTGGACCGTGCTCGCCTGGATCGCGGGCGACAATAACCTCGACAGCTACGGTCTCAGTGACATCAAGGAAATGAAGCGCGTGGGATCGACCAAGGATGTCGACGTCGCGGTGCAGTTCGATCGCCGCGGCAACGGGAAGACGTACCGCTATCATCTGCGCAAGGGCACGACGCTCGCGGCGGATGTCGTGCAAACGCTGGGGGAAACCGATACGGGCGACCCCGCAGTCGCGATCGATTTCTTCACGTGGGGCATGCAGCAGTTCCCCTCGGAGAAAGTCCTGGCGATCATCTGGAATCACGGCAGCGGCATCGACGAAGCGGATGTGTACGCTCGAGCCAAGGTCAACGGCATTCGGATCGAGCGGCATGGCCGCCCGCGCGCGAACACCCGGCCGCGCAGCCAGGCGCGCGCGATCGCGACCAGCAAGCTCGGACGCGCCCTGTTCTCCACCACCGTCGATTCGGCGATCCGACTCCGCGCCATCGCGTATGACGACACGAACCGCGACTTCCTCGATAACGCCGAGCTGAAGCGTGTGCTCGTGCAGGTCGTCAAGAAAGCGAAGCGCCCGATCGACGTCCTCGGCTTCGATGCCTGTCTGATGAACATGATCGAGGTCGCGTATCAACTGCGCGGGCTGGTCGGCCACATCGTCGCCTCGGAGGCGGTCGAGCCGGGGGACGGGTGGCCGTACCAGAACGTCATCGGTGATCTTGCCGCGAAGCCAGGCATGGATGGCGCCACGCTGGCCCGCGCGATCGTCAAGCGGTATCTCGCGTCCTATCCCGCTTCAGAAGAAGTCACGGATTCGGCGGTGGATGTCAGCCGCGTGCAAGTGCTCGCCCAGTCCGTCGACACCCTAGCCGGGGCATGCCTGCCGACGTTGCAACAGCCTGCGGATTATCAGGCCTTTGGACGTGCGATCCGGACTGCCCAGCGATTCGACATGAAGGACTACGTCGATCTGGGAGCGCTCTGCAACCAGCTCATCGCCCGCTCGCCGCAGCCCGCGGTACAGCAAGCCGCGCGAGCCGTGCTAACGAACCTGAGTGGACCGCAGCCATTCGTCATCGCCGAGGGCCACAAGGGCAAAACGGTCGCAGGCGCGACGGGCACGGCGATCTATTTCCCGCTGGCGCGCGACGTGACAGTGAACTACGGAAAGCTGGATTTCGCCAAGTCGACGCGGTGGGGGCAGCTGATTACGGCGTACGGGCAGTGATGTAGTCTCGCCATGAGTCTTTCGCTGGGGTCGTGCGATCCCGGGGCGGTGCCCGCGGATGTAGCGGCGTTCCTGCGCCCGCTCCACGAGGCCAATATGGATGTCGCTCGATTGCGCGGAGAAAAGGACGCCGAGTGGGTACCATTCCGCGCCGAGAGCGCGCCGACAGTACGGGATATGCAGAACACGTTGCGCACGGCGGGGTTTCTCCCGGCCGGCCCAGCCAACGGCATGCTCGACTATCGCACCGTATCGGCCGTGCGTCTGTTTCAGGAATATGTGCGCACCGTCGAAGGCCTCCCTGACGTCGGGGCACCGGACGGCGTCGTGGGTCCCACGACCGCCAAACATCTTGCCCGTTGGAAGACTGCCGCCACACGCGCGGACTGGTCGGACCGCTCGCCCGACAACGCGACGGCGGCGTTTCGGTATTGGATGCTCGTGTTGGCGATGTACCAGGCCTACAACGCGAATACGCCTGTGACGCTCATCGTGCAGAAGGCCGAGGCATTTACCAAGCCGAGCGACACACTGAAGATCGCGCAATGGAATCTCGACCGGCACGCGATCCATCTGATCGGCATCCGCCGCCAGGAGTGGCGCTCGGCGCCGGTGCGCCGCAACGACGATGTGTTCGTGCTGCTGGTGGACGGTATCGCCTTCGGCTTCTCGGGCTCGACGGACCCCAATCCGAAGCAGGCGGGGCCCACGCGCCCGGACGAGCCGTATCTCGTTCGCGGACAGCATCAGTATCGATTCGGTTGGCACAAACTCGACAATCCGGACCGCGTGTATCGCGCATTTCGGCCGGTCGGGCCCGGCGTGCTGGTCTGCCGGGACTTCGTGAACGATGATGCGTTGACGGACGCCGACCTGGTGGGCGGCCTCGACGCCAACCCGACGATCAATATCCATTGGAGCGGAGCCGGGACGGGCAACTGGTCGGCGGGATGCCAGGTCATCGAGGGGAGCCGCTATGTCAATCATCGCGGCGCGGTGGTGGACTGCTCGGCGTTCGCCGCGCCGTCGTACTCGGGTCTCGGCGCAAAGACGAAGGGCGCGTACAACGTGCTGCTGGACCTGATTACGGTATTCGCCCCGTCGAACGCGACATCAGGCGTCGGGCTGCACTACACGCTGCTCTATGAGAAGGACCTTCAGCTCCAAACCACTCCGGGCCGGACCATCGACCAGGTGGCGCGCATGAATTTGCCGGCGGCGGAGGTGGAGCCGTGGACGGTGGGGAGGTTGGTGGCAACGCTGGTCGAGGCGTAGCCAACCACGCCGGCGCCAGCGCAGATCAGGAAGTCCCGTTCATTCTTGGCCGCCAAGTCGATCGGGGTGGACGCGTCGGCCGCGGTCTGGCACGAGCCTAGGTCGCCGCACGACAGAAGATGCGGTGTGTGCTCACGATGAAATTGTCGAAGGTTCGTGATTGACTTCGACTGGTCGAGCCCAGAACGCCGGTCCGCCAAGCATTATCGATCACGATAGCGTTGACGCCAAACCCCTGATATGCAGCGCCAACCCACACCAGGTCGCTCCTCCGGGCCCGTAGGGTGTCGTCCACCCACAGCTCGAAGAGGCCGTTCGCCTGGGTTGAATCGTTGAGCCGCACGTGCCCTTCCAGGCATGACCACGTTCCGACATGAAGAGAATCGACAGGTGAGATACTGTCACGGACGGTACCGAGGAATCGCAGGTTGGCCCAGTCATTGTATTTCAATGTACGGACGTTGCCTGCTCGATCGGTGCCAGAGGCGGGATCGATGTAGACGTACTTGTCCGCAGGTGGGGTACTCCCGGGCCAAACGTAGCCGCTCATCGCCTGCGCACCTCGGCGGTTGACGAGGCTGGTAGCGGCCAACAGTCGCGTCCCCGCCCCACCGCTCCAGCCGGTGTCAAAACGCACGTAGATGCGCCAGTACAACTCGTGGAACTTTATCGTATCACCGACGGACCTCAACCCAGCTGGCGTCTTCCCGACACCTAGCTTCAGCGCTCCGGAACTCGAGAACCCTGGGCGGAACGTCGCCCGCAGACCCCAGGAGCCATTTCGTCCCACTCCGGAATCACGGACAAAGCGACCAGCGGCGGAATCGTACTCGAAATAGCGGGCCAGGCGGTTGGTCTCGAAGGTGTCACACCACAGCCAACCCCTCTGGACACCGGCGCTGTCGGCGCATTCGCCCACAGGCGCCCCGTCAGCGGTTGCCGCGACCACGCGCGTCTTCGAATAACGGATGAGTGTGCCGGCGGATTTCCTGCTGGTCACCACGATTCGCGTCACACCAGGTGTCAGGCCGATCACCACACCGGTGGTGTTGACGCTCGCAATCGAGGCGTTCAGACTCCGCCACGTGACGGGCGAACTCGGAAACAGCGCCCCACCGGAGTCGCGCACTACGGCGGTGTCCCGCGTGGACATGCGCACGCTCACCACGTTCGATTCCGGCACCACTGCCAGCGATAGCACGCCGACAAGGATGGAATCTCGCTTCGGCACGCTGTCGCGCGATTGCGCTCGGATCCAGGCGCTGCCCACCTGCAGTTGCGCGCGGAGCAAGCCGGTTGGATACGCGCGCACCGCCGCGGGATTCGAGCTGGTCCAGGTCACTGGGTGGCCATAGAGCGTGCGATTGCTATCGTCTCGTGCCCTCGCGCTCAATCGGGTGGTGTCACCGACGATCAAGAAGGAGTCACGCGGCGTGATGAAGATCGCGCGCACCGGCGAGCCTGTTACCCTGATCAAGGCCGTATCGGCGCGGAGTCGTCCGTTCGCCATGATCGACGCGACGACCCTGGTCGTGCAACAACGACGTGCAGCGACCAAGCCGCTGCGGACTGTGACCACGGTGGTGTCGAGACTGCGCCACGTCACACCGGTCAGGCGGACATTGTCTCGGCTGTCGAGCGCCACGAACGCTGCCGTGTCGCCCGCCAGGATGGAGGCGCTATCAGGCCTGATCTGAATGATCGAATCGTCGACGGCAACCGGGTGGAGTGGCACGGTGGTCGCGAGACCGGCAATCAAGAGATTTGCGTACATACGAAACTCCCTTACCCCGTCGGGTGGTCAGCGCTTGTTGCCGGGTTTCCGCTTGGTCTTCTTCGCGGCGGGTGGCGCCGACGCGTCGCGGTCCTCCGGAGCCGGGCGGTCATCCGCCCACAGGGCCGGCTCTGGCTTACTCGCTCCGCTCAACCGCTCGATGGCTTGATGCACTCGGTTTGCCTCGTCATCGAGACGTTCGACCATGCGTTGCTTCGCGGCCGCAATCGCGTCGAGCCGCTGTCGAAAGCGTTGCACCAAGTCATCGTCGCCGGCTTCGGGCCCGGCGGTGTGGCCGCCTGCTGGCTCCGCTCGGAGCGCCGCGATGGTAGAGCGGACCCGCCGCGCGAAGTTGTCGTGTAACTCGAGAAAGTCCTGAATGTTTGACGTATCCATAGACACTCCACCGCTTCAGGAGACACCGACTTGGTTGAATTGCGCAAACGGCGTTGGTACCACGTTGCCGGTGACCGACCAAGGGCCCGTCGTGATGTTTCCCACAGCCGAAACGAACGGGCCTGTGATGGTGAGCGACGGCACTGTACCGTCGATGGCTCGGATCATGTTGCCGACAAGCCCCACCCGTCTCTGCGCCGTGAGCTGTACTGTGGAACCGGGCCGCTGGCCCACGACGGGCGTGTGGGCACAGCGATTATTCGAAAACGAGAGATCACCGGAGCCACTGGCTAGCACGAGCGGACTCCCCATGCCATTCACGTTGTTGTCCGTCAGCTCGGCACTTTGCCATTCATCGACTTTGCGTCCAAATGCGCGCACGACCAGCGCGGCATGCCATTCGTCACCGACGAGGCCATTGGCTTCGATCGTGGTGTTGTTGTGGAGCCGGCAATTCCCGGAGGACAGCGACGCGATCTGATAGGTCGACTGCGAAAACACCGTGGCCGGATCCTCCGGCCCCGATCGCCCGGTTCCCACGACGTTGCACGATTCGATGGTCACGAGACCATCGCTGCCGTAGACGAGGAGCCCAATAGCAAGCAGATTTTCCGCTCCGCTAGCGGTCGGACTCGCCAGTAGCAACGGAAACCCCCCGTAGCTGCTCCACGCGATCTGGTTATGAGCGCACGTCACGCCGTCTAGGCAACCGGCGCAAACGAGTCCACTCGATTGCATGTGAGAAACCACGTTGCCGACGAGCGTGGGAGCGTGCTCCAGGTTGAGCCAGATCCCCACACCTCCTTCGCTGATGCGGTTGTCGGCGACGCGGCTGTTGATGCCGTTGCTCATTCCGATGCCGAACCAGTTCGCGCTGCTGATCGTATTCGCTTCAATGCTCGCGTCCGTGAGGCTCGTGGCATGGATGGCGGCAAAAGGCAGGTTCTTGAGAGCGTTGTGACTCACCGCCACGCCGCTGTCGGTATCCGCGAGCACGCCGACCACGCCGTCGTGCACGTCATTCCCGGTGACCCGCATACCGTCGCACCCGGACAAGAGAATGGCCGATGGAAAGGCCGCGACCTGATTATCAGCGATCACGCCGTCCTGCACCTCTGCGGCGAGGATCGCATACATGGTGAGGATCGATGTCGTATCCGCGGTGAATGTGACGGCCGCTTCCGGGTTGATGAAAGGATCTGCGAGCTCTGCGACGAGGTCGGCGCTACCTTCGATCCGGTTACGCAGGACTCGTGGCCGCGCCGTGGCGATCACCGTGTGATGTGTGGGGTCGGGACTGTCTCCCAGTGTGATGGCATTCTGCAGTCCGGTGAGTCCGTTGCCCTCCACACAGCAGTCGGCGAGGGGATGGTCGGCGAAGGGGTTCGCGATCACAATTCCCAGGGGGAGCAGCCGACGCGCCACGGCGCCCTCCTGGAGGGCCACGTCGCTCCGCACGAGATTGTGTGCGGCTCGTTGCCGATCGCCGCGCAGCCGAATGCCTCCCTGTCGAGCATCCGTCAGGTTCACGATGTTTTTCACCACCTCGGTCCCTTCTCCTCCGACGTCGATCGCGAAGATCCGGAAGAGCCGAGTCGTGCCGACAGCCACCGCAGGTGCCAAGGCCATATCCATCGTTGCCTCGGCTGCGACAAGAGTCCCAGCGGAGAGCGAGAAGGGGGTGCCGGGGGTGCTCCCGACGAGCGTCGGGCCGTTCCGGGTGGCCTGGTTCTCGGTGACGCGGGCGCCCTCGCTTGCCGTGCCAAGGAGGATGCCCACGCGGTAATTGTCGAGCCGGTTGCCTTCTATGGAAGCCGGACCGACGGTCTCTTCGTCGTATTCGATGCCGATCAAGCCGGTGGAAACCGGGCCGGTCTCGCCGTCGAGGGTGGGCCCGAGCAGGAGGTTGCGTCGGATGTCGATGCCTCCACTGCGCAGCACCAGGACGCCGGCGAGCAGATTCTCAAATGTGTTCTCTTCGATGGTCACTCGACTCGAGTCGGAGACGAGCACGCCAACAGCGGCGAACTGCCTAACGGCGGTCGCAGCGGCGAGCGTACAGCCTCGCAGCGATCCGTCCGCCAGGCGCCGAATATCCAACAGCGCCGCCCCAAGCAACTCGCCGGTGCTCCCGTCGTGCGTGGCCTCGAACCGGATACTCTCGACGCATACATGATCGATCGTCGACCCGTCGTCGCTCGCAACTTGGAGCATCAACGGCCCGGCGCTGTGGCGGACAACCGCGCCCGCGGACTCGCCGTGGAGGGCGACGTTCGAGCCGCGAATTCGCAGCGCATCTGAGATCGGATGCACGCCAGTCTTGAGGCAGACGCATCCGCCGGTGGGCGGAAGAGAATCGATCGCCGCCTGAATGTCGTCGCCTGGCGCGACGGTAACCGTGCAGCAGCCTCCGCACTCCGGCGGCCAGTGCGTACGGCAATCCGGCACGTCGCCCGGGGCCCCGTTCCACAGGCCGAGCTTGGCGTAATGGTGGTGAATGCCTCGTGGCGGCGCGTCTTTGAGCTCCTCGATCGTGGCGTCGCCCGCGCGCGCCGCGAACACCCAGAAGTCCCCGCTCCGAAACAGACCGCCGACCGGCTCGACGCTGAAGTCGACGACGATGCCCTGTTCGAGCAGGCGCTGCGTCCCGTCGCCTGGCACGGTGATGCTGCCGATTGCGAGGTTGGGGTCCGCGATCGCGGTGCCCGTCGCGCCGTACACCTTGTCCTTCTGGTCCCAGCGCCGGATGCGCATGTGGCGCAGCGGGTCCGTGAGGTTTTGGGGCCCCGTAGGAAAGGTTCCGGGGGGCAGCGCCTGCGCCAGCGTGATCGTCCGGGTGGCGTCATCGACGCCGTTAGGCGTCTTGATCTGCACCAGGATCCCCGGATCACCGTGCAACTCCAGCCAATCGTCGGTGACTTCGATCCAGTCGCCGGACGAGAACCGCCGGAGGTCGTCCCAGACGACTCTATCCCCCACCAGCTGCGTGGGTGTGGGGATCGCGGTTATCGCGGTTTCGATGCTCGCGTCGTCGCGCGACCATTTAAAAGTCGCCGTGCCCGGTGCGCCGCCCTTATGGATCTCTACCCGGTAAAGCTGGTTCTCTTTTCCCTTGTAGCCGCCGGCGGGCGGGACGTCGCACGGATCGGGTTGGCCCGGCACTAGCGCCGTCGTCGTGCTCAGCCGGCCGGCGGACGGCGCGTTTTGCGGGAGCCAGCCCGGGACCGTCTCGAGCGGCGTTGCGCACGTGACACCGGAGCCGACGTCGGCCAGCACTTTGACTTGCCAGACCGTCTGCAGGCGCGTCGTGGTGTCGATGCCGAGCGCCCGATCGATCAGGGCGGGACGCATCGTATGCGTCACCTCGCGCTGCCAGACGTCGAGGTACACGAGATGCGGTCCGGCCGTGGTCGGCAGCGCCGGCGGATTCGGGTAGTAGGGCTGCGCGGTGTAATCGGTTGCCTTGTAGTGAAGCGGATCGCTGCCGAATTGCTCGGCGAGATGCGGATCCCAACTCAGCGGCGAGTTGGCCGGCGGTGCGCCGTGGTTCTCGGCGAGCAAGCCGTCGACGTACATGCGTCCCCGCGCAATGTTGAGGTTCCCGACCACGGCGGTGACCTTGAAGGCGTCGGGTGTTTGCGTGGGCACTGCGGCTGGGCCGATCGTATCGAGCGTGCCGGCGTGGATGCGACGTGACACTTGCTGCACGAGGTCGTTCCAGTCTCGGTCGGTGAGCGGACGGCCCTGTTCCAGCAGCACACCCAAGTCGTCGAGTAGGGGATCGAAGCCGTTTCGACTGTAGTCGCCGCTCATGAAGCGCTCCTCGGTTCAGCTGTCATGGAACACCCCTGCTTCCAGTCCCACACGCAGGTACTCTTCGAGCCGGACCCGGAGGTTGGTCTCGCGCTGCGGTTGGTGCACGTGATGAAACGCACCCATCTGGCCTTCGTCAGCGGCGCCCGCGAGGATCGCGGGACCGCACGTCTCGCGGAGCTGCGCGTACGCGTAGTGCCCGTATCGCAAGGTCGCGAACTCGGGCGTACCGGTGAGTGAGTCGTCGTCGCCCGGCACACACCGAAAGCGCTGCGGGACGCGCGCGGCGAGCGGCACATAGCTGAATCGCACACAACCCTCCTGGCGGCGCACGGCGATCACAGGCGCCGGCCACTTATCGCCACCCTTGAGCTCCGAGAGCAGGATGGAATTCGAAACGAGCGGCATCGTCTGTGCGTGCATCTTGCCGACCACGGTGCAGCCATCGAGTGTCAGCGCGCCGCCGGCGGCTTCGCCGTTTGCCGCGGCGTAGGCCACCCAATTGCTCGCACAGGCGTCGACGATACAGTCGAGCATCGAGATCTCGGCGCCAGCATGGACGCCCAAGCCGCCCGTGATGCACCGCTCGAGCTTGACGGACAGGTCGGGGATCTCGGCAAGGAGGCTCGGCTGCCCGGCAAATTGTGGCGTACCGTCCGGATTCAGCGAACGGCCGGGGACGAGAGTGCAATGCAGGAGGGTCAGCCGCCGCAGGGCATTGCCTGCACTGGGCGGCACGCGGAGCAGCTGCCCGGCGAGCAGCAGTCCGTTCAGCGTGATTTCCGCGTCGACGCCGCCCGAGAGGGCGCACTCGGCGGTCAGCACGACAGTCGGCCGGCAGCCGTCGGCAGCCCGCAGCTCTATACGCGCGCCGGCAGCGACGTTGATCGTTAGAGTCTCTTGGTAGCGGCCGCTGTTCTTGATCTCGACGACGCCCTTGCCGTTGAGGGCCGTGAGCGCCGCCTGGATGGTCGCATGATCGTCGGGGACGCGCAGCGTTGGCGGTACCGTGATCGTCTCTCCGCGCGGGTACTCCCCACCACCCAAGTCCGCTGAGAAGCCGTAGTGGTAGTCCACCTCGACGCGCGTCTTAGTCGGGAGTCCCGGCGGCAGCGCAATGCGGCCGAGGAGTGGGTCGACCGCGTACTGTCCTGCGGGTGGCAGGTGGGCCCACGTGCCGGCGTCGTCGCCCAGATAGCAAATCGACACGCTGCCGGGCGCCACTGCAGGCAGCGGATTCGCCGTCCCCACATACAAGCTCAGGCTCTTACGCGGCGTGCCGTCGGTGTAGTAGTCGGACTTGTGCTCGCTGAGCACGCGGCGGCTGATGGGCACGGGCACGTTGAGCGGAGTCGAGATGTGCGTGATCTCGTCCTCGGTGACCGGTCGAGTAAACAGCGGCTGATCGTGATTCAGCGGGCTGAATCGGTAGCGGCGGTCATCGACTCGCGCTGCAGGTGAGCGGCTCAGCGGATACGCGCCGATGCGCCGCAGGAAGATGCCGACGTTCGGGATGTTGTGGCGGCCGCGCCGGCTGGCAATGCGCCGGACGTCCACGGTCCGCGGGATCGTGTCGAAGGCCGTGCCGATCCGTTCGAGCGGCTCCCAGCGCCGCAGATCAGGGGCCGCATGGATCCACGGACGGCGATGATTCAGGTGTTGCGTCGTGATGAGGCATTGGAAGAACTCCACCACGTGCGCGTTCCAGCCGGTCACGTCACGCGCGAGCTGCTCGAGCACCGTGGCCGTCCCCTTGCGGCGCCGGTAGCTCACCGTGTGCGCCACTTCCGCGCGCCGGCTCACCACTTTCGGCGCGACGCCGTGCAAGGACCGGTACCCTATCAGATCACCGATGTAGGGTACGGCCCACTCGGCGCTCGTCTCGATGAACGCGTCGTCGTAGAGCTGCTCCAAGTCCTCTTCCATGACCGCGATCTGCTCGGCCAGCACGCCGAGCAGCGCTTCGAGCGGCCCTTGGGCCTGGCCCGCGTTCTCGGCGATCTCGCGATCGCGGATCCGGTAGATCGCCGGAAGCAGCGAAAGCAGCTTGTCGCGGTCGAACGTCATGTCATCAGTCCCATCTGGAGCGGCGCCGCGTCGAGCGTCAGCAATTCCGCGGGATGCATCGTGCCGTCGTCGTCCACGCTGGCCGGAAAGGCAAATAGCCGCGGCAGGGATTGCGCGCCGGGCTCGACACGGTGCAACTCCTCCACGTCCGCAGCCTCGACGCCGCTCACGGTGTGGATGACGGCCATCACCTCGTCGATGCTGACCGTCTGCCCGAAATCGCGCTGCTCGAATGCGTAATAGGCGCGGAGTGCTTGCTCCGTAGCCGGCAGCACCTTTTCCGCGAGCGCCGATTCTGCAACCTTCACCTTCAATTTGATCGTGAACGTTGGCGCGGCGTATGACAGGACGTGGAGCGGGATCAAGGGGTCGCCGTATTTCCGGAGCGCGTCGACCAGGTTCGTCATCGCATCGCTGTCGGCTGCGACCGGCTTGCCGTCTGGCCCAGCGACGGTGACGAAGATGCCTCGCCCGGCTCCGCTCCCGACCCAAATCGCCTGCGCCTTCGCGATGCCCGCGAAACTGCGCGCGAAATCGGTGTAGTCCTGCACCGAGACCGCTCGGCGGAATGTGAGCATGGTGAGTGGCGCGTTCCGGCGCGCGTCATCGCGCGATTCGGCGTCTTCGCCGCCGCTCGCCGGCGCCGGTTGGGTCACTCCCTTCACGCCGAGGGGACGGCCGAGCAGCGTCGTGAGCCGGCCGGCGGGAAGATTGCCTCCGCTGCCGAGGAACTTGCGGTAAGTGAACCGCACGTTATCCTGGCTCGTCGGCAAACGCCCGCCCTCGACGCCGTCGCCGAACTGCACGATGGTGCGTCCTTCATCGTCCTGGCGCAGCGCGTACACGTGCTCGCTGGCGCCGCGCTCGAACAGACTGTCGACCTCGTCCCAGAGCAGTCCGCCGACCCGTACGCCCAGCGTCGCTTCGCGCCCGCTCGTCGTCTTCGCGCTTACGTAGGTGAGCGGCGACTGCTTTAGCGTGAACCGTTGGCTAGCGGACGCCGCGTCACCGCTGCCAGCGATCTCGCTCACGGTTTCCCCGTGCGTGGTGCGCGCGAGGTTGGCGCACACGGTCGCCGTTGCGCGATCGTACACATTGGCGAGGGGAGCCTTGAGCTGCAGCGTCGTTCGATCGCCGTCGGGCTGCACCGCGGAGAGATCGTCGCCCACCCGGCACAGCTCGCGCACGACGGGATCATCTTTGAGCGCGGGCTGCAGTGACACCTGCGAGAAGAGCAAGGCCTCGAGGACGCCTTCGTGGCCCTCGCGATCGGCGAGCCGCCACTGCAGCGTGCCCGAAGACCCCTCCAAATCTGCGGGAGCGACCTCAGTGCTGCCGACCAGTTGCAGTGGCGGCGCGGTGAGAATGAAACTGTCGCCGGGCCTAAGCGGTACCGCCGCCGTGCCATCGTCCGGCTTGAATTCGAGTGTCTTATCGACGAGGACACGCAGCCGCTGGCGTTTGCCGCTGATGGCAAGCATTTGCTTTGGCGCGAGTTCCGCGGATCGGCGGGCAAGTACCAGCTCGCTGCCATACAATGGATACGCGAGCGGCCGCTCGGCGAGCGGAAGCTCCTCGCTCTGGGCGAGCACGAGCGCGTCAAATAGTCGGGTGTCAAAAGTGGGAATGCTCAAGGTGGTGTCCGGCTCGAGTCGCGTGATCTTGCTACTTGTGCCGAAACCCGAGCGCGAACGATGCGTGACCGTCTTGATGCGGCACAGTGCCTGAACGCCGGGCAACGAAGACGTGCCGCCGGCTGCGCTGCCATCGACCATCAAGAACCAACCGCCGGCGAGCACCTTGGGAAAGTCGCCGTCGAGATCGATTTCTTCCTTCTTGGTGATTTTGTAGTCCACCCACGCGAGAGTACTGTCGGCTCCCGTTGTGAGCCCATACTTGGCTTCTAGGCGCATTAACCTGGCGTCGGGAGCGTTGTGGCCGAACAAGCCAGCCCGCGTACGGAGGACATAAGCACGGATCCCTTTCGCCGGTGGATTTGCGCCAAGCGGGTCTCTCCAGACAAGGCGCGTATGATCGCGCTCAGCATTCGGCTCGACAGCGGCGATGACGCGCACCTTCCAGACATCGCTGTCGAGGTTATCCAGCATACGCTCGTCCCCGACGATCAGGATCACGTCACCGGTTTGCACTTGCGTGTTGATGCCAGCCACGAACAGGTCACGCGTGTTCTCCCCAGGCACCTGCCGCTCAGTGCGCTGCACCGGGATCGCATTCCACTCAACCCGGGCCGTGATCGCCTCCACGGTCTCGAACGTCTGCGGCTCTTCTCCGGGCCCCGGGACACTTTGCACGCGGGTGCCGGCCGGAATCGTGACCGGCTCCGCCGCGAGCGCGGGCGCCCCCGGCGCCTCTTCCAGCACGAAGGCGAGACGCGTGCTCGCCGCGACGCCCGGCGCGAGCCGGTAGCCGATCAAACGGGCCAGCTCGAGCAAGGAGCGGCGTTCGGTTGCGGTGCGGAGGTAGAGCTCGTTCGCATAGCGCTCTTGATAGAAGCCGAGCACATCAAGCAGCACCGCCGCGGTGTCACAGGTAGCGATCGTGAAGTCGTCGTCCGCGCGTGTTCGCAGCGCCGCGAGCGCGGGGTAGTCCGTGCTCGACAGGCGCGCGAGCAGGGCCGCCTTGAAGCTCGCGTGCGTCCCTATCCGGTAGGCGACGCGCGGCTCGCCGGCCGGGTTGGACCGCACCGCGGGAAGCTGTGCCGGTCCTTCGCAGCAGCCGCAGTCGTTACTTGCCACCGTGCAGATCCAGCTCGAGCACGCCGCGCTCCGGAAAATCGGGATCGTTGTCGAGACGGGCGATCTCCAGCGGGCCGAGGACGATGCGGCCTTCCGCGAGCGCGATCACGTCGGTCGAGCGCTGACGGCGGAACGCTGTCACCTCCACCGACTCGACGCCCGGCACGGCGTGTGCCTCGGCGTAAATGCGGCTGAGGTACACGGGATCACCGAAACTGAAGTTGTCCGGATGAAATAGTCCGCGGCGTCCGTCCCGCAGCACGTGATTGCTGAGGCGCTCTGTGACGCCGCGGCGCACGTCGTCGCGAAACCAATCCGCCTTGACACAGACGAGCAGGGCCAGCTCGATCGGCACGAAGATCGGATCGTTGAAGTCCAGGTCGTGCCCCGCCATCCGGTAGCGGTCGAGGTGGCGCTGCAGATCATCGCGGAGCGGCGCGGTCAGCTCCCCTCCCCCTTCACGGTCGACCGTGATGAAGACCGTGTGCCATGCGCCCGTCCAACGCAGCATCGCACTCGCGTTCTGGATATTCGGGAGCCGCCCCGTGACTTCGGCGTAGTCCTCCGGGGTGACCGCTCGCTCCAGCCGCCAAAACGCTTGCGGGGCGCGTCGCCGGACACTTTCGGCGGACTCCGCATCCATCCCCCCAGTCGCAGGCAACGGGTTCCGCACGGCGTCGATCCCGATGGGCGGGCTGACGAGGTGGACGATCGATTCCCCACCGACGTTGCCGGCCACGCCGTTGCCGACGCGGTAGGTCGCCCGGAACTCCGTGCCCGTCTCCGGGCGGCGGCCGAGCAAATCGTCGCCGAAGCGGAGGATTGCGACGCCGTCGTCGTCGACCTCGGCCACGAATTCGAACGCATCGGCGGCGCTGCCGAGTAGTGTGCGGTGCGGCAACCACGGCGTATCGACTGTTTCGAGCGTCCCAACCAGTTGGATCGCCGGGCGGATGGCTTCGGACGACCAGCGCAGGGCACGGGCAGCAGGCGCGGCAGGATCGAAGCCGCTCGTCTGGGTAAGCGGTCCGTACTTGAGGCGTGGACGAAACCGCGCGGGCACCGGCAGGCGCGGTAACGGATCGCACGCATCAGAGGAGCCGGGCGGCGTCTCAAACAGCCGCGGCGGCGGCACCGCACCGAGCTGCTCCTCGTCCTGGGTGGCGCCGTGGTCCGCGAGCAGCAGAGTGCCGCGGGCTACGCTCACGTCCTCGTGGTACGCCGAGCCGTGTTCTGCGTCGGTGACCGCCGAGACGCAGAGGGGAAACTGCAGGGCGTCTTCGTCAGCCCACGCGATTTCCGTCACCTGCTGGCCATTGAGCGGATCGCTGAGCGGGTTAACGCCCTTCTTGGAGATCGCCTGCGTCAGCCGAACGATTTGCCGATGCGCCGGGTCGGCATCGCCGGGTGCGCCCGTTTCCGGACCGAGTAACTCCTCGAAGAGCAGGTACGCCCCGGTCTGCAGATCGGGATAATTGCCTTTGAGCGTTGCGTGCGTGGCGCCTTTCGGCAGACAGCAGCGCCGGTCGCCCCAGGTATAGAACGACAACTTGTTGTGCGCGGCGTAAAGCGTTGCGTCATACAGGGGCTCGAAAACCATCGGCCGTTGCGACATCGCCTCCTGCAATGCCAGGGAGCCCGGCGCCAGCCGCGGTGGGGCTCCATCGCAGCGCGTCAGAAACTGCGTCCCCTTCTTGGGAAGATTGACCGTTGCTCCGCTCACGTGAAGCTGCAGCCAGGTCCGTGCATTGCAGCCATCGTGCATCGCATAATCGACGAGGAGCGCATGACGCCTGAGCGAGATGCGCCGCCGCGCCGTGCCGAGATACGCCTCGGTGGCGACCGCGTCCTGCTGGTAGCTGAGGTGGTCCCCCACGTAAGCCTGTAATTCCGCGAGCATGACGCCGGGGTCGGCCGCGCTGCGGCTGGCCCAGCCCGGAACGAGCTGCCGCAGCCGGTCGAGGAGGAGCCGTCGGAAGCTGGCGTAATCTTTGGCGAGATAGTCGATCTCGGGCGGCGCCGGCTGCTCGTGCGGACACTCGCGCGGCGTCAGGCAATCGAAGTCGCTCGCACATTCGACCTTGAACGAGAACGTGATCTCGGCAAGCTGTGGGTCGAAGCCGT
>WNGP01008765.1_pt1 | contig 17997 bp, 16 predicted proteins | sample 5407671 | NCBI WGS metagenome assembly WNGP01 (sample SAMN13153381, study PRJNA577476) | soil metagenome | isolation source: 40 cm soil or saprolite under Garry oak tree replicate 2 | place: USA:California | collected 2016-06-15 | reverse complement strand
ATGCACGGCGGTTGAGACGCCGTATGACTCCAAAGAGTAGCGACTTCACCTGAAGCAGGAACTGACCAGGCAAGCATTTCGAGCAAAATACTCACGTCCTTTGCGGCTCCTGACACCTTACGTAGCGATCCCCCCTTGGTGTACTTCGCCCGAAAGGTTTGCCGCTTTGAATCAAAGAGGTGAAAGTGGCAATAGTATGATTCAATCAGGTGACTGAAAACAAGCCGCGAGAAGTAACCTCAAGCAGCAATGAGGGAAAAAACACTGGAAACGATGATTACAGGGGCTGCTTGATCCGCTGATGCAAGCTATCTCGTGCGGCGCGTCAAGGCCGTACGCGCGGTACGGAGCACTTGCCTTGGCCTTAACGCTGTGGTACACATGGGTTCTCGCACGGCAGGACAGCTTCATTGTTTTATCTGGTGGCGGTAGCTAGATGTGCCTCGATAGGAAATCCCAAGCCTTCATCCACATAAGACGCAAGCTTGGCCTGCACCTCCTCAAGCAGTCCTGTACGGGCGCTGTCGTCTACCTGAGCCACTAGGCCTGCTAAAGGAGAGCCTGCCACATAGTGCTGCACGAACGCTTCCACAGAGGGGAAGTGCAGCGTTTTGACGGCTGGGCGGATCACCACGTCACGGAAGCTTGCCTCAGTGATGAGCGTCTGCAATTCCTCAGCATTTCCCAGCGCAAACGGGGCCCGCGCAAGTGCTGCCGCTTCGGGGCTGACGTATTGCTCCAACGCTTGAGCTAGGGAGGCAAAGCCGGGACTGTGTTCAATCGGCTGCCAGACCGCAAGTGCCAGTCGTCCTTCGGGTACTAGGACTCGGTACATCTCACCCAAAGCGGCTGCTTGATCGGGAAAGTATTGCAGGCTCTGCTGACAGCACACCACATCGAACGTCTCATCGGGGAACGGGAGCGCAAGGGCACTGCCTTCCTGCCAGGTGATCGAGGTGCTCGATGGGAGTGCACGGGCGACGGCGAGCATGCTGGGATTGAGATCAAGGCCGACGACCCTTCCTTGGCTTCCCACTCGGTTCGAGGCCAGACGCGCCACAATGCCCGTCCCACATGCCACATCGAGCAGACGCTCACCTGGCTGTGGGTTGGCCAATTCTATCAAGGTGGCCGCCCAGGGACCAAAAATGCTCGGGACTAAATAGCGCTCGTAATTCTCGGCTGCATTTCCAGCCACTTGCCATTGTTCTTGCTGGCTCATTGGTTCCTCGGTTCCAGGTAAAGGCGAAGACAACACTGCTGAAATTGGGCTGCTGTGAGCATGATTCACACAGGAATCATCGATGTCTCAGATGCCGAGCTGGAGCGGAAGAGAGAGATTCCCATGTATGAGCATACACCTTTTTGTCGAGATTTACAAGACTTTGATGACAAAGTCTGGGTCTCCCGCTGATTAAGTGTGCTTGGTTGCTTGATAATCCGAGTAATATTCAGAGAGTTTCATCAGATTTTTTCTCTCATCTTTTCAATAACCTTGGATATCTCATACCCAGGCTCCACCCACACTCCCTCTTCTGGGAGTGGTGGCTGGAAGAGGGAAATATCGAGCTGCATGGTGTTTTCACTACTATGTCCACGCCCATTGGTGGTGCTGTTGGCTTTTCGACGTTCCTGGATCACATCGAGTGGAGTGTTGGTGTAGATGATCACAGACTTGGCGTGGCAGGCGTGAGCAGTCTCTTGTACTTTTTGTCGGTCGCTCTCTTCAAGGTTCAGGTCATCGTAAATAATGGATTCGCCACGATCCAGCAAAGCACGGAGATGTTCATGTGCAATGGCTTGTATCAGTTCATATTCTTCAGCCTTTGAAGTACCAAGAGGAACAATATGTTGGTAATATTCATAGATATCGTGATCGTAAGATACTACCTTCATCTGTAATGCCTCAGAGAGTTTTTCTGCTAAGGTGGACTTCCCGGAGAATGGGAGGCCAGTGAGGATATAGAGGGTAAGGTTTTGAGTATCACTGCTGGTCATTGTTCTGTCGTCTCCTTTGTCCATCCGGGAATGAGTAGGAATCCCACCTGCTGGAGAGGGAGAAGAGGTCCCCTCAAGCGCATCAACGCTCTTTTTGCACGAAAGGCTCTGATACATTTGCGCAGTCTTCTCGTCTTACAGCGCATGGAGTACCCGTTGCCGGAGTAATGCGAACCCGGCTCTGCCGAACCCCATACGTTTCAAAAATTTCAGCTTATGCACCTTTCCTTCGACCACTCCATTGCTGTGAGGCAACGTTAGGCCCGCTAGGACAGCCGCTTTGTCCCGTTCGATACTGCGAACCAACCTCTGGAGTTCATGAATTTTGCTCTTTCGCACGTTCTCCAGCCAGGTGTCAAGCCGTTCACCTTCCCGCTGACGAAGCATGAGCATAAAATCTTGAACCAATTCAGAGACTGTATTGGCCGTTGGGCTCGCCTGGCAGATGGCAGCGAGTTCTTCTTGTTCGGTTTTCTCCAAATCGGAAGGGTCGCGGACGAATAACCAGACCGCTTTTTGTGAGGAAAACTGCTGAAGGGGAGTCTCTGGGAGCGTTTGCGCATGTTCAGCTCTGCCCTTCGTTGAAGCAGGATATCCTCGAAGTCTTTCCAAGAAGCGATAGACGCTCCTGGAACCCCCTTTGTATCCCTGAGTTTGCAGTTCCCGAAAGAGGGTGAGGCCATGGTGTTCTCCCTGGTTCCAGCGCGTGGTCACGTAGGCAATGTAAGGATCAATGCGATTGCGTCCTTTGCGACGAAGCTCTGCGTTCCCGTAGGGAATGCCCCGCTTGAGCCAATAACGAACGGTTCGCTCTGCCATGCCCAGACGCCGAGCAATCTCTTTCGTCGTGAGTCCCTCTTTCTGGAGTTCAATGAGTTGTTGAGAGCGATCAGATCGCTCCGCATGGCGGGCAAGGTGAGCACTCCCTGCAAGAGGGTCTGGGTCTTGAGGCTGGCTTGGAAGCGCTGGTGCCTGTTCCGCCTTTTCCTCTTCTTGCAGTTCTGAGGAGGGAGCGTCTTGAGGCTTCAATGCCTGACGGATCTCAGCACGACAACGAGCGAGAATCTCTTCGACAATTTCCGTCAAGTTCTTAGCAAGGTGGAAGCGGTCTGCCACCTGCCTCGCTTGGGGCGCTCCGAGTCTGGCGGCGGAAGCGTAATCTTCTCCTCGATCTCGACTCACGATCTCAATTTCTGGGTGCAAGCGCATCCAGGCAGCCGCTGTCTCGGCGCTTCGGTCTGGGAGCAAGTCAATGATGGCATGTGTAGTTAAATCCACGAGGATGGTCCCGAACTTCCGGCCTCGTCGAAAACTCCAATCGTCAATGCCAAGCACAGAAATCTCTCCTGGCGGTGAAGTGAACAATGCCATCAGCCGGCGCAAGATGGTGGTCGGAGAAACGCACATGCCAAGGTGCTCGGCCAGCCGCGCTCCCACCTCACCACTTGCTGCGCGACTAATCGCCTCGATCCACTCTCGCCATCGATTCGTCATGCGTGCATAAGACTGGACCAGTTCGAGAAGCCGCTCCGTGAAAATCGAGCGCAGGCAATCGCCTGTATGGCAAATGTATTTCCGCACCGTAAGGCGCAGCAAAACCCGTCGCCCTCCGCAGGGAACATCGGCAACCGTGCGTTGATATTTGCTATGCACCCGCTCAGAGAACTGGTGACAAAGTGGGCAGCACGCTGTGAGATCAGAGCAAGCGAGGTCTATGGTCAGAGTCAGTGCAGTCGGATGGACAGCGGTAATGGCCATGTTCTCCGACAAACCAAAACAGGCAGAGAGAATGCTCATGTCTTCAGCATTCATGAATGAGATCCTCCTTCCCGAGGAACTGGGAATTTCAACTCATTGATGGAAGTGTAGCAGAAAAACACCGCTTCTGTCGAAGCAAGCAGACACACTTAATCAGCGGGAGACCCAATCATGATGGCAAGTTACACTTGGGGAGGGCGATATCGCTTTGACCGGAGCAGGGCAAGTCTACAAGGATGTCAAGCCCTGATTTTTGTTTGAGAAGTCTCTCAGAGATACCGGGCCGCAAAGTGTTCTATGAGGCGCTGCTTCATTTCCTCTCACATCATCGGGGCTGCGGAAGAACCATATTTTGTCACCTTTTCAAGATGGATAATTTTCTTGATAAGTCTCAAAGCAAATGAGGCTTGGAAGTTTGGCGGATTCTAAATCCGAAGAAACCACGTTCTTATGACTCTCGACTTTTCCGCTTGAGCGCTTCTTCAAGTTACTCTGAACCATCTTGAGGAGAGTACGCTGCTTCGAGCATGCTGTCCTCGGTCACTTCCAATCCCATCAATGCCGCCTCTAAGGATTCTAGCAATGCATCCATCTGTTTACAAAACGTAGGCATATGAACCATGAAGTGGGCAGGAACAGAAGGGTTCCCTTTCGTATCAATTGGATAGCGGAACGTATAGGAGCCCTGATCGACGGTTTCAAAATCACGCAATAACTCCTCGACCTCTTCAAAGGTGTGCAACCCTTCAATATCTAGTTCCCATGTCCAGCCAACAGCATCAAAGGTTTGTTCGAGTAAGGGCAAGAAAGGGAGCAAGCTATGTTTTTGGAGGAGGCTTAGGTTTGTGAGGAGTGTTTTGCCATTGATTTGCCATCCCCATGAAGCACAATCGCTTTCAGGTAGAGTTCGAGTGCATGGCGATACAGGAAGATGATGGGGCATCCTTCCAAACTGTTGTAGCTACTCTTATCACACATCCGCTCGAAGAGCGCTTGCCCAGCTGCATGATAAAGAACGTGCGTAAACACCAAACTCGGTATTGGCTGCATGCTGAAAATTCAGAACAATATTGCCATAAGACTGACCAGCTTGGAAGAGTGAATGCATTCGTGAACGGTCTGGATACTGCTCCATCTATCTCCTCACCTTTCTCAAGAGACTTTCGCTTCGCAATGACGTAGGAAAAGTAGTATATCATAAGAACAGATTATTGCGAAGTATCATTGATGATGTTATATATAAGTACTCCAGGGTGAATGGAAATTAAACCTAGTGGTCAGTCCGCTTTGCTTTTAGAGAGAAACCAGCTAGCATGATCTCTTTTATCTCCCTGTCGTGTCATCAGGGAGTGATGACGATCTCACCAACCGGGTGGTGCTCATCGAAAATATGGATCTGATCCCATCCTTCGTGAGGAATACTCAGGAGAACTTGTGGTAATTGTTGGACTTGATAAGCGATCATGTGTTCTGGAAGACGATGAGTCCGTGTCTGGTGTTGATTGTGCTCAAGGCAAGTTTGCAGGGACATATGAAAGACGAGCAGGCAGGTAGGGGAGTTGAGCTTTCGAGCGATTTCAAGTAAGGCACGGCGAATAGTTTCATGAAGGGAGAGCGTGTCAGTAATGCTGAGTCGTCCAAGAGCCAGTCGTTTGGCAAGGATGGAGTAGAAGAGTTCAAAGGTGCTCTGCTGCACTTGCTGTTGCTGGTCGACAGCTATGTTTCTCATGCCCTCATCGTCACACACCAACGCTCGGCAGAGGTCAGAGGAGACAATGGCAGTGGCTTTGATCCCTTGTGCCTGGTGTTGCTCGACGAAGGTGCGAGCAAAGGTGCTTTTCCCTGATCCTGCTGGCCCACAGAGAACCAGCAGTGAGCCTGGTGCAAGGATGATGGGGGTATCAGGCACGGCAGGGGAGAGTTTTGCTTGTTCTTCGTGATCTGAACTCAATGACATGTTTCGTTCCTTTCCTCTTTTCTAGCTTGTGCTTCCTTCAGTTGGCACGGAGTGCTTGTGGTCAATTGAGCAGGGGTCTTTGACCGGAGAGAGCCGCTGGAGTTTGAGGCGGGCATCGCGCGAGGTGAACTGCCAGGCAATGCCGCGTCGTTGCTCGTTGCGCTCGGTTTCGACAGCACTCACCTGACAGCGGAGTGCTGCTTCATCTTCTAGGCGACGTGAGAGGGCGTTGCGCTCCAGGATGGCAATCTCGATCTCGGCCATGTTCAACCAGCTGCCGTGCTTGGGCGTGTAATGGAACTCCAGCCGTTGCAGAATACGACGTGCTTCAGCCGGCGGAAACGTTTCGTAGAGGGAAGCAGGTGTGTGCGTGTTCAGGTTGTCCTGCATGGTGCGTTGTGCAGTCACCTCCACATGCCGCCACCCCGCGAGTGGCTCCACCATCACGAACAAATTGCGCGTGCCACGGCGTTCGTATTCATAATCTGCCCGCTCCGGCTGGCCTGGCTCAACGGGAATAGGAGGCTGGACATCAGCATGCAGCACCACTGGTTTCTCATCCAGACAGACGGTTGGGTACTGCGGATCATACGCTTCTTCGTACAGGTCCAGCACGTCTTCCATGGCCGCTACAAACTCCCCTCCGACCGACGGGAGGCACCAATGTTCATGCTGCCAGGGTTTGAGTTCGTTTTTTTGAGCAGCTCATGGATCGTATTGGGCGAAATGTTGGTCACAAACCCTAATTCCACCGCTTTTTGTGCCAGTAAGCGCACCGTCCAATGGTCATGCCCATCAGGGGCCGGGCTACAGGCCACGGCGATCAGATGCGCGCTCTGTAAGCCAGAGAGAGCGCTGCGCCGATGCTGCTGCACTTTATCGTGCAAGACGGCCTCCAATCCCCCTTGGACGAACCGTCCACGCACGTTCGTGACGGTCGCTTCACACACATCGAAGGCCGCGGCCAGGGCAGAGGTCCTCCATTCGTCTGCGGATTTGAGCAGGATACGAGCCCGAGTCAGGGTACGGGCGTTGGCTTTGCCTCGATGCACAAAGCTCTCCAGGGTCGTTCGCTCTTCATTGCTTAAAGTGATGGTTGGCTGATGTGGCATGGCATTCCTCCGTTTTGGCTCAGTATACCACCTCTCCCTAAAACCTGAACGGACTGACCACTAGCCTCGTTTCCACTTACGTTTTTGGTAGCACAATCGCAGAATTCACGGTCTAATATGTAATTCCCCGCAATCACAGGTCACCTTTTCATCACAATCCGTGTCATCCTCTTACATCAGTAAGAGGTCACCGTAGAAAACGGAATGGAGGTTTCTATGCGCTACAACTTTGGTGCTGTTAGTTGCTGTAAGTGCGTTAAGGCTTGGCCCACTATAGAATATGTCCTTTGACTCTTTTCCCACAACAACATACAATGGGGCCAGTTCCAAGCGTTCCATCCGGGCCAGAAAGGAGTTACGGACAATGGTTCCGCATCACGATTTTACCCCACACGGCTATCTGGATAATCCCTACCATTCCTGGAAGCTCAATCCTAGCGGAGTGCTGCGTTCGCTGCCGCCTCTGGGAATGGGTTGGCATGTGCCCAATCTCGGCAGCTATGTCCGCAACCAGTTTCAATATACAGCCCATCTTACGCTCGGCTTGAGGATTGGCAAAACGGTCCTGGTAATGCCCGAAGATTTCAAGCGTCATGGTTGTACTATCGTCAGCCACCTGCATACCAAGAATCGCTTTGAATATACATGCGTTGTATCAAAGTATGCCCTGACACTTACTGCCCGCTATTTTCTGGTGCAGGAGCATGTGCTTGGTTGTATTCTCATACTATCTACAACAATGATGCAACCTTTGCCTGTGACCTGTTACTTAATTCATCAACATACGCACAATCCGCATACCAGTCGTGCGTGGGAACATGGGCTCTATGTGATCAATGGGCCGCAGGAGGGCACGGCGATGCTTGGTATTGCCAGTGAAGGCGATGCGTTTGTGCATGGTGCGAGATCCGCAGATGGCAGCGAGATCAAATTTGGCGAGATGGGATATGTGGTTGCGCTGGAAGATGCGGCGATCTGGGCACATGGTATTGACCTGGCGCATCCGCATGTCACTGAGCACGAAGAAAGCACTGGCTGGCAGATACGTACTGTTATTTTGCCCTGTACGGTGACTCTTGCCCCTGAGTCTGAGAGCATTATGAACGTCGTTCTTGCGCGAGGTGTCTCGCAAGATGAAGCCTATCAGCGTTGGGAGGATGGAATTGAGGAGATTGCCCTGGCTGAAGCAGAACATCGTGCTGATGATGAGCAGTTCTGGAGCCGGGCTCCACAGCTATCAGGGGATTGGCCCGATAGCTTGCGTCGTGGCCTGGTTTATGATCTAGAGACGCTGCGTATGACCATGCGCCTTTCTGCTGGCGTGCTTGATGGAATATGGGATGGTATGCAAATTCAGGCTCCCAGGACAGTCCTGGCTGAAGCGGCGATGGATACGCTCTTCCTCAGCTATGCCAATCCTGAACTTGCCGCCGAAGTCATCCTGGGGCATTTCGAGTCGGCCCCGCATCCGAACTTGCCCTGTATGCGTGAGGATGGCAGCTACAACATGGTCGCCGACGATGGGCAGATCTGCGGCACCGCACCCGAGTGGGGCTTCCCTCTGTGGTGTTGCGACCAAATAGTGCGTAGCACGGGCGACCTGCTCTGGCTGCGCCGCCTCTATCCGAAAGCTGCGGCCTATCTCCGCTGGTGGCTGGAGCATCGCCGGGATGGCGAAGGGTGGTCCGTTTATGCCTGTTCCTGGGAAAGTGGACAGGATGTCTCCAGCCGCTTTGGGCCGCAGCAAACCGGTGGCACCATCATCCAGCACGTCCGTCCTGTGGACTTGCAGGCAAGTATGGCGCAGGGTGCGGAGATACTGGCCCGCTGGGCAAAGCTTCTTGGACAGGAACAAACGGCTATGACTGCCATCGAGACTCCCATCGACTTTGCTGCCGAAGCTGCATGGTGGCAACAGATCGCCAACGAGTTTACCGTGAAGACACGGCTGATGTGGCAGCATGGCTGGTTCCGTGATTATGATGCAGTCACCAGCGAATGGTCTGAGCAGCAAGATGCGATGCACCTGGCACCGGTTTTTTGTGGTGTAGCTGGTTGGGGCCAGGTTGAGCAGCTGCGCCCGTTCCTGGCGCAACCTCCTATGCATAGCTCTGGCTGGGCTCCGCTCTCCTGGCCTCCCGTCGTCATGACCCTGGTGGGGGCAGCGGATGTCGCACAGATGCCCCTGGAGGCTGCCGAGCTGGCGTATCGCTTTATCGATGCCTCCTACCGCAGTACCGATCGTCGTGAACTGGATGAGCAGGGTGGATTGCCCGGCGTCACGCGCGAGTATCATGCCACGGTTGCCAGGGGCAAATGGGGAGCTTTCGACTATGCCAATGCTGGTATCGAAGGATATGGCTGGGGCGCTTTGAGTATCCATCTGCTCATGCGGTATATCCTGGGTCTACGTGCGGAAGAGGTAGATCGTCTTACCGTGCGTCCAGTGCTGCCCCAAGCCCTGTGTCGTCTGGGAGCCACTTACCAGGCAGAACCGATACCATGGGGCGGGTATACGTTACGTATAGCGTGTACGGTGAAGGATGTGCAGAGATACCGGCTGCATCTGCATTGTACGGTTCCGGCAACTGGAGCAAAGGTGGATGGCGTACAGCAGAGCGCGACGCAGCAGGAGACGCAGGAGTATCAGTGTGAATGGGAAGGCCGATGGGGAGAAGAGCGAACGCTCCAACTCCCTCACCTCACCATAGTTACTATTTGAACAGGAGCATCCCAAGTACCACTACGTATATGCAGGTTATTCTGGAAGGTTTTCTTTAACCAACTGTTCCCAGCGAAGAAGCCTCCTGGTCAGCTTTTATCTCTAAAACGACTGAAACGATTCGTTCAGCATAGACCACTCCGGGTGTTGGTGTTCTCACCACAACATCACCCGTATAGGTACCTGGCTTCAAATTGCCTCTAACCACAGATAGTGTCATCAGATCTGGTGTCCGTCCTTCTTTCTTTTCGATGGTTAGCCAAAGAATGTTTGTAGAGGCTACCCATTCCAGTGGACCGGTTACAGGGATAGGATCCAAATTCATGATGTATACTACTTGTGGCGCAATGTGTTGATCTCCCACCGTTGCTGTGAAGACGAGGTGCGTGGCACTGAGCCCTAAAACGGGCAGCGCAGCACCGGGATACTCACGGTTGCCATTGCGGTCTATAGAAAAAGCCATCACGATTTTCGCTTCTGCCGGAAGCAGGAACGGCGCACTGTATACTGAAAAGGTCTGTGCGTCAGTGGTGTAGTAGGTCTGCAAGACGCCAGAGCCATCGGGATTATCTGTTGCTGAAATGATGACCTGCTCACCCTTAAGAGAGATCGTTGTCCTCGGAGGAAGAGTATCTTGACTCTCGCGTGGATTTAAGATAGCCGTCGGCGGGATATCTTCTCTTCGCGCCTCGTCTTGGAGTGTAAGAACCAGGTTGACCGGAGGATCGTAGGTGCTGTACGCAAATTGGGCAAAGCTCCGTTCGCTTATGGGAACACTATGAAAGTAGATCGTGTCGAGCCTGGTAGTAGCATTAAACCCAGTTAAGTAGATGTCAACAGCACTGGGTGACCGTCCGAGAAACTTACAGGTATACATGCCGGGTTGAGTCAGCAAGACCGAAGTGAAGGTTCGCTCAGGCTTGTAGCTGGCTCCCGGAATCGAGACCTCAAAGATGCTGGGAAGCTGGTTTTGTCTAAGGTGGCGACCTTCCTCCCCTTCGTCCTCCCGCTTTTGTCTGAACCAACCAACTCGGAGCCCTTCCTCTCTGTCCTCCCGCTCGAGAAAGGGACCAATGCGGCGGCCCTGGTCATCCACAATTTCTACCTGCACATCACCCCTCACCCGCAACAGCCAGCGATCAGCACTGGAGAGGTCGCTTGTCTGAGGATTCGGATTTTGGGACGGTGTTCCAGTAATCTCTTCCATGAGACACATCCTTCCTGAACGGTTTTATAGTAATTCAGTGACAGTGCCAGGTGACTGGAAAATTGCGGCCACCTGCGTCTGGTTGGTAACTGAACCATCGAGTAAAGACGCGATCAGGTTATGCACCTCCGGCCTTGTCGTGAGCGCGAAATGCTCGACGTGGTCATTGACATTATCCAACACGTAGATGCGGTCCTCACTGGGAGCTATAGTTCCCAACAAGCCATGATAAGGAATTGTCGAGTCGCCATCACCATGAATAGGTTCATAGCGGGTGATGGGGACACACTCGGCAGGGTTCACAGGCAGACCTGTCTGCCTGGCAAACTGGCAGGCATCCGAAGTTCCAGTATAGATGCGAATGGCGACAACGGTATCCATTCTTCCTTTACTGATGATACGATGGTGCGGGATAGAGCCCGTTCCTGCTCGAAAGTCATCCAGGGAAGGGCTGGTGCTGGTAAAGAAACTTTCAGCTCGGGTGGTAAGTGTGGCATTGTTATGGAGTTGAATCCAGCTCATACTGGCCTGGTGAGAGTGTGGAAGTGGCTGGCGTTCATCTCGAATATAGGAGCGATCGAATATCGCACCATCATCGGAGAACCACAGATCAGAACTTGGGAGTTGAAAGTAGGCAGTGCCCCAATTCTGGGCAAGGGCTTGCGTCTCCCACTCAGTAAAGCCCACGGTCAATGCTCCAAAACCTATCCCAAAGCCCCAGGTATCGCCCATCGTGAGAATTTTCAGCGGCAAGATGACGCCTCCGAAGCCGCTAGCTATACTGATCACTTGATCCACTTTGGAGGGCGATGAGAGGTAGTACGCTCGGCTGATAAGACCCCCGAGGCTATGCGTGAGAAGCACCACCTTTTGCACATGTGCAGCCTGCACTTCGGGGCGAGAGAGGACGGCGTCCACAAATGCTTCCAGGCGCGCCGCCTGATCAGGGAGATCAGCACGCCAATCGTAGGGGAAGAGGTAGAGGCCATTGGTTCCGCTGTTCAGCGGTCTGCCGAGACCGTTTGGAGGAGCAGCGGTAAGAAAGTCAAGCAGCGGCTTATAGACGGGTTGGTTGAGGATGCCACCGGGTGCGAGATTGACTTGTTGTAGGACAGTGCCGCTGCCTACCTGCGCAAAGACGGTGTTGTGCCCGTGATCATCATATTTGAGGACATCGAAGTAATGGTTTCCCCGGTTAGCGTTCACATCATCAGCTACTAAGTATCCAACGGCTTCTGGACCGAACCAGACACGTGGACCCGCGGGGTCGTAGGCCCAAGGCTTGGTAATATCGAACGGTCCAGGTCTGTAATCAAACAGTTCATCGTTGTGGACTGCCACACCCAGGAAACTCATGCCTAAAACGTGTGCTCGTATCGAGCGAACTTCCACTCGTGCCAGGAATAAAAATGATGGGGATGTTGGTCAACATGTCCAAATACGCCTCCTTGCTCTATCTTGGCATACCTGACAATAAGGTCCTGTTTTTACTTATTAAGTTATATTGCAATGGTGTCGTTCTGGCTCAATCTCTTCCTCTCTTCACTAATGGAGTTGTTGGTGAAAACTCCGATGCCTACATGGTTATTCTACAGCCTGGGAGTCTTATTTGCGAGAGGAACTTTGCTGCTCGAAAATGTCGGCAGTTAGATGGGAATGGTCAAATCGAAGCAGACAACCTTCTAATCCCTTTTCAGCTCACCATATCCTCGGTGAACCAGATCATGCCGCTGGAATCCACGAAGATCCCAACGCCGATACGGTGGAGCGTGGTGCTGGTCAGGTGAGTGAAGTGCCAGCCCGTTGGACCCTCGTTCATCATGCTTTCCTGGACGCTATAGACACCGGCCCAGGCATTCGGATAGGGTCCGGCGAGGCCGATATTCTCGCCGCAGTCTGAAAAGCCGGCGAAGCCTTCGTTAGCGATGCGGGTGCATTGATTGAGTCCATCGGGGCAGGTATGGCTGAAGCCGCAGTGGACCATGTTCCAGCTGTGCAGTCGAGCTCCTCCGGCCAGGATCGTATTCCAGGTAAATGCGTAGAGGCCACGGACGGCACGGTCATGATTGATCAGCGCAAAAAGCTGCTGAGTCAATTGAGTCTCTTCTGTTGTCAGTGGTGGTGGTGGCCCGTAAGGAGCTGATCCCGAGCCCGAACTTGAGATATTTTTGGGAGGCGAAGAGGGGGGAATTGATGGAGATTTCGTAGATGTTGGCGTTAGTGTTGGAGTCGTTACATGCGTGAGAATCGAAAGTTGTGGCGTCGGAGTGGGCCTTTGCTCCTGCACAATATGTACGCTGTCGCTTGCGAGAGGTTGTGACTGTGTATTCTGAGCGTTTTTTTGAGAGCCGCATCCAGCGAGTAAGACCATGATGAGTAGTCCTATAAGAAACTGGAATCTTTTAGCCACAAGAACGAAGATCCTCCTGACGTGTATTTCCACGAGCAATGGTAACTATGCGGTTCTTTTCGCGTTACTGCCTTCGGCGGCGCATTAAAGGGGGAGATCAGTGCGGGGACACTATGGGTCAAAGTGAAGAGCCGCGCGCTCCGCCAGGGGACAGCCGTCCCCTGCCCCCATTGCTTCTTTAGGAGTGTAGCATACCGGAGTGCCGGATATGCAAAAGGATGATATGAAGTGGTACTTTTGGGAGAGGAAGGGAAAGGTTCTGCTGATTATCCTGGCTGTCTCACAATATTAGAAGCGGCAGGTCATGACGACGGCACTCATATCGTCAGGTTTTGCTCGTACGGTGAGTTCGCGTTCTTCGTGGGAACGACGAATAGAATGTTCGATAAGCAGGCGAGCGGCAGTGGTACGTGCCCCTGTCCGCAAAATGTGTTCAATCTCTTCGTCTATCAAATTGTCATGGATACCATCGGTACAGAGGAGGATGCGGTCACCAGGGTAGATCGCGACCTTGTTTGTGTGAATAGTTGGGGGCAATGGGCCACCCAGCGCCTGGGTAATACCACCTCGCAGCCGGAAATAGCTGTATTCCGTATCCGATAATTGTTCAGCGCGCATGGCTTGATCGATGCGGAACGCGTCTGTATCGTTGACTACCTGGTTTTCAACCAACTTCGCCAGCAATCCATCATCACTGGTCAGGCGTTTAAGTGGCTCGTTGGCTCGCAATAAGTAGATACGGCTATCACCGACATGAGCGAATACCATTGTATAGCCCTTTGCTTTGGATGGGCGACAGAGTGCAGCAATGGCTACAGTAGTCGCGAGGTCGTTCGTCCCGGCTCGATGTGCTCCCTCTGAACGAACCAGCTCATCCGCTTCGATGATAAGTTGTTCGAGGATAGTACAAAGATTGACCTCGCTACAATCCTGGAGAAAACCCTGTACGCGGCGCCCTTTTTGTACGCGCTGCAGCAGGCGTTTCCAACCTTTCCGAGCAGCTTGAGCGGCTGTTTGCGAGGCGATCTCTCCGGCCGCGCTTCCTCCGACACCATCAAATACGGCAGCCAAACCGCTTTGCTCGTCGGTGATGAGGCTATCCTCGTTGCGATGGGGATGACGTTCACACGCTATCGTATGGCGTGCGAATGTAAAGGGTGTTAGCTCAGAGGGGTTACCTCCAATAGTAATATGATTACGTCGACTGGTCCTATGTTGCGACATCTTCGTCGGGTGCTCCTTAGTAATGCCCACTCCCACACCTCGTGTTATTTGAGTGTTGTGATGCGAAAAAAAATTATGAGTTATATTGTGAGCCAGTATATCAGATATGAAGGTGTATTGAAAAGGGATAAGGCACGTGGGTGAAAAAAACTCATGAAATTGTGAGCGTGGCCTGCTATAAACATGCGCTGATCTTCAAGAAATTCTCAAAGAGGATGCGCGAATGTTCACGGTAGAGCGGGTAGCGATCTGCTTGCTCCTGCTTGATCCTGTCGATTGTACCTGGAGGCAGTGCCTGGCTCAAATTTTGTATCAAGTCTTCCTGGCTGACTGCTCCGCGGGGGAGATCAAAAATATCTTCATGCCAGTGTATGACCTGCTGGTAACCTGGTAGACCATGGAAGAGAGGATCACGCTTCCCTTCACCTGTCAACTGCACTTCGAAGAACCCTATCTCGGTTGTATGGTGGCGAGTGACAGGAGCCTGCAAGGCACTGGCGAGCAACTGGCCTCCCAGGCAGATGCCGAGATAGGGAATATCCAATTGGACGATAGAACGCAGGAACTCTTTTTCCTGTAGCAGGTACGGATATTTCTCATGGGCATTGGCGTTCTGGGGGCCACCCAAGGAAATGACCGCACTGTACCCGGTGGGATCTGGCATAGGCGCTTCATCAACTTTGACTGTGTCGTAAGGGATGCCGAATTCTTCCATAATTTCGCCAAGGTAGCCTGGTGGGTCATCCCAATAGTTTTGTAGTGCAAGCACATTTCTCATTTGTTGCTATCCTTTTTACGATGCGCTGGTTCCGGTGCAGGTGATCGTTACGTTCCAACTTTGATTGGCTTCGAGCAGCAGGGGCCAGAGGAGGGTAAGACAGCTTCCCTGGTGGTTGCGCTCGAAGCCGGCCTCCGATCCGGTTACCGTTTCAATGGAAAATCGCCAGAGTGTCGCTGGCTCATCCAGGGAGAACCCGATGTCCTGCTTTATCCAGCTGTTGCCGATATGAAATTGCTGGACCTGTGGGACCTCACCCGTACTATCGAACCGGCCGTTCTCGAGCTTGTGCCCCTCGACACGGTAATATGCCTGGTCGTTACCGCCTCCACCTAATAAATGAACATTCCACTCGCAGGCAAAGCGCGTCTGGAGACGTGTTTGTCCTTTATTGTGGATAGTGTAGCGCACGATCAGATTCTCTTCGCCTAATGGAATGAAAAGCGTTTTCTGCAGGTGAACCGGGAGAGGTCCGAGCGCTCCGGGACGTTTAACCTGTCCATCGCGTGCCAGGGTGATGGTGATACCACTGGCATCATGTTTTACCGTAGATTCATAGGGAAGTTGGACGAAATTTCCCTGCTCTTCGTAGCGCACCTGCGCGAAATGCTCTAAGGTGATGCCGGGAGCAAGGAAATGGTCAATCAGGCTATTACGACGGTATGGGTCGATGACGAGGTACTTATCGAGGTTTGCCTCTTTCGTACGAACGGTGGTATGGGGGGAGATCGGCTCATCACTTGCCAGTATGTATCCTTGCTGTGAGTGCAATTGATGCGTGATGTATGCTTCCTGCTGCCGGCGTTCCTGCTCAAATTGGCGCAAGGTTTCATGATAACTTTCCTCATGGCGCGTCATGACGGAAAGCAGGTTATGCATGCTCCTGCGCATATCCCACTCAAAAAGTGTGCCTCCGCGCTGTGGATCGATATAGAGGTTTTGCTGGTTGCTTTCAACGATCAGTTCGTTCTGGCTATCACGATCAAAATCGGTGAACTCGTAGCGTTGCCAGTGTATGGCTCCAAAACGCGCGCGGTCGGCGGCATTTTCTGCTTTAATGAGGTGGTGGTAGATAGCAGAACGCACATGTCCCATATAGATACCGCCGAAGAGGCCATGCCAGTAGGTGTCGTTGGCCTGTGCCTTCCACAATTGAATAATGCCTGTCTCGGGCGTAGCACCAGCATCATACACGTTTTGATGGACACGCAACATTTTTTTATGCTGGTTGTTTATCTCAGGGTAACGCACCAGGAAGTTGCGCCAGAAGCCACCGCGCATGAATTGCAGAATGTCGTGGCGTTTCTCCTCTTCTAAGTGATGCAAGAGTTTGCCGAAGGCGTACGACTTACGTTGTGGCAGCGCCCACTCGGTCATTTCGATATAAGATGATGTGGGAATGTAGATACGGCCTAACGCGGGATAGTTGCGTGCATATTCTCCCAGGGGAATAGTGTGCAGCCAGGCAGCATTTTGCTCAAGCGCGGTGAAAAACTCTTCGGTCCATCCTGGTTTGCTGCCTGAGCCCCAACAATATGACGTGGTCCCGGGCCAACTGCCAAACTTTTCACCATCATCGCCCATGACGGCGATGCGCCTTCCATCAGAGGTTGCCAGGGAATACAAATTTTCAATAGCCTCTCTGACCGGACGCCAGGGAATAGTGTAGCGAAGGGATTTGCTGGTTGCATACAGCTTGAGGGTGGTGCTCTGGTCCTCAGTGGCATAGTAGCCAAGGAGATCGTGGTCCTCTAAACCAACATTCTTAAAATGCACATCGTCGAGGATTGTCCAGTCTATCCCGGCTTCTCTCAGAAACTTTGGTAAATCAGGCTCCCAAACGCGTTCGGCAATCCACATGCCAGTTGCCTTTGTCCCAAAGACGCGCTGGATGCGTTCGGTAAGACGACGTATCTGTGCGACTTTGTCTGTATCTGGTATAGAGGGGAGGATAGGTTCATAGTAGCCGCCGCTCACTATCTCCACCTGTTGGCGCTTCACCAGTAGCGCGAGGCGTAGCAGGAATGCGGGCTGCGCTTCTTCCATCCAATCAAGGAGCGAGCCGGTATAGTGCAACGAGAGGCGTACTTCAGGGTGACGTTCCAGCGCCTCGATCATGGGTAAGTAGGCTTCCTCGTAGACCTGCTGGAAGACCCAGGGGAAGTTGCCGACCGGCTGGTGATTATGGAACAGTAAGCCAAGGTGGATGCTTTTGCTTTGCCTGGTTGTCATGTTTTTCACCTGAAAAAAGTAGCGGGGTGGAGGGACTGTTTGAAGTCAGCACCCGGTTTGTCTCACTATATCTTATTCACCTGTGAGGGTCAAGCCGAATTTTCTCATGAGGCAACATTTCAGCCAAAGTAAGATTTTTCGTGACTCAATTCGGAATACGAATTCTTGACAAGTTAATAAGAAGTAATATATTCTTTGGGAAGAAGGTGACAAGACAAATTGGCGTACAGCGTAGGTTTTTGTAGTTTCACACCTTGTATTAAAGTAGGAATAGTATTATCGATTGAACAATAGCCATTTAGACCCATTCCTTGAGGCTTCTACATTCGTAGAACTTCTTCACCGCAGAGCGCACCAACATCCTGAGAGGGAAGCGTATACTTTCCTCGTCGATGGAGAAGTAGAAGGTGATCGTTTGACCTATGGTGACCTGGATCGCCGATCCCGTGCTATTGGTGTCTGGCTCCAGCAACATGTAGAGTTTGGATCGCGGGCTCTGCTTGTCTATCCTTCCGACCTTGAGTTTATCACAGCCTTTTTCGGCTGTCTGTACGGTGGAGTTATCGCGGTTCCGACCTATCCTCCACAAACTCGGACAA
>WNGP01002147.1_pt1 | contig 18019 bp, 20 predicted proteins | sample 5407671 | NCBI WGS metagenome assembly WNGP01 (sample SAMN13153381, study PRJNA577476) | soil metagenome | isolation source: 40 cm soil or saprolite under Garry oak tree replicate 2 | place: USA:California | collected 2016-06-15 | reverse complement strand
GGCATCATATACGAGCCGCCCCCGTTCCAGGGCGACCAGATCACTCGGACTGACCAGGCGAATACCCTGACAGATGACGTCCAGACCCGTTGCCGCTGGCTCCAGCATGACGTCCTGCACGGTGTCAGCTTCATCCACCACGCGGGCGATACGCTGCAAGACCGGATCATGCAAATCATACTCGCGCAGCATGGTGTAAAACGTGCAATGGCCCCGGTGGTGGGACAGCCGCACACCGGGGATATCGAATGGCTCCGCCCCTTCAGGCAGCGGCTTGTGTCCTGCCGGGACAAACAGGAATTCAGCATCCGGATCGAGGTATTTCGTGATCAGCCAGGCGCAGGCCATGCGGTCCACGCCCACCTGCTCCCAGGTCACCCATTTCATGAGACAAATCCTCCTCTTGCACTCATCAGTCGTTCCCTCACGTGTGTCCCCAACGCTGAGTGAAAGTAGTCCTGCGCCCGCACCTGTTGATACTTGCGGGAGAGCGCGACGAGGTCAGCATCCTCCTGCTCCACCTCGTCCAGAATTTCCTGGTAGGCGGCATCCACACGAGCCTGGAACTGCTGCACCAGCGCGTCTGCTTGCCCATTTAAGAGCAAGTGGGATTCCCACAGGTAAGCTTCTCCCCCGAGTTCGCCAATCTCCACGGCCAGCCACTGGAACTGCTCGCGCGTCCAGGGCGTGGCAGGTAACACCCAGACGGCGTCGTGCAACAGCAGCGCCCCCAGGCGTTTGAGTTTGCGCCAGACGGCAGCCCGGCTGGCTGTGGGCTCGCGTGGGATTTTGTAAACGAGCAGCACCCACGATGTTTCCTTCGGCTTTTCCACGCAGCATCCCTCCTAGCGATGGAGCGCTGAGTACACGGCCAGGCCGATGACAGCGGCTCCCAACACGATGAACGGCTCCGGGATCTTTTTCCAGCGCCACAGGAGGACCAGCGTGGCGAGCGCCAGCGCCAGCGTGGGGATGTCCGTAATCGTGCGTCGTCCCAGCACGACGACCGCCCCGGTGATCGCGCCGATGGCGGCAGCGGTGACCCCTTGAACAAAGGCCGCGATGGCCGGGCGCTTTCCGTACTTGCGGAAGGCGGGAGCGGCGATCACCACAAACGCATAACAGGGCAGAAACGTCCCCAGGGCCGCGACACAGGCTCCGGCGAAGCCGGCCACCAGGAAGCCGATGAAGCCGGACGTAATCACCACAGGCCCCGGCGTAATCATGGCGACGGCCACCGCGTCCACGAACTGACGGTCGGTGAGCCAGTGGTGCCCCTGCACCACGCCTCCATAGAGAAAGGGGATGATAGCCAGCCCACTGCCAAAGACGAAGGCCCCGGCAAAGACAAAAAAGGTGAAGATGGTCCACAAGGTTCCGCCTGCCATTCCTCCCAGAGCCAGGAGGGCTGCCAAAGGCAGAGGCGAGAGACTCGTCACGCCGGGTTTCCCTTTGCTCCAGGACTTCCACAACGCGTGAGGAGGAGTCTTGACCAGCCAGACCAGGACACCGGCGGCGAGGAAGAGCAGCACCTGTTCGGTCTGCGTGAGGATGGTCACCGCTGCCGTCACGAGGTAGATCCCCCAGAGCAGAGGGTCACGTCCAATGGTTCTGGTCGTCAGCTTGTAGGCACTGTGGGCGATAATGCCGATCACGCTGGCGCCCACCCCGTAGAACACCGCCTGCATCCAGAAAAGCCCGCCGTAGAGCGTATAGAGCCAGCCAAGGATCACCACCAGGAGAAACGATGGCCAGATAAAGGCCAGCCCCACCAGGGTTGCTCCCAGGATGCGAGAGCGAACATAGCCCAGGTACATCGCCAGTTGCGCAGCCAGCGGGCCCGGCGAGAGCTGGGCGAGGGCCAGTCCCTCCTGGTAATCAGCCTCGGCAATCCACTCGCGGCCCTCGACAAGATCGCGCTGCATATACCCAACCAGAGCCACCGGGCCACCGAAGCCGAGTGTCCCCAGGCGCAAGAAATAGCGCACCAACTGCCAGAGCGAAAAGGGCTCCTGCTTCGGTGTGGGTACTTCTGTTGATTCGTTCACCGGCGATGGATCCACCTGCTTCCTCCTCGCTTGCACACAGGCCTGTTGCTACTGCGTTTTATGACAATAGTTGTTACTATCTGTAACCATGGTTAGAGTATAGCTGAAGTGGCAAGGAAATGCAAGCACAAGCGGAATGGAATGTATTTCAGCATTCCTGTTTCGCATGGGACGCGAGGAACCATCACGTGCAACCGGTGATTCCAAAACACTCGAGCCCATTCCAGTTGAAGGTGCTATCTGGCTGGATGCCGAGACTGTGGTAGGCTAAGGCCACCAGCGTATGCGCCTGCAAGGGAATGGTCCGAAAGTCGCCAGAGAACGGCTTGCCATCGACATATGCCTGCCATCCCTCGGACATATCCAGTTTGTTGGGATAGCCCAGGGATGCGAACTGCGTCTTCCAGATGTCGAGGAAATCCCCCAGGGTGAAGGAACGAACCTGTGGGGCCTCTACATGGATCACGCCATTGCTGGTATGCGTGTGCAGCCAGCACAAGCAGGAACCATCTGGTGCAATCCCGATCCCCTGGGGAACAGCGACGGCTTGCCCATCAAGGGAGAAGGACAGATGGGCATGGATGTGAAAGACGGCCTGTTCCATCTGATTACAGCAATGCCATCAATCGCGGAATACGGCGCGCTTGCGCCTAGCTCTGTCTGGTTCTGCGGATTCGCATGGGTCTGCGCCACAACGTACAGGGAGACCGCAGCCGTGATGAGCATCACACCGATGACGACGCTCACCTGTGGTGGCTACTTGGTCTATCTGTTCTCAAAGAGGCCTTTGAGCCTCAATGAACAGCACGAACGACACGCCGGATCGTTTCCTGTGAGACCCCAGAGTCATCTGCAACGTTGCGCACAGATTCTTTCTTCTCAAGCACACGTTTCAACACAGTCGGCCATTCGAAAGAGGGGATCTCATCTGCCGGGTTTCTTGGCCCGGGCCTGCGATGGTGTATCAGAGGAGGAGTGCTTCACTGAGCTTGTTCATCTTCAGTGAGAAGGTCTTGGAGCTTTTGAGACAGCTTTCCGGATGGGGCAAGGAAAAGGGGAAAAATTGGTGAGAGAGGAGCCGAAATCCGTCGGTTCCGGTGAGATTATTTATTCATCATACTATTACTAATATAATTTTTGTTCTTTCACCTCGAAATCTCCTCCCTGTGCAGGCTCTCTTGTCTCTGCTGTCCCAAACACGCTCTTCATGGCTGCCTTGCCGATTCCTCCTCTGCATCTTCACTCAGCGCTCAGAGACCTTCAGTTTGGAGTGACCCCTTACGACCAGACCACATCCGAAGTCAACACTTTACATCTTGAAAGTAAGCCATTTCAAATTCGATGGGAGGCACATACCCAAGACTGGAATGGAGCCGCTTGGTATTATACACATCCTCGATGAATTGACCAATATTGGTGGATGCCTCTTCAAAGGTTTGATACTGTTTGAGATAGACCTCCTCTTGTTTCAACGTTTTGAAAAAGGACTCAGCTTTGGCATTGTCATAGGCATTGCCCTTGGCCGACATACTGATCTGAACGCCCACACTCACCAATCGTTCGGTGTAGGCAAAACTGGCATATTGCACTCCGCGATCCGAATGGTGAATGAGTCCCGGTTTCACCTCACGCGTCGCTAACGCCTCTTCTAAGGCACCCAGCGCCAAATTCGTATCTATGCGCGTTGACAAATTCCATGCGATACACCGACGCGAATAGGCATCCAGGAGCGTGGCCAAGTAGACAAACTCGCTTCTCAAGCGGATGTACGTGAGATCGGCCACCCAGATCACATCGGGAGCATCAGGCGTTCGGCCATTGACCAGATTCGGATAGATCGGAAAGGGATGATGCGAGTCAGTCGTCTGCACAAAATGCCGTTTCAGATGGCATAACAAGGACTCTTCACGCATGATCCGTAAAACCCGCTTATGGTTCACCTTCCATCCCTCTCGCTGCAACGCATGAGTCACTCGGCGATAGCCATAGCCTGCAAAATCCAGGATGACTTTCTCTATTGCATCACGCAACGCAACCTCTTCAGCCCGCTTGGATGGCTCAACCACCACGTGTTGTTTGCCATAGTACCAGGCCCGATTGATCTGCAACAGCTCGCAGAGATGACGAGTGGAAATGGGCAGCTTCTCCTGACATGCCTGTTGGATTATCGCATGTCGCTGTTCAAGGGGAGCTTGCCCAACGCTTTTTTTAGCAAGGCATTCTCCAATGCCAACTGTCCACAAAAGCGTTCTAGCTCAGCAATTTTTGCTTCTGCTGATGGAGGCTCGGAGTTTGATGGAGGCAAAAACGCCTCTTCTCCCCGCTGATCATACTCATTTCTCCAGCGCGAAACCACGCTCGAAGCCAAGTTATGCTCACGGCAAATCTGAGCCGGGCGCTTTTCTCCACTAGCCAGCTGACGCACTACTGTCATCTTCAATTCTCTGCTGTGAACTCTTCCGCTCATCGCTTTTCTCCTTCGGTATCCTCTTTGACAAGTCTACCACATTGTTGATTTGATGTGCGGTCTGGTCTCTTGGGGTCACTCCAGTTCGTCATTTTCTCTCTACATGCTCGAACAGATAGACCAAGTAGCCAGCACACGGGCCAAATGTGATTTGTTGCGGCAACGTGTCCTGCATCCTACCGCAAACGGCAAGCAAAGCCAAGACACAAAGACGGAAGTCCGTCCCCTCCAGCAAAGGCACCCTGCGAAGAAGCAGAGGGGCTCTCCAGGCGAAAGTGAGGGAAAAGGACGATGTCCTCTCTCACGAGCGAGACTGTGGGCATGAACGAGACGCAAGGAGAACGAACAATGAATCAGCTTACAGTTGCCCTGCTTCAGTTGACCTCGCAGGGCAATGACCAGGATGCCAACCAAGCCAAAGGCGAACGGTTCTGTCGCCGCGCCCAGCTCATGGGCGCCGATATCGCCCTCTTCCCCGAGCTCTGGAACGTCGGGTACACTCCGGCCAACAGCTGGCAAGGAACCGATGAACTCTGGCGCGCACCAGAGTTGTGGCCACGCGAGGAGGCAAATGCCAACGAGGTGCAGCCACAGCCTGAGGACCTCTGGGCGGACCAGGCCATCGGGCGTGATGACCCGTTCATCCTCCACTTCAGGGACCTGGCCAGGGAACTCGGCATGGCGATCGGCCTCACCTATCTGGAGAAGTGGAACAGGACACCACGCGATACGCTCTCTCTTCTCGACCGGCATGGGGAGATCGTGCTCACCTACGCCAAGGTCCACCTGTGTGAGTGGTCTCCTGTGGAAGCCACGCTGACCCCTGGCGACGACTTTTCCGTGTGCACCCTCGATACGGCGCAAGGCCCGCTCAAGGTCGGGGCGATGATCTGTTACGACCGCGGCTTCCCCGAGAGCGCCCGCATTCTGATGCTCAAAGGAGCTGAACTCATCCTCGTCCCCAATGCCAGCGACCTCGACCCACTGCATCTGGCCCAGTTGCGGGTACGTGCCTACGAGAACCTGGTCGCGGTGGCCATGGCCAATTATGCGGGGGCAGGAGCGGGACATTCGGTGGCTTACGACCCGATCGGCTTCCCTGTGCATGGGGGGAAAGCCTCGTGGCGAGACACCCTCGTCGTCGAAGCTGGGGAGTGCGAAGGCATTTTCCTCGCTTCGTTCGATCTCGACGCCATCCGTGCTTACCGCATGTACGAGACCGAGGGCAACGCCTTCAGGAAGCCGCATCGCTACGGCCTCCTCACCTCGCCTGACGTGGCAGAGCCTTTCGTTCGGGTCAGCGCTACGGGAGAAGCATTCAAGCGCACAAAGAGGTAACAAGCCTCACTTCCTCTTCCCGCAATCGCCCGGTTGTCCAGGAGATGATCGGAGCGCGGGAAGGCTCTCAATCAACCTACTTGTGACTAAGATCATAATTTGGTTCTTCCGCAGCCTCGCTGCTGCTGAAACGGGATATACTACAAGGATGTTTGAGGAGGATGGGATGGCGTACTGGCGGGTAAGAGCACAGGAAAGACATGAGGGAAGATGGTATGCAGGTCAAAGGACTCACTTGGCTGGGACTGCGAACCACTCAGTTTGAAGAGATGGTCAAGTTCTTTCGTGATGTGATGGGCATGCAGCCCATTCGAGACGACCCGGAGATTGCGGGGTTCCAGTTGACCAATGGGACGCAACTGGAACTCTATCGCCCCGAGGAGCCATTTCACGCGTTTTTCACCACAGGTCCGGTGGTCGCCTTCTGGGTAGATGATGTCGACGCAGCACGCGCGACCATGGAAGCAGCAGGCATCGAATTCATTGGTCCCATTCAGCGTGCGGGCAAGACGAGGTGGAATCACTTCCGAGCCCCAGACGGGACGGTGTTTGAGATCTTGAGCCGGGCTGATGAGGAGAGCTAAAGCAGGCTTCTTTGGCATGTACTGGCTACTTGAGACATCCGTTCGAAACATGGATTGATTGCCATTGCGCTCGTTCTGGGACGAGCTGTGTTTCTGCAGAGCTAAAAACCAGGAATCGTGGTTCTCGCAGCAGAAATTGCCATCCATTCCTTGCCACTGGATCGCGCCAAGGGCCAAGTGGCAGCTTTATACGACGAGGACCACAAACTGGTGAGGAGATGCGGCGTCTCCAGATAACCGCTTCGCCGCTTTGGTCCGCTTACAGGACTAGCATAGGTAGCGATCCAGGTACGCCAGGTACAGGTACAGACTCACAGCGACTATCACCACATAACCGAAGTAGGTCCACAAACTGTGTACTACATTTGCAGCAATGACATCCCAACCAGCTAAAACTAGGCTGAGAGTGAGCACGGGGATCACATATATTTTTAGAAAAGTTGGCCCTTTCTTGAGCATAAATCACCTCACTACTTTAGGAAAACTTATTTGAGAAGTCAAACTGAAAGCCGAGATTGAGTCAAGTCTAGAGTTGTAGTAAACTGAGACCAGGGCAGCCGCCCTGGCCTCGTATGAGATAGCGTTCGCTCCTGAGAAGCAAAGACATCCCTTTGTGTTATGGGCGTAGCATAGGATCTTCGCGTCTGCCAGTGGCAGTAGCCCCTCTCGTGACAGAGTCATTGACGAAGAAACCGATGGCGGCAGCACCCAGGCCCACGACCAAGTGAAGCACATTATCCGCAGCGTTCACATGCATCAGACCAAGCAACCTCTGGCTAAAGTACAGAGCCGGAACGAGACCCGCCAGGGCGACCAGTAAGTAGATGACGCCAAAGATCTGGTTAAAGCGTCGTGACCAGCCAGTGAAAGCTGCCGCAAGTCCCAGGATACCCGTCACCACATGAACCAGGTTATGGACGAGGTCCACATCAAAGCCAAACACGCTACCGCTGGTGGTATCAAAAATTAAACCAAGAACGCCGACAATGAAAAACACGATGCCTATGACCAATGCTACTATCCGATTAGTCGTCCAGGCTGAAGTCGAAGTTGAGCGATCTACCATGAAGAAGTGGCTCCTTTTCACGTTGAAAAACTGAGAGGTATTCAAAGAGGCTACATCTCAAACCGACTCACGACATTGTTGACACATACTTATAGCATTCATTGCAATAAAACTAGCTTTGCCAGAAAGAGAAATTGGCTTGTAGGGCCATTAGAACCGCCTGTAAGAGGAGATGTTGTTACAACGAATAGTAACACCATGAGTAAAGGATGTCGTGAGTCGGTTTGCTACATCTGTCATAACCTCACCATAAAGACGACTCCGTGGGGAAAAACGGGTACAAATGATCAGGGTCTCTGCCATTTTGACAAAGGGCGCATGTTACATGAGAATCGCCTCTAGACATCGAGCTGAAAACATTCCCTTTTCTCATGTAACATGCGTCTTCCTTCCCATTTGGTAGAGACCCTGACCAGGAGAGAAAATACATGACAGCACTCTTATAGCGACGGATGGTGCCCGGTGCATGATCATTGGCCCACAAGTCGTTTAGCCATCCATCTAAGAACTCCACCAAAAAAGATACTGACATCCAATTGCTCCCACTGTTTTTCGTCTGTAATTGTTTTTTCATCTATTTATTTATGACGTTAGCAGTATCACATATGGATGCGGTTGAGCGTGAAGAAAGGTATTGTCAACTTCTTCGCTCAAAGGAAGCATATTGCCGAGTGAACAAGATGAAAGAGAGGAGAGAGCAACTCGGGGCTGAGGATGTTCAGGAGTGAGCCCACCCATTTTCCTCTGGTGACTTCATTCCAAGTCTGGAATCGGCCCTGTCAAATGGCACGGTCTTCCCTGGCACTCAAAGGGTGTCTTCGTGGGTGGAAATGGTGGGAGAGAGGACCACATGCAGAAAGAAAGCGGTGCGCGTGGTTGGCTGATTGACATTTCCGCCTGTTCTTCTCGCGCCGTCGCGTTGGCTGAGGCGAATGTTCCGCCTGGGTGTTCACCCCTTTGTGCTGGCGGTGCTCCACGCCAGGCAGGATCTCGCGTTTTGCTGCTCCATAACTCTTCAGCTTATCGGTGATGATCACGCGCGCAACGTCGTGCACCCCTTTGAGCAGCTTGCGGAAAAATCGCTTCGCGGCCTTTTTGTGGCGCTGGCTCTGCACAAGGATATCGAGCACATTTCCGTCCTGATCCACCGCTGGCCACAGATCATGTCTCTGGCCACAGATGGTGAGGAAGACCTCATCCAGGTACCATGTGTCGCCACAGCGAGGGCGAGGACGACGCCATTCATTGGCAGAGGATTGCCCACATGTGAGGCACCATTGCCGCACCGTTTCAGAGGTCACGACGATCCCGCGCTGGGCCAGAAGTTCCTCACCCGTACCGAAAACTGAGCGGGAAGCGAAAAGAGAGCCACACAGCGTGGCTGATCATCTCAGGAGGGAAACGGAACCCTTTGTCATTGGGAGCAGTGGTGTTTGTTTTCATGGAGCTCTTTTAGCACCGTGTTCAGCTACGTTACCAAGTTGACAATACTGGGAAACCACCCCGCTTCTGCCTGGAGTGCAGGTGAAGTGCCTGGGCCAACCCACGATCGGTCCTGCTTGCCGCCTTTTTCCCACCCCCTCTCCAGGTGCGACCTGTTGTCGTCCCACCTTCCTCTGCTATGCTTGTGGTGTGTTGAGGGGACCAGCAGCGCACAGCGGACCAGCTCCGTCCTTTCCCTGCACAGGCCGACACTGCATGGGGAAGACGAAACGAAAGGAGGCAGGACAGCACACCGCATCATGCTGCAGGGAAGAACTCCTGGAAGTGGAGGCCATCACAGCACTGAAGGTCGTTGCCAGCAAGCCTCCTGCTTCTGGAACCTGCTCTCCCTGTGAGGGCAAGCAGGCGGTTCGCCTCATGCTGCTTCCACTCCTCCAGGCACACCAGGGCAGGCCGAGGAAGCTGACAGTTGCTCCCTCTCTGGGCACAGGCCTGCTGCTCCGAAGACTATGACTGGCTTGTGGACAATTACGCTTCTTGCTGTCCATGCGGCTTCTGAGCATGAAGAAGGAGGCGACGGATCGTTTCATGGGAGACACCATACGCTGCCGCCACTCGACGGAGAGGTTCTCTCTGCTCCACTACACGATGCACCACCGTCGGCCAGTGGGAAGCAGGAAGACCGTCTGCTGGCTGCTTGGGCCCTGGCCGCCGCTGCTTGATCACCGCAGGAGGAGGGCTTCCCTCAGCTGGTTCCTCCGAAGCCTCGCAGGCGTTGCACCTTCTGATACAGTATTCCTGTCGGGGCAAGGAAGAGGGAGAAAATTGGTGACAGAGGACTCGAAACCCGTCGGTTCCGGTCCGACTATTTATACATGTTTCTAGTATTTTTCCATCTTTTGGTTCTTTTGCCTTGCCGTCTCTTCCCTGAACGGGGTACCTCGTCTTTCGTTCTCAAACCGTCTCTTCTGAGATGCCTGATTGATACCTCATCTTGCATACGTCCGAAGCCTGAATGTGTCTGGTGTATCAATCTCGTGAAAGGATCTGTTTCCCACCCTCGTGTCACCCTTTGAAAAAGGCAGAAGGATCTCAAAAGAGGTCAGCTGATTCAAAGGGTGACACGAGGGTGGGAAACACTCGGGGTCACGAAGTTGGTACGTCCTACAAGAATGAGCCGTCAGTACGTACTTTTTCCTCACTCTTCTAGAACAGATATACCAAGTAGCCAGCACAATGATCGGCATCGGTGAAATCTATCGGCAGTATGCTTCGGGTGAATTGCAGGACGACGATGAAGTCGTGCTTGCGCATGCCAATGCAGAAAAAGGTTTCCAGAAGCTATCCGAACCAATGGTCAACGTTCGGGCGACCCTTATCGCTGCTGAGGAGGCGGGGATGCTCGACTCCGGCATGCGTTCTCACCTAATCGGCGTCGCCAAGGAGATGTACTTTGCTGACCGTACGTTTCCCTCCCTTCTACAAAGGGCAGTGGCCGGGGGGATGTCTCACCACCTAGCGGATGAGCTATCACGTTTCGTAGCGACGAACTACGTGGACCTTAAGAAGCAGGACGCGATCCAATTGCTGATGACGATCAGGCAGATGTCATCAACCGGCCAGGGTGCTGGGAGAAACGCAAGAACATTCGTATTCGAGCGCACCAGCTCTTTCGAGACTCTCTATGACCGCGATCGCCACGTACAGCACAACACTATGAATCTGCCGCTTGAGACGATCGGGAATTATGTGGCCCTGCATGATCCTGAGTTCGATGACCTGAACTTCAACGCTTTGAACCGCGCTGTTGTGCTTGAGTTTGCACAGATCATTGGAGCCGACGTGAGCGACGACGATATTGAGGCGGAATGTACGCGCTTTCGAAAGAGGAAAAATCTGCTCGGGCAAGCTGAGCTGTCGGCGTGGTTGAAGAGGAACCACTTAAGTGATGAAGAATTCCGCGATCTGATGGCCCAGGTAACGCTCTGCCGGCGCATCCATCGCTGGTACCTGCTCGCCATGTGGATGGATCGTTCGACGAAGCTGATCCTGGATGAACTGCGACTGCGGGGTGACTACGCGACCTGGGTTGAGAGAGCTGCAGCGCAGGAGCGCCTTTTACAGGCAGGGGAGGTAGACAGAGCGTATGCTGAGACTGCTGGGATTCCACTTGAGGAGCTAGCAGCTGAACATAGCGAGTGGATGGATTGGAAGGTCGACATAGATGTGGCTAGCTGGGCCGAGGAGGCCGGCTTTCACACTGAGGATAACCTGAGAATGGAATTCAGCCGCGCAAGGGCCGCCCGGCGAGTGCTGCTGGAAATAATCGCGGATGCAGCCAGAATACGGGATGAGCAGGATGTATTGCGACCACAAGCACCGTCGGTGAGCGGAGACAGCGATAAGCCGCCTCCCGAAAGGACATGTTGATCCAATGATTCGTATCCTGCGGCCAGTCGGCGCGCCTGATCTGATCAGTGCACGCGTATTCGATGATTCATTTGCGAGCAGCTTGTCTCCCGAACTATCAATCAAGCAGGTCGACCTTGCGGAATGGCTTGACTCGATCTTCGGACAGCAGGAACTGCAGCCTGATGACAGGACCGTGCGCGAGGCATTCAAGGCCGTGACGCGAGACTTCGACTTTCTATGCCCCAATTACCGGGGGATCCCAGTCTTACCGCTCCTGTTGTACGTGCGCAACCACAGCCGTTCGCCAATTCGATTACTGCTGATTGCACATGCCCCTGGTGCCTATGCACTCGAATGGGCGCTGCTCCTTCCCCTTTTGAGGACCGGCGATCTCATCATCGCTCCGACGCTCAGTGCATACCATGTAGTCAACTTTCTGTGTCCAGAGCTAGCTCCTTACACCCGAATCGTACCACATCCAGTGCATCCCTTGCCCGATATCCGCTCGAATCGTCGCTTGCACATCGTTAGCCTCACACGAATGCATCCCTCAAAGCTCCTGCACCGTCAGGTTGAAGCTATGGCGTTGCTCACCGGGAGAGGTGTTCGCCGGATCAGCATGCGAATCGCGGGCCCGGTCAGCGAGTCGAGCAGAGGGGATATGTCTCCCTATGCTCGCTCTCTAGCTGCAAAAATAGAGAGACTGCACTTAAAGGACGCCGTCGAACTTGTCGGTCAGATCGACGGGGAGCAGCACAAGGCGAAGTTTCTCTACGAGGCTCGGCTTCTTGTGAACCTCTCAGTGACTATCGAGGAATCATTCGGCAAGGCGATTGTCGAGGCGCTGGGCTGCGGTGTGCCTATCCTCGCGACCCGCTGGAATGGGTTACCAGAGACGGTCGGTTCAGCCGGAGCGTGCGTACCTGTCACCGCTACTGCCCTTGGCGTAGATGTATCTGCAGAGCAAATTGCTGATGCGATTCAGCGGTTGATTGAGGCTCCGTCGATGGATGAGACGTGCCAGCGAGAGGCAGCGCGATTCCATCCACAACGAGTGCGGCGCCTCTATCGCTACGAGCTGGAAGCGGCGATGGAAGACGCGAACACCCTGGGGAACAGACACGATGGGAGACCCGCTTTCGGGCAGCCTGGAGCCCCGGCAAGTGGACTGTTAAGTGCCACTGCTCCGCTGAACCTATTCTCCTGGAATGAGTTGTTCAAATTTCACCTTCAGGATGCGGCTCGACTGCGTGCGGCCTTAGCGAGTGTCCCCCATCTCGATCCATGCGAGGCAGATGAGCTGAGGTCGCTCCTTATACTAGGCACACGAGCTCCGATGGAACGCTTGATGGCTGGATTGAAGATCGGCACTCTAGGTCACCCAGTCGGTCAGGCCCGAGACCCAGGGATCGATGACACCGATTTCTTCAGCAAAGTCGGTACGGCTGCCATGTCTCGCGCAACCAGAAGTTCACGCATGGTATGCCTCGAGCTGATGGCCGTGACCGGTCGGAGCGAGCAGCTGCAGCTGGGGCTGCAGACCATGCGTGCCGACGGCGTACGATCTTGGGGCATGCGACATCTGGAGATTGAGGCCTTGAGACAGCAGGGAGAGTACCAACGCGCGTTCCAAATGATCATCGAATTAGACGAACCGGCGTTATGGGGAGAGTTGGCCGCCGACCGCCTTCGACAGCTGGCGGTCGTCTGTCGTGAATGGAATCTGCCTGGCTTTGCACTCCCTTGGCTGCGAGAGTGGCTTGAGCGCTTTCCCGACTCGCCTGACTCAGCAATGGTCTGGCTGGATCGCTGCCTCAATGCCCTTTGTGTCTCACCCAGCCTACTGACAGAGGCTCGGTTGGCATTCGATTCGGCGCGCAAGCTGCTTGGCACCTCTGTCGATCTCAGTGAGATCGAATCACGGATACACCAAGCGGAGAGGGACGGAGAGGGTGCGCCTAAGGCAAAGGACGACAGTGAGAATGGTGCAACAGTTGAGCATACCAGAACCAGGTGACGCACTCTGGTCGGCTATCATCGAGAAATTCGGGGCCGTCACGAGTGTAACGATGGCCGGGCGGTCGCAGTCAACATTCATCCTGCACACGCCGGGTGGGAAGTTGGTGGCGAAACGGATGCGCTATGACCGGGACCCAGAACACTACTTCGAACTGCTGACGAGTCTTGCGGAAATGTCGTCCCGCTTTTGCCCTCGTCTGCTTGATACTGTGGCGGCCCAGAACTGCTGGTATGCGTTCTTTGAATGGATCAGCGGGGATTGTCTGCCTTTCTTACCTAGTGACGCCGACTTTATCTGGCGATCCACACTCCTACTCCTAGGAAGGATGCGGACTTGTAGCTTCTTGCCCAAATGGCCTCTTGAGTCAATTTGGCTCGATCGCTTAGCGAAGCAGATGTCAAACGATGCGGCTGCCGCCTTTATCCTAGCGTCGTTGCGCTGTTCCGTACCTGATGGGCCTCGCTTGCTGACCCACGGCGACTTCAGCCTCCAGAACTTCATCCGCAGTTCTGATGGCGTTGTATTGGTGGATTGGGAAGAGGTCGGGAGTGCGCCTCCAGGCTTCGATGCTGGTTGGATGCTAGCGCTTGCTCGCTTAGGTTATGGTCCACCGCAGAGCCACGATGAGATGGTCGACGCGTTTGTCGACGCTGGACTCTCAAAATCCAACCTCAGTTGGTTCGAGACGTTAGGCTTACTGCGACTGCTGTTTCGGGCTAGAACTCTGCCCATGACTCCTGATCATCGTTTACTGGTCTTGCCTCTGGTACAACAGACGGTGTACACACGGGCAACGGAGATGGGGTGGCAAAATGACAGCAATTCGCCGCTGTCGGCTCAGCAATCTTAGCACGTTCATACTAATGGGGCCTACTAAGTAGGCAATACTATCGCGGAGTCATCGTGGTCAAGTCTCTATATGTTGGGAGGACTCGTTATGTTCCTAGCGGCACTCAACAAGTCAACGCTGCTGAACGCTTCTGACACTCAAATGGCAGTCAATGCTGTCGCATCCCAGATCAAGCTACACGTTGCTCCATACTGGGATATGGTGCCCGCTTCTATCGTGTACTACGCAAACGAAAACCTGATTCCATCGGGTGCTGATAACCTTGTCATCTTCGATGATGCGGATCAGGCAGGCGCATATGGCTACCATCAGGAAACACCCGATGGTAAACCATATGCGCGAGTCTTCGTGCGCCCGATCCTCAACCATGGCGGCACCACGCTTTCCGGCGGCCTGAGTGTCTCTTCTACGATCTCACATGAGGTTTGCGAGTGGTTGGTGGACCGTTTCAACAACCTGTGGGCATATGGGCCTGACGGCGAGTATGCAGTTGAAATTTGTGACCCTGTCGAGAACGATAGCTATGAAATCGACGGGGTATCTGTCTCTAATTTCGTCACCAAACGCTACTTCGACCATCTGGCGCCAACTGGTACCCAGTTCGATTACCTCGGCAAGCTCACCAAGCCGTTCACCATGACCCCCGGCGGTTATCTCGTGGTTCGAAAGTCCGGAGTCGTGCAACAGGTATTTGGTGACGATTACCCAGCTTGGAGGAAGGACATGAAAAAATTTCCGGCCGCCCGAAGCTACAAGCGCCGTATGCAACATGGCTAGGCAGGAGAGCCCTCGTGACGAGTCACCCAATGTCCAGGGCGACCTGGGGAGGAGGAAATCGTTGTCGATCTCGACTCCTCCTCTTTCAGTTGCTCAAGAGGTGGCAAGCTTGTTGTCGAGCGCCGATCGAATTCAGCAGGATGCCGCGCGTCTCATTCTTCAGGCCGAAGTGTACAAGCTTGTAACCGCTCGATTCTTTTCTGAGGCACGGATCGGAGAGGGGATGCAAGTGCTTGACATTGGCAGCGGCACTGGTGATGTCAGCATACTCGTTTCGGAGCTTGTTGGCTCAACTGGATCCGTTATGGGGATCGACCGAAACGCTGTAACAGTCGAGATCGCAACTGAGCATGCCCGCAAGGCGGGCAAAGCGAACGTAATGTTTGTTCACGACGATGTGGAGTCGATGAACTTGACCGGTCGCTTCGACGCGATTGTCGGCCGTTTTGTGCTGCGAGAACTCAAGGATCCCGTACGATCGCTTCGCAAACTGTCCCATTTGCTCGCTCCCGAAGGCATCATCGCCTTCCAAGAGAAGGTTCTCGCGCTTCCGGTGACGACTTTCCCTCACCTTTCCCTGGTCGATCAAATCTGCAGCTGGATGGACGCAGTACGTCATCGCGCAGGAGTAGAGCTCGCGATGGGCGCCAAATTGCCGAGTTTCTACCTTGCTGCGGGGTTACCGTCTCCCCACCTCCGATTCGATGCACCTGTTGGCTACGGACCCGACTGGGTGGGATACGAATACTTAGTTGAAACGCTACGAGGAATGCTGCCGCTGATTTACTTGTACAGCATTGCGAGTGAGGCAGACATAGGCATCGATGACCTGACGACCAGAATGCGAACCGAGGCAGGGCCTGCTACCATGATCCTTACTCCCTGCATCGGCGCTTGGGCTGTGAGAAGGAGTCCTTAGCTTCAGAAGGTCCTCCAGACGCTAGTCACGCTGTGCCAGGAATTTTTGCTTCACCCCACGGCGCTGGGAGGAGAAATTGGTGGTCAAGCGACAGGCCGAAGAAGAGGCCAAGCGCTGGAAGCAGCGTCCGGCGTTCCCGTGTGCTGGCTACTTGGGGTTCCGGTAGCAGGCGGACAAAAACCAACGTTTAGCAGTGACGTGTATTATCAGCACTCTTTCAACTTCATTTCACCAGGTAGAATTTCGCATTATCAGCACTCCAGACCCTATAGTACCGCTGATAATGGGTATTATCCCCACACCCTCCTTAATGAGATATGCCCACTTTGAGGCAAGAAAAATCGAGTGCCAAATTAGGGTAGTGGCTCATTTGAGAAGGATAGCCCGGTCGAGATTGGAGCGATGGAGAAAAGCGATGGAGAAAGAGTAGAAGACAGGCCTCGTGCATCACCACCGACTTGGAAAAGGACAACGTCATGCGCACAAAACGGGCGAGTCGTTGGCGAAGCGTGTTGTTCCACCGCTCCACGTGGGCCGTTTCTCCTGTCTCTTTGCCCACGGCTGTGTGCTGCTCGCTCGGGATCACCGCTGAGTAGACCACCCAGAAGTCGGTGAAGCAATGTCCTGCTCGGTAGATGGATGGAATGGTCTCCCACAACCGCTGGCACGTCTTTTTACTCCGATCACCGATCGCATAAGCGACTACCTGTCGCGTCTGGCGACACAAGGCAATCCACACCCAGGAGTCGTGCGCTTTTTTGAGCACAAACGACCAGAGCTCGTCTAGTTCCAGTATCGTGGAAGTGAAATCCTTTGGATCCGGGGCGAGCAGGGTGGTCTGTAAGGGAGGAAGGTGCGCTACTTTTTTTTGATCCAACCGGACACGGTGGTACGCGAAACCCCGAAGGTGCGCGTGAGGCCACGTAGGCTGCTTCGCTCTTGGTAGGTATGCAGAATCTCTTGGGGCATGCCCATCGCGTATGAGAGCGTCGCTCTGACAGTGAGAGCACTGTAAAGTGATCGTCAGCATTGAAGGCTCCTCTTCTTGAGAACTGATTGATCTTCAGAGTCTACCATATCCTTCTTACTTGCGCCACTACCACCAAAGAATGTACCGAGGCAGGCAAGAGAAACCAGGTACTTCTTTCGCATGTTATAGCTGGCATTGAGGTCAACATTGTGACAGTAACCACACTTTCGGCAAAGGAAAAGCGATTGAGAACAGCGATTGGAGCGATGTTGATAGCCACAATTAAGAACACATCTGAGAGGTGTAACGGAGATCAACACGTCCAACGATGATGCCACGTTCCTTTGCTATGTAAGCCGTGAAGTCATACAGTTGAGCAAAGGTTCAGGCATGCAAACGTCGTTTGTTGTCATTCTTCTTGCTCGATATTGCTATGTGCTCCGATGTGCGTCGGATTTTCCAGGACAATGGTTGCCCCTGGGTTGGCGTATCACTTTCGTCCACCCCATTTCTGCTTCTCCTTCCCTGTATTGGCTACTTAGCACATCCGTTGGAGAAAAAGGCCCTTTGGGCTATCATCGCCAGCCTCTTTCTCGCAGTCAGATGGAACTCAGCCATTGATCCAGAAGGGGAATCATTCTCGTTCACCAGAGAAAACACTGGGTAGGGACAGCAAACCATCAGGGAAGACATGCACAGGCTTCCGGAGAGACTTGTCACAGACCTCTTCAGCCATGAGCTATCAACTGGATGGACCTGATCCACCAGCTGGATGCTCTCACATAGGGTCCCGTTTCAGGCAGCCCATTGATAGTCATGGTGCAGCCCACCCATGACCGGAAGAGCCATTACCTCGGTGCCTGCATCCTGAGAAGAAGGAACCGGTCTGAGCCGTTCAGGGATCTGTTGCGCAATCCCTTGATGGGGTCGTGCCTGGTTGAAGTAGACCACATACGCATTGAGCACGCGCTGGAGCTGCTTCTCCTGAAAGATCAGCAGATGATCCAGGCATTCCTGACGAACACTTCGCAAGAAGCGTTCACAGATGGCATTGGCTCGGGGAGCGTGAATGGGGGTTTTGAGCAGCTTGATGCCACTGGTCCTCGCCACACGAGCGAAGCACGA
>WNGP01001731.1_pt1 | contig 18019 bp, 18 predicted proteins | sample 5407671 | NCBI WGS metagenome assembly WNGP01 (sample SAMN13153381, study PRJNA577476) | soil metagenome | isolation source: 40 cm soil or saprolite under Garry oak tree replicate 2 | place: USA:California | collected 2016-06-15 | reverse complement strand
AGGTACGAGTAGGTGATGTTGCTGAAATGCTTACTGATCAATGGATCGGCGATCAGCGAGCGGCTCACATTGATGGGTAGATAATGATTCGTCGCTATCACCGGTTTGTGCAGGCCACCAGCCAGGATCTGGGCGATATTGCCCAGGACGACGGGAGAGTGGATATGGATGATATCGGGGTCCGCTTTTTTCAAGAGATTGCGTAGGGGTACAAAAGGTAAAAATGGTATGCGCAGCCCCTCGTAGGTGGGCCACGCGAACGAAGAGAAGCGATAGACCCGTACCTTGTGTTCGATGCGCCGTACGTCTCGCGTACCGTAGCTAGGCGCAACCACCCACACCTGGTGCCCGCGATCAGCAAAATCGACCGCGAGCCCATGGGTGACGGTAGGTACGCCGCCAACCAGCGGCGGATATTGATCTGTGACGATCATGATGCGCATGTGTCTATCGCTCCTGGAGGGTCCTTATTCCTGCGCACTGCCCTCACTCGTCGTCAAGTTTAGAGGCGTAGGCGCGCAATTCATTGCGCCCTGGAGGAGAGCGAAACATGGGTGATGACCTCCCACCTCGTCTCCTGCGCGATAAATCGCGCTGCTACGCCAACATTTTACTCCTGCGTAATACCCCCGGCCGGTGCCGTTTCCGCAGCAGCAGGGGCTGCTTCACTCGCGGCAGCGGCTTCGGCGGCCTCGGCGGCTTCCTCAGCTACTTCAGCGCGCGATGCAGCGACTTTAACGATACCCTCTTCAGGGTCCGTCAGCAGCGTAAAGTTAGCTGGTAGTTTAACGTCGCTGGCGTGCAGAATAGCATCGATCTCGTCCAGTCCCGAGACATCTACCTCCAGGTATTCGGGAATATCCCTTGCTACGCACTCAACTTCAATTGCATCCAGCAAGTGCAGCAGCACACCGTTCTCGGTTTTAACAGCAGGTGCCTCGCCGGTAAAACGCAGCGGCACTTTCACCTTGATGCGCTCGCTCAAGCTCACGCGAAAGAAATCCACGTGGATAACTTTGTCGGTGCACGGATCACGCTGCACATGGCGAATTAAGGCCGTCTGAGTGCTCTTTGTACCAGCTATGCGCAGCGTAAGAACGCTCCTGGTGCCATGCGAACGCCGCAATCGCTCGAAGGTGATAGTGTCGACCTGCACCGCCACCGGTGCCTGATTGCGTCCAAAGATATTGGCAGGAATAATGCCCACTTTGCGCAGGCGCTTTACAGCCTTGCCCATCACCTCGCGGCGGCTAATTTCTAATTCTGTCCGTTGTGCCATACATTATATTCCCTTCTTTGATCTTCTTTTTTTGAAGAAAGCTTGTATCTCTTCGCTCGTCATCGTATTGAGCACGTCTTCGCGGCGCAACCAGCCCTTGCGGGCAACCCCTATACCATAACGCATATCATCCAATCCGGCAAGTACATGCGCGTCCGGATTAACTGGAATTTTGATACCTTTATCGCGAGCCCGGCGCAATAGCCGCCAATCCAGGTCCAGCCGTGATGGGTTAGCATTGATTTCGATGCACACGCCATGTGCTGCTGCGGCATCGATTACCGCCTCTAAATCCAGTGTATACCCTTCCCTACCAAGCAGGATACGCCCCGTAGGATGTCCAATGATATCGACATAAGGATTGGCGATTGCGCGCAGCATGCGTTCCGTCTGTTCTTGTGATGACAGGTTGAACTGGCTGTGAATGGATGCAACCACAAAATCCAGGCTTGCCAGTACCTCATCTGTGTAATCGAGCGATCCATCCTTTAGAATATCACACTCGGTACCCTTGAGAATATACAACTTGTCTGCAAACTCCTTATTCAGGGCATCGATCTCTTCACCCTGGCGGCGCAAGCTCTCCTCGCTCAAGCCACCCGCGTAGGCCGCTACTTTGCTGTGGTCTGTCATGCCCAGGTAGGTAAAGCCGCGTGCGATACATGCCTCGGCCATTTCGCGGATCGGATTCTGTCCATCGCTCCAGGTAGAATGTACGTGCAGCACGCCGAGCAGGTCGCTCTCCTGCACCAGCACGGGCAGGGTATGGTGAACGGCGGCTTCGATTTCGCCCATATCTTCGCGCAATTCCGGCTCGATGTAGTCCATGCCAAGCGCGGCGTAGATACCGGCTTCATCCTTGCAGGGAATCAGCTCTAAATGCGGCTCCTTGCCCCGGAAGAGGCCGTAGTCGTTGATGGTCATATTCATGCTCAGAGCTCGCCGGCGCAGGGGAATATGGTGTTCCTTGGAGCCTGTAAAATGGTGGAGCGTGTAAGGGAACTGGCTATCGTTGACCACGCGCAGATCCATATTGATGCCGCTGCTGAGTACAACACTGGATTTTGTCTCACCTTTGCCGGTGATCGCGCGCACCGAAGGCTGGCTGGTGAATACGTCCATAATCTTGCGCCGTACTCCTTCACCGGCCGCATCGTCAACGCTGACGACCATGTCGATATCGCCTATGGTTTCGCGGCGGCGGCGCAGGCTGCCAGCCGCCTGCAGGCGCACAATTTCCGGCAGTTCCCTGAGAACAGCCTCAATGCGGGCCGCCTCTTCCTCGGCCACGGGATAGAGAAAGCGGTCGGCGTACTGCGAAAGGAAGGCGATGCCCTGCAAGATTTTATCTTGCGTCTTTTTGCCGAAGCCCGGTAGTCTGGCAACTTTATCCTCTTTGCACGCTTGCTCCAACTCGGCAATGCTATTCACATGCAGTTGGTTATAGATCGCGTTGATCTTCTTCGGGCCCACGCCCTGGATACGCAGCATTTCGAGCTTGATGGGGGGCGTGGTGGCGACCAGCTCGTCATAGAGAGCCATGTGGCCGGTGTCGACCAGTTCTTCGATACGTTTGAGGATGGTTGAGCCCAGTCCCGGCACCCCCTTGAGCTTACCTTCGCGAACCAGTTGTTCAATGTCGCCATCAAGCGCGCTCACACTGCGAGCCGCGTTCTGATAGGCTCGCGCCTCAAAGGGATTGCTATCCTCTTTTAGTTCCAATAGTGCACCGACTTCGTCCAGTACACTGGCAATCTGATTTTTATCCATGTGAACCTCTATTTTGTATCAGGTCAGGCGCAGATCGAAAAATTCGGGCTGGTGCAGCGTCACCTCGAAGGGATTGCGCCCCTTAAGATCGCGATTGAGGTAGCGTTTGCAGTCAAAATGCACCAGCAGCCAGCAGTTCATCTCGTGGGTGATGAAGACAGCGTCCCACGGCTTCTCGGTGCCCATATCCAGCATCTGGTTGCAGACGAAACAACGTCCCATACCGGCTGCTACGGCTCGCTCGAACCACTGCAGCACAAAGCTGTGGAAATCATCCAGATTCATCAGTTCCAGGCATGACTCAGGGTATCCAAAGAGCACCGGGTCGGGACACTCGCGGAAGTCATCGCTGGCGCGGCTCAGTGCGATGACCGGCGCCTTGATCGTTACCTTGACCTCGTCATGCTGTGGGTCCTCTGCCGAGCTTATCACGTCGTGTAATAGCAGCCCTTCACGCGCAAACCATGCCATTAGTTCGTTTCTCATAGCACCTAAAATGTATCATCCAGTAGTGAGGCCGTCAAATGGGCAGGCACCAGGGGAATTATATTGCAGATAGATTGCAGGATTCAACCAAAAAATTTGGAGATGGAGTAGCCACAGTGGCCGGGGGAAGCAAGCGTGCGGTATTCAATGGCATTACGAGATATCAATTTCTTGATCGTACTATTATTATATTTTGTGCGTGAAATGGCTATAAGATCCTTTCAAAGCTCGACGTCGCCCGTGGCCTGCTGTGCGAGAGCGATCCGCTCGCTTGCCCTGCTCAGGCGAGCGGCGTCTGCATCTCGAAGTCAACACTATGGATGTGTTCGATGAGCGTATCCACGAACGCTGCCATTTCGACATGAGATGGATGTGCGCGGTATGCGCGCACTTCATCCAACGAGGTGAAGTCTGCCACAACAGCGAGGTCGTAGGAGCGGGGCAGATGCATCTGATCCATGCCAACGCTCCAGATGTGCAGCTGGTCAATCTGCTCTGGCAACGCTTGCAGACGTGCCAATCCTTGCATTCGATCATCCGTAGCGATCTCTGGCTTAAACTTGATCAAAACGACGTGCCGAATCATCGCTGCCTCCCCCTCTCGCTACACCTTCACGGAGCTATGTCCAGCGGGCATGCCGCTGATCTCCGGCTTCTCGCGCTCCACCTGTAGGGTAACCTCAGGCGTCTGGAGCGCCCAGTGGGCGATCTCCTTCTTCGTCGCAAACCAGACGCCTGGATGCGTCTGGGCATAGGTAATGAACTCTTCGAGCACGCGGATGCGTTTCGGGCGTCCTGAAATGCGATCGTGTGTGCCTACTACCATCATGCGTCGTCGATGCGCTCCCTCTGCATAGAGCTGATCGAACTCATCCTTGAGCACTTGCAAGTGCTCTGAGGGGGCGTAGTTCCGGAAATCAAACGACACGATATCATTGAGATGGTGATGGCAAGCCGGGCTACCCGGGCCAGAACGTCGTATATGCCATGATGACTACCTCCTATGGCCATAGTCCTGTTCTTTTGAACTTAGATCAACTTCCTACCCCAACGTGCCCAACTAGATGTCTCGTATATTTGATTTGATGATATCTACGACCTCATCAGCGCGCCCTGAGAGCATCAGCTTTGTCATCGATAATGCGTACCCCTTTACTTGATCGAATTCAATGTGCGGAGGCAGAGAGAGCACATTTGGATCAGTAATGACATCAACGACCACAGGGCCAGGGTGTTCAAGCATCTTTTGCAGACCGGGGCGTACATCGGCCGGATCCTCAATGCGAATCCCCATGAAGCCTACCGCTTCAGCCACCTTCGCGAAGTTGGGATTTTTGAGATCCGTCTGATACTCAGGATAGCCCGCAACTTCCATCTCCATCTTCACGAGGTCGAGCTGGTTATTGTTGAAAATCAGGATTTTGAGCGGTAGATCGTACTGCAACACCGTCAGGAGGCCTCCCATCAGCATAGCAAAGCCGCCATCCCCACACAGAGCAATGACCTGGCGATGGGGATAAAGGAGTTGCGCACCGGTAGCCTGGGGCAAGGCATTGGCCATCGACCCATGGTTGAAAGAACCGATGAGACGGCGCTCTTTTGTGGGTTTGAGATAGCGTGCCGCCCAGACCGTCGACATCCCCGTGTCAGCAGTAAACACGGCGTCAGCACTCGCCAACTCACTGAGCGTGGTTGCAACATATGCAGGATGAATCGGTCGCCGTTTGTGTGCCTGATTGACGTATACGTCAAATTTTTGACGCATCTCCTCAGCTTCGTGCAGCGCCTTTTGAAGGAACGCCCTGTCCTGTTTCGGCTTCACCAATGGCAAAAGCGCGTTGATTGTGTCTCTGATGTCTCCCCACAACCCAAGATCAAGGCCAGAGCGACGTCCAAGATTTTCAGCACGGATATCAACCTGCGCGAGGCGTGCTTTCGCGGGCAGGAAGACTTCGTACGGAAAGTCGGTGCCGAGCAGCAGCAGGAGATCACATTCATGCATGGCATTATATGCAGCTTTGCCGCCAATTAAGCCTGTGAGACCGACAGCATATGGGTTGTCATACTCAATGTATAATTTGCCCCGTAAAGAAGACGCGACGGGAGCTTGCAATGCCTGCGCGAGCGCAAGAATCTCGTCGTGGGCATGAGCAGCACCAATGCCACAGAAAAGCGTCACTTTATGTGCAGCGTTTATAAGATCAGCGAGTTGAGCTAGAGATGCATCCGAGGGGCGAATGGTTGGGCGTTGCGTCACGGGTCCGTGTACTAAAGAGTCATTGGGCATGGGCAGTGCAGCGATATCTCCGGGGAGGGCAACGACTGCAACACCCTGTTTGCTGATGGCCGTTTGCAGCGCAATCTGGAGTGTGCGTGGCATTTGCCCAGAGTTCGAAATAAGCTCGCAGTAGCAGCTGCATTCTTGAAACATTCTTTCCGGATGGGTCTCTTGAAAGTACATGGTACCGATCTCGTGGCTTGGGATGTGAGCGGCGAGCGCAAGCACAGGTGCGTTACTTCTATGAGCGTCGTACAGTCCATTGATCAAATGCACGTTTCCTGGTCCACAACTTCCCGCGCATGCTGCGAGGTTACCACTTAATTGAGCTTCTGCACCAGCCGCAAAGGCTGCTTCCTCTTCGTGACGGACATGGATCCATTGCAGCTTCCCATTGCGCCGTACCGCGTCTACTACAGGATTGAGGCTATCTCCGACGATACCATATATGCGTTGTACCCCAGCATGTACCAGATGCTCTACAAAGACATCAGCGATCGTTTGACTCATGGCTCTCTCCTTCTATCTTCTATCCCGCACATGGGCAAGGATTTATTTTTATTATATGAGGACAGCGGAAGCTTTTTGGGAAGTGAGTGATGCAAGTAAGCATACTCTCATTCTACTTCCAGTTTACACTCACACAGTACACTACTCGCCACCCCACCAGGCGAAGAAGTAAAGTCTGGTGAAATCAGGAAACCTTGAAAAAGTAGAAAAAAGGCTGTACGATAACGTCTAACCCATTGGATAACTTCAGCGTGAGGGACAAATGAGTGACAACAACGACGCAGGTACGCGTCCTCCCAACCTCTCGGAGCATGCCCGGAAGAACCGAGCGATGTGGGAGGCGAGCAGCGACGAGTACCAACAACGCCACGAGGCAGCTCTTTCAGGAAGGAATGCGATGGCCTGGGGGCTGTGGCGTATTCCAGAGGAAGAACTGCATATTCTCAGTGAGGTAGTGGGAAAGGATATACTGGAATTTGGCTGCGGGGCGGCTCGCTGGTCCATTGCCCTGGCCGAACGTGGAGCGCGACCTGTGGGCCTGGATATCTCGTCGCGGCAGCTTCAACATGCTCGCCGTCATATGCAAGAGGCGGGTGTGGATTTTCCGCTCGTCGAAGCCAGCGCCGAGGATGTTCCCTTGCCTGACAGCAGTTTCGACATCGTCTTCTGCGACTGGGGTGCGATGACCTTCTGCGATCCCACGCGCACCATTCCGGAGGCGGCACGCCTGCTCCGAACTGGTGGGCTCTTTGCCTTCTCCACCGCGTCGCCCATCTCGGTGATGTGTCTTAACGTGCAAGCGGACCAGGTCGAGCGTACCCTGGTCAACGATTATTTTGGCATGTACCGCATGGAGTGGGAAAACGAGGTGGATTTCCAGTTGCCCTATGGCGAGTGGATCCGGCTCTTCCGGGGGGCAGGTTTCGTGGTTGAAGACCTGATCGAGACGCGGCCGCCCATTGGCGGCACCAGCACCTATCGCACGGACGCAGAAACCGAGTGGGCCAGGCACTGGCCGATGGAGAATATCTGGAAGGTACGGAAAGAGAAGTGAATCAACTTTTCGCGCGGCCCCACAAGGCGATCCAGTCTTCAAGGCTATAGGACGAGAAGCTGCGGCCCTCCTGGCGGGTGATCTCCTCCATCTTCTGGAAACGCTGGCGGAACTTGCGATTGGCCATGCGCAAGGCCTCTTCCGCGTCAACCTTCAACTCGCGGGCGGCCCGAGTTACCATAAACAGCACGTCACCCATCTCCTCGCGCATCTCCTCGGGCGTTCTGGCTTCCTGCAATTCTTGCAGCTCTTCGGTCAGCTTCGTAAGCACCCGTTGTAAATTGGGGTAGTCGAAGCCCAGCCGCGCGGCGCGTTTCTGGTACTCCTGCGAGACGATCAGCGCGGGAGCGGCCAACGGCACTCCATCGAGTAAGCTCTCTGTATGTATGTCCCTGCCGGCTTCGATGCGCTCCTGCTGTTTGATGGCTTCCCAGTTTTGCAGCACCTGGCCTGTGCTGTTCACTTTGATTTGGCCAAAGACGTGTGGATGACGACGAATCAACTTGGCGCTGACGTGCTCGAAGACATCGCCGAGATTAAAATCGCCCTCCTGGCGCGCAATCTCGGCGTGCAGGTAGACCTGGAGCAGCAGGTCGCCCAGTTCCTCGGCCAGCTTCTCCATGTTGTTCTCTTCCAGTGCCTCCACTACTTCGTAGGTCTCCTCGATCACGTAGTGAGTCAGAGTCTGGTGGGTTTGCTCGCGGTCCCACGGGCAACCATCGGGGTCGCGGCGCAGGCGCATGGTGATGTAGCGCAGCGTCTCTGGCAGGCGCAAGGCTGCCAGCTCGTCGAGCGGCGGTACGTAAAGCGTGCTGAGGTGATTGGCGAGATTGTTGCGATCGAGTTCGTACAGCGGCATTTCGATCACTTCCTGGCCGGAGCTTACACCTTCCGCGCGTACTAACTTGACGGGCCATTCGTCCGGATAACATTCGCCGAGAGCCAGCTTCACCGCGCTGGCCAGCCGGCGATTGTAGATCTGCGCCACCAGCAGTGGCGTCGTAGGAATGATCTTCCCTGCTATTTCATCCATACCCAGTGCGGCAAGGGTCGTCGCGTCTATGAGCTGCGTCCCTACTGTGAGGGGATCAAGCCCCAGCGCGGTGCAGACTGGCTCCAGAAAGGAAAGACCTGCGATGATCTCGGTAGAGAGGCCCCGTTTATGTGCCAGTTGCAATATGAGTTGTACAGAGGTCTCCCCAATGAGTGGGTGGCCCGGCACGGCGTAAATTACCGGCTGCGCGGCAGCCAGGGTGCATACTTTTTCAGCGATTTGTTCGTAGAGCGTTTCCCAACTGATTGATTCGTCATACAGGTAGTCGAAGGATTCCAACTGCAAGCCCGGCAGGGCATCGCGCAGTGGATCGACCGTAGGATGGATGAATGTGCGAAAGTATACTGTGTGCTGATTTTGTGTCGCCCGTGATAGCAGGTTAAATGCTTGCAGGGTGAGGTCATTCCATTTGCCAGGCCCCAACCCCAGGATGGTGATAGCCGCAGGGGGTGTCATGCGTGAGTCCTCTTTCTTTGTGTAACTTTGTATAGTGTAGCGGCTCACATAAGGAGTGTCAAATTTGCATGACAGGGCATCAAGCGAAAAAATAGCCCATCCCCATCCATAGGGGCCGAGGCGGGCGACCATGAATGCCCACCCTGCCACTCCTCACCTCCCTCGCCCCTACAGTAACCGAATTTCCCCTGGAAGGATGGAGAGATCTCGAAATCGCCGCTCCCTTGCGCATCTTACGTCTTGTGCTATACTTGTGGGTAACGACATACACATTTGTTCCGTTCCACCCGGGAGACACAACGTAGTGTCTGTGAGGCAGCCTGTGTTATGCGGTATAACGATACAGATCTGCGCTACGGAGGCTCACATATGACAGAGACCCAGAGCGGGCAGTGGCCCAACTACACCTACATTGTGCCCGAAATCTATACCAGGGCAAAGGTGCGTCTTATCGGCTTAGGTATTTATACTCCTTCGGGCGTTATCACCAACGAGTTCTTCGCATATATTTCCACACGCCTGGGTGATCCTCGCAGCGCAGACGATCTAGAACGTGTGACCGGGCTCAGCACGCGCCACGTACGGGCTAATACGCTCGAACTGTGTCGTAAAATGGCGGGGGCCGATGCTCCCGGACTGATCGATGGTCCAGGAGCGCCCAAAGAGGAGACCCTGGTAGATATGGCGGTCATCGCCGCCCGGCGAGCACTGGCAAGCGCAGGCCGTGACGCCTCCGAAATAGATACTATTATCGGCGCGTCCTCCTCCGATAACGATGCCTTCCCCACCGTCGCAGGCCAGGTGCAGTTGCGTCTCGGGCTCAAACCTATCCGTGCCACCATGTTGAAGGGCGCGTGCGCCTGCCAGACAGAAGGGTTCCAGACGTCCGCCGAAGTACTGGCGGCCAGTTCCGCTAAGCTCGTGCTCATGGTCACCGCGGAAGGGTTGCTCCCCAACATTATGAACGTCCTCGACTGGAAGACCAGTTCGCTCTTCGGCGAAGGGGCAGCCGCTTTCCTGCTGGAGCGCAGCAACGAAGATTCCTACCTCATCAATGGCTCCGACGCCAGCCAGGCGCCGGCACTCTTCTACCAGACTCCCCTGCGTAAAGACGTGGTAGAGATGGCCGAAGTAGATATCAAAATGCGACAGCTCTACAGAGAGGGTAAGGGCCAGGAACTCAACCGCGTCCTCTCGCAATACATGGTTGGCTACACCAAGATGAACGGCAAAGAAGTCTTCCGCGAAGCGCCGCGTGCTATGGCCGAGTCCGTGGATGCCCTCTGCCGTCATGCCGGGCTCAGTCATGATGAACTGGCCTATATCGTGCCACACCAGGCGAACTCGCGTATCACCCGCCGCATGGGAGAGCTGCTCATAAACGACTATGGCTGGCCCCTCTCGACTATGGACAAGCTGGTTGATAACTTCCGCTACTACGGCAACCTTTCAAATGCCAGCATCGCCACGGCCATGACCGAATTGCTGCGCGATGGGCGCCTGCACGAAGGCCAGTGGATGGCCCTGCCGGCCGTCGGTGGCGGGATGAACTATGGCTGCTGGCTGCTGCGCTTCCACGAGTTCAAGCACCCCGAGGCACTATTGGAGCGGTCTTAGAGTTAGAGGGCAGCAATCCAGGTCGTTAGAGCGTCCAGACCTTCACATTGCTGAACTCGACCTCCGTCGGCTGGCCGCCTTTTGCATATACCACGGCAATCAAGCCGATGTGACCGTGGCTGTAGGTACTATCGGTCACGGTATCGATTGGCTGGTGGTTCACATATAGCTTGAAAGAGTTGCCTTTGGCCACCACAGCGATGACATTGGTCTTGTCCAGGCCCGGGTTGATAGCCGGGTTGGAGCCACTTGTCAATCTTGAGCCATCTGCTTTCTCCAGTTCGTAGGACCCGTCCCGGCCGATATAGAACGAATAGTATTCGTTGGTCGGATTCGTGCTCGTGACACGGAAGATGATCCCACCTGCATTACCCTTGATAATCCTCATCTGTGCCTCAAACACAAAGTCGTTGAAATCGGTGGATTGGGCGATACAGTAGTCCGAGAAGCTGGCATCTGGCGCGATCGCGTGATATGTTCCGCTGCTGAAGGCGCAGTTTTTCCCGTTTTCATCCCATGCATGACCTCCGCTGTTGTCGCCCAGCGTATCGGAGAAGGCCAGCTTACCGCTATGTGTATAGGGATTCGGAGTCTGCGATATCACTGCAGGCGTGGTGGTAGCGTTGACACGAGTGGGTGTAGTTGAGGTCGTGGACGATGAACTGCCGCGACCCAAACGCGATGCTGCAACAAAGATACCCCCGGCCACAAGCACCAGCACGAGCAGCACCACGCCCACTATAAGACCAGCGCGGCTGCCCCCGCGTCTCACCGGAGGAGGCGGGCCCTGCGGACCCTGCTGAATTTGCTGTGGAGGCTGGTAAGGATAATAAGGTGGCGGGGGTGGAGGCGCGCCATAAGAGGGAGGAGGTTGCGGTGCCCCTCCATAAGGCTGCGAACCATAGGCCGTTGACGGTGTTTGTTGTGGAGCAGCATGAGGCTGCGCCGGAATAGTGGGTTCACTCGACGCTGTCCCAGAATAGGAGTAATAGTAGGGCACAGCAGCGCCACACTTGGGACAGTTTGTCGCTCCCGCCGGGATTTGCATTCCACAAGAGCTGCAGTTCATGACGAATACCTCCTATATCTCTCATCGTATGTACAAGACCGGTCTCCCTCGCCTGCAGGGCGCCCACATGGGGCTGGACTTGCACCATTCTGCTTTTGTATATTCATACGATGACAAGCGGTCAATTTAAACTATGGATTTAGCTGCTGCTCATAGGTATAGAATACCTTGCCATCCCACTCGTACTCTGCTCCCACAAATGCATCGCGCACCATCATCAAATCGGGCACGCTGGCGTATACACTATCCAGCTCCATATCGATGATCGTACGACGCAGAGCATAGGCAATCAGACTGATCGACTCCGTTGTGCCATCGATATAGCCAATAGAGAGATAATGATCATGCCGCCCCTGTTGCGGCTCGGCAAACGCCAGCCCATCCAGCCGGTCCCAGCGGCGCAGCAGGTAGACTTGCTCTGCATCTACCTTTGCCTCCACTACATCGCTAGTAATCGAATACGCCGTAAAGCTGACATAATAGAGCCCGCCTACAGCGGGGAAGATATTCGAGGCATTAAGATACTCAATAATCGCGCCAATATCGGCGCTTGTCGCCAGTTCAGGCGTCTCCAAACCATAGCGGTTCCTGGGAGGAGTTGTCACCGGCATAGCCTTGAACGGCGCGAACGCGCCAACCCGCTGCATGAGCCCTCGCTCTATTACGTGAATAGCTGCCGTGTTCGTAGACTCAGTCATGAGCCGCGCAATGGTGGCACCGCGCCGCTTCGCCTCGGCCAGCATCACATTGTTGATTGCCGTTGCCAGGCCATGCTGGCGATAGACGGGATCGACGCGCATCCCTTCGAGCCATGCCTCCGCAGGGGTGAGCATACGGAAGCGCGATACAGCGACGGGCTTACCATCGACGGCAGCCACATACATTTGGCCGCGCGGGTCGTGCAGCCATTCATCCCAGACATATTCAATATAGTCGCCCCAGTCCCAGGTATTCATGCAAAATGCCAGCACGGCCTCGCGGTCTTCTGGCCGCGCGGGGCGAATTTCAGTAGAAGCCATTGTCGTCTCCTTCCCAGGGTATGCTATCCTCACTGTAGCCAGAAACGGGTCTTTCGTCAAGAGCAGCAGGGCGACGCTTGCCGTCGCCCCTACATTTAGGGCCGCGCGGCTCCAGCATGGTAGAAACGAGAAACGTCTTTCTCGTCAGGGACGTACTAATAGTATTCCGGTATTATGCTATAAGATATGTCTTGCGCATTGGAGCATTTATGTCACAAAAGCCTGCCAGCAAACAACTTGAAGAGAACGTACAGCAAGCCGTCGAAGGAGCAAAAGAAGAGGTCACAGCTGCCCGCAGGCCCTGGTACGAGGCAATTCACTGGGGATTTGTACTGATTGGGGTATACGCCGTGCAGCTTACGCTCTTCGCGCTGCTGGCGTTCTGGGTGCACATCCACCCGATCTTACCCGTTGATGTCGCCATTACCCAGGAATTTCAGGAGAGCCAATCTCCCTGGCTGCGCTTCACTATGCTTGCTGTCAGCTACCTGGGCGCCAACGCTATACTTTTCTCCCTACTGGTCCTGCTGACGGCGCTGGTGTTCTGGGAGCTGCGCCTGCGCCTGGAGGCGCTGGTGATAATAGGCCTTTCCTCGGTCAGCGCTGTTTTGAACGGCGCGATTAAGCTGCTTGTAGCTCGCCCGCGTCCAAAGGCTCCGCTGGTTGAAATCCTACAGGTAGTGAATGGGCAAAGCTTTCCCAGCGGACACGTCATGTCCTACATTGCTTATTTTGGATTGCTATTTTCGCTGGGCATCATTCTCTTCCGGGGGCAACGCTGGTGGCGTTTAGCGCTGCTGATTATCCCTGCATTCTTTGTCATCATGGTTGGCCCTTCCCGCATCTACCTGGGCGCGCATTGGGCGAGCGATGTGTTAGGAGCTTACCTGATTGGCGGGGTGTTGCTCGGAATCACTCTCTGGATCTATCTCAGGCTGAAGAAAAAAGGAGTACTGGCCACGAAAGGGCCCGGGGAGAAACCTGTTTAAATTTCGCCAGGTTCCCAGCCCTGTGGGCCCGGACCCATGGGCACCTTTACATAGATCTCCCCATCTACCACCTTTGTCTCCAGCCTTGGCAACGGATACACATAGTAGCCTGGACCGGTGTGGTCGATCTTGCCATATTCCGTAAATCGTCTGCCGTGACAGGGGCAGTGGAATTTACGATCTGCGCCCTGCCATTGGACGATGCAGCCCATGTGCGTACAGGCTGCGGAAAATGCAATAATTTTCCCCCTATCTGACTCGTCTGCGTCTTTATCTGCTCGTATCACATAGCCGATAATTGTATCCGTTGCGAAGCGTATGGCGTTGCTGCCAAGATCCGCTACTGTCGTCACAAAGAACCAGGCAGTAGGAGTGCCTTTTGATATAAGGCTGGGAGGTATGGATGGATTCGGGGTTGGACCCTGCGCAGCCGGTTGATGCGGTGTTTTGTTGCCTGCCGCCTGCTCAACCACACGTTCGACGCCGGCCCCTATGACCATCGAGGCGGCAACAGCTGCTCCACCAGTTAGCAATGCGCGACGCGAGACGCCGGCTCTCCCTGGCGCCTGCCTGGACTGCCTATCATGTACAACGGCCATCTTCTGTGTTGGTGCCGCCTGTTCCAACTCGCTTTCAAGATGCTTTTGCAACTCTGCCGCAAATTCGGGACGTGGCTCAGTCCCCTCAGGTCCGGCAGAGCGAAACAGAGCCGCCAAGCGATAGATGCGAGCCTGGTCTGGTGTCAAGCTTTCAGGCGGGTGAGCGACACGCCCTGCCTGGAGCTCCTCTATGTAGTGCTCTAACTCCAGATAGTCTTCAAATCGTTCCTGGTCTTCTGGCATGATGCTGCATCTCCGGCTTGGTCAATGGTTAAATTTCACACTACCCCTGTAACAACGTGCTCAAGATCAGCCGCACGCTTAAGAGCACGAAACTGCAATACTTTCACATTCGCCTCCGTTAATCCCATGCTCAGAGCGGTCTCCTTAATCGAAAGATTGAGCAAGAAACGACAGGTCAACACCTCTCGATAATGTTCCGGGAGGGCCTGTAGAATACGTTTAACACGTTCTGCTGGTTGTTTGCTTGCAACAGATGGCTCTTCATCAGCCGGGCCTTCCCAACCAACTTCCAGCAATTCTTCCAATGAACTGGTCGATACACGATAATAGGCCCGCCAGTAATCGGCAATGGTTGTCCGGGCAACCTGGAACAGCCACTTTTGTATGCTCTGCATGCCACGTTGGTGATCGACTCCGCGTACGGCTTTTATAAATATCTGCGACGTCAGATCCTCGGCCTCTTCCCGGTTGCCAACCTTGCTGTAGACATAGCGATAGATCAGGCCTAGATTCTCTTGATACAACGTCTGAAATTCCTGCACTGCCGCCCCTCCAACGGCTTCTCGCCGCGTTGTGGCAATAAATTTTGCTTGCTCACCGACAGCTTGTTTACCGCGCAGTGTACCCACAATGTGCTCCTGCCGAGATTGGTTGATAGCCAAGAAACAGGTTTTGCTAGTTATTACGCCGGCCAGTTACACCAGTGGGCACTTCTCATTTATCATAGCCGATTTTTCATGTTTGGGGAAGAACCTGGTGCGTGTTCAAGAGATCTTAGCAGAAGAAAAGAAGGGTGGGTTAAGCTTTGCACACCCCTGCTCTGGAAGGGATTCCTGCCTGTGGCAGGGGCGAAGCTCAACCCACCCTGGATAAGGCTTTGTAAAATGCTCCTCTTACATCTGTCTCGCTATATAATTATACACCGAAGCCTGCTGAATTTCAAGATGAAACGTAAGAGCTAGACGACCATGATAGGATATGTCAATAAAATGAAATGAGCATGCAGAAGAGATGACCATGACCTCTATTCCAGCAATCACTGAACAGCACATCCGCAGCCTCATAGGAGGAGCCAGTTTGCAACGCGGGGAAAAGTATTTCCGCGAAAATAGAATTTTCGATACACGACGAGCAGGCATGACTTTGAAAGCGCAATGCGAGGGTTCGCGCTCCTCGGTTTGCCGTGTAGAGGTTACGTTCAACGACACAGGCATTACAGACACCGATTGCTCCTGCCCTATAGGTGGCTACTGCAAACACGTTGTGGCCCTACTTCTGACATGGATAGCACAGCCGGAAGAGTTTCTCGAGCAGCAGGACGTAGATACGATCCTGGCACAATGCGACAAAGCTGAACTGATCGTCCTGATTAAACAAATGTTGCGACGCGAACCCGACCTGGAATACCTGCTGACGACAGTCGACAAGGCGGGAACGCCCATCGATCCACAGCTATAGCGCAGCAGGTAGAAGCTGCTTTTTCGGCGCGCTGGCAATAAGTGGGGAGCAGAGGCCGAGGTCGCTTTGGCGCATAGTCCATTGCCAGAAAGGGAGTATCATCCGCGCCGATACCAAAGTCCAGCAGGCGCACAATATTGGGGTGTTGCAGGCGAAAGGTCGTGCTGACCTCATTGATGAACTCTTGGAAGAGGACAATCACCAGAGCATGGATCTCGTTTTGATACGCTGCCGCCTCATCCGAGAGCTGCATGTGTAGGCGGACCAATTCCCGATAGGCGGTTACCCGTTCGCTTGGCACATAGCCAGCCCGTGCTTCCCCACTCAACAAGACCTTGGCGATGGTCATCGCGTCGAGCCGATCGGTTTTCGCGCGTAGCCCTTGCCGCTCGTGAAACTGATGCGTTTGCCGCGGATGCAACAGACGCAGCACATAGCCCCGTTCCTGCAACTCGTGATACAGATTCTCTCGCGTCGCGGGAGGTGGCTTCCATGCCGATGAGGATCTGGTTGGGAAGAGCATCCAACTGACTCAGTTTCTCTTAAGAGACCTGCCAGCCTTCCCTGGCATTCGCAAAGGTGATCGGTCTAACCACCACGCTTTTATCGGGCCGCGTAATGCAGCCCGAACAGGATTGGCTTCCACTATCAATCCCACACACCTACTTGATCGTCGTTTCCCGCCTCGGAGGAAGTCCCTTCAGTCGTATTCATCACACACCTGCTTTTGCTTGCTCTTGCGCATCCCTGAACGTTTCTCTGGTGCAATCCTTCGCTGGGATCAGTGAGAAACCCGACCAGTCAAGGCGAACGTCAGCTCATCCTGGATAGGCAATCTGGCTTCGGCAGCCGTCTTTCGAGAAACTGCTGGCTGTTGCAACAAGCCTCATCGACCCTTTTTGCGCCTCTTGGGCGGGGAGCCGTCTTGCTTGGGAGGTCACTGTTCGCCTTCCGGCGGAACAGGCCACATGCAGGCACTCGGGCTCTCCCACTGCTTCCATCATTGGACCCCTTCTTGGGCTTCCTTTTGCATCCTTGCTTCCTAATTATTATATGAGCAGGCTCACTTAATATGAGGATGAGCCTGTTTTCGACAGTCGAAAACATCTTAGGCTACTCATCCATTTCGTCGCTCATTGCTTCGTCCAGGTGCCACAACCCTTCGACTGGAAGCCCTTATCTGAGGAGGAAATGGTCACAATCGTTGGAGCGCTGACGTTGTTATTAGCAATGATATCGTCTATTGTCCCACCAAATCCTCTGAGCCTCGCATAGTAGCAGGAGTCTCCACCGGTATCTTTATAGGTTCCCGGCTTGATGTCAGTTCCAACAATAAATATGCCATCATCAAAGGAGGTTTTGCTTGCCGTGATTTGTGATAGGTCTCTTGTCCATGTCCCGCAATTCTGAGACTCAAACCCCTTATCCGATGCCTTGATCGTGACAACGGCAGGAGCATCGGTATTATCATTGGCGATGATATCATCAACGGAGCCACCAAAGCCTTTGAGACGAGCATAGTAACACCCAGGTGAACCAGTACGAGTGCGATACGTGCCTGCCTTGATGTCTTTACCGACCTGGTACGTTCCATCTCCAAAGTGTGCAAAGGAAGGTGTGGGCGTAGGTTTCGGCGCAGGCGGCTGTGTTGCAGCGGGAGTATTGCCTGTCGCAGGCGCTTGCGTTGCTGCTGGTGGTGTGCTTGTGCTCGTCTGTGAAAAGGCGGCCTGTCCTATCTGATAGAAGATAATGAGCGCGACAATGCCAACGATAATCCACAGCCAGGTGCGGCGTTTCTTTGGTGGTGGCTGCATCATTGGTGGCGGCGGATACGGTGTCTGTGGATACTGCGTGTATTGCGGCGGAGGCGGAGGCGGCTGTGGTATGTAGGTTGGGTCATTGGGTCCAGGTGGATTGTTTTGCATAATATTCCCCCTTTACGCTACAAAAATAACGATATGAGTTAGTGTAGCACAAAAGCGGCATAGCGCCAAATATAAAAGCCTCCTTTACAGTTTATACCAGCCTCACAGGCCTAGCACCGGCCAGCGCGAACTCATCCATTGACTCCATACTGTGCTAAGAGCACCATGCCATTTTCCTCTCATCATTTGCACATAACATTGACAGCATTGGCG
>WNGP01002021.1_pt1 | contig 18022 bp, 17 predicted proteins | sample 5407671 | NCBI WGS metagenome assembly WNGP01 (sample SAMN13153381, study PRJNA577476) | soil metagenome | isolation source: 40 cm soil or saprolite under Garry oak tree replicate 2 | place: USA:California | collected 2016-06-15 | reverse complement strand
GCTAGAAAAGACCAAGCGGATAGATGTCATTGGCACACCCTCTTACATGGCACCAGAACAATTTCATGGGTAAGTCAGTCAGAAAAGTGACCAATATGCCTTAGGTTGCATTGCCTATGAGCTCTTGACTGGACAGAAAGCATTCACAGCCCCTCATGGTCTTGCTGTAGGGTTTAAACATTTGAATGAATATCCTATTGCTCCAACACTCATCAATCCAGCTATACCAGCGCACGTCGAACAAGCTGTGTTCAAAGCTCTAGTAAAACAGCGTTCTGATCGCCATACAGACGTATCTACCTTTATCAATGCGTTACAGAAAACTTCCAAGCAATGGTCGGAAGAAGGTAAAACTCTTCTTGATCTCAAGCGCTATGAGGAAGCCCTGGCAGCCTATAACCAGGCCATTCGCCTTGATCCCAACGATGCTGGCGCCTACTACAACAAAGGGGTTGCCCTCGAACACCTGGAAAAGAAACAAGAGGCACAGCAAGCAAACAATAGAGCTAGACAACTTGGTTATCATGGCTAGAAATCAAGTAAAGAAAAACGAAAGGATAGTAGCATATTCTATGCATGAGAGGGTGTATACCCGCTCCAGAGCTAGAGGGAACGATGCCTGAATTGCCAGTTCTATCCTGCGAAAGCAAAAAACTTTTCCTCAATCCCATTTATAACGGCTTCATAGCTAACAACACATTACAGCTACCTCCACAACCATACACAAGAACAGACCAACACTGGTAAACAAAACAAGGGTCTTCTGAGCACAAGAAGGATCACAAAGGACAACCACAAACAACTAAATTCGCATCCGCCTCTTGGCATTGCCCTCAATAGTTTGCCATTCAGAAGGATACCAACCGTTCGCTGGGGATATACCGTGTAAAACTTATGTAAAGTGTGGATAACTATCAAGAAAAGCAAAACCAAAGGGACATTTCCCGAACACAAAATCAAGAAGGTATATGAAACCCCATCGCACCTACAACCACTAGTAACATTATGGTGTATAATGGAATATACTCGCGGTTACAGTGAAAGAATTCCTGTAAACTCCCTCCAGGCCTAGGGTGAGACCAAGTGAGTATCTGTTATACTTGGGATTATAGAAATATATTTTGCGCCCTCGTAACCTCGCAGAGGGGCGCGGCGCAAAGACCGCTATTTATTACGAAGGAACGGCCTATACCTACGCGCAAATAGCGGAACTGGCGAACCGCGTCGGGAACGGGCTGCTCGACCTTGGCATCGACCTGGAGCAGCGCGTGGCCCTCTTGCTGCTCGACTCCCCGCAGTTTGCCGCGGCCTTCTTTGGTGCCATCAAAATAGGAGCCGTACCTGTGCCTGTCAACACTATGCTGCGTCCCAACGACTACGTGTATATGCTCAATGACAGCCGTGCGCGTGCCCTGATTATCCACGCGGCGCTGTGGCAGCAAGTGAAACAGCTCCTGCCGCAGCTCAAATACCTGCGGCACGTCGTCGTCGTAGGGCCCGAACAAGAAAATGTAGGGGCATCCCTTGTGAGAACCCTGTCTGGGGGACAGGTAACCCGGACTCCAACGGTGCATGACTTTGACAAATGGATGCAGAAAGCATCGACAAACCTGGAAGCAGCTGAGACGAGCAAGGATGATAGTGCCTTCTGGCTGTATAGCTCCGGCAGCACAGGCTTCCCCAAAGGTTGTGTCCACTTGCAGCACGATATGACCTACTGTACCGAGTATTATGCCAAACCGGTCCTTGGCATCAAAGAGGATGATATTACCTTCTCCGCGGCCAAGCTCTACTTTGCGTATGGCCTGGGCAATAATCTGTACTTCCCCTTCGGAGTGGGTGCCAGCGCCGTCCATTTTCCGGGGCGTCTGGTGCCGGAAGATATGTTCAAAGTTGTTGAACAGTATCGTCCAACGATCTTCTATGGCGTTCCCACGCTCTATGCCGGTATGCTGGCCTTGTCCGATACAGGAAAACGCTTCGATTTCTCCTCCGTGCGTATTTGCGTCTCCGCCGGTGAATCCCTGCCGGCCGATATCCTTCGTCGCTTCGAGGAAACCTTCAACGTACAGATCCTCGACGGCATTGGCAGCACTGAGATCCTGCACATTTTCATCAGTAACCGGATAGGAGAGATAAAGCCAGGCAGCACGGGCAAGCTGGTGCCGGGTTACGAGGCACTGATTGCCGACGAAAGCGGCCATGCAGTCCCCCAGGGAGATATTGGCAATCTGCTCATTAAAGGTGATAGTACCACAGCGTACTATTGGAACAAGCACGAGAAGACCAAAGATGTTATCAATGGACACTGGATTCATACGGGCGATAAGTATTACCAGGATCCTGAAGGCTACTTCTGGTATTGTGGACGCTCAGATGATATGCTGAAGGTAGGAGGGCTGTGGGTCTCTCCGGTTGAGGTCGAGAATGCACTCATAGCGCACCCTGCGGTCCTGGAGTCGGCGGTCGTAGGTGATTTCGATGCTGATGAACTGGTCAAGCCCAAAGCGTATGTTGTGCTCAAAGCTGGGCATACGCCATCTGTGGCACTGTCAGACGAACTCAAGGCCTTTGTCAAGGAGCGGCTTGCACCATACAAATATCCTCGCTGGATTGAATTCGTCCCTGAACTGCCTAAGACAGCGACGGGCAAGATTCAACGCTTCCTCCTGCGAGGAACGGGCCAGACTGAGCCACTCGACCCAAGCGTCGTGCCATAAATAAAGTCAACGAGGATAGTGTTCCATGCAACAAGCCTATCGCGTCCTACGGATCGTCTCTGAAGCGCAGACGATCCGTATTGTGCTGGTGCTTGCTCCTGATGAGTTGATGCTGAGGGAATTGTGTACCGCCTGTGCTGCCCTCAATACAGAGAGCAGCAGCGGGATCAAGGCCGTTGTGCTAGATTTCGAGACGAAAGCGGATACTTCCGGCTCAGAAAACGCAGCTTTCTCTCCAGATACCCTCGACCAGGCCTATGCAGCGGTACGGGCGGTGGAAGCGCCTGTGCTGGCGGTTGTGCGCGGCAAGCTGTCGGCAGCGGCCAGTGCGCTGGTACATGCCGCCGATCTCTCCCTGCTAGCGTACGATGCTGTCCTGATGGTACAGGACAGGGCAGATCATAACAATCATCCTGGCGACGGTAGAGCAGTATCCCTCGTGGGAAACGATCGCACCGACTCCTACAACGTTCATAGGGGTGATCCCGAGGGTTACACGGGTGCCCAGGCTCTACGTTTAAAGCTGATTACCTGGTCTGTTCCTGCCAACGATATAAATGCCGAGATGGAGCGCATCCTGGATATGTTGCGCGGGAAAAGTGCTGTGGCTCTGCGTCATACGAAGGCAAGTGTGCGCCTGGCAGCTCATGCGACTAACTTGCAACAAGAGAAAGCCCCGGCACGACTGGAGGCGCTGAAGCAGGTCAACGAATTCTACCTTGCACAAGTCATGCAGACGGCAGACGCTTCCGAAGGCTTACATGCATTTCTGGAAAAACGTAAACCCGAGTGGAAAAACCGGTAAATCATCACTTAATTTCAGTACCCTCAAGCGGGTCGTGAAAGGACATTGCACCTGCCGCCCCTTGAGGGAAAGTATAGACACCAAACCCAAAAAGGTCAAGTGCAAATGCATTAAGGAACTATTATGACCAGACATTCCCCATGGACTACGCTCTCGTTTCGACAGATTCTGGATACCCCTTATCTGAAAATACGCTGCGAACAGGTGGCGGTTCCCAACGGCCCCATCATTCCAGACTATTATATTATCGAAAATCGTGGCTGGGTGGGCATTGTACCCGTTATGGAAGATGGACGTTTTCTGATTAATAAACAGTATAAGCATGGGATTGGCTGCGAGGTCTTGGAGTTCCCTGCCGGCGGTATCGATGCTCACGAGGATGACACATTGAGTGCAGCCCGGCGAGAACTGATGGAAGAGACGGGCTATAGCTTCGACGATAACCAGGTTGAACTTCTAGCGCACATGCACGCTAATCCTACGGGAGCAAAAACGCGCATCTGGTGGTATCTTGCAAGAAACGTGCGTAAAACAGGCGACCAGAAGGTTGACCCTGTAGAAGTTATCGAAAACCTGTTGATCACACCAAAAGAACTGCTAGACCTGATTCATGAAGGTACCTTCGCCGGGCAGGGACAGATTGCCGCCGCGTATATGGCTCTGGAACAGATGGGATATTTCACTTTCAATGAATAGCTCTTACTGTCCTTGACAGGCGGATTTAGACGACGTTACCTACTGGCTTTTTTGCGTTGTGTACCTCTATTTTTTGGGCTCGAAGCCATATTATTTTGTTCGTGTTTTTTCGATGGTTGCTTGCATTTATGCCTTCATGGTAAGCTATTTGATAACAATGCCAAAGGGCGGAATAGGCCGAACCTGTTCATAGGAATGTGCTAAGCGTTCGATACGCTTAGTCGAACCTTGGTTTTGCTCTGTTCTTTTTTGCTATAAGGTAAAATACTTCTTTGACTAGATAAGGCTTTTTTGGTGAATGGATAACAAAGCAAGAGATTATTTCATTCGACAACTAAATGAAATCTCCGGTATGCTTACCGTAGTTGATTTTAACAGTGATGACTATTTGGGTAATTTGCTTAGTCAGAAATATATCATTATTGGTAAGAATGTTGGCCTGCTCGGTGATGGTATTGCTCAGTTTGAGCAGCTATTAGAGCAGATTTGGACTAAACTTCATTGTGATGGGATTTTTACTAAAGAATGGGTTGATAAAGAATTAAAAGATATTTTAGTTCGTATTTTTGAAGAAGGCGAACAAACAAATCTACCGGTATTTTTTGATCAGCTCGTAGGTTCGATTGAGAATTTTGCAATTGAGCAGAATATTTATCTTCCTCTGGATAATATTGAGATGTCAGGAGACGATGTCTTAGAACTTGGCAGAGTAAAATTAAAAAAAATGACGGATACGCGGATACAAGATGTTTGTAGAGCGATTGAAAATGTGATTATGCAGACTGCTAATACAGAGGAAGAGAAGCCACAGATTATCGAGCATTTGCATAAGTATAGCATCAACCCTCTTAGAAATAAGATTTGTGCAGAGTTCAGTTGTGTTGCTCAATCAGATGTAGCTGGAGAAAGGGCAGAAGAGGAGGCACTACGAGCAATTGATCTTTTAAGATTTGCAATTCCTTCAATTTATACTTTTCTGTATCCTGCGGAGTTTTATTCTCCTTCTGAGCGTGAAAAACAGAAAAAGAAAAGGCAGAAGAGTGAATATAGAACTCGTACCCGTGTAGGTGTCGGCCTTCAAGGAGAAGTTAGTGTTGGTATTCGTCGTACAGTAATCATACAGACAAATGTGGAAGCGTTTAGCTTACCTGGCAAGTTCGTAGGAATGCGCCCTTTTGAGGTGTCCGATCTAAATAGGAATACTATGGAACAGATAGGAGCCCTTAAGGTTTCAGCATGGCTGCGACAGCAAACAGTGACACCCTTCCAAGATGCTATTTTACGTAGCATTCACTGGTTTGCTAATGCTCTGGTTCAGTTTGAAATCGAGAATGAACTTTTGAATTTAGTAACTTCTCTAGAAACACTTTTAGCCAGAGAAAGTGATAACTTGATGGAAGCAGTTGGTTATGGTATCGCATTTATACTTGGCAATAACATCAATGAGAGAAAAGAACTTATATCAAGATATAATGAGATATATAAGGTAAGAAGTTCCACTTCACATCATGGTTACAGAAGAGCAGATGAGGTTGACCTCATCGAACTTAGATATCTCTCAATGAAGATAATAAAATTTGCTATAGAGAAATCAGGTGAATGGGAAAAGCCAGAAGAGTTATCTGCCTGGATCAAGGAGAAGAAACTAGGCTAGCTCTTGTGAAGTAGGGTTCAAAGGGCGGATTAGACCGAAATTGTACATGACTTTACTTAGAAGCGGTCGATACGCTTCTTTGGCCTTCTGATTGTGCATAACGTATCTTGTAGTGCTGTCATAATTCGCTGAATTTGATGTCAGAGATAAGGTTTTTAGGTAGCTTACTAGGCTATTATACCGCAATTTGCTCTTTCCTTGCTTTCTCTCTCCTGAGAGTTGTTTTGACCACCTAGCTCTTTTGCCGAGGGTATGATTCTTAGAGTAAGTGTCAATGAGGTAACTTTAGGGAGCTTGGCTTTCATGGCTTGCTATTACGGAGATTTGTGCTGTTCTTTCTCTTTGTGTTGCATACTCCTGAGGAGTGCAGCGTAATTCTCTCGAACGGTTGCTGTGTCGGAATGCTCAGATCCCCACCGCTTTTCTCTGATGGAGAGAGCGTGCTTGAGAAGCGACACGGCGGCTGCATAGTCGCCCTGGTGCTGGTAGAGCAAGGCCAGGTTATTGAGGCTGTTTGCTGTGTCGGGATGCTCGGGCCCCAACTGCTTTTCTCTAATGGAGAGGGCGCGCTGATAGAGCGGCTCGGCTTGCTTGTAAAGCGCGTGTTCATCTAAATAGTAGGCGGTTTTATTCAACAGCTGCGCTGCTGCTGGAAGCTCCATGCCATCGTGCTCGATCAGTTCAGCACAGGTGAGGGCATGAGGCAGGTAGCGTTCACATTGCGGCCAGGCGCTCACATCGGTCACATTGGGAAAGGCTTGGTTGACAGCGCGAACAGTGCGCTCTGCCCACAGGTGTTGCATTTGTTCCTCCATGCTGTCTTTGAGCACCGCCTGCACCAGGCGATGTATGTTGAGGGTTTTCGTGGCAGCGCTGCGGCGCATGAGGGAGTAGCGTTGGAGCAGTGCTATGGCCTCATTCAGGTTGAACTGGTCGGTCGCAAGGGACTCAAGGAGGGGGCCAAGCTGAGACGCTCCCGCGGTAATGATCTTTTCGGGAATGGCATCGGCATCCAGGAAGGCGCAGAAGCGGAGCAGTTCGTCGGCAGCAGGATTCTGCTGCTCTATCTGTTCAAAGGAGAGCGACCAAGTGGTGGCTACCGGTTCGGGATGCTCACTTGGCATCATACTGCGTCGTTGTAAGAGCGCTTTGCGGTGTGTGCCATAGAAGGCGAGATAGTCGGACAGGGTACACCTTGTCTCGTCGATGTAGGCTCCGGCCTGGTCTAAGGCAAGCGGTAGGCCATCCATGGCCTGAACAATGGCCTGAGCAGTGGTCCGGTTTTCCTGGCTGGTTTGCTCCAACTGCGCATCGGTTGCTAGCACTTTCGCCCGTCGCAGGAGCAGGAGCGTTCCCTCCGCAAGGTCCATCTTGGCGACATCGAGACTCTGAGCCATGCTTCCGGCCGTGTGAGCGCGTGTCGTCAGGAGGATATGGCCATGGTCTCCCGTTGGCAAAAAGTCGGCGACGAGCTGGAGGTCGTCGGCATTGTCGAAAATGAGGAGCCAGCCCTGGTGGTCGGCTAACCAGTGCTTGGCAGCAGTTACGGTGATGGTTTGATCTTGGGCGTCCTTCTCCGGTAAGCGCAACAGCCCTGCCAGGCTCACGAAGTCGGTGATGAGCGTTTCACGACTGGTCGCTCTCACCCATAGGATAGCCTGGTAGGCAGCACGGTAGCGGTAGGCGTACTCCACAGCGGTCTGCGTCTTGCCGATCCCGCCTAAGCCAGTCAGGGCCTGGGTCAAGGCCGTGGCTCTGGTGGTTGTCAGCTGGTTGTAGAGTTGGGTGAGCAGTGCTTCGCGTCCGGTGAAGAAAATGTTGCGACGATAGGGTACGTTCCAAACATCAGGAAAAGCGGGTTGCTTGCGGCTCTGTCGGAAGTGGGTGGTGAGGAGGCGCATCACATCCCGTTGGACCTGGAAGGCGAGTTGTTGCGGGGTCTGGAAGCGAGAAACGGTCAAGCTGTCGGGAGCGTCAACCTGTTGGAGGCGATTGAGAAAGGCGGCCAGCTCGGGACTTCGCTGTTCCACCTGGAGGTGTTTCTCGTAAATCAGACAGGGTTTGTGATGGGTGCGAGCGTGCTCAAATTCCTCGATGGTGTAGGGGCCATAGCCGAGCCAGAACAGGCCCAGATAGATGTCGCAGGCCTCGACTTCGTGCAGGTAGGTGCTGCGGATAGTTTCAGGACGTGCTCCGGCATCCTCTTCCCAGATCCAGCAGTACATGCGATAAACCTCCAGGGCAGCTTGTATGGCGCGTCGTTCGTCGGCGAGCTCCTGCATCTTGCTGCTAATAAAGAGCGAGAGCGGCTGATGGGTCGTCATAGTGGGCGTTGCCCTCCTTGCTTTGTCTGCTTTCATGGTCATCGATCACGCGATGACTTTCCCAGTTTAGCGGATAGAGAGGCGTCTTTCAAGAGGAAAAAGGGCAAGAGGGAGCAAACGTGGTAGTTCTTTGACGTTTGAAGGATGGAGATGGAACAGTCAGGGTCGTATGTTCTCAAATAGCAAGCTATAAGACTTTGATCTACTTTTCTAAGTCCATCTGTAGATATGTCTCATAAATGACCTCTCTCAACTCCCCTACTTTTCGCTCGCCTTTCTGTGGACCTTTTTCTAGCTTTTTCAGCAATTTGCGGACGCGATTCATTTGCCGAGGTGATTGACACTTGTAGGCAAGTAAGAAGCCCTGGATGGCGAGGTCTATGCCTGTTGTTACGTTTCCGGCATCACAGAGAGCTTGACCCCTACTGATGTCAAGTAAGGCATGCCAGCGGGGTGTCACGGCTTCTACTTTGAGGGTTTTCTCGGCCAGTTTGAAGTACTCTAAAGCATTCAGTGGTTTACTGAGATCACGGCTGGCCTTGCCGCGAATTTCATAAATCTCGAAGGGGACGAACTCTTTCCGTGCTGTGTCTCTGGCTTCTCCGTGAAAGCCAGAAGGTCTGTCGCTTCCTGGATAGAACGTTCGAACTCCATTTCGTGGCCAGTATCTGCATAGGTGTAACCAAGGAGCTGGAGAATGTGGCCGCGTGTCGCCTGGCTGACGGCAGTGGCTTGATCTCTTGCATGTTCCATGTGGCTGATGGCTTCTAGTTTATTATTTTGGCGGCGAAGAACGTCGCCGATTAAAGTGAGATAGGTTACGGCCTGGTTGACATCGTGAATTTCTGCTGCGAACTGGTGAGCATGAATATAGTGAAAAAGAGCCGTATCGTTCTCAAGTGCGTCAATGCATATGGCTCCGAGCAGCCCATGGCAAGGGATGATGAGCTCTTTTATACTCAGCTGATGGAGAGCAAGAGCAGGTATATGGAGCATCTGCTCTAATTTTGGGAGGAGCTTGTTCAGTTCGCTGGCTGCTTTTCAAAGTACCATCAAACTACTTGCTACTGCTTTACAAAAACCTTATACTTTTCTAACACCTTCTTTATTTTTCACTGATACTCTATAATATATACATTTAGGTAGGGTTAGTCACGGCCCTCCTGCTACTACCAACTTTCGCTAAAATTTTACGACATGAAAATTCTTATTATTGAAGACGAAGCGAATATTGTACAGCTCATCCGGCTCTACTTAGAGCAGGCCGGGTTTACTGTGCTCGCGGCAAGCGATGGTGCCGCCGGGCTGGAACTTCATGCACGCGAACACCCCGACCTGGTCATTCTCGACCTGATGCTGCCTGCCCTCGATGGTATGGAGGTGTGCCGCCGCATTCGCGCCTGGGCCTCTACCCCTATTCTCATGCTGACGGCCCGCCACGGGGAAGAAGACCGCATTGCCGGCCTGGAAATGGGCGCCGATGACTATCTTGTCAAACCTTTTAGCCCACGCGAAGTAGTCAGTCGCGTCAAAGCCATTCTGCGCAGAAGTTCGCCATCTTCAACCTCCTCCGGTGTACATGAAACGCCTGGTACATCTGCTGCAGACAAAACGGAAAACGAAGTACGCCGTTTTGGCGGCCTCACCATTAATATCCCGGCACGCAGCGTCGAAGTCAACGGACAGAAAGTGACGTTGACAGCCAAGGAGTTTGACCTGCTGGTAACGCTCTCCGCTGCTCCAGAACGGGTATTTACCCGCGAGTCACTGCTCAACCAGGTCTGGGGTTACACCTATCTCGGTGATGGGCGCACCGTCGATGTCCATATTGGCACCCTGCGGAAAAAGATCGAGGCGATAGCAGGCGCTCCCCGCGACATTCACTACATTAAAACTGTCTGGGGAGTGGGATACAAGTTCACTCTTGAGGACCAGGCATGATGAAGCACCCTATTCACCCTATTCGTCCTGAGTTGAGTTTGCGCGTTAAGCTCATACTAAGCTATCTCGGTGTAGCGCTGGGAGCTATCCTCATCCTGGCTATTGTTGTATCAATAGCGGTACAGAACTACTTCGCCAGTACGGAGCAAAATTTGCTGCGTGCCCATGCGGTGTACGAAGCTCAATATATTGAGTACCAGTATCGCGCCCTGGGAAGCAGTTGGGATAGGGTCTCGCCTGAAAGAATACAAACCAGCGATCCTGTCCTCCTCATAGTCACAGACACAAATAATGCACAACTACTTTGTCGTCAACCCGCATTCCTTTCATTGGACTGCGATGATCCTGCGCTTAAACAGGCACTTGTACAGGCACTGCAAGGTCAAGAAGTAAGCGGACATATCCAGGGCTCTACAGATGATAGCAGCGCATTTTCAGGTCTGTACATCAGCTTGCCGTTGCGCTCTAACGAGCAGGCAAACGGACAAATCATTGGAGCGATGCTCCTGGCAGAGCCCGAACAGTACCCCACGGGCTTTTCTCCTAACGATTTCCTGGCCAATGTCAATCTAGCAATTTTTATTACTGGTCTCGTCGTTGCCTTTATTGTTCTTGTCTTCAGTATGCTACTGGCGAGACGCTTAACACGCCCGCTCGAGTCATTGACGGTGGCTGCCGAGCAAATGAAAAGCGGCAACTACTCCCAGCGCGTCACCCCCCCAAAGAGCAGAGATGAACTGGAGCGATTGACAGTTAGCTTTAACGCCATGGCAGGCACTATCGAGTCGGACGTCAACGAGTTGCGTCGCCAGGAGCAGTTGCGCCGCGATCTCCTGGCCAATATTGCCCATGACCTTGCCACACCGCTGACCGCTATTCAAGGTTTTAGCGAAGCCCTGGCCGATGATGTCATTGCTGATGCAGGGGCACGCCAGGAGACAGCCCAGCTGATTGGCCGCGAGGTGCAGCGCCTGCGCCGCCTGGTCGGTGATATCCAGGACATGACTTCGCTCGAGTCAGGACGCGCACACCTCGACCTGGCTCCCCTGGATTTGCACTCGCTGGTTGATGAGACCCTGGCAGTAATGCGGCCGGAATGCGAGCAGGCAGGCATCACCGTTCAAAATGAGATTGCACCAACAACACCCCTGGTGCTGGCCGACAGTGATCGCATTACGCAAGTGCTGCTCAACCTGCTGGATAACGCCCGTCGCCATACTCCCGTTGGAGGAAAGTTGACGGTTGGAGCCAGGCCCGCAGGGAAAATGCTGACTGTGTGCGTAAGCGATACAGGTACAGGTATCGACCCTGCCGACCTGCCTCATATCTTTGAGCGTTTCTACAGGGTAGATCGTGCCCGTACAACCTCAACAGGCGGTAGTGGCCTTGGCCTCGCCATCGTCAAAGCCATTATCACAGCTCACGGAGGAACCATCTCTGCCGAAAGCAGCATGGGACAGGGAACGCACATCCAGTTCAGTTTGCCTCTAGCTCCTTCTTCCTGACAGACGCCCAATGAAGGGGATATAATATTTTGTATATGGGATACAACAAGGAGTTTTGCCATGCCTATTGACAGCAGCCTGATCGGTAAAAGTTCACCGCCACAAACATTTGAAATTACCAGAGAAGGGGTACAACATTTTATGGAAGCAACAGAAGACCCAGCCTTACACAGTAGCAACCCTATACAATACGCCCCTCCTACCTTTCCAACCACCTTTCGTATGCGTGTACCCGCCCTGGAACTAGACCCCACCAGCATGCAACTGTTGCACGGCGAACAAGAATATACCTATACCCGGCGCTTGCGGATCGGTGAACAGGTGACATGCGTGGTACGCGTCGTTGATATACGCGAACGTTCAGGCCGCAGCGGACCCATGACATTCCTCATCCTGGAAACAACAGGCACCGGTGGCGACGGGAAACCAATATTTACCGCCCGCAGCACCTCAGTAGTGCGAGCCAGGTGAGCAATCCAGCAGTCTATGGGGATTGACAAGGAGCAAGGTTTGGTATAGAATTTCATCCGAAATGATATGATTTGCCCTCGTGGCGGAATGGTATACGCAGCAGGTTGAGGGCCTGTGCCGAGAGGCGTGGTGGTTCGAGTCCACTCGAGGGCACCAGAATCTATGGGCACCCACCCAGGGTGCCCGATTTCTGTTCCACTCTTCATATCGCAAGGGCGACTAGCTCAGTTGGTTAGAGCGGCTGCTTTACACGCAGTAGGTCTGGGGTTCGAATCCCTAGTCGCCCACTTTTTCGCACTCTTCCTCCGGCTTGAGAAGTCATATTACTCCGAGGGTGACTGTCTCAGGTCGTTTTCATGGACTTTTCATCCGATGCTACTGTATACTAGATTATGGAGAATGGACCTGTAGATCGTTATGCCACTGAAGATACGTGATCTGAAGGCTCGTCTGAGTAAAGCGGGATTTGAAATGCGCCCAGGAAAGGGTAGCCATACCGTATGGAGGCATCCGTTAGTGCCTCAGATAAAGCTAACCCTTTCTGGGCACGATGGAGATGATGCGAAACCTTACCTAGTGCGTGATGTTAACGATGCTCTGAAGAGCCTGAAGGAGGCAAAAGGTGAATAAGGATAACGATATAGACAAGTATTCAATGGAGATCATCTGGAGCGATGAGGATCAGGCATATATTGTGACGGTTCCTGAGCTTCCTGGGTGCAAAACACACGGAAGGACATATGAGGAAGCTGTTCAGCAGGGCAAAGATGCAATCAGAAGTTGGATTGAGGCTAGTCAAGCCTGGGGCGATCCTATTCCACCTCCTCGTAAGTTGATACCAACTTGATACATTTACTCGTTTCGTTTGGAATTGAAGGAAAAATACCCAGAACGTATGCCTTGTGGTGACATGCATTCTGGGTATTTACCTTTCCCGTTAATAAAGGTCCCTTTACTAGCGATTTCCCTTATTAAAGTTTTGGCCATATTTCTTTAATTAGAAGTCGAATCCCTAGTCGCCCACTCCTCTTCATCGCTATCATATTCCCCCATCTCATGGTACAATTACTGCTAGCGTTCCCTTACACGAAAGGCTCGACTGATATGACTCAACTATCCGATAAGCTTCCAGTGGTTGCCCCTGCTAATGATGTTCCAGGGCCTAAGCAGGGGTTCTGGACCTACGATGATTATGCGGCCCTTCCAGACGATGGGAAACGCTACGAAATCCTGAATGGAGTGCTTTATATGGCGCCCTCTCCTGGCTGGTCCCATCAAGAAATCATTGGCGAAATCTTTGCATATCTGCGAGCGCACATCCGAGCAACTGGCTCAGGTGGGGCATTTATGGCTCCCCTTGATGTCGAACTTGCCCCTAATACAACATTTCAGCCCGACGTGGTCGTCTTGCTCAAAGCAAGTCACAAGAAATTGAAGGAGCGACATATTATCGGCGCCCCCGATCTGGTTGTCGAAGTCGTCTCACCCACCAGTGAAACACATGATAGATACCGGAAACTGGTGGCCTATGCTCGTGGGGGAGTACCAGAGTACTGGATCGTTGATCCTGACTCGCGCACTATCGAGGTATTGATGTTAGAAGGTGGTGAGTATCAGTCAGAGGGTGTCTATCGCGGCAAAGCAACACTTCCTTCACAGATTGTGCCAGGATTGTTAGTGCATGTGGAGCAATTTTTCGTTTCTGCCTGGAAAGAAACTGATAAATAACTGGTTTTCGTGAGAACCAGTACTCCCTTAGAATTTTTAAATTCCTGTTCCTAACTATTGCATTGAGGCGTTAAATAGAATAAGGGGAGATAATTTTTTGTGTCCCTGAGAAAGTCGTAAAGCGAAAGGAATAGTTTAGTCATGCAGCGTACAATGTGCAAGGGGAAAATTCACCGCGCTACCGTCACCCAGGCCAATCTGAATTATATTGGCAGCATTACCATTGACCTGGATTTGTTGGAGGCTTCTGACATTTACCCGTACGAAAAAGTGCAGGTGGTCAATGTGAATAACGGGTCACGCCTGGAGACGTATACCATTGCCGGTGCTCGTGGTTCCGGTGTCATCTGCCTGAATGGGGCAGCCGCTCGCCTTAATTCCGAGGGTGATATCGTCATTATCATCAGCTACGGACAGTACGACGAGCAGGAAATCCGCTCATTGGTACCGCACGTGGTCTTCGTTGATGCAGACAATCGCATCACCGAGGTCAAACATGTACCATTGATCGAGATGCTGCCAGAGGCAAGCGCCGAAACTGATGCTGAACCCGAGGTAATGTATTCCTAGCTTATAACTCTTCATTTCATTCAACCGGGCGGTTGAATGAATTCACTTATAACCCTCCCCTATCAAACGTTTGTAAGGTAACTTCCCAACCATCTACCCCCTGACTTGTAGCCCTGAGCTACTTCTCTCAATTGTGGTATAGTATCTCCATGAAAATTACTGCCCTTGAACCCCAGGTTACCAATCCTGAGCGCATTAACGTGTTTGTTGATGGTCATTTCCTGCTCGGCGTCAATGCCAGCGTTGTCTTTCAAATGGGACTGGAGCCAGAGCAAGAATTAGACCCGGTCCAACTGGAAGAGTTACAGAGCGAAGCTGGACTGCAACAGGCTGTAGATCGCGCCTACAACTATCTCTCTTACCGGCCGCGCAGCCGCGAAGAGGTACGTCGCTACCTGCGTCGCAAAGAGACTCCTCCCGAAACCATTGAAGCTGCCCTGGCACGCTTAGATCGACTTGACCTTATCAATGACCATACCTTTGCATCGTTCTGGGTGGAGAGCCGCGAACAGTTTAGCCCACGCGGCGCACGCGCACTCAAAAATGAGCTGCGCATGAAGGGTGTCGAGCGTGAAGTGGTTGAGGAGATGATCGACGACGAGAAGGACGAGGAGCGGGCACTGCGGGCGGGTCGCAAAAAGGCCCTGTCCCTGGTACGCATCCCCAGCATGGACTTTGCAACTTTCCGCGCGCGCCTGGGCTCATTTCTACAACGTCGCGGCTTTGGCTACGAGGTTTCTACGCGCACAATACGGGCGCTGTGGAAAGAGCTTGGAGAAGAAGATGGGGAAGAGGAAGAGGAAGAATGATATGTTCCCCGACAATTTGGAGATACAACACATGGACGAACAGAAACGCATACCCGGCAGATATGGGTTAGATGAGATAGAGACCAGCCAGCTGGAAATATGGCCCAATGCTCACCCAGAGAGAGATTACGTCGTGCACCTGGAGATACCGGAGTTCACCTGCCTCTGTCCCAGGTCGGGCTTTCCCGATTTTGCCACCATTACCATTGACTACGTACCAGACCGGCACGTGGTAGAACTGAAGACCCTGAAGCTCTATATCAATAAATATCGCAACCGGCAGATCAGCCACGAATCAGCGGCGAACACCATCCTCGACGATTTGATCTCGCTGCTCTCCCCGCGCTGGATGCGTGTGGTTGCTGATTTCACGGTACGTGGCAATATCAAAACGATCATCTTCGCCGAACACACAGCACCAGAATACCAGGGACCCCACCCTGAGTACAGGCGCTATCTAACAGCGTAGGTCTACCTGGCAGAGGCCTCACTGCGGAAGAGGAGAGGATTAAAATTGGTACGGTAATCGTAGGTATCAATGTTCTCTCGCCGTTTGAGAAACCCTACTACCGCGTAAGTGAATGGAGTAGCAACAACTTCATACACCACTTTGAATATCCATTGGGTGAGGATGGTTGTGAGTATCAACTGCTGTGGAATGATACCCCAAAAAGCGATGCTGATAAAGATCAGCGTGTCCAGGCCTTCACCTACCAATGTTGAGCCAATGGTACGAGTCCACAACCAGCGACCTTTTGTGACTATCTTTAACTTGGCAAGCACAAAAGAGTTCGTGAATTCACCCACCAGATAGGCAATGAATGAGGCCAGAAGCAAACGCGGAGTGAAGCCAAGGATGGTATCATAAGCCGCTTGATTATGCCAGAAGGGAGCAGCGGGTGCGAGTCCGCCAATATAAAAGGCAATCACGGCCAGCAGGTTACACATGAAACCGAGCCAGATGACATACCTGGCCGCTCCATATCCGTAGACTTCGGTCAGCACATCGCCAAAAAGATAGCTCAGCGGAAAAACGATAATACCAGCGGGGACCAGAAATCCAAAGAGGAGAATGAGTTTCACTGCAATAATATTTGCCGTGATCAGACAGGTGACAAAAATACAGGCAATAACGACAAACCAGAACGATACCTTCAAACCAGGCTCTCCTTTATTAAACTTTGGGTAACTGCACCGGAGGGTAATTCGCCGGGTTGGTAGGTTGGATTCTCATATGCTGGATATCCTCCGGCATGGTATCACCAACAGTCACATGAATAGACACTGTATTCGCATCTACCCCCGGCTGCTGTTTCATATAGAAGATCGCGTCCTTTATCTTTTTACCCTTGATAGCATTTTTAATTCCACTCAGCTGCGCCGGCGGAAACTGATACTGGACGAGACCAGCGGCAGCAATCTTTATCGACACCAGGCCGCTATTATCTACACCGTCAACAACAGGTTGACCAATCTGCGTGTATGAACCGATGAGTATGTAGTTTGGGCCCAGCTTTTGAACTTGCTGGTTCAATAATAGCCGTGCCAAGTCCTTGGCATCGTGGTTCAGGAAGTAGGCAACCTGCCCCTGTTCAGTCATAGTGATGGTCACGGTCTTGCTTTCTGTCCCTACCTGCGGGTCCGACGTTGATGAGGTAGTGGTGAAGACTTTAGATCCTACTTGATGGGCCCCAAGCCCCTCCAGTTGGCTCTTAAGATTCTGAGAGACCTGGCCGTCAAGGTTCTGTTTTAGCTGTCCTGATATTCTATCCACGTCGTCGGAGGTGACTAGATTCTGACAACCAAACCCAGGTAAAATACATGTCTGGCTAGTATCTCCTGCCTGTGAACCCGTTTTACTGCTGGCCAGTGTTTTCACGGGAATAGTTGCTGTATTGACATCAACTCTTGATTGCGCCAGACTCCCCCTGATATGAAAAACCTGGCTAATGGTATGTACCTGTGGGCTAAAACTGATGTTGGCTGATGCCATTACCGCTGATTGAAATTCAAAGAAGAAGAGACCGGCTATGGCAAGGAGGATAAGGACAATAAAGAGACTAATAAGAGCGAAGAAAGGATTTCTACGTGCTTTAGATGGACGAACAGGTTTTGTAGGAATAGGTGCTGGAGCAGCAGCAACAGGCTGCTGGATCCGTTGAGCCTGCACATTTGAGACATCAAAACTGACAGTGGGCGAGGCATAATCATTTGGATTAAACCCATCTGGGTTTTGCGGGCGAGAAGGCGCGATCTCCTCAGAACGTTGCAACGTTTTGACCTCTTGCCTGAGATTTCCAGCCGCCCCAGCCAATCGCGGCGTAAAAACCCTGCTGGGAGTGATGGTAGCGGCTGTAGTACCTGGAAAAGGTGGAACGGCTAGAGATGGCGCTTTCTTCTGAGAAGGAGATGCATTGAGATACTCATAGGCATGCTCAAAAGCTTTGAGCAGTTCTTCACCAGTGCCAAAGCGCCCTTCAGGAAGCGGAGCAATACACCGATTCACCACGTACTCAAGAGATTGAGGTAAGCTGACCCGGTGCTCTGCTGAGGGCAACTGGCCTGTCAACATCTGATACAGGATGACCCCAAGCGAAAAGATGTCGTTGCTCGGGGCGGCGATGCCAGAAAGACGTTCAGGCGCCATATAGGCAACGGTTCCCATTGAGGTGCCATCGGTCGTCAATGGTGGACTCGCGGCCATTCCTTGAATAGTAGCTATCCCGAAGTCGATCAGGCGCACGTAAATCTCACCTGTATTCTCCTCTTCATCAAGCAAAATGTTGCTAGGTTTGAGAT